>Ga0181535_10006066_pt1 | contig 12685 bp, 6 predicted proteins | sample PEATcosm2014_Bin_44_FD_119774 | JGI IMG/M metagenome (GOLD analysis project Ga0181535, IMG submission 119774) | Peatland microbial communities from MTU Mesocosm Facility, Houghton, MI, USA - PEATcosm2014_Bin17_30_metaG | ecosystem: Environmental > Terrestrial > Soil > Wetlands > Peat | place...
TACGGCTGCGGGCCGTGGCAGAACGTGGTATCCATGGAATATTTCGCCTCGCCAACGGTGGTGGCAAGCGTGGCCATGATGAACATCTGCTCGCCCTCGTTTACCCCGACATCCACCCGAACGCCAACCCCGACATATACGGCCACAAACACAACGTCTCCGACCTTTACCCGGACAAATACGGTTACGGCGACGCCGACGGTAACGCAGACCATGCCTCCGGTTATCATAGCCCTGACAAAGACCGAGGACAAGACCATTGTCCTGCTCGGGGACAATGTCCAGTACTGCCTTAATTACACGAACAACGGCACGAGCCCGGCGACCTTTAATCTGTGGGATACCATACCGGCGCCCATGGATTTTGTGTCATGCACGGGAGGCTGCACCCAGGCGGGTACACTGCTTGAATGGACCGTTACAAATCTCGCGGTGGGTAACTCGGGGAGCGTATGTTTTGTCGTGAAGGTCAACAGGCTGCCGTTCCTGATGGAACTCAAGGATTACCTGGCATGGATATTCGACAGGAAAAAATATATGAGCGACTGCGGCGCCATGCCGCTTAAGGAATGATATTTTAAGCAAGAAGGAGAAAAGGCCATGAATACAATGAAGCGCGCGTTTGAGAGCATTACAGCGCTCATGGCCACCGCAATACAATTAAAGCGTTTAAATAAAATCCGGATAATAACAACGACACTTCTATTACTTTTATTATCTTCGGCTTCTGTGTTTGCTGTTTCCTCGGCGCAAAATCTTGTGGTGTCACCGGGAACCGTTAATGCCGGGCAGAATGTTACATTGACATTCCAGTTTATGGGGACCAACACCGGATGCAAAATGGCTTATTTTGCCGCGTTGTCAAATATAAGCACAATTCAAAATGCCGGGACGGCAGGCCAGGTAATTGGCGTAAGGGATGCGGGGATGAACGTGGCTGACGGCCAGGTCAACGGCGGCAGGACAAGCCAGTGCAACGAAGACAACGCATGGCACAATAACACCGACGCTGCCTGCGGTATGGAAGCCGGCGGCGGGCCGATTTACATGACAGTTCCCGGAGGATGGGCCCCGGGAACGTATTATTTTATATTGTGTGTAAGGGATTGCAATATTTATGCAAATCCCGGGCCGAATTATGATCATCAGTATTCAGTTTCTTTCGTTGTAGCGCCTCCCGGATCCCCGACATTCACACCGACGCGCACCCCGACATTTACCCCATCTATCACCGCAACCTGCGTGCAGAATACGGGGCTCTGGGACTACGGCAATTCAAACCCCGTCGGGCTCGTGATCGTCACGGCCACGCCGACTATGACCTTCACCGTGCCGCAGACCCCGACTTTCACGGCCACCGACACTTCCACATTTACGCCCACACCGACCCCGACTTATACATCGACATATACCCAGACTTTTACACAGACGTACACGCCGACTTACACTCCCACGTATACGCAGACATATACGCCGACATTTACCCCGACGGACACCCAGACATATACAAGGACATATACCCCGACATACACGCCGAGCTACACGCAGACGTTCACGTCGACTTATACGACGTCACCCACTGATACCCCGACGTATACGCCGACATATACGCAGACATTTACATCAACATATACTCCCACCTATACGCAAACATACACGCAGACATTCACATCCACTTACACTCCGACCGACACGCAGACGTTCACCTCGACATTCACGACCTCGCCCACGGACACTCCGACCGATACGCCGACATATACGCAGACCGACACACCGACATATACGCCAACTTATACGCAGACATATACGAGGACTTATACACCCACCTACACGGCAACATACACGCAGACATTCACATCCACATACACTCCGACTTATACTTCCACATATACGCAGACATTCACATCCACTTACACCCCGACCGACACGCAGACTTTCACATCGACGTACACGACGTCGCCGACGGATACGCCCACCGATACCCCGACGGACACCCAGACCGACACACCCACATATACACCCACCTACACACAGACATATACAAACACTTACACACCAACCTACACTCCAAGCTACACGCAGACGTTTACATCAACGTATACGACGTCGCCGACGGATACGCCCACCTATACACCGACATATACCCAGACCGACACACCCACATATACGCCGACTTACACACAAACATATACGCAGACCTTTACTTCCACATATACTCCGACGGACACGCAGACCTTTACTTCGACGTATACGACATCGCCAACGGACACACCCACCGACACGCCGACATATACGCAGACAGATACTCCGACATACACTCCAAGCTACACACCGACATATACCCAGACATTTACGTCAACATACACTCCAAGCTATACCCAGACATTTACCTCGACATTCACGACATCGCCAACGGACACACCCACCGACACGCCGACATATACGCAGACAGACACATCGACATATACTCCCACCTACACGCAAACATATACCCAGACATTCACGTCAACATACACGCCAACTTACACAGAGACATTTACCTCGACATTCACAACATCGCCTACGGACACCCCTACCGACACCCCGACATATACCCAGACATTCACTTCGACGGACACGCCAACCTATACAGATACATTTACCTCGACATTCACCACATCGCCTACGGACACACCCACCGACACGCCTACATACACTCAGACATTTACTTTGACTGACACGCCGACCTATACTCAGACATATACGCAGACATTCACGTCAACATACACGCCGACTTATACGGAGACATTCACCTCGACATTCACGACGTCACCTACCGACACGCCGACCTATACGCCCACGGACACCCAGACAGATACTTCAACCTGCACGCCGACTTATACAATGACCTACACGCAGACATATACTTCCACATACACGCCCACATATACCCAGACGTATACCGTCACATTCACAACGTCGCCGACATTCACTCCGACTTCCACGGACACGCTTACGTCAACGCTTACATACACGGAAACCTACACAATGACACCGACGCCGTCATATACCCAGACGTCGACCAGCACGGACACCATGACGGTTACGCCGACTTTCACGGAGTCGGCCACGGACACCGACACGGCAACATACACTTACACACTGACGCCGACCCCCACATTCACGGAATCCACCACAGTTACCTATACGCCGACTTACACGGACACGCTTACGTCAACGCTTACATACACCGAAACCTACACAATGACGCCGACGCCGTCATATACCCAGACGTCGACCAGCACGGACACCATGACGGTTACGCCGACTTTCACGGAGTCGGCCACTGATACCGACACGGCAACATACACATACACCCTGACCCCGACCCCGACTTACACAGTGACCAATACATATACCGATACGTTTACGCAGACATATACCCCGACATATACGCCGACATATACTCCCACGGACGTGGACAGCCCGACATTTACGGCGACCATGACGGACACGCCTACTTATACCTCCACCTTTACGCAGACCGACACTGCCACGGCCACACCGACATATACGCCTACTTATACGGCCTCGCCGACATTTACGCCGTCACCCACGCCGAGCGACACAAAGACGGATACTCCGACATTCACCGCTTCACCGACATTCACTTACACATACACACCCACGGATACGCCGACATACACATACACGACGACACCGACATTCACGGTCACGCCGACATACACAAAGACCGAAACGCCGACATTTACAGTGACCCAGACTGACACCCCGACATATACGGCAACGCCGACATTCACGGCGACGCCCACATTTACGCAGACAGATACGCCGACTTACACGCGCACGGTGACGCCCACGGTCACCATGACTTCCACGTCGACGGTCACGCCTACATTCACGGACACCCCGACGGTCACGCCCACGCCCGTGCCTTACCCGTTCATCGCGCAGATAGTTATCTACAATTCCGCCGGTGAAGTGGTCAGACAGATCGCAAACGCCCCGGTCTCCAACATAATGGGGGACGTTGACGTAATGTTCAACAACAACCCCGTGGACGTTTACGACCCGAACGAGGGGATCCTGAAAATAGAGCTTCCCGGATTGCAGACGCCCGGACAGACGGGCGGGACGATGATATCCACCTTTAACTGGGACGGGACAAATTCCGGCGGACAGCAGGTCCAGCCGGGCAGTTACTTCATCAAGGTCTCCATGGTGGACGCATACGGAAGGGTCGAGACAAAAGTGGTTGATTTCACAGTGGTTACCAACCAGATATACACAAGGCTCTCTATATATAACAGCGCGGGCGAGCTTGTGCGCAGGATGCAGATAAATTCCGCGCCTTCTTCGCTGATATCCCTGGGCATCGACGACGTCGTGGCAGTGGGCAAAGGCAATACGGAAGTGGCGATAGCCTACGCGCCGGGACAGGTCATCACATGGGACGGGAATAATTCCGAGGGCATTACGGTGGAATCCGGGGTATACGAGGTAAAAGTTGAGATATCCACGGGCGATGGTTATATAATCGCGGCCAGCAAATCCATAACTGTTCTCAATGCGGGCAAACAGGGGGTATTGAGCAACATAGTGACCTATCCGAACCCGGTGGTCATGACCGGAGGCGTGCATCAGGACATGCACATTACGTGGCAGGCCACGGGGACAGGGCAGGTAACCCTGCAGGTGAACAACCTGGCGGGCGAACTGATAAGCACATTCAGGGCGACCCTTGAAAGCGGAACAGCCATATGGGACCTCAGGACCGCGTCGGGACAGGATGTTGCAAGCGGAATGTATGTGATGTTCCTCCAGGGCAAAAAGGACACGGGCGAGGTCCAGGTGAAGGTAGTGAAGGTTTGCGTCGTAAGAAAGTTCTAAAACCCTGAACGGCCCATTAAATAAATGTGATTAACCGCTTTTGCACCCCATATTTTTTCGTTAAAACAAAATACTGTTTCGCATCATGATTTTGTTGATTTAAATCGTTTTAACGATTATACTAATAAAAACAGGCTTATGAACTGGAAGAAGCAAAAAATGCGGGAGTATTGAAGTGATTAAGCCAGGGAAAAGAAAAGTTAAGGCCTCGCCAACGCCGATGATGAAAAAAACTGTCCTTATATTTATCCATGCCTTCCTATTAATAGTAGCGGTGTCTCCGATGAAAGCCGCAACATGCGTTCCCCAGAGCGCCGTCCTGTGCGCCGCTGTCGATGATTACGCCACTTTATATGTCAATGGACAATTCATAAACACATACACGTACTGCGACATAAGCTGGGCGTGCGATCCGCAATGCTTCTCCCTGACCCCGGCACAGGTGGCGCTTTTGACGCCTGGCGGAAACGATATTGCGGTCTATACACAGAACACCAACTGCTGTGAATTATGGGCCTCCTGGTCACTTGATATTACCTGTGCCGATGGCAATCAGGCTCTAATCTCAAGCGACAGCCAGCCTGTGGTATTATTCTCGGATCCTTCCTGCACGGGCCCCCCAAATCCTTCACCGACTCCAAGCGGCGGAAAGAATTGGTATGATACCACATATACGCCCAATGGCGCATGGGTTGCACCTGTAATAATGAGCGGAAAAAAATGGGGCAAAAGGTTAAATGATCCTGTTACCGGAAACGTTCTCCCGGCTTTAAGTTACCAGGCATCAATGAATACGGCCTGTGGCGCTTTGTGGTTCAGGGAACCGTTCACATTGACCGAGGTGCCGACGCCGATCCCGCCGCATCTCACGATCACAAAGTCAGCAAACCCGTCGACAGACATTGGACAGACACCCCCTTCGACAGTGACATTTACCCTTCACATATGCAACACAGGCGGTGGCACGCAGGGCAATCCAGTGGTCATCAATGACACATGGACAAACCCGAGCGACTCATGGAGTTATTATTCACCGGGGTCGTATACGGATCCGATCTTTGGAGAGATAGATTATTCGGGAACCAACCCGAACGCCACAATAACGTTCCAAAATGGCTTCAATGCGAATACATGTTATGATTATGTCTACACCGTCATCATGTACAGCGGCCAGCCGACTTTCTGCCTTAACTGGTCCAACGCAGCCATCTTAAATTATCTTTCAGCGCCCGTGGCAACGGCATCCGTGGGGTTAAGCGATTATTGCCCGCCGCCGCCGAGCTTTACCCTGACCAAATCGGCCAACAGCACAACGGTCAACGGACCCAATCAGAACGTTACATTTACAATGCACCTTTGCAATACCGGCGGCGCCGCATGGACCGGGACGATGACCCTTTTTGACGATATGAGCTCGGCGCCCGGAGGCGACGGCGCCTGGCAGTATCAGGGGCCCTATTATGTCGGCAACCCTGCCACAGGAATAAATAACTACAGTACAACCGGAACAAACACCCAGCGTACTTATACTATAGCCTTTCAGCCTCCGGGTTTTACCGGCTGCGTGGACATACCGTATTATGTGGAATCGACCAATAATGGCAGCGGATACGGATGCGGCCCATGGGATAACAAGGCGTATGCCTCGTATTTCGCGTCACCTACGATAGTTGCGAGCATTGTGATGGACAATTTGTGCACGCCCTCGTTCACGGCCACGGCCACACGCACCGACACACCGACAAGGACGCCTACCATAGCAACGACGCCAACCTTTACCATGACAAAGACCTACACTCCGACCTACACTTCCACTTACACAAACACCATGACCCCGACGTATACGAACACCGTGACTTATACGCCGACCTACACCGGCACTTTTACAAGGACGCCGACGCCGACCAATACACCCTCGCCGAGCTACACCCCGACTTATACTCCGACTTACACGAAATCCGACACGCCGACCTTGACTTACACGCCCACGGACACCCCCACCTACACCCCGACGTACACCCAGACCGACACCACCTCGCCGACATATACGCCGACGTGGACGCCCACTTACACCCAGACTTATACGCGCACAGATACGCCTACATATACGGACACGCCGACTTACACGCCGAGCTATACTATGACATACACGCAGACATTTACGACGTCCCCCACATATACGCCGACGGATACGCCGACTTTCACGCCTTCGCCCACGTTCACGCCTTCATTCACAAAGACGAGCACTCCGACATACACCAATACATTCACGGATACGCCGACGGTCACAATAACCTCGCAGAACACCCCGTCCAACACCCCAACATACACGATGACCTTCACGGCCACGCCGACTTTCACCTACACCATGACCTCCACCAACACGTATACCGTCACGCCTACTTACACCATGACGGTAACGCCGACCAACACCAGCACCAGGACCGCGACACCCACATATACGGTCACGCCCACGGTGACCATAACGTCCCAGGACACGCCTTCTGACACCCCGACTGTAACCTGGACGTTTACGGCCACGCCCACATACACATATACCCTGACCAGGACCCCGAGCCCGACATCCACATACACAAGCACTTATACGCCGACATACACCGTGACAATGACAGCCACCAACACCTCAAACAACACGCCCACGGTAACGCCGACGTCGACGCCCACATACACGGCGACCAACACCTTCACCGACACTTATACGGCCACGGACACCCCCACAATGGCCCCGTCGCCGACGTTTACGCCGACCTACACGCAGACAAACACCCAGACTTCGACGGCGACAAACACGTCGAGCGCCACTTATACCCCCACATACACGGAAACGTCCACATACACCATGACATCCACATATACCTGCACCAAAACCGTCACCCCGACATCGACTGAAACGAGCCAGAATACGAGCACAGACACGCCGACCGATACTCCGACATTCACGGCCTCGCCGACAAATTCAAACACGCCGACATACACGGCCACGAACACGGATTCGCCCACCCCGACCGGCACTTATACATGGACTTTAACCTGCACATTCACATACACGCCAAGCGCAACGTTCACCCCGTCGCAGACCTCGACATCCACATACACGCTCACTGATACCCCGACTTTCACCCGGACAAACACCATGACTTCCACATATACCCCGACAAGGACGCAGACATATACCCAGACTTATACGGTCACGGTCTCGCCGACATTTACCTGCACGCCGTCCACTTCTCCGACGCCCGTGCCGTATCCTTACGTACTGGTGGTGGGTGTTTACAATTCCGCCGGCGAGAAAGTATCCACTATAGGCAATTCGCCGGTCACAAACAACATAGGGGACATAATCATGTCGGTCAGCGGCACGGCTTCCTCAATTTACGATCCGAACGAGGGGAACCTTCTGATAACCCTGCCGGGGGTCCAGTCCAGCCTGCAGCCAGCAAACGGCACGGGCGCGGTGTTCACATGGAACGGCACCACGAGCGCGGGACAGCAGGTTTCACCGGGCATATATTACATCAAGTTCACAATGCAGGATTCATTCGGCAGCGTCGATACGATAGTAAAAGAGGTGCAGATAATAAAGTCGGATTCTTTCACGCGGATATCGATATATAACAGCGCCGGAGAGCTTGTAAAGAGGATAGACCTGCCAGCCACCGCGACATCGGCTATAAGCCTTGCAGTGGATGATGTCGTCACTGTGGGAAAAGGCTCCCCCGGAGTGCAGATCGGCTACGCGACCGGCGACGCGGTATCGTGGGACGGGACCAACTCGGCCGGCAGGATAGTTGATTCGGGGGTATACGAGGTAAAAGTCGAAACGGCCAACGGCGAGGGCATAGACGTGGTGGCCAGCAAATCGATCTCGGTGTTAAACGGAGGGACCGCGAGCATATTGAGCAATATCGAGATTGTCCCCAATCCCGTGACGGTGACCGACCCGTCGCAGAGCATGCAGATAAAGTGGCAGGCCTCGGTTACGGGAAATATCGACATCCAGATAAACAACCTTTCGGGCGAACTTGTGGCCCATATCAACGCCACGTTACAGTCGGGGTCGGCGTACTGGAACCTGCAGACGCAGGACGGACAGAACGCCGCCAGCGGGCTTTATGTGCTTATTCTGCGCGCCGCGGGAGACACCGGGGGCATTGAGATGAAGGTTATAAAAGCCGTGGTCGTCAGGAAATAATCACGTCCCGGAAAAAACAATTGAAATAATAATGATATTGCCATATCCTTATATAAAATGGGGATTGTCCGTTAAAATAATGCATGGAGTCCGCTTCAGGGCCGGCTTAGTCAGGCCCCGGCAGGCTTGCCGTCCGGCGACATTTTGACCGCGACAAGCGAGGCGAGGTCGAAAACAAAGTGGAACGATATTGCCGCGAACAATCCCAGGTACTGGTATGAATAGCCTATTGCCCCGCTCAGGAGCAGCATTATAAGGCCGTAAAGCATCACTTTGTAATCGCGGAAGCTGAAATATCCGTGGAGCAGGATGAAAAGCACCGAAGAGGGCCATATGCCCCAGGCCCTCTGAAGGGCGCCGCGGAAAAGGAGCTCCTCGCAGACCGCCGCCGTCAGCGATATAAATACCAGGTCCACGGTATTCAACGAATATTTTGTTATAAGTTCCCCTATCAATCCCTTTACCGGAGTGAAGAATTTTACTTTTGTCACCAGCCTCCCGCATAAAACGCCGAGTACGGCGCCCGCGGCAAGGCCGCAGGATAATTGCATCCATAAGGGCTGCACCCCGTTTAAAACTTTTACAAGCGAAACCTTGCCGATTATGAACAGTATTACTGCGCCTGCAAATATCGCGAGCTCCAGCGCCGTGTTCATTAAATAGAGAAAACCTTTGCCGTTCTTATCCATAAATGCTCCTTGTTTTTGATGTTGAACCATTATAAACGCAGCGGGAATAATGTCAAACCCAAACTTTGCCGGGAGGCAAAAAGCGGCATTTAAAACCACGGGCCGTTGTGATATAATGGGCCATAAACTAAAAAAGGGAGGACTAAATGAAAAAACTTTTTCTTTGTTCCGCGCTGGCGATTTTTGTCCTTGCGCCTGTTTTTGCCTTTGCCTCGACCGACCTTTACGGGCTTTCCATGATGGAAACGGCAAGTGTTGTGCAAAAGGGCCGTTTTGACGTATCGGTGGGGGACGATCTCTGGTTATTGAAAAGCTCGGAAGATTCCAAGATGTCTTATCTTGATTATATAACGGGGAAAATAACCTACGGAATAGTGGACAATCTTGAGGCTTCCATAAGCTACAACCAGAGCATCGTAATATCGGGGAATTCCGACGTTGACAGCGGGACGGCAAAGGGCGTCCCCGTTATCGATATAAAATACCTCTTCAACATATTTAATTTTCTTAAGATAAGCGCGGGACTGGGGTTCGGAACACCGCTCGACAATAGCAATTTCTTTGTTATATACATGATAGACCCATACACGCAGGTAATCCCTTCGGTATGCGCGGATGTTATCCTGGGGGATTTTTCCTTGGACGCGCAGGCAAAGCTGTCCGTGGGCCATTCGAGCCAGGACAATGAAACACATGCCAGGCTATATTCTAGGGCCGCGCTTGTTTATGACGCAAAGAGCTTAAGGCTCGCCCTTTCAGGGGCGCTCGACCAGTTATTTTACACGGAGCCGGGGCAGGTTACGCTTGCTTCCTTCGGGCCGGAAATAGTGTGGCCGGTGACCGACATGCTCCAGGTGAACCTTGCCGAAATGAACACTTTCATAGAGGCATTTACAAACGACCAGAGATACTACCCGAGGATAATGTTAAATCTGAATTTTGCCATGTAAAGGGCCGGTTATAAATAAAAAAGCCCCGCTTTTCGCGGGGCTTTTTTATTTTAGGGGGTGAGTTTTGATGAATTCCATGACCCGGCCAAGCGGCGGGGACATCGTCACTCCCGGGCCTGTGGCGCATACCATTGCGGCAAGCGCCGAGGCGAATTCAACGCTCTTTCCGTCATCGAGTCCGGCCAGCAGGCCGTAGGCGATGCCTGCCCTGAAGGTGTCGCCCGCCCCCAGGGTGTCCACGGCTTTTATCATATAAGGGGAAAAAGACTTTGGTTTTTCTCCGCGTCGTGCGTACATCAAGGGTTTTGAGCCTGAAGTGAATATTACAAGGCCTTTGCAGAGCTCAAGGTATGAATAAAAGAGTGCGGGAATATCCGCGCCAGGATACTCGCGGTGTATGAATTCTTTTGATATTACGGCCGCGGCCGCGTTCTGCACCACGGAATTGTCGGGCTTTTCATCCAGAGTGACATATTTTTTGCCGTGTTTAACGCAAAGCGCAGCTGCTATTTCCGAGCCTTTAGGCATGAAAGGGTCTATGCATGCGACGCGGCAGTTCCTTATGTCCCTTTCTTTTGGAGCGGACCATTTGACGCCGGTCGACCATAATTTGCCGAACCAGCCGAAAACCGTCCTGCCGTCGGCGCTTACAAAAACAAGGTCGCGGGGGCCGCTGTAATTTTTCTTTTTTTCAAGCGAAGAAATATTTACCCCTTCTTTCCTGAAATATCCGGCCACCGGAGCATATACATCCGCACCAAGCCAGGTGCCTGCGATTTTTGCCTTCAATCCCAGCCTGCTTAAAACAACGGCCGCATTTGCGGCCTCGCCGCCGGGCAGGGAAACGAAAGATTCCACCTCTTTATAGCCGTCGGCTTTTGGGAAGTCCCCGGAAAGGGTGTAAATTGAGCTGAGTTCCACCAGGCCGTAGCAGTAGACATCGGTCATATATAAACTCCTTATAGTCTTAATGTCGGCGTTATTATATCATAAACGGAGCGGATCCCGGCCGGTTGCGTGTTTTAATGGAGGAAAATGATAATTGACAATTATAATCAACTATGATAAAAATATTAGTCTGATAGCTCTTCAAGTATAAGGATTTATTAAGAGTTGCAACCGTAACAAAGCCATTATTGAACAACTGCAATAATAGATACGTTCCCTGGTAGCTCAGTTGGTAGAGCATGTGGCTGTTAACCACAGTGTCGCAGGTTCGAGTCCTGCCCGGGGAGCCAAACAGGACGAAGCCGTTCAGTTAGTAGCTGAACGGCTTTTTCCATTTAAAGACAGGCGTTTTATGCCATAACAAAGTTCGAACGTAAACCCCAAAACAGCCAAAACACCCTATACCCAATCGCCCTCTCGCACTGTTTATACTTGCCAAGGGGAAAAAGGGTGATAAAATAGGATATAATTCGATATATGGCGATGAATGCGACATGACTGATGCCGGTTTAATGGGTTAAATATGTATTGGGGGGAACACAATGGATATAGGGAAATATATAAAAAAAGATGAAAAAATTTTATGGCAGGGCAACCCTGCCACTTACAAGTTATTTGGATTATGTCATGAAATGTTTACAATAGGTGTGAAAGATTATTTTGTAAAAAATAGGGAAAAGTTTGACGAATTAAACACGATGCTAATTAAGTATAAAAAGGCGGGACTTTCAAGGGCGTGCGTGACATATGTGCTGCCGAAGCTTCAAGCACAGCGCCTTATGCAGTAGGTGAAGCACAACAAATTTTTGATAATAAAGGAAAACAAAATGATGAATGTAAACAATAAAAGGAAAACAGTGAGAAAAAAAAGCAAGAAAACAATTAAAGATTTTATAGAGAAGCACATGTATTATAACAAAAAAACTACACTCGTTTTTATTTTATTGGTTTTTATATTTACTTTTATCTATACTTGCTTTGATGAATTGTTCATA
>Ga0181535_10006068_pt1 | contig 12684 bp, 13 predicted proteins | sample PEATcosm2014_Bin_44_FD_119774 | JGI IMG/M metagenome (GOLD analysis project Ga0181535, IMG submission 119774) | Peatland microbial communities from MTU Mesocosm Facility, Houghton, MI, USA - PEATcosm2014_Bin17_30_metaG | ecosystem: Environmental > Terrestrial > Soil > Wetlands > Peat | place...
CGAGCCGCGGAACTGCATAACCTGCCAGATCACGCTCACGCCTCTGCTGCGGTCGCACACCAAAAAGCAGACCACATGACCGCTCACGAACTCAGCAGGAAGGCGTTAGAGGACGCGCAGAACGCCCACAAACGCTCAGAGCAGCTTACCGAAGCAGCAGAAAAACCCACTCAACCATAAGCCGCAAAGGCACGCTTCGTCAGAGTTAGGCCGAGGTCGCAGTCGCAAGCTCCGCCAGCGTCTTCTCCAGGCTCGCCGCGTCTTCCACATTCAGCCACTTCAGCTCCGGATCAATCTGCTTCAGCAGCCCGCACAGCACCTTCCCCGGACCCACTTCAATAAACCACTCCGCGCCCGCCGCTTTCAGTGCCTGCATACAATCCACCCACCGCACCGCGCCCGTCACCTGGTGGATCAGCGCATCCTTCGCCCCGTCGGCCGTCGTCACCAGCCCGCCCGTCACGTTCGCTGCAACAGGAATCTTCGGATCGCCAAGCGCAAGCGCCGCCAGCACCCGCGCCACTTCCTCCTGCGCCGGCTGCATCAGGGCGCAATGGAAAGGTGCGCTTACCGGAAGCATCACCGCGCGCCGCGCTCCCTTGGCCTTGGCCAGCGCCGACGCCTTTTCAACCGCCGCCAACGCTCCTGAAATCACAGTCTGCCCCGGCGAATTGAAGTTCGCCGCCTCGACCACCAGGCCAGTCTCCCCAGCCACCTCTTTGCAAACCCCCACCACAACTGCCGGATCGAGCGCGAGCACCGCCGCCATCGCACCCTCCCCGGCCGGCACTGCTATCTGCATCGCCCGCCCGCGGGCCTTCACCGACCGAACCGCGTCGGCAAAGCTCAAGGTTCCCGCAGCCACATGCGCCGACCATTCTCCCAGCGAGTGTCCTGCAGCCAGCCCCGGCCGAATCCCGTGTTCCGCCAGCACCCGCGCCGCGGCCACGCTCACCGTCAGAATCGCCGGCTGCGTATTCTCCGTCAGCCGAAGATCCGCCTCCGGCCCCTCAAAACAAAGTTTGGAAAGCGGAAATCCGAGCGCCTCGTCGGCCTCGGCAAATGTCTGTGCTGCAAGAGGAAATCGCTCAGCCAGCTCGCGGCCCATACCAACCGCCTGCGAACCCTGGCCCGGAAACAAAAACGCAATTTTAAGTGTCATTTCACTTCAATTTTATCGCGCCGGAGCCCCGAATTGACCCAGCCGCGCGGCCAGCATGCGCCATCTAGTTCCACCGCTTCTTGTCATCCGGATTTTCGTCCAGTTGCCGCCCATTCCCGTCGAACCGCACCGTCCGCCCCTGCGACTTCATGTAGACCTCGAACTTGCGTGCCGCGCGCCGCCGCTTCCACCGGTAGTAGCCATTCCGCAGTCCATACCAGCGCTCACTCACCAGGAACGAAATCCCCCGCCGCGGCGCCATCTGCACATAAAGCCATCCAGCCAGCGCCCCGCCCAGTTGCGCAAAGGCATACATCCTCTGCTCCCCAAACAGCATCGCGATCGAGATCAGCGCATAAATCGCCACCATGTAACGGGCCTTGATCCCGATGGTAAAAAACAGCAGAAACTCCGTATCCCCGTACAGCGCGCCAATCGCCGCCAGCAACCCAAAGATGCCCCCGAAGCAGCCATAAAGCGCCACCAGCGGAAGCGCATAGCCGAGCGCGCCGCTCGAAGCATAGATCGCCGTCGCCGCCAGCACCGTTCCCAGCACCGATACGGCATAGAGCCCATTGATCCACGCCGAACTGTGCAGTTGCTCCAGAAATCCGCACAGAAACCAAAGAGAAAGCAGCTCAAAAAGCGTGCCGACAATCCCCACGTGGATGAAGCTATACGTAAATGGCTGCCACAAAAGCCCATGCACAAACGACGAGGGCTCGAACGTCAGCATTCCAAAAAGGCTCCCCGCCAGCTCCTTGGACATCAGCTGTGCCAGTTCAAAGGCAAAGAAGGTCGCCAGGTTCACGAAAACCAGGGTGCGTGTGGCGCCCTTGAATTCGGGAAAGCTGAACGGGCTGGAACTCATCCTTGGCATCGTCCTCTTCAGGGTATATGGTCCGGCAGGCCGGTGTCATGGCAGGAAATCGGGAATGAGGGCCGAATCTGGTTACCTTTGTACGCCCCGGCGAGCGTCTGACCTTTCAGTGGCTCCGGCTCCCCTCCCGGCGTCACTTCCGGAAGTGCGGAACAAGCACCAAACCTTCGAGCGGCTTGATCGTCTCTTCTAAGCGCGGTGTTCACTTGCCTTGACGGCAAAGCGGTATCGCCTCATCGGGCCCATTGGTGTATTCTCCGCCGAGGAGGTTGCTCCCCCCTCTTGACCTGAGGCCGGGTTCTCCCTAAAACTAGCGATGATGTGTCGCAAGTTGCCTTAATTGCAAAACGCGAATTACTTCAGAAAGTGAGGAGGCTGCCATGCCCAGCTGCCCGGAATGCGAGAATGAATTAGACGTTGAACTGGACGAACTCGAAGAAGGCGACGTGATCGCCTGCGATGAATGTGGCTCAGAGTACGAGGTGGTCGGTGTTGAGCCCCTCGAGTTGGCACGCGTCGACGACGATCTCGATGAGGAAGACGAGCTGTACAAAGAGGAAGAGGAGGAAGAGTGAAAGTTGACCGCACAATCTTGCTGGCAGCCTTGGCATTTGCCGCGCTGGCAGCAGGGGTGGTTTCCCTCGGGTCACCGGACGCGCTCCTTGCACCCGGCGCCGCCCATGCGCAAAACATCGGGCAGCGCGTCGTATCCGGCGCCGTGCTCAACGATGCCGCCGAACCCGTAGTGGGGGCCACCGTCTTCCTCAGAAACGAGAAGACCAAGGCTATTCGCAGCTATACCTCCACCAACATGGGGCATTTCTACTTTGCCCAGGTCAACATGGCCGAAGACTACGACCTCTGGGCCGAAAAAGGTGGCAAGAAGAGCCCCACTAAAACGGTCAGCTCCTGGGACTCGCGCAAAGAGTACAGCAACGATCTCAAGCTGAAATAGCCCCGACCGCCCGCCAGCTTCCTCATCGGACCGCCCAACCGGCGGGTAGTGTCATTCCTGCCGGAGAATTACGTCGCCGTTGATCGTGCTGATCTCCACATGATTCTGTCCGTTCCCCACCCGGCCCGTGGCGTAAATGTATTTGCGCGGGCTCCCCATCGATGTGTCCCAATCAGCCGTCTCGCGCCGCGTCAGGCCCAGGTGTTCGCTGATGTCGAATTTGTTGCCCGCGCTCCTGGTGTAGGCAAGCTTGATCCGAATTTCCATCGGGAAGTCTTTGGGCACGGTCAATGTAATTGTGCCTGCCATCGAAGATAAGTAAACATCGCGCCGTTCCGTGGATGAACCAACCACGTGCGCCGACACATCTCCGCCCATGGTCGTCGCCTTCACAGAGCCGTTCACATCCTTGATCTTGATATTCCCGCCCATTGTCGATGCGTCCACCGAGGCGTCGGCGCGGTCAATCGTTACATTGCCGCCCATCGTCTTTACCTTGGCGAAATCACCCACATTTCCAAGATGGATGTCCCCGCCCATCGTCTCCAGGTTTGCTCCGCGCGGGGCATCGTTCACATCGATCCCGCCACCCATCTTGTGAATGTTTACAGGGCCGGAATCGTCGGAGTCAGCTACGCTCTCAGCTCTTGCATTCCTTGATCCATCGCAGCCCGATAAGGCGGCGGGGACCACGCCCGCCAGCAGCATCAGCGTTACGGCGATCGGCTTGTGAATCGTCATCGGACAGACCTCCAGCTTCAATCTCAATCCGAAGCTTGAGTTCCACTACGGAGTTTCTGTCCAAAAAGTTCCATTCAGTAGGGAAGTTTAGTTTGGGCCGCTGCCATCTCGCTTAACTCCCGCGTGCCGCTCTACCCATCCAGCTTTTTCCCCACCAGCTCATTCAGCAACGCCGGGTTCGCCTGCCCCTTCGACGCCTTCATCACCTGCCCCACAAAAAATCCAGCCATGGTCTTTTTGCCCGCCCGGTACTGCTCCACCTGCTTGGGATTTGCCGCAATCACTTCGTCAATCAGCTTTTCAATCGCCGACGCATCCGTAATCTGCTCCGGCTTTTCCCGTTCGTAAACAGTCCCAAAGTCCTCGCCCTTCTCAAACGCCACATCGAAAAGCTGCTTCAGTTGCTTCGAGCTGATCTTTCCCTCGTCCAGCAAATCGGCCGCCTGCACAATCCCCGCCATCGACACCGGCGATTGATCCTGCTCCAGCCCCAGCGCATTCAGTCGTCCGCCAATCTCGCTCAGCAGCAAATTTGCCACCCGCCGCGGATTCTTGGCGCCTTTTGCCGACGCCTCAAACCGGTCTGCAAATTCCCGCGACGCCGTCAGCGTCTGCGCGTCCTTGGGACTCAATTCGTACTCGGCCACCATCCGCGCCCGCCGCGCCTCCGGCAGCTCCGGCAGCCTCTTCTTCGCCTCCGCCAAAAAATTCGCAGACACGATCAGCGGCGGCAAATCCGGCTCCGGAAAATAGCGGTAGTCGTGCGCCTGCTCCTTCGACCGCATCGAATAAGTCCGCCCCTCGCTCGCATCCCAAAGCCGCGTCTCCTGCCGGATGCTCCCGCCCCCCTCGATCACTTCAATCTGCCGCTCGATCTCGTACTCCAGCGCCGCGCGCACAAAGCGAAAGCTGTTCACGTTCTTCACTTCCACCTTCGCGCCAAACTCCTTCTGGCCTCGCGGCCGCACACTCACATTCGCATCGCAGCGCAGCGATCCCTCTTCCATGTTGCAGTCGGAAACTTCCGTGTACAACAGAATCTCCTTCATCCGCGTCAGGTACTCAAACGCTTCCTCCGGCGTGCGAAGGTCCGGCTCGCTCACAATCTCCGCCAGCGGCGTCCCGCAGCGGTTCAAGTCCAGATAAGTGCGCGTCGCGGAGTCCTTGAATCCATCGTGGATGCTCTTGCCCGCGTCTTCTTCCATGTGCAGCCGCGTAATCCCGATCCGCTTGGTCGTCCCGTCCGCCGCCGGAACATCGATCCACCCGTGCTCCGCAATCGGCTTGTCGAACTGCGAAATCTGGTAGCCCTTCGGCAAATCGGGATAGAAATAATTCTTGCGCGCAAAAATCGACCGCTCCCGCACCTCGCAGTTCAGAGCCAGCGAAGCCAGCGTCGCAAACTCCACGGCCTTCGCGTTCAGCACCGGCAGCGCGCCCGGCAGCCCCAGGCACACCGGGCAGATATTCGTGTTGGGCGCGGATCCAAAGTGATTCGCGCATCCGCAAAACGCCTTCGTCGCGGTTAGCAGTTGCACATGCACTTCGAGCCCAATCACGGGCTCGTACTTGGCCAGAACTTCAGCGGACAATCCAGCAGCGGCAGGCATATCTAAATTTTAGCCTGCGCGAAGGCAGGCGTCCCGGTCGACGAGCCGCCCATTTACCCAGCTTCTGGCGGTTCAACCTCTTCAGCAGAGGTTTCCGGTGCCGGGTTGAGGAGGCTCACAGTCCGGATTCCGCTGCTCTTTGTCAATAAAATGCCGGAGCCTGGGATGGCGACCGTTTTGTTGTCGGCGTCCACCCATGAGGCCTGAGTCAGATAAATCGCTGCGTCCTCTGCGACATCCGAGTAATATAACAGACTTCCGAGTACACTCCTGCCATCCGCCAACTCCACCTGTAGCGGCTGACCTTTGATTGCTTCGCTCTCGAATACGTCATTCCAGATCGAATTGCGCGTTGTACGTTCCGTGAGTCGAATCCACTGAAACAGCCGATTGCCGTCAAACCGAATATATGCGACAGATGCGAATGCAAAGACAACCGAAACCAAGGCGAGCAAAGCCAACTGATTGGGCTCCCAGAGAACGGTGTCGTCGCCCCTTCCAGTGAGGTCGTGAACGATGTGAAAGGGGAGCCTCCCGCCATTGATCGGCATATAGCAAACATAAATAACGAAGCTGAAGACCAGAGCTTCAATTACCCGTTCGAGATCCGATTGTGAACGGCGAGTCGCCAAGGCCTGAACAATATATGCCGCCGAAAAACCGGGCAGAATAATCAGGAAAACCTGTAATGCGAGTACAGTTGTCGGCATTAGGAACGACTCCTCTCGTCCCTATTACTGCTTAGGCGAACTCGATTGGGTTGGCGGAGGAGGAATCTTCACAGGGGCTGGAAGTCTCACAGGTGACGCGGGCGTAGACTTCTTCCCTTTATCGAAAAGACCTGGGCCATTCGGGTCCGGGCCCTTGTATCGGGAACTCCCTCTAGGCAAAACGTATCCCATATCTCCTCCTTTCTCAATTATGGTCCTCTCGGCAGACGAAGTCCAATGGGTCGCTCTTTCCTTGCATCAATCAAACCGATACAGCGTAACCTTCTCGATCCGCTCCTGTCGCTGATCGAAACGCCAACTCTCCCCCTGTGCGTTTTCGTCGCCATTCAGCCTGCGGCCCGCAACCCACTTGCCGTCGACAAACGTGCCTTCGTCTATCGCGCCCAGCCCCACGTGCTGCCCGGTTTCAGGGCGCTCCTTGAAGGTCACCTTGAATCCTTTTCCAGCTCCCAGGAACGCGTCCTTCCCGTCCGCCATAATCAGGCCAAACCCGCTCTCCGCCTGGCCGCCGAATATTTCGTCAAGGCTCACGTGCAGTGTGTAGCCGTTCATCGTAAAGTCCACGGAACTCCGATCGTGGTCCAGAACAAACCCGTGTACGTCGCCCTTGCTCTGGTGCTCGGCGAGCAGCGGCGCCAGGTTCGCAATCACGCTGTAGCTCTCGCCCAGCGGGTCTTTGTCACTGGCTTCCGATTCGATGGCGAACGGCGAAAATCCAAAACCTGCTTCTTCGCCCAAGGCATAAAACACGTTCGCCGCACCGGCCGCGCCGCCCCGTGTCTCCGGCATATAGAGCGGATTGCCATCGCGGTGATAACGCCTGCACCACTCTTCAAAATTCGCTGAATAGAGATCGGGCGCGTAGAAATCCAGGCCAGTTCCTGCGGCCTTCCACACGTCAAGAACGCGCGGCTCCGGGCCTCCGCTCGGATACTCGCCCGGCGGCGTGGTTTCGCCTGCGAGCCAGGTATTCACATACATCGGTAGATTGTATTCGGCCTTGCCGCCTGCCGCGACCGCGTGAATAAAGCGCGCATAATTCCAGGCCATAAAAATCTCGTCCGCGCGCTCACTGTCCCCAAAAATCTCTGTCCATGTTCCCGAGGTCTTGTCGCCATTCTCATCCCACAACTGTTTCAAGTCGGGATAAAGCGAGTCGCGATGCGCTTGCAGATACTGTGTCAACTGCGCCGGAACAGCCCCGGCGAACGCCTTGTTTGCCACCTCGGAGTGATCGCGAGAGTCGCCCAGCACACCGACTTCATTCTCCACCTGCATCATCAGCACGGTGTGGTCGCGTGCGTCCTTCTCTTTGATGTGCCTCAGGAGCGCCGCAAATGCGCGCGCATCTGCTTCCTGCGTAGCTGCGGACTGCGGACTCAGAATCTCAACCGGGCTGCCGTGCTCCACCACCCGCGGAAAACGCCGTGCATCCTGCTTCACCCACACAGGCTCGTAGCTTGAGAGCCCGTTCTTCCACGAGGCCAGCCACAGGAAAACGATCTTCACGTTTTCTTGCCGCGCCTGCTCGATCAATCCGTCCACCAGCGTAAAGTCGAAGCTGCCCTCTTTGGGCTCGATCAGCTCCCAACTGAGCGGCGTCACCACGGAATTCAGGCCCATCGCTCTCAGCTTGCCCCAGATCGGCTTCATGTATTCCAGACTCGACGAAGAAGAGTTGTGCAACTCCCCGGAGAGCATCAGGAAGGGCTTGCCATCCACAATCAACTGGGTTGCAACGCCTCTTTTTTCCAGGTGCGGGGCTGCGGACCCCTGGGCTGAAAGCACTCCGGTTTCAAGGCCAACAAACAGCAGAAGAATTGGCAACGTGCGCATTGGGCTTTTCATAACGACGGGAGTTTAGCACAATCAATTCCGCCCGGTTCGTATGCCGTGGTATTCCCGGTTTGGCCCTCCGTCCCAATTCCGGCGGACACGCGCCGCTTCTCCCGCCATCTCAATTGCCCTCCAGAGTAAACCGGTCCTAGTGTTGAGCTGTGGCCGTCCTCTCCGTAGATCTCGCCCTCCGCCGCTGGTCCGATGTCGGCATCGTCATCCTCGATCGCCCCCGCCCCGCCCCAACAGAATTCGGGCTTGCAACATCCACCACTGCCAATCCCGCGCGAAGCCCCATCGCCTGCCAAATCATTCCCTCCATCGCCGCCGGCCAGCCTGTTGGCCCCATCGACCCCAACATCCTCGCCGGAAGGCTCAATCATCTTTGCGTCACCCGCGGCATCCGCCTCATCATGCTCGATGGCCCGCAAGCCTGGAAGTCGCAAACCAACGGTTTCCACCACGCGCGCGTCAGCGAGCGCCAACTCAACACCGTCGCCAAAACCGGTCTCCCCGGCATCGTCAAACCCATCACCTATCGCCCCTTCGCTGAGTTCTGCCTCGATGTCTACGACGCGCTCTGCCGCCGCGGATGGCGCCGCATGGATACCAGCGACCGCTCCGCCGCATCCTCCAACGCCCGCCCCGACCGGGTGCTCGTCGAAAGCTACCCCCATGCGGCGTGGAAGTCCCTCGGCCTCGCGCCGCTCCCCGCCAAGCGCCGCGCTAAAATCAGCGATCTGGCCGCGGCCTACAGCGCCTTGCGCTCTCTCATTCCCGTCACCACCGATCGCCCGCCCAACCACGACCAGTTGCAGGCCATCGTCGCCGGACTGCCCGGTCTCTCCCTCGACGAACGCAACTCCGCCGCCGTCCGCATCGTCGGTAATCCCCCCCGCCGCGAACAAGGCCATTGGCGCGAAGGCTTCATCGTGTTGCCCCTGCCCCCGCGCCCGCCAGTCAAACTCCGCTGGCTCGACTAAGCGGTGTGTCCGTCACACTTCGTGAGCTCCCCGGACAAGTCGCCCTCCCACACCCGCACCATCAAATCCCCGCCTTCATGCCGGAAGCCGACGGCAATCGTACTTTCCGTGCGTTGCGACGCGCAAACCCGCTCCGGCTCAATCATCGACGTCGGCACCGTCATCGCGCACGGACGGGGCAGGGAAGACTTGATCACCCCCGCAATCATGTTCGTGATCTCCCGCGTTGCGTCCAGCGTGTCTGCCTCGGCCACCGACTCTTCCGGCTGCATCAACATCGCCGCCGTCGCCGCATACGCAAGCTTCTCCTCGATCCGCACTTCGATGCGCCCCTCCCAAACTCCGGAGAGCTCAACGCTGCCCAGCAAATGACGCGTTCCCACACAGAAAATCTCCGCCATCGGCACCGGCTCCACTTTCATGGCGAGCATCTGCTCCCAGAACTGCGCGTTTGCGCTGATCACGGATTGTTCGTCGACCTTGGCCTGCATGCGTTCTGCTCCTCTTCCAGATTCCCCTTCAAGCATTGGGTTCTTCACACTTCATCGGACATTTCTCAGAATTCACTAAGAGCATCGCCTCCCTCCCAGTCCCCGAACAACTTCCCATAGTCATTGGAAGATTCCAATCCAGCCCCAATATCCCATTTTCGCGGGTGATATGGATCACATCGACCGGTGCCCTCAGACACAGCTCCCCGTCTCCATCGGTGACAACCTTTCTCCTGCGAGGTGATTCCCATGTCCGGCGCCAACGTCGATCGGTGGACGCATCCGGCCGTCATCCTCGTCGCTACCAACCTCAGCGATCTGGATAGGCTCATGCCCTTTGCCCTCGAGCAGGCCGCTGAAACCGGCGCCCGCCTCATCCTGCTCCATGCCATCGCCACCGCCGCGGCTATGTCCGTCGATGCCGTCGGCATGCCCTATTACGATCCATCCGCCGCCCTCGAATTCGCCGAAAATGAACTCAAGCCCTGGTGCGACCTTGCCGCGCGCCGCAACATCACCTGCGATGGCCTGGTCCGCGAGGGCCACGCCACCCAGCAGATCTCCACCGCTGCCCGCCAATTTCAGGCAGATCGAATCCTTCTCGGCACCCGGAGCCGCAGCAGGCTCGGCAAAATCCTGCTCGGTTCCGTGGCAGAACAAGTGCTGCGCTCGGTCAACCTCCCGGTCTTCACCGTGGGTCCCGAGGCTCATCTCGCTTCAAAGAGTCACTGTCTTAGCGGCCCCGAAGAACGCCTCGTGCTGCATGCCACCACTCTCAGAGAGACCTCTCGCCCGAGCGCGGCGCTTGCCTGCAAAATGGCCGCCAGCCTCAAGGCAAAGCTGGTGCTGCTCAACGTCCTGCCCCCACCCAACGTCTCGCCAAATGTCGATGAAATGCAGCCGGGCGCCCTGCCCACCGGCGTCGACTCCGCCGCCATGCGCGAGCTGCGCCTCCTGGCCAATGAAACCAGCCAGGGTTGCGGCCTCCCGATCGAGCCCGTCGTCGTTCACGGCAACCCCTCCATCGAGATCCTCGCCGAGGCCTCAGCCCGTCACGCCAATCTCATCGTTCTCGGAGCAACCGAGCGCTCGGCCTTCCAGAACCTTACCCGCGACCGCACCGTTTACCAGGTCCTGGCCCACGCCCGCTGCCCCGTCCTCACCCTTCGGGAGCCCATGGCTTCACTTGATCCAGCCCCCGCCGAGGACGTAGAAGCCTTCCACGTCTGAGCCTGTCGCAATCACGCCCGCGGTCGCGGAAGCACAACCCCAGCGCACAAGGCAGAATTGGTTTTTCAGGAAGCTTGAATCTACGCCGTCAGCCGTTCCAGTTGATCGGGCTTCACAATCGTCAGGCTCGTGCCCTTGATCGTGATCCACTGATCGCGCCGGAACTGGTTCAGAAGCCGCGTCACCGTCTCGCGCGAAGTGCCTGCCATGTTGGCAATCTCTTCGTGCGTCAGTGCCATCGTAAACCGAATCTCCGGCTTGCCGTTCGCAGAAGAGCGGCCCCAGTCCAGCAGCAGCCGGGCCAGCCGCCCCGCCGCCGAGCCGGAAAGAGCCAGTCGCTTGGCGTCATGAAACACAGTCAGATACTCGCCGGAGAGTGACTGCGCCGCATGCATGCTCGCAATCCCGTGGCGCCCCAGGAACTCCACAAACTCCTGCTTCCGTACCGTCTTCACCTGGCAGGGCTCAATGGCTTCCGCCGTCACTTCATGGGGAACGTTCGCCAGCACCGCGCTCAGACCCATCACGTCGCCCGGCCCGGCAATCTTCAATATCATCGTCTTGCCGTCGCGAGAGGTCGACGAAATCTTTACCTGGCCAAAACAGATCACAAACACGTTCCGCGCCGCGTCGCCTTCGGTAAACAACTTGGCCCCGCGCGCGTGGCTCATCATAATCCCAATCCCGTCGTAATCTACCAGAGCCTCGGGCGTGAGATTGCAGAACATCCGAAGATGGCGGTGCTCGCAATTCAAACAATCTTCCGGGGGGTGATGAGAATGGATTGTGGCCATACTTTATCCGCGGTACCTGAATGAAGTATAGCGCACAATCCTCAGGGCCCTGGCAGGGATTTTCCCCAGCCCCTGTCGCACTTCGATCTTCGCCGAGACCCTCGTCTACCCATGCCTCTAAACAGCTTCCCGTCAGCGGCCTGCCGTCGCCTGCTCGCTTTCATTCCCGCGGCGTCGCACATTCGCCGCACGGTTCAGGCAACACGTAAGATAGGCCCTGGACACCTCCCGGGCCAACTCCTCCAGCAACCGCATCCGCAACGGCGGATAGCTCTCAAATACCCGGTTCAGAGTTTCGATCGGCAGCAGCAGCAGAGATCCCGGCGTTTGCGCGCACAGCGTGTACGTATGGTATCCGTCGCCCAGTGCCGCTGCCAGTTCCACCAGGTCTCCCGTTCGTCCCGATCCTAGAGTCAGACGCGTCTTCACCCTCTCTGCCTTGCGCAGAAACAGTCCCGACACCACCACGTAGAGTCCCTTGCAGATCCCATGCTGGCGAAACACAGCGTCGCCGGCATCAAACTCGAGGCACTCGGCCGCGCCGTTCAGCAGCTTCCCGATCTCGGGCGGACACTCCAGCAACTCCGCCAGTGGATGCGCTGCCACAGCCTCCAACCGCTCGGACATTGCCTCAGCCTGCACGGCTCCATCTTCCATTTTCTCTCCCTGACGCCCGGTCATGCGGCGAGCGGTCCCGGCAATCCTTGGCCGGACCGGTCTGCGGCCTTCGCCCTTCCCTGGGCGTTCGCCTTGCTGCGCGCGCTTCGCGCCGCGGACACGCGATGAACCATGTTCCATCTCGAGCCATGAGCTCCCAATGCACTCAATCCTGAAAAGCGAATTAACTCAGTGGAGATCGGACGGCGCGATTTTTTTGCCTGTATGTTTGTCGCCCGTCGTTGGCAAGCTTGCGGGGCCCATGCGCCTTTGCCGCTAAACGGCTTCTACCGGATCGGCAATCTCTCGCTCCCGTCTTCTCGTCGCGCCTTCCGGCGGAACGCACAAAACAGGGACTCGGGAACACGCCAACAGCGCGAATGCCGTCCCATGCGGTCCCGGTGTCTCGCTCGTGCGCTTGACCCCGGCCACAAGAATGCAAGGATGAAACTCTGCGATGGCCTCCGCCATCGCCTCTGCCGGCGTGCCCGCCTTCACCATGCAGCGCACCGGTTGCTCTTCGCTCGTCTCAAGGCCAAACTCTTCCAGCGCGTCCGCACACGGATTCACTGTGGCTTTAAAGGCTGCGGAAAAACTCCTTCGGGCGGTAGGCC
>Ga0181535_10006069_pt1 | contig 12682 bp, 5 predicted proteins | sample PEATcosm2014_Bin_44_FD_119774 | JGI IMG/M metagenome (GOLD analysis project Ga0181535, IMG submission 119774) | Peatland microbial communities from MTU Mesocosm Facility, Houghton, MI, USA - PEATcosm2014_Bin17_30_metaG | ecosystem: Environmental > Terrestrial > Soil > Wetlands > Peat | place...
CCCTTACTCCTGATTTTTGCAATAGCTCTTTAAGCTCCGGCCATATGGCCGAATGCCTGCGGGCATATTCTTCCTTATTCCCCGGCAACAACTTCATCTTAAATGCGAATTTTTTCATTGTATTACCTTTTTAATTTAGTGATAAAATATTTAGAGACCCATTTTATTATTTTAGAAAGTGATAATCTAATTTCATATTAAATAATTGTGTTTTTCAAGTTGTCTTTAGTATCAGCAATAATTGATTTAATAAATATTAAAGTGAATGATTAGTCGATAAACTTTTTATTCGAGAACAAATGAAGTTTTAATAACATCTTTTGAATTGCCTCCCACATAAATGTCATATACTCCGGGATTACTCATCCATTTCAGCTTGTTATCATAGTATTTCAGATCATCATTTATTAAAGAGAAGACAATTGTTGCTTTTTGCCCCTGTTTTAATGATATTTTTTTGAACCCTTTTAATTCCCGAGCGGGTCTGCTAGCACCGGCAACAAGATCGTGAATATACAGTTGGGAAACTTCTTCACCCTCACGATTTCCTATATTTTTAACATCAACAAATATTTTTAAAGTATCGTTTTTTGAAATTTTTTGTCTGTTCAATCGCAAATTAGAATATTCAAAACTTGTATAACTTAATCCAAAGCCAAACGGGAAAAGAGCATCATTAGGGGAATCTATATAATGGGTTTTCCAAACATCGTTTTCGTCATTCTGCAGCGGACGCCCAGTTGGAAGCTGACTATAATAAAGCGGTTCCTGACCGACTGTATAAGGAAAAGACACTGTAAGTTTCCCGGATGGATTATAATCACCAAAAACTACATCTGCAATCGCATTTCCCGCTTCGGTTCCCAGGAACCAAGTTTCAATGATTGCCGGAACATTATTCGCTATCCATTTCAAAGAAAGTGGACGGCCGTTTGACAACATAACAACAACGGGCTTACCCGTATTTTTTACGGCTTTTATTAAATCAAGTTGATTGCCGGGTATATCAAGGTTAGTTCTTGAATGCGCTTCGCCAGTCATTCCGCCGGCTTCACCAACAACTAATAATACAACGTCGGACTTTTCGGCTGTTTTAACAGCTTCATCAAAATTTTCAGGTTCATTGGAATTTATTTCACAGCCTTTTGAATAGAATATTTCCGATTGATTTGCTACTGCTTTTTTAATCCCTTGCAGTATTGTTGTAACATTTTCCGGACTCCCAATAGCAGACCAGCAGCCGAGCATATCCTGCGGTGCATCAGCAAGAGGGCCAATCACTGCAATTTTCCCAATATTCCTTTTTAAAGGCAGCAAATTATTTGTATTCTTTAATAAGACAATTGATTTGCGGGCAATGTCTCGTGCTGCACTCAAGTGTTCCTGCGTAAGAATCTCGCTTTTCTCTCGTTCAATTTTACAATATTTATAAGGATTTTGAAATAATCCCAGACGATATTTAATTTTTAATATTCTTTTTACAGCATCATTTATAATTTCTTCGGAAACTATTCCATTTTTTACAAGATTAACAAGTTCCTTCTGATAGGATAAGCTGCCCATATCCATATCGCACTGAGCATTTGCTGCAAGTCCGGCAGCTTCATATTGATTGGCTGCAACACCATGCTGTATTAATTCTCCAACTGAACCTGCGTCAGAAATTATAAAACCGTCAAATTTCCACTCTCCTTTTAATATTTGTCTTATAAGAAAATCATTTGCCGTTGCCGGCAAACCGTTTAATGAACAAAAAGCTGTCATCAAGGTACCAACACCTGCTGTTACAGCAGCATGAAACGGAGGTAAATATATTTCACGTAAAGTACGCTCGGACATATCCGCACTGTTATAATCTCGACCTCCTATGGCAGCACCGTATGCTGCATAATGTTTAGCACATGCAACTATCGTATTACCGGCGGTGAAATCGTCTCCCTGAAATCCTTCAACTCTCGCCTTTGCCACCAGAGAACCATAATAAGGATCTTCACCGGCTCCTTCGGCTATGCGTCCCCAACGCGCATCACGCGCAATGTCAACCATTGGTGCAAAAGTCCAGTCAACACCCATCGCCGATGCTTCATCTGCAGCAACCCGCGCTGATTTTTTAATTGCATCCAAATCCCAGCTTGCCGATTCTCCAAGAGGAATAGGAAAAATTGTTTTACACCCGTGTATTATATCATATCCAAATATTAAAGGAATTTTCAAACGGCTTTCATTAACAGCTATCTTTTGCAACTGCATTGTGGGTTCTGCTCCAATAACATTCAGCATTGAACCGACCTGTCCTTTTTTTATACCATTAATCAATTCCGAATCAGGTTTTACAGGACTTGTTATAGCGAAGAATCCCGGGATCTGGTTCATCTGACCAACTTTTTCTTCAAGGGTCATTCGTGAAATTAAATTATCAACGAATTGATTCATTTTAATTCGATCAATTGAATTACTTTCTGCTATCTTTTGTTCTTTGCTATTTCTCTCCTGAGCATTCATTAAATAGGCAGGGAACAACATTAGGAAAAGAATGCTTATAATTATTATTCTAAAAATTGTTCTGATTTTCATTCTGTAATCTTTTTGTAATTAATAATAATTAGTTTATTGTGGTAAATGATAATTGAAGTTTAAGTGACATAATTCATAATGATTTAATTAGAATTTATGATTATGTAATATTTGCTGCTAAAACAAAATTAAAAATTGTCGTTTCCTCAACTTTTACCGATTTATTTAAATTACCTTTTTGAGTAATACTATAAATATTTTACACGTAAATTTCATATTAAGCTTAGTTGTTATTCAGTTTAAAAAGTATTTGTTTTTTATATCCTGCGTTTTGGCAAACTTTTGAATCCATAAGATGATATACAGGTGATAATATAACTTGCTCGTCTTTAATTGAAAAACCCGAGCCTTTAGTTTTAATAATCTTTGTATCGTTTTTAACTGATAATTCCTTGTCACCCACATACCCAAGTAATAATGGTCCGTAAAATAAACGGACATAACCGGGTCTGCTATGCTTACTATTCATTATTGACTCAATTCCCGAATTCATATCAAATGAAAACTCTATATTATCTCCCGTCTGAAATGAAGAAGTGTATATTACAAAACCATTTCTATTTGTAAAATCACATCTATTGCCGTTTTTATAAATTATAACATTTTTTATCCAACCAGGCACGAATAGTTTAAGAGTGAATTTTATATTTCTTTTTAGATTGTCAATTCTGAAATTAACCTTGTTTGCAAAAGGATATTGAGTTTCTTGTTCAATTGCAAAGTTTTTGCCGTTTATTTTAAATGTTGCTTTACTAGTGTTGAATGAAGGGACAATAATTGTATCAGCATTCTGAAAATAATTATATTGAATAGCTCTCGCCAGGCCCTCCCCACCCCGCATTGTGCAGCACCAATAAGCTTCGTCTGCATTAACTTTTATAAAATTATCAATCGGACCCGGACAATTATCACACCCAAATCCTCCGTTAGAACGCTGCGTATGGCAAATTGCATTATAATATATATGCTGGGCGTCTTCAACATAATCCTGATTCTGTGTGTATTGCCAAAGTTGTACTGATAGCAGATATGAATCAATAATAGCACATGGTTCTGTCCATTCAGGCCGCTCAAACCAATTGTAGTTTTCATAATTTTCAGTTATAGCTAAATCCCGGTACAATTGATAACGTTCTACAACTTTTTTTAATAGTTCCTTATCACCCGTAATCGCATAATAGCGCAATACAGCACGCAATCCGGTTAAAGTTGCATGAGTTTGTGCTTTGATTGCAACAACATCCATTTCAAAAAAACGGGTTATCATTTCATCAATTAATGTTTTAAGCTTTAAAGAAGGAAACAGACTATAAGCATGAACTACTCCATCCATAAAGATAAAATCACAACCAACATCTGAAGATAAATTCCAACCGTTAACAAGATTTTGTGATGTGCCTGTCATTTCTCCGGTATTTTTTATACGATTTTCAGGATCAATAGGATAGTTCTTATGAAATCCTTTTGTTGGCAGCGCAAGGTTTTTTATAATATTTATAATATATTTTTTGACTTCAGGATCTTTCTTCCACTCGTAGTATTCACATAGTCCTCTAAGCAACCAGCCATGTCCCGAAAGCTGTTGTTCATCAATTGTATTTTTATATATTTGACCAAGATATCCTTTTGCATTCATCCTTTTAGGAAGCATCTGTATTATCTTTTCCAGATACAACGGTGTCCGGTGTGTAGCACGGGCTTCGAGCACCAATCCTAAAATTATCCTCCCCTCTTTATCGCCTGCCCATACATCAGGAGTTGAGTGTTTATAATCGATAAATACATTTTCGGGTTGATAAATTTCGCTTTCAAGACGGTCAAAATTTTTCATTGCCCTGATTAGGAGCTCGCCCCCAACAGACATATCCGGGAACTCAATTGGCCTTGGTAAGTTGATATTTGTAATGTTTTTTTTCTGTGCTGAACTGCTCCCAAATAATAAAAAAACTGCAAATAAACACAATATTATTTTATTCATTTTACAAGGATGTTAATTATTTATCAGATTATAATTATGATTTATTCTGGTTACTCGCCACTGTAGTTTTGCATAACAATATCCGGAACTTTGCCTTCTATAAGCCTGATATCTATATACACTGGTTCATTTTTTTTCTTGATAAAAACTGACAGCAGATACCATGAAAGAGTATTAAAGATAGTATTAAAAAATTATTTGTTTTCTTTCAATATTATATTATCACCGGTGTCGATCAATTGAATAAAGTGCGCCCGTTCATCAGGATCGTTGTTTGGCTTATGAAATGACAACATTAATCTACCATCGAATGTTCTGAAGATCATCGAGTGGCCGCCGTCTTTATTAAAAAGAGGTTTTTTATCCTGCTGCCAGGGTCCCAGAATACTGCCGCTGACTGATCTGGCTATTCCGATACAATATTTTTTATTGGAATCGAAACTTGACCAGATCATTAACAGAATACCTTTACTGGTTTTGTATAAAAACGGCCCGTCCGTTACATAGCTTGAATAAACATTTCCACTTTCATCTTTTTCACCTAAATCAGCTACCCAGGGTGCATCACCTGCTTTGAATAGGGTTACAGGATTTTTTTCAAATGCCGACAAATCTTTTTTTAACGGGGCAAGCTCAATAGTTCCATTTCCAGTCTGAATCCATTCATGGCTGAATATCATGTAAGGCTGATCTTTCTCGACCCAGAATGTACCATCAAGTGCCATCCACTTTTCAGGTGTAACCGAATGATTGTGAAATGGTTTGAAAGGCCCTAACGGAGAACCGGAAACCAAAATTTGAGTTCCCCTTTTATTCATTTTTGGCCGCCCCGGAATTGAAGGTAAAGAATCCTTAGACGTAAATGTAACAAAAAGATAATATTTTCCCTTATATTCATGCATTTCAGGCGCCCAAACAAATCCATGCGCCCAAAAATTCTTTGGTACAATAAATACTTCTTTCGGCCCACTCCAGCTTTTCAGATCCTTGCTTGAATATGCTTCAACACCCTGAATAGAATCCTGTTTGTTTGTCCTGTTGGTTATTGAAGCATATAGATAATAAGTACCCGTAACGGAATCAGGATACACAAAAGGATCCCGGATATGAATATCGGACAATTTATATATAATTTTTCCATGATTTCCGCCGAACATAAATACCGATGAAGCTAATATTATAGACAAAAATAAAATCTGTTTTTTCATACAAAAGAACTTTCCAATTATTAAATCATAAAAAAGAAAATTGGGGATTTGCAGATAATTCAAAATTTTAAAATTACCGGTCGAGAATTCCTACAACCTCAGTTTTAAAATCGATAGATGTGTTGTAAATTCCGCGAAACCACACAACGCTTACTACCGAACCATGATGCTGAGGCACAATTGGTCGAAGATTATCAATATTGGAATTAAAAGTTAATTGTGTCCACTCCCAATTATCTCCGGTTCTGGTTCCACGATAAATCTGATACCTGCCCGTAAGGTTTTTTCCTCCGTTAACCGGGTTAACATTTGATGATATATAAACCATATTTGTATTTTCGGGATCAATTGCTATTCCGCCTGCAAAATGATTTTCTGGCACGTATAAATGACTTCCTGCGTATGCTATTTCCTGCTCTGTCCAATGTTTTGCATTATCATCCCATTCAGCATAATGATAGCGTAAATCATTCCCTACTTCATTATCTGCTGATGATATATATACTGCAACCGGATTATGTTCACTATTATATTCAATATCCCATACCCATCCCGGCCCTTTTGTACTGCCATCGTATATTTTTGTTCCTTCTTCAGTAGATATTGGATTATTTCTCGCCTCTTTTAATGATCTAATCATCGATCCGTCACTTTTGTAAAAATTACCGTCTTTATAATATATATGATATACATTGTTTTTAAGTTCTTTGCGCGGATGGCCGTCAGTATATAGTATATCAACCCTGTCTATTTCGTTATTTGCATATTTTACGTAAGGGCTTGTATCGTTTTTACCCTGTTTCATAAATTTAAAGTCTTCAGACCAATTCGTAACATCGCTATCTGATTTTATAATAGAAGGACTTTCATTAAACATCGTGAAGAAATTAAATACACAGCTATTTTCTTTGCTCAAACTTATAAGATTATTATAAGACATTCTTGATTGAAGCCCGGCACTTTGCTCTTCCCCCCACAGAAGGGATTGTTGTTCCGTTCCCTTATTCAGGATTTCAGCTATTCTATAGTTCATTTTTAAGGATGGACTTCTGGAATATGTGGCAAGCAGTTTTCCATTCTTCAATTTTAATAAAGATGGGTAATTATGATCGTCTTTTTTAGACCAGGTACTAAGCGGATATACCCTGTAAGTATTTGTGCTATCCGCAGAATTTAATTGATACTGATTAACAACTGAATAGCCGTGCGAATCTTCGCATCCGATATAAATATTATTCCCGTCTACAATAACATTCTGACCGTTAAACCAAAGCCATGCACCGTCATCAGCTAATTTTTTTATTTCAATTTTTATATCGGATTTTATTATTGTCCCTTTTGTTTGACAGTTTGTGTCTGGAAATAAATTCAAGCAGAATAATAACAAAGTTAAAACTGCAATAAATAAAGGTGTCTTAATTAATTTCATTATTATTTATTTTATGATTTATAGTGATTAAAAAAACAATTGTTATTCCTCAACTATCTTTTCTGCTCGATTCAAACTGGCAAAAAAATCCGGAAGACTGTAATAGGCATTCGGCACTATTATTAGTAGAACAGCAGAAAATCAATCGAGCGTGTCTTATAGATTTATCACATTTCGCCATGATACCTGATCAAATGCTGAAGCTAATCCAATCCAGATGCAGCAATTCCTTGCCTGTCCCCTTGAAGACCAGTCGAATACATTGTTTTTCTGCCTTATTTTTTAACAAACATTTCACTGTTTTATATTGTTCTCCGGTATCAGGCACTTCACACTTGCCCAACAGTTGGCTTTCATCATTGTCACGCCACACCTCAATGAAGCAACTACCGGAATTTTTGCATGCCACACGAAAAGTTGCCTTGCAGTTTTTAGGCATATTCATGACATTGGAGTAAACCAGGCTGCCTGAAGCTTTAACTCTCATTTCAAAGCCTTTTTCTTTGTTTTGGCGTTTTTCTGCTGCAACAACTGAATAATAGTTTTCCGCTTGTATTGGTCCTGCTTTTGCATCATATTGCCCCACGCCAATACTGTTGATGTAGGCCGGCTCAATCTCTCCATTATCTCTGTAGTGTATATACATGATTACAATGTTTCGCCAAAACTTATTTGCACCATTGCTGCTTAGGTCATTGCAGTTAAAATACGTTTGGTTGTTCCATTCGAAAAATGAACCGTGCCGGTCATAAGTTACTCCTGCTTCACCTCCACGAAATTCCGGTTCAGTGCGGTTTTCTACAATGAAAACACCTTTATATGTGTATGGACCATATACATTATCAGACACCGCATAATAGCAACCCCATGACAGATAGTATTTCCCGTCATGTTTATGCAAGTAGGGCTTATCGTCAGTGGGTTGTTGAATATTTTTACCGTCAGGATTATATGGCCCCCTGGGATTAATGATTTTTATCTTTTTTGGTTCCTCTGCTAGCGAGATCATATCGCCACCTAGTTCGGCTATCGAATATTCCCATACCCCGGTTACCAGATATGCCTTTCCATCATTGTCAATAAATGCTGCAGGATCGCGGCCCTCCATAAGCGGCTTGCCACCCAAAGGAGAGGTCCACGGACCAATCGGTGTATCTGAAACAACCACATAGGTATGTAATGGATTACAGATATACCAATAAAATTTACCGTTTCTTGAAAGCGCATCAGTTGCCCAGCAATCCTTAAAGCCTTCAGGAAATCCAAGAACCGTTGGGCTCAGGGAGCTTTCACAAGTCCAGGAATGCATATCGGTGCTCGACCATATCCACCACATTTTCAGAACGTAATCTTTGCTATTCGGGGAATAATCATGGCAGGAATAGATATAGATTTTGTCTCCATACACCCGAAAATGCCCATCATCCAGACCTACGTTGGGGACAATGGGATTGCCAGGATATAAGGCAGGTGTGCCATGATTATTATGTTGATTAACAATTTGAGATGCTAAGGAGATGTTATTTAAATTTAATAATGACGTGCCAGTGATTATAGCAGAACTTTTAATGAAATCCATGCGGTTAATTTTTGACATATTTTCACTCAAATTATTCAACCATTGTCACGATTACATCAGATTAAATGAACGGCTTTTAAGCCACTCTTTAAAAGTAGAAAATAGAACATTATGATAACCCGATGTTCGAAAATAAAACATCTTTGAAATGAAGATAATATGAAAGTTGTTAAATTATAATTACAAACCAACTATACCAATTAGATAATTACAATACACAACATCAAAATGACATCGAAATAGTTATTTATTCATTAAACCTGTAATTTGACCGTCTGTCCGGTGCACTGTCGCCGTGTAAAAAGAATTCGTTTATGTCCCCTAGTTTTTGAATATTATCTGCCCAATGGAAGTCGAATGCAGCTTTTCCCTTTATTCCCAGAATATCTTTTGGAATAGCCAGCATTAATTTATTACCTTCGATCTTCAGGGGAATATTATTATAATTTTTTAATTTAGCTTCTTCATCCATAACAGCTATTGTTGTGGAGGTATCATTTATAATTTTGCTGTTAACCAAAAAGTCATAACCGTTCCAACCCGTTTTTTTGTTTTGATCAATATCTATAAATAGTAGCATCCAGTATGGATCTCTAAAAGATGAGAGAGTTTCATTTGTTTCTGCATAGAAATAGATATTCTTATCATCTCTTGCAACTTTAAGCGTTTTTATATCATTCCTGCCTGTTGTATCGATATATGGACCTGCTTGTCCTTCACCATAATAATTTCTATGTTCGGTATCGCCAATATGATCGTAATACACTGCCTGAACTTTATTCCACTGCTCAAACCCGCCATTAATATTTATTGTAATTTGTTCCCCTGCTTCTACTGGTTTTTCTACTCCTTTATACTTTCTTACGTTAGCAACTAATTGATAATAATAATCATCACCATACCCGCCGGTCATTGGTTCAATATCCCGGCTGAACTCTTCGTTATACTGATCAATAAAATATGATTCACCTGTTTTTATTGTTCTGCCGCCCGGTTTGCCAAGATGGGCTCCTGGATAGAATTTCCACTTTAGAAGTTCCTGATTAATGTTCTCCCCCATTACTTGTCTTCCCGCGCTCCATTCATTCCAGCCGGTAACAAAAACAAACTCAGGCTGCACATCAATAGCCTGCGACCATTCTTCCTGGAAAAATAACCCTTGATCAGTGTAAGGTGTTACATCATACTTATCAACATCAGGCTCGTAAAAATTATGAAAGCTTCTGCCAATATTGGACAGCGGGTGCTCAGCCACCGCAACAGGAACCATTTCTTTTTCACTTACAGAATCATGCCATCCAATAGCTTGGGGGTAATGATCAACCCATGGCCAATCGTCTTTACCTTCATTATACCATGGAAGTGAAGTCCATGCCCAGCTGTACCGGATACTAAAAAAATTCCGGATTTCATCTGAGAATTTTACATTTTTCATTTTCTTCCTTTCCGGTATCTCATGCTGTCCAAAAAGGATAAGAGGTTTTCCTTTCCACATAAACCAAAGATCAGGGTAAAAAGCCTTCTTATAAAAATCTTCCCATAATTTATTTACGGATATCTCACTTCCAAGGAATGCTATAGATGGCGTCTTCTCTCCCTGTGCTCTCATCTTTCGAAAAACTTTGCATATGGTTAAATAATCTTCAGGGTATGTAACATCGTTTGTAACATCAAAGATTAGGACGTCAATCCCGGCATCGCTTAACTGATTAGCATGTCTTCTTATAGCCCACTCATCAGTATTAAGATAATATCCAATCTCCGGTTCTCCCCAATAATGGCTGCCCTCTCCCCATTCAGGGTTTTCAGGATTATCTTTTAAAATTTTAGTAACATTAAATGGACCGCTGCCGCCATGGTTATTATGAGTTAAAAAATAAAATATCCCGACGAACCGGTCTGCTTTTACCGGACCGCATTCGTTATAATCAGGCAGACTGCGTCCGAGTGCATCTGTTGCGACCCAGGTGTCGCTTTTAATATCCCGGAATGATTTGGCCTTTTCGTGCTGGTCAATTGGCCCGGTATATTTTATTTCGTCCCAATCATTTATTCCCACAATCTTCTTATACTGATCGAAGACGGAATCTTCGTATTTTGTATCGGCAGCCTGGTAAACATACCAGACAGGTTTTGCTCCGCCCGGATCGTTTTCGTCATCCGGGAAACGTCTTAGACCAATTCTCAAGCCGCCTTCACCCCTGCTATCAATCCAATTATGCCATTGAAATGCGTCTATACCCTTAAGTACTTCCAGCTTTTTCCATGTGTAAGCAAAACCAGCAGCTTGTTCTCTTAAATTCTGTTCCGAATAGTCCTTGGAATTAGTCCCGTTCTCCGACAGCCATAATGTTCTTTTGTATTTACCTTTATATAGTGCTTCGGGTTTCTGAATCCATTCATTTAAAACTTCCAGGTTTTTAAAAGTAATCAACGGAGTATTGAAATCAAATGTTACCTCGGGATCATTCCATGTTTTGGGCTCAAACAAATCTTCCGGGTATGGATGCTGCGCCATTGCCCATTGAAAATCACCTTCAACTTTTGAATAATCCAATAAAATATTCATTAAATCCTTAGATGGATAAAATTTAGGATCCGACGTCCATGCCCAGTAATGAGTTATTGAAACAAATACCTGCGAATAAGGGTTATAACTGCGCGCTATGTTATAACACATCCTCATCGATTTAATGTAAGTATCCATGAATACAAGCGCTTTTTTATCGCCGGCATTTGTCCAAACCCATCCCGCGTCTACCTCATTATGCATAATCCAATGATTAATTCTTCCATATTTTTCATCAGGGCGGCTGTAACGGCTTGCCAGGAAATCAAGAGCGGCAGCATAACATTCCACACTTTTAAGATTCGTCATATTGGGCATACTGTATATACCTGAAGGATCACAATCCGGGTACTGTAAGAGTTTGCCTATTTCAGGATCTGAACAATCTTTAGTTTTGTTAACTAATAGAATGGCGGCAACAATAATATTCTTTTTTGCGGTAATTCTTAATGTTGAGTCTAAGTTTTCAACTTCTTTTTTATTAAAATAAAATGACTTTCCATTATAATCATGTTCAATTCTGCCGGGAGCCGGTTTTGTATACATAAACTTTGTAAACCCAACATTTACAGTAACGCTTGTAATGTTGAGTTTTTCCAGATCTTCAATATGGCCTCTGGCTGCATCAAAGCCTCCCAGCCCTTTCCGGCTTCTTGGTTTCTCATCTGGAAGATTATATTTCGCTTCAATCTGATCGGCATAAAATGCATGCGAAAGCAATTTGTATTTTCCATTTGATCTTAGGGCTAACACCCATTTAGAAAGCAGCCGGTCGTATTTAAAGCCACCTCTGTCAACGAACCTGTCTGTTGTAATTTTAAAATATTCCTGCGTTACCGGTATTACAGAAGCAAAATTCTGCTCTTCTGTTACATCCTGATATGGAGGAACCTCACACAGAAAAACGTTTTCTTTATTAGAATTGACGCCTTTTATAAGAACCTGATTTGATGTTACTGATACTGATTTAATCTCAGAAGTATAATCTGCCGAAAGGTAATTTTTCAAATCTTTTTCAAGAAGAGCTTCATTCTTTTTTTTCTCTATCTTAAGCGCCGCAGTTTCTATTTCTTCTTTGGTCTGTATGCGTAATTTTAAATCACGGATTTGAATTTTTACACCTTGTTTTGCACCAAAATCAAATCTTAATACATCTCCTTTTTTGCCCCAATCACCTATTTTTTCTCCAAGGTCAAGAGAAAATAGTACCCATCCTTCGCTCGGTACCATATCACGGAAAATTACAAATCTCTTTTCATCACTTTCCCGCCCGAAAAATATTTGCAGAGTATTAAACCCCCTGGGACAAAAATATTCAAATGAAAGGATACTATTTTTAGAATTA
>Ga0181535_10006070_pt1 | contig 12682 bp, 14 predicted proteins | sample PEATcosm2014_Bin_44_FD_119774 | JGI IMG/M metagenome (GOLD analysis project Ga0181535, IMG submission 119774) | Peatland microbial communities from MTU Mesocosm Facility, Houghton, MI, USA - PEATcosm2014_Bin17_30_metaG | ecosystem: Environmental > Terrestrial > Soil > Wetlands > Peat | place...
ACCGGCGAGGGCGCCCGCGCCGACCACCTCAACGTCGGTGTCGCCGGCAAGGGCGTGCACAAGGACACCGGCGCCAAGGTCGTCCACCTCGCCCCGAACACGACCTCCAACATCCTCGCCAAGTCGATCTCCAAGGACGGCGGGATCATGGGCTACCGCGGGCTCGTGCGGATGGGCCCGAAGTCGCAGGGTTCGAAGTCACGTGTCCAGTGCGACGGCCTGATGATGGACGGCATCTCCCGCTCGGACACCTGGCCGGACATCCAGATCCAGAACCCCAACGTGACGGTCGCCCACGAGGCCACCGTCGGGCGGATCTCCGAGGATCAGCTCTTCTACATGGGCTCGCGCGGCTTCTCCGAGGACGAGGCCGCCGCGATGATCGTCAACGGCTTCATCGAGCCGGTGACCAAGGAGCTCCCGATGGAGTACGCCGTCGAGCTGAATCGCCTGATCCAGCTCGAGATGGTCGGCTCGATCGGCTAGCAGTCAAATTGACTCCGGGGGGATCCCCCTCCGTCTCTGATTGAGAAGCCGTGCGGCCGCCGATCGACAGCATCCAGGCGCCGCCGTTTCCGTCCGGCGCGCGGTGGCTGAACTCGCCGGCGCTCGAGATGACGGCACTGCACGGGGCGCCGGTGCTGATCGAGTTCTGGGACTTCTGCCGCCCCAACTCGCTGCACACGCTGCCGTACCTGATCGCCTGGCACGAGCGCTACGCGGACGCCGGCCTGGTCGTCGTCTCGGTCCACTCACCAGGCTTTCGCGCCAGCGCGAACGAGGAGAACACGCGCGCCGCCGTGGCGCGGCTGGGGATCGAGCACGCGGTGCTGCTGGACACCAACTTCGCGCTCTGGCGCGAGTACGAGAACGCCGGCTGGCCGGGCCGCTACCTGTGGAACGCCGACGGCATGCTCGCCGACTACCACTACGGCGAGGGCGACTACGAGGACTGCGAACGCGCGATCTGCGAGCTGCTGGGCGTCACATGCGAGCCGCTTGCGCCGCTGCGGCCCGAGGATGAGCCGGGCGCGACGCTGGTCGTGCCCTCCGAGGACCGGCTGGCGGAGCCGTTCTCAGGCCCCTACGAGGCGGGCGCGGCGTGGGCCGTGCTGGAGCCCCGAGCGCCCGGCGCGTCGGTCACGGTCAACGGCCGTGAGCTGGCGGTCGAGCATCCCGGCGCCCACCTGCTGGTCCGCCACGAGCACCACGGCCACGGCGAGCTCGAGCTCGCCTTCGGCGAGCACGTGCGCTGCGACGGCGTCTGCTTCACCCCGGGGCTTTCGCCGTGAGCTCGTCGGGCGCGCCCGACTCGCCCGGGCGCAGATCGAGCGCCAGCCATTCGACGTCGTGCCAGGCGCCGGCCTTCCAGCCGATCCGCCGATAGGTGCCGACGGGGACGAAGCCCAGCGCGCGGTGCAGGCCGGCGCTCGCATCGTTGGGCAGCGTGATCCCGGCGCAGAGCGTCCAGATCCCGATCGCGCGCAGCTGCTCGAACAGCCGCGTGTAGAGCGCGCGCCCGATGCCGCCGCGGTGGTGCGCGGCGTCGATGTAGACCGCGACGTTCGCCGACCAGCGGTACGCCGCCCGCTCGTGATGCGGCGAGCCGTAGGCGTAGCCGACCGTGACGCCGTCCTCCTCCGCGACCAGCCACGCGTGCGCCGCGCGCATCCGCTTCGCCATCTCCTCGGCGCTCGGCACGACCGCCTCGAAGGAGGCCACCGAGTCGGTGATGTAGGGCCCGTAGATCGCCGCGCACGCGGCGGCGTCGAGCTCGGGGTCGGCGTCGCGGACGATCATCGCCAGCAGGATAGACGCGCGCCACGACGGCGGAGCGCCACCGTCGCCGCGGCGCTGCTAACGTGGCCGCCGTGATCATCTCGACGATGAATGACCTTCCGGGCTACGAGATCGAGGAGGTCTTCGGCGAGGTGTTCGGCCTGACGGTCCGCTCACGCAACATCGGCTCCCAGTTCGGCGCGGGGATCAAGTCGCTGCTCGGCGGCGAGCTGAAGGGGATGACGAAGATGCTCGCCGACGGCCGCCGCGACGCCACCGAACGGCTCTCCGCCGAGGCGGAGGCGAAGGGCGCGAACGCGATCATCGCCTTCCGCTTCGACACCTCCGAGCTCGGCTCGACCTGGACCGAGATCTGCGCCTACGGCACCGCCGTCCGCGCCCGCCGGCTCTGATCGCCGCGCCCGCCGCGCGGCGCGGCGATCAGCCTCACGCCCGTGACCGCGCTGCGGCCGCCGCGCCTTGTCAGCGCCCGCGAGGCGACGGCGCTCATATGGCCGGCCGGCGGAGCGAACGGACTCCAGCAACTCGACGGCGAGCTGCTCACGCCACAGGCGTCCGCCGGGCGGGCATTCATCGCCCGCCGGGCTCAGCCCTCGATCACGTTGCGCACGTTGGAGACCATCGGCTGGCCCGGATCGACTCCGGCTGCGGTCATGATCGGCACGAGCGTCGCCCCGAACGCCTCGAACTGCTCCTGGGACTCCCAGATGTCGAAGACGTGGATCGCGCCGTCGACGTCGAGTGCGACGTGCAGCGTGCGTCCGTCGGGCGCACCGGCCCCGGCTGCCTCCAGCTGACTCAGCGTGTCCTCATAGATTGCCGGCGTGAACCCGGCGGGCCTGAAGTAGAAGCCCAGTGCCATGCGATCCCGTCCCTCTCTGCGCTCGCGCGCTTGTTTGCCGAATGTGTTGTTCCGCGACTGTATAGCGGTTGCGGAGGCGTGCCGGTGAAATGCGCGTGACGCGGCGGCGCCCGTGAAACAGCCCGCTGCTCTAGCGAACCGGGCGCAGCTGCTCGACGCCCTGGTCGGCGAGCAGCCGCAGCAGCGCCGGCGGCTTGCCGTCCTCGACCAGCACCGCGCTGCCGGGCCAGTAGGGGCTCGCCGGATCGCGCGCGAAGACGGAGCTGAAGACCCAGCAGCCGCAGTTGTGCAGCCGCGCTCCATTGAGCGTCAGCCATTCCGCGCCCTCGTCGCCGTCGAGCATCCCGGCACGGTGCGTGTGCCCGAAGATCACGTCGCGCGCGTCGATCCCCAGCCGCTCGACGACGACGCTCATCGCGCGCAGACCGGCGGTGCGCAGCTCCGCCGGCGAGAGCTCACCGCGCAGCGGACCGAGCCCGGCGGCGTTGGCGGCGCGGACAAGCCACGGAAAGGCAAGCGGGAAGGCGCGCGAGCGCAGCGCCCCGCCGCGCGAGGAGCGCAGGGAGTTCCACGCCTTCACGGTGCGCCCGCCGTCGACCGTCTCCGATGGCCGCCCGCTCTGGGCGGCGGCGTGAGCCCAGGCATAGACGGGCGAGATCACGGCCTCGTAGTCGTCGACGCAGCCGACGTCGTCCCAGCGGCGGTCGCCCGCGAGCGACAGCCGGCCGCTCATCGCCACCGCGAGGCGCTCGATCGTCGGCACGGTCATGTGCAGGTCGAGTTGATGCCCGTGCATCGCGTAGACGCCGTCGGCGAGCCAGAGCCCGGGGTAGGCGACCTCGACGGCCGCCGGCGCGAGCAGCTGGGCCACGGCCGCCGCGATGAAGGAGGCCTCACCCGGCGGGCAGCGCTGCTCGAGCCCGAGCGGCTCGGTTCGGCGCGCCAGCCAGGCGCTCGCCAGCGCGTGGTCGTGGTTGCCGGGGACCAGCACCACGCTGCGATCGCCCAGCCGCGCGCCGAGCCGTTCGAGCACGCCGCGCGCGCGGTCCAGCACGGTGTGCGCCTCGCCCTGGCGCAGTTCGAGCGTGTCGCCGAGCAGCACGAGGCGATCGACGCCGTCCAGCGCCGCGAGCAGCTGCTCGAGCACGCCCTCACGCCGCAAGACGTCACTGCCTGCGCGCGTTCCGAGGTGCAGGTCGGAGACGACGAGTGTGCGCGCCACTACCGCGCGGCGCCGACGCCGCGAATCGCCTTGGGCAGCATGAAGCGCACGTCCTCGCGCGTAACCTCGAGCTCCGAGATGTCGCTGACGCCGCGGGCGCGGAAGTGCTCGACCAGCTCCTTCACGAGCTCCTCGGGGGCGCTCGCGCCGGAGGAGATGCCTAGCGTGCGCACACCGTCCAACCACGTTTCGTCGAGCTCGCGGGCGTTGTCGATCAGATGCGCCTCGGCGCCGTAGTCGCGAGCCACCTCGACAAGGCGCAGCGAGTTCGACGAGTTGCGCGAGCCGATCACGAGCACCAGCTCACACACGCTGGCCAGTTGGCGCACCGCGGCCTGGCGGTTGGTCGTGGCGTAACAGATATCGTCGGTGCGCGGGCCGACGATCGCCGGGAAGCGCTCGCGCAGGCGCTCGATGATGCCCCTGGTCTCGTCGACCGACAGCGTCGTCTGCGAGATGTAGGCGACCTTCTCGGGATCGTCCAGCTCGAGCTCGTCGACGTCCTGCTCGGTCTGCACCAGCACCATGTTGTCCGGCGCCTCCCCCATCGTTCCCTCGACCTCCTCGTGCCCGTCGTGGCCGACGAGGACGACCATGTAGCCGTCGGCGGCGAACCTGCGAGCCTCGACGTGCACCTTGGTCACGAGCGGGCAGGTCGCGTCGATCGTTCGCAGGCGGCGCGCCGTCGCGTTCTGATGCACGATCGGGGCAACCCCGTGCGCGGAGAACACGGTGACCGAGCCCTCCGGCACCTCGGTCTCGCTCTCGACGAAGATCGCGCCACGCGCGCGCAGCTGCTCGACCACGTGCTTGTTGTGGACGATCTCCTTGCGCACGTAGACCGGCGGCCCGTAGCGCGCGAGCGCCCGCTCGACCGTCTGGACGGCTCGATCGACGCCCGCGCAGTAGCCGCGCGGAGCCGCGAGCAGGATCTTCTCGACTGTGTTGGTCACAACGGCCACAGCTTGATTCTACGGCGGCCGACACCCCGCCTGGCGGCGGCAACCGAGGATGAGCGGCGCATCACGCAATGACGGTACTCCGGTGTGCCCACGGCTGCTTCGGTCGGCGACGCTCCGACGCGACTACGCTTTGAGACGCATGACGCAGCAGCACCTCGATCGCCTGACCGCGCTGGACGCGTCCTTCCTGCACCAGGAGGGCCCCGAGTCGCATATGCACATCGGCGCGCTGACGACCTTCGACGGCCCGCCGCCGCAGTTCGGCGAGCTGCTCGAGCTGATCGCGGGGCGCCTGCATCTCGTGCCTCGCTACCGCCAGCGGCTGGCCCGCACGCCGTTCGACCGCGGTCGGCCCGTCTGGATCGACGACGCCGCCTTCCGTCTGGAGTACCACGTCCGCCACGTCGCGCTGCCCTCCCCCGGCGGGCGCGACGAGCTGCTCACGCTGCTCTCGCGCATCTACTCGACCCAGCTCGACCGCCGCCGCCCGCTGTGGGAGATGTGGTTCGTCGAAGGACTCGAGGACGGCGGCTTCGCGCTGATCTTCAAGACCCACCACGCGGTGATCGACGGCATCGCCGGACTCGACCTCGCGACCGTCATCTTCGACCTCGAATCCGAGGCCGGCGACTCCGCCGAGCCGCCGCCCGAATGGACGCCCGGATCCAACCCCGGACAGCTCGGCCTGATGGCGCTCGGCGCGGTCCGCGACGCCCGCGACACGGTCAGGCTGCTGAACGGCGCGCTGACCGCCGGAGCGCACCCGCAGGAGTCGGTACGCCGGCTGCGCGACGCCGCCGGAGGACTCGCCGAGATCGCCTGGGCGGCGCTCAACCCGGCGCCCGAGACGCCACTGAACGTGCCGATCGGCCCCTACCGGCGCTTCGTCACCGTGAGCGCCCGGCTCGAGGATTTCAAGGCGATCAAGAACGCCTTCGGCGGCACCGTCAACGACGTCGTGCTGGCGGTCGTGACCGGCGCGCTGCGCAGCTTCCTGCAGTCACGCGGCGTGCGCACCGAGGGGCTGGAGTTGCGCGCGCTCGTGCCGGTGTCGCTGCGCGGCGCCGGCGACGGCGGTGACGTGATCGGCAACCGCCTCGCCGCGATGCGCGGGAGCCTGCCGGTGTACATCGCCGATCCGCGCGAACGGCTCGAGGCGGTGCGCGTCAGCATGGATGGCATCAAGGAGTCGCGCCAGGCGCTCGGCGCCGAGGTGCTCGCCGGCGTGCAGAACTTCGCGCCGCCGACGATTCTCGCGCAGGCCTCGCGGATCAACTTCTCCACACGGCTGTTCAACCTGCTCGTGACGAACATGCCCGGCCCGCAGATCCCGCTGCACGTGCTCGGCCGCGAGATCCGCGAGGTCTACCCGATCGGCTTCCTCGCGCACGACCACGCGCTCGCCGTCGCGATCATGTCCTACAACGGGCAGCTGAACTTCGGCCTGCTCGCGGACTCGCAGGCGCTGCCGGAGCTCGACCGCCTCGCCGGCTGGGTGTCCGAGGCGATCGAGGAGCTGCTGGCGCTCGCCCGCGCGGCCGCTGCGCCGGCGGACTAGTTCTCGCCGCCGAGGCGGTCCTCGACGTAGATCTCGATGCAGCTGTGGGCGAGCCGCGCGGCGCGCTGCGGCGAAAGGTGCCCGAGCACCGCGTTCAGCGCGCGCTCCTCCGTCACGCCGGCGTCGAACGCCTGCTCGCCACGGAAACCGGCGGCGATCTTCAGCGCCTCGCGCCGGCTCGAGCCGAGCTTCGGAAAGGCGGCGAGCAGGAAGTCGCTGTTGGCGATCGGCGGTCCCAGCGCGAGCGAGGAGTACCAGTCCGCCAGCACATGCAGGTCCGCCTCGTCGAGGCCCGCCACCGCCTTCGCGTAGTGCGCGCTCAGCTCCGGCTCGGGGATGTCATCCACCCACGCCGCGACGACCTCGCCGACCAGCCGCCGGCGCGCGTCGCGGCCGACCGAGTCGGCGATCACGCGAATCGTGTCCTGCGGCGTGATGAAGCAAAGCACCATGCTCGCTGCCACTGTAGGCGTCGCGGTGGACGGCACGCACGAGGGCATGCAGCATCCGGCCGCCGTCGCGCTAGATCGCCGGCAACGCCTGAACCAGCGAGAGCAGCGGGGCGAACAGGTCGCCGTGCTCGCGCACCCGTGCGAGCACCGCGGCGGCGTCGAAGGAGAGCGCTGCCGCATGCGGCTTCGCCAGCGCCGCGCGCACCTCGTCCCAGTGCAGCGGCGTCGAGACGCTCGGATGCTCGCGCGCCCGCAGCGAATAGGCGCAGACGGTCGTCTTGTGCTCGTCGTTCTGGCTCCAGTCGATCAGCACCTTGCCCGCCCGCAGCGCCTTCGTCATCCGCGAGATTGCGAGCGCCGGCTCGGCCTGCTCGACGAGGATCGCGAGCGCCCGGGCGAACGACTTGGTCTGCTCGAAGCTCGCGGCGCCGCCAAGCGGCAGATACACCTGCAGCCCCTTGGAGCCCGAGGTCTTGACGAAGCTCGCCAGTCCCAGCCGCTCGAAGGTGCCGTGCAGCCAGAGCGCGACACGGCAGCACTCCACGATGCCGGCCGGCGGACCGGGGTCGAGGTCGAACACGACCGCGGTCGGGCGCGCCAGGTCGCTCGCGCGCGCGAGCGGCACGTGCAGCTCGAGCGCGGCCAGGTTCGCCAGCCACACGAGCGTCGCCAGGTCGTCGGCGAGCGTGAAGTCGATCCGCCGGCTGCGTTCGCTCGCGACCGCGACGGTCCGCACCCACGCCGGCCGATGCGCCGGGGACTGCTTCTGGAAGAAGGCCTTGCCGTCGACGCCGTCCGGATAGCGGGTGACGGTGAGCGGGCGGCCGTTCAGGTGCGGGAGCAGCACCGGCGCGATCGCCGCGTAGTAGTCGATCACGTCGCGCTTGGTGAACGCGTCGGCGGGATAGAGGACCTTGTCGAGGTTCGAGAGCGTCAGCTCGTGACCCTCGACCTCGGCCCGCACACGCGAGCTGCCGGTTCCGTGCACGACCAACCGCCCGGCCGCGGCCGCGCGCTCGCGAGCACCGCGCTCGACGAGGCCCTCGTAGGTCGGCTGGCGGAGCATGCCCTTCGGCGTGCGCTCGCGAAACGCGATCTCGGCCACGAGGCGCGGCTCGCAGAAGACCGCGCCGCGCGGCGGCTGGGGCCCGGCCGGATCAAACGGCGACTGCGCGCGCACCAGCGGCGCGAGCGCCGCCTCGAGGCGTTCGAGCTCCGCGACGCCCAGGCCACTGCCGACCCGCCCGCAGTAGCGGAGCTCCTCCCCGTCACCCAGCAGCAGCGCGCCGATCCGTTCGCGACGGCGCCCCGCGCCGGGCATCCAGCCGCCGATTGCGAAGCGCTCGCGCGCGCCGTTCTTCAGCTTGATCCAGGCGCCGCTTCGCCCGCCAGGCTCGTATGGGCTGTCGAGCCGCTTGGCGACGATCCCCTCGAGCCCCGCCGCCGCGGACGCATCGAGCGTCTCGCGCCCGGCGCCCACGATGTGCTCGGGCGTCTGCCAGCGCTCGCCTCGCAGCCCGAGGCGAGCGAGCTCCGCGCGGCGCTCCAGGTACGGGCGGTCGATCAGCGAGCGCCCGTCGAGCCAGAGCAGGTCGAAGATCATGTAGGTGACGGGGGCGCTCTGCGCGAGGCGCTTCGCGCGCGCGGGCGAGCTGACGTTCATGCGCTGCGCGAGCGCCGAGAAGCTCGACCGCCCGTCCTCGCGCAGAGCGACGATCTCGCCGTCCAGCACGGCGCGGTGCGAGCCGAGCGCGCGGCCGAGCCGCGCGAGCTCCGGGTAGCTCGCCGTGATCTGGCGCAGGTTGCGGCTCTCGAAGCGAAGGCTGCCGGGTTCGGCGTAGGCGATCGCGCGCACGCCGTCCCACTTGATCTCGTATGCCCAGCGGTCCTCGTCGCGCGGCAGCGTCCCCGCGCGCGCGAGCATCGGCGCAACCCGCGCGGGCATCGGCGTGAGATCCGCCTCGGCGGCCGGGTCCATGCGATGGATCATCCACTCGCGCGCGTGCTCGCCCTCGCCGATCGCGAACAGCGCGTACCGGGCGTCGAGGCGCTCGCCGTGGAGCGCGACCTCGACCTTGCGCGGCTCCCATTTCAGGCACTCGTAGGTGCCGCGGTCCCAGATGCGCATCGTGCCGGCGCCGTAGCTGCCCGGCGGGATCTCGCCCTCGAAGTCGAGGTAGGAGAGCGGGTGATCCTCGGTGTGCGGCGCGAGATGGTTGACCTTCGGCTCCTGCGGCATGCCCTTCGGGATCGCCCACGAGACGAGCACGCCGTCGCGTTCGAGCCGCAGATCCCAGTGCATGCGGCGAGCCGAATGCTCGTGGACGACGAACCGCGGCGCGCCTGCGCCGCCGCCCCCCGCGCTCCCGGACGGCTCCGGCGTCGCGGCGAAGTCGCGCTTGGAGCGGTAGCTCTTCAGCGGGTCGCCGGCGCGCCCCGCCGTCACGACTTCTTCGTCGGCTGCCGCGCGGCCTTCGCCCGCGTGCGTCGCTTGGGCTTGGCGTCCTCGCCGCCGTCCCAATGCGCGTTGTAGCGCCCAACCGCCTCGACGCTCGCCTGCAGCGCCGCCATCAGGTCGGGCGCGGCTGCCGGCGCCGGCGCCTGCGGTGCGACCGCGATCTCCTCGCCGGCGACCTTGCGTTCGATCAGCGCGAGCACCGCCTCGCGGTACTCGTCGCGGTACTGGCCGGCGTCGAACGGGCCGGAGAGCATCTCGATCAGCTGCCGCGCCACCTTCAGCTCACGCTCGGAAACCTCGATGTCCGCGTCGGCCACCTCGTCGAGCGTCGACGGCGGCACGACCTCGTCGGCGAACACGAGCGTGGCCATGATCAGCACCTCGTCGGTCGCCCGCAGCGCCACGAGGTGCTCCTTCTGGCGCAGCACGACACGCGCGATCGCGACCCTGCCCGCGTCGCGCATCGCGGCCAGCATCAGGCGGTAGGCCTTGCCCGCACCCGCGGCCGGCGCGAGGTAGTACGGCTGGTCGTAGAAGATCGGGTCGATCTCGGCGAGGTCGACGAACTGCTCGATCTCGATCAGCCGCGTCTTCTTGGGGTCCAGCGACTCCAGCTCTGCCGGCTCGATCACGACGTAGCGGCCCGGCGACACCTCGTAGCCCTTGACGATGTGCTCATAGGGCACCTCCTCCCCGTCTGCCGCGCAGAAGCGCTTCTGCTGGATGCGCGAGCCGTCCGCATCGTGCAGCTGGTGAAACTGCACCGTCTTGCGCGCGACGGCGGTGTACAGCTTGACCGGGACGTTGACCAGGCCAAACGAGATCGAACCGCTCCAGATTGCTCGGGCCATCGCGGGGCTCCTACGGTTTCGCGGGCACGGGACGGGTTGCGAAGGACTGCGCAATCTACCACCACGATCGCGCCGCCAAACCGCTTGAACGCTTTCCTGCGTAGCTGTCGCGGGCGGCCGCCGCGGCGCTCAGCGTTCCGCGCAGATGAACGCCTCGGGCACCGTGCCGCGCACAGTGATGGCCAGCGCGGCAAGCTCCGACTGCTGCCACTCGTCGCGCAGCAGCGAGTACGAGACCAGGTCGCGACGCTCGTCGTAGTGGCGGTGCCAGCCGCGCAGGACCCCCTCGCGAACATAGCCGATGCGCTCGAGCGAGCGCTGCGAGCGCTGGTTGCGCACGTCGACCCAGGCGCCGAAGCGCTCCATCCGCAGAGGCTCGAACACGAGGTGGGCGATCAGCGCCTGCGCTTCGGCGTTCGCGCCCGTCCCCCAGTAGGCCTGGCCGAGCCAGACTCCCATGATGCTGCGCCGGTCGCGCTTGGACACCTCGAGCACGGCGATCACGCCGATCACCCAGTCGTCGCTGTCGACGACCGCCAGCTCGAGCGCCACGCCCTGCGAGCGGCGCTCCGGCAGCGTCTGCAGCCAGGCGAGCGCCTCGCCCTCCTGCTCGTAGGGACCCCAGGAGAAGAAGCGCGTGACCTCCGGGTCGCTCGCCAGCTCGAACAGCCGCTGCGCGTCGCTTTCGCGCGGGATGCGCAGGCGGATGCGCGGGCCGCGGATCTCGAGGTCGCTGGCGACCGGCTCGTCCACGCCGCGCTCAGCTGACGATCGGGTAATACGTCTCGAGCCGCGTGACGGCGCCGGCCCGCTGCGAGAGATCCTCGACCACGGCGTCGACCTTGCCCGTCGGCCCCGTCAGCGTGAAGGCAATCTGGGTCGTCAGCAGGTGGGGATGCTCGACGATCGACAGCTCGACGCCCAGTTCGCGCGCCTCGTCGGCGACCGTCTTCTCGAACCAGGTGCGCACCATCCGCCCCGAGGTGATCGCCACCGTGCGCGTCTCGGTGCGCGCGTCGCCCGACTCGTGGGTCCTGTGCTGGTCGCGCTCCGCCGCCTCGCGCGCGATCCCGGCGTCGTCGAGCGGCGGATCGACGGCATGCCAGTCGCCGACGTCGCCGAGTTGGTCATCCCAATGGTCGATCCGCAGCGTCGCCGTCAGGCCGTCGCTCTCGAGCTGATGCGCGATCGCGCTGCGTGTCTCGTCGATCGCCTCGCGCGTGTTGGCGTAGGCGAACAGCGTGTCGTCGTCGTAGCTGAGCACGACGTCGTGGCTGATCAGCGGCTTCAGCTCGTGCTCGAAGTGGTGCGCGTCGCGCAGCCGGGCGTGAAGCCCCGCGGGATCCGCGAGGTCGGCCCGCAGGCGCCAGTCCTGGTCCTCGGCCATCAGTACCCGAGCGCGAATTTCGCGTCTTCGCTCATCCGCTCGGGCGTCCACGGCGGCGTGAACACCATCGTCGAGCCGACCGACTCGACGCCGTCGAGCTCGGAGACGAACTCCTCGATCTGCTCGGCCACCTCGGGCCCGATCGGGCAGCCCGGCGCGGTGAGCGTGAAGGTCACGTGCACCTTGCCCTCGTCGATCTCGATCTCGTAGATCAGGCCCAGCTCGACGAAATCGAGCCCGAGCTCGGGATCGATCACGTTGGTGAGCGCCTCCTGCACGTCGTCGACGGTGACCATGGACGAAGTGTAGAGGGCGGGCCGTCGCATAGCCTGTGGGCGTGAGCGAGCGACTGACGGTCAGCTTCGCCGACGCCGGCAGCGCGATCCAGCTCTTTGCGATCGCTGGCGTCGGCGCGCTGACGAACGTTGGCGAGCAGCTGACGGCGGCGGCGCCGCCGGTGTTCGCCCAGACCGGCGAGTCGTGGCGGATCAGCTCGCCCGGCCACTTCGAGCTCGAGCTCGCCTCGTGGAGCCACGGGGCCGGCCTCGGGAACGAAGGCGTGCTGGGCTGGCCGTGCAGCGCGAGTGGCAGCGTCGGCTCGCGGCCGGTCGCCGGGCTGGCGATGGTGGGACGCGAGACCGGCGCCACCGCGTCGCTCGAGCGCTCGCTCGCCGTCCTGTTCGACCCACAGCTGGCGTTCGCACTACGAGCGACCCGGCCCCCGGGGGCCGTCGGACACGGCGAGGAGGAGCTCGCCGCGGTCGTCTTCCGCGGCGATCCGCCCGAGCCGGCGAGGATCGAGAAGCCGCGCCTGTCGAGCAGCTACGACTCGGCGGGGCGGCTCACGCACGCCGGGATCGAGCTGTGGGCGACCGACGACGCGGAGTTCCCGCTGCGAATCGGCGGCGAGGCGCTGGCGAGCGGTGAGCTCTCGGACGCGGACGGAGCGCGCACACAGGTCACGTTCGTGGCCTGGCACCACGAGGGGCGCCGCGGGCTCGGCAGCTACGCGATCGCGACGCCCGCGTGAACGCGGCGCACTAGTTCGGGGTGCCGAGGCGGTCCCAGAGGTAGAGCTCGATGCACTCGTTGGCGAGCTCGCTCGCGCGCTCGCGCGAGAGGTGCGGCAG
>Ga0181535_10006072_pt1 | contig 12680 bp, 10 predicted proteins | sample PEATcosm2014_Bin_44_FD_119774 | JGI IMG/M metagenome (GOLD analysis project Ga0181535, IMG submission 119774) | Peatland microbial communities from MTU Mesocosm Facility, Houghton, MI, USA - PEATcosm2014_Bin17_30_metaG | ecosystem: Environmental > Terrestrial > Soil > Wetlands > Peat | place...
AGCGTACCGTCGCCCGAGAGCGAGTTCACCAGGTCGTAAACGTTTGAGGCGTCATGGAGCAATGCCTTACGCACCAGCATGGACTGCCTCCCCATTTTTATTTCTCGTCATTGCTGCAATCCGTTTCGCCGCCACGTCCAGGGCCGTATGCACCCGCCCGCGCGCCGTTCCTCCCGTCACATCATGGCAGTCCAGCGTAGCCGTCACCGTCACTGCCGCAAAAAAATCCTCGCCGAACTCCGGCCCAAATGCGCGCAGCTCTTCCAGGCTCAGCCCTCCCAGTTCCACGCCCTTTTCCAGCGCAAACCTCACCGCGTTCCCAATCTTCTCGTGCGCCGTGCGGAAGGGAACTCCCTTGTGTACAAGATACGTCGCCGCGGCCATCGCATTCAGATAGCCCGACTCCGCCGCCTCGCTCATTCGTTCGCGATTGAAGGTAAGCGCTGCCGTAAAACGCGCCACCAGCTTCAGCATCGGCGCAACAAAGTCCACGGCAAAAGCCGGCTCCTGCGTCTCCTGCATGTCTTTATTGTAGGCCAGCGGCAGCCCTTTCAGTTGCAGCGTCACCGCCTGCGCTGCGCCGTGGATGCGTCCCACCTTCGCGCGCAGCAGCTCTGTCAAATCGGGATTCTTCTTCTGCGGCATCGCACTCGACCCCGTTGAAAACGCCTCCGGCAGATTCACAAATCCGTACTCCGCCGTCGCAAACAGCGTGATCTCCTCCGCAAACCGGCTCAAGTGCAATCCGACAAACGTCAACGCTTGCAGATATTCAAGAACAAAATCCCGATCGCTCGTCGCATCCATCGAGTTCGCCGTCGGCCCCGTAAAGCCAAGCTCCTTCGCCGCAATTGTCCTATCGATCCTCAGCGTCGCTCCGGCCACCGCCCCCGATCCCAGCGGACAATAGTTCAACCGCGCCGCGCAATCCTTCAGCCGCGCCGCATCGCGCAATGCCATCTCCACATAGGCCAGCAGCCAATGCGCCGTCAGCACCGGTTCGGCCCGCTGCAAATGTGTGTAGCTCGGCATCACCGCGTCGCCGGCCTCCCGCGCCTGCTTCACCAGCGCCCCGGCCCACGCCCCCAGTCCTTCGACAACCGCATCAATCTCGCCGCGCACATACAAGCGAAGGTCGGTTGCAATCTGCTCGTTGCGGCTCCGTCCCGTATGCAGTTTCAGTCCCAGCGAGCCCACCCGCTCCACCAGCTTCAACTCCACAAAGTGATGAATGTCCTCAGCCGACGCGTGATCCCGCACCGCCGCTTTGCCAGCATCCGTCGCATGCGCCTTCGCAATCGCATCCAGCCCCGCCCGCAGCTCCGCTCCTTCACTTTCCGACAGGATACTTGCGGCAATCAGCGCCGACGCATGAGCCTTGCTCGCGGCGATCTCTTCCTTCAACAGCCTCCAATCAAAAACAATCGACCGCTGCCACGCTTCGAACTCCGCATCCAGCGGCTCGCGAAACCGCCCCGACCACATCTTTCCGGATTGTTGTTCGTTCGACATCAAGAGCCCTCACCGTAGGTAACGATCTTCCGATAGCAAATGGTAAATACGACCGCAGCAACCACCAGTGCGGAGGCAGGAGCGAGAATAAGGCCCGACTCGCCTGCTTCACCGGGAAGAAGTCCACAGAGTACGGCCGCTCCGGCGAACCCGGCGATAGCGGCTAGGGCGGCCGCAACGGCAGACAAAGCAGCTGCAAAGACGACTTCACCAATTGTCCGTTGCGATCGCAAATTGGCCACGTAAGCGTACCTCGCGCTAGTTCTTCTCCTTGGCGCTGCTCAACAAAGGCATCTCGTTACCCGTGCTCAGCGTCAGCAGGCCGGCCGCCGCATAGGTAATCAGCTTGTCGCGCGTGTCGGTGATATCGAGATTGCGCATCGTGAGCTGCCCAATCCGGTCGCGCGGCGAAAATGTCGATTCGGTCTTCTCCATGCTCAACCGCTCGGGATGAAACGTCAGGTTCGGCGACTCAGTATTCAAAATCGAGTAGTCGTTGCCCCGCCTCAACTCAAGCGTCACTTCGCCCGTGATAGGCTTCGCCACCCAGCGCTGCGCCGACTCACGCAGCATGATCGACTGCGAATCGAACCAGCGTCCCTGGTAGAGCAACCGGCCCAGCTTGCGCCCATTGTCCCGGTATTGCTCGATCGTGTCCTCGTTGTGAATGCCCGTGATCAGCCGCTCGTACGCGATGAACAGCAGCGCGAGCCCCGGCGCCTCGTAGATGCCGCGGCTCTTCGCTTCAATGATCCTGTTCTCAATCTGATCCGACATCCCCAGCCCGTGCCGCCCGCCGATGCGATTGGCTTCCAGAAGAAGTTCCACCGGATCGCTGAACTCTCGGCCGTTCAGCGCAACGGGAAAGCCCTCTTCAAAGCGAACCGCAATCTCTTCGCGCTTGATCTCGACATCGTCGCGCCAGAAGGCCGTGCCCATGATGGGAACCACGATCTTCACAGACGAAGAAAGAAATTCCAGATCTTTTGCTTCGTGCGTTGCACCCAGAAGATTCGAGTCAGTCGAGTAGGCCTTCTCGGCGGACATCTTGTACGCAAAACCAGCTCGCTGCATGAACGCGGACATCTCGGCGCGTCCGCCCAACTCGTCGATAAAAGCCGCGTCGAGCCACGGCTTGTAGATTCTCAAGCTGGGATTGACGAGCAGTCCATAGCGGTAAAACCGCTCGATGTCGTTGCCCTTGAATGTCGATCCGTCACCCCACACGTTGACGTCGTCTTCTTTCATCGCCGTCACCAGCATGGTGCCCGTAACAGCGCGGCCAATCGGCGTCGTGTTGAAGTAGGGAACCCCCGCGGTCGTAATGTGGAAGGCCCCGGCTTGCAAGGCGGCAATGCCCTCGCGCACCAGCGGCCCGCGGCAGTCGATCAGGCGCGCCTTCTCCGCGCCGTATTCCAGAGCCGCGCGCGGAATCGCCTCGTAGTCGGTCTCATCGGGCTGCCCCAGGTTCGCCGTATACGCGTAAGGAATGGCCCCCTTCTGCTTCATCCAATGCAGAGCCGCAGAAGTGTCGAGCCCGCCGGAGAAAGCAATGCCAACCTTCTCGCCAACAGGCAATGATTCAAGAATTGCAGACATGCTTAAGAACCTCAATGCAGTGGTCAGTGAACATTGGACAGTGATTAGTTAGTCCGTGCTCCTACTCGCTGCCGACGTTTAATTTCGGACCATCTTTCGAACAGTGAATTGCAGGCAAGAACCCATCGGTGCACCTCAGTCACTGTCCACTGACCGCTGTTACTGAAATTTCTCCACATTCGCCAGTCCGCCCAGCAACAGCAGCAGCAGCGCCTTCTGCGCATGCATTCGGTTCTCAGCCTGGTCGAACACAATCGACTGCGGCCCATCCAACACCGCATCCGTAACTTCCGCGTTGCGTCGCGCCGGCAGGCAGTGCATAAACACCGCGCTCGGCTGCGCCTTCTGCATCAGTGCCTCATTCACCTGGAACGGCCTGAAGATCGGCGCTCGCTTCGTCGACTCATGCTCCATGCCCATGCTCACGCACACATCGGTGTAGATCGCATCGGCCCCTTCCGCTGCCGCCTGCGGATCCTGCAGCAAACGCAGTTCGCAGCCGTTGGCCTGCGCGATATCCCGCGCATGCGTCACAATCTCAATGTCCGGCGAGTAGCCGCGCGGCGTCGCCACTGTCACGTTCGCGCCCAGTTGCGCGCCCGTCAGCATCAGCGAGTGGCACACGTTGTTCCCGTCGCCCACGTACGTGAAGTTGATGCCGTTCGACGTACCGAAATGCTCTTCCAGCGTCATAAAATCCGCCAGCGCCTGGCACGGATGCTCAAAATCAGACAGCGCATTGATCACCGGTACGCGCGAATTCGCAGCCATCTCCGTGATCGTGTCGTGCGCATACGTGCGCAGCACAATCACATCCACCCAGCGCTCCACATTCTTCGCAACATCGGCAATCGACTCGCGCTCGCCCAGCAGCGAGTTGGTCTGATCCAGAAAAATTGCGCTGCCGCCCAGCGTGTTGATGCCCGTCTCAAAGCTCAGCCGCGTGCGCAGGCTCGCCTTCTCAAACATCAGCACCATCTGCTTGGCGTCCAGCGCATTCCGGTACTCGCGCGGATTCAGCTTCACGTCATGACCCAGCTTCAGAATGGCGCGCACCTCGGCGCTACTCAAATCGGCGATCGAGCACAGATCCTCGCCGGCCAGCCGAGCAGCCGCAGCCAAAATATCTGCGTCCTTTTCCACCGGAACTCCCACGTCCCTGCGTTCCAATATTTTGCTAACCATTTTGCCGTCCTCCTGCAGAGGCTGCGGCGCCCTGGCTGCCCGCGTAGTGCCCCGCTGCATATTCGGTAAAGATTTCGTCCAGCGCCGCAATCGCCGTATCCACGTGCGCGCGCTCCAAAATGTACGGCGGCAGGAACCGCAGCACCGTGTCGCTGGTGCAGTTGATCAGGATATGCCGTTTCAGCATCTCCGCCACGGCCGCCTTGCCCAACTCCGCTGAATCCAGCTCCGCCGCCACCATCAACCCGTTGCCCCGCACGCTCACAATCGCGTCATGCTTCTTCGCCAACCCGCGCAACTGCTCCTGGAAGTAGTCGCCCACCGCCGTCGCCTTGGCCAGCAATCCATCCTTCTCGATTGCATCAATCACCGCAATTGCCACTGCGCACGCCAGCGGTCCTCCGCCAAACGTAGTCCCATGCATGCCAGGGTGGAACGACCGCGCCACCTCTTCCGTGCACAGAACCGCGCCCATCGGAATGCCGCCCGCCAGCGGTTTCGCCAGCGTCGTAATATCCGGCTGAATCCCGTAGTGCTGATAAGCGCACCACTTGCCCGTGCGCCCCATCCCCGACTGGATCTCATCCACAATCAGCAGCGCTCCAGTCGAGCTGGCCAGCGCGCGCGCCTCCGCAAAAAACTCCTGCGTCAGGGGACGAACGCCGCCCTCGCCCTGAATCGCTTCCACCAGAATCGCGCATACTTCGTTTGAAAACTTCGCGCGCAGATCGGCCACATCGTTCAACTTCACAAACTCCACGCCCGGCACAACCGGCCCAAACGGCTCCCGATATTTCGCCTTGTACGTCGTCGACATCGCGCCAAACGTGCGTCCGTGGAAGCTCTGATCCAGCGCCAGGAACTTCGTGCCAATGTTCTTTCCTTCACTCCGCAACACGCCCGCATGAGCCCGCGCCAGCTTCAGCGCGCCCTCCCACGCTTCCGTGCCCGTGTTGGCAAAGAACGCGCGATCCATGCCCGTGCGCTCCGTCAGCCGCAACGCCAGCTCCGCCTGTCCCTCGTGGTAAAAAAGGTTCGACGTGTGAATCAGCTTCTTGCTCTGTTCCGCAATCGCCTTCACAATCGCCGGATGGTTGTAGCCCAGCGCATTCACGCCGATGCCGCTCAGCAGATCGAGATATTTCTCGCCCGCTTCGTCTGTGATGTACACGCCTTCGCCGCCCGTAAACAGCACCGGGCTCCGGTCATAGGTCGAAAGCAGAAGCCGCGATTCCGCAGCGCGAATCTGATCCAGTTTTGTCAATTTCCTCACTCCTTACAGCGGTTCCACAATCGCATTACTTGGAACCCTTGCACTTGAGTGCCTTTTTCCTCAAGAAAAAGGCGCCTTGTAAAGTGCCAATTACGGCACGAAAATTGTGGAACCGCTCAAGCCACCATCACTTCGGTGCCGTGGGCTACGCGAGAGCTGCACAGGTCGGGAAGGGAACCGGCCGCCTCCGCGGGTAAAATCCGTACGCGCTTCACACCGTTCAAAAGTGCCTCACGGCATGCGCTCAACTTCGGCAACATGCCGCCGGTGATCACGGCGCTCTTCGTCATCTCCGCTATCTGATCGATGCTCAGCCATCGGAGCACCGCGCCGTTTGCATCTTTCACGCCCGGCACATCCGTCAAAAACACCAGCGCATCGGCGCCGCACGCTACCGCGCATGCCGCCGCCATCTCGTCCGCATTGATGTTGTAGTACTCGCCGTCAAATCCCAGCGCCATCGAGCAAAGTACCGGCACGCCGTTCAAATTCCATATCGCATCAAGCCAGCGCGGATCGCTCCCCGCAATCTCGCCCACAAATCCCAGGTCCGGTGCAGTCCGTTTCTTGCGCGCCCTGAACACCAATCCATCGCCGCCCGACATGCCCACCGCCGGTTGTCCCAGTGCGCCCAGCGAGGCAACAAGCTTCTTGTTCACCTTGCCCGCCAGCACCATCAGCGCGGCGTCCCGCGTCTCCGCGTCGGTCACCCGCAATCCGTTGATAAACTCGCTCTGCTTGCCCAGCGCCTTCAGCGTCCGCGTCAACTGCACTCCGCCGCCATGCACTACCGCCACCTGGTTGCCGTCGCGCACCAGGTCGACAATCGCGCGCGTGCACCCTTCCAGCAATGCCGGAATCTCAAGTCCCGCTCCGCCCAGTTTTACGACGTACTTCATGCGCAACCCTCCGCGGCGACTTTCATTCCAGACCTTCCGATTCCGGCCAGCCCTGCATCACGTTCATGTTTTGCACGGCCTGCGATGATGCGCCCTTCAATAAGTTATCAAGGCAACTCACAATCACTGCCCGCCGTCCGCTCGCGTCAAGTTGGAAACCAATATCCGCGTAGCTGGTCCGCACCGAGTGCTGAATCTGCGGCAGCCCGCTCTCGTGAATCCGAACCATCGGACTGCCCGCAAAAAACTCGCGATAGACCTTCATCACGCCGGCACGCGTTTGCGGCGCATTGAATCTCACGTAAATCGTCGCCAGAATTCCCCGCGGAATCGGCAGCAGGTGCGGCGTAAAAACAATCTCGCTCCCCGTCACGCCAATCTGCTCCAGCAGTTCGCCCGTGTGCCGATGAGTAAATACTCCGTACGCCGAGGGATTGTCCGCCGCGTACATATAGTGCGTCTTCGCCGTCGGCGCTTTGCCCGCGCCGCTCACGCCGCTCTTCGCATCCGCAACAATCCCATGCTTCAAATCCAAAAGCCCCGCAGCCACGAAAGGCTTCAGCGGCAAAATCACCGAGGTCGCATAGCAACCCGGATTCGCCACCAGCCGCGCGCCCGCAATTTCCTTCCGGTGCAGTTCTGGCATGCCATATACCGCCTGCGCCTGCGTTACCGCGGCCAGCTCGGTGCCGTCGTCCTCAAACGCATACACAGCCCGGTTCTCCGCTTCTGTCAGCCTCCACGCGCCGCTCAAGTCAATTACCTTCAGCCCTTGGTCCAGCGCATCCGGAACCCACTCCCGCGACTGCTCATGCGGCGTCGCCAGAAACAGAATCTCCACCTTGCGCTCTTTCAAAAGTTCCCACGTAAACGGTTCTTGTTTGAGATTTCCGCTTCCCTGGCTGTCCACCAATTCGGGATGAATCTCGCCCAGCGGAACTCCGCCCCGCGCCAAATCCTTTTCATCCACGCGCCCTGCAAACACGGGCGGCTTGCCCTTCAGCCTCGGATGGTGCAGCAACAGCCTCGCCAGTTCCGCGCCCGCATAACCCGTCACGCCCACTACCGCCGTTTGAACCGAATCTTTCATGACTCCAGCATCGTCCTTAACCGTGTTTCCACTTCCGCTGCCCGCTTAGTGTCGGCGCAGATCACAAGCACCGTATCGTCGCCGGCCACTGTGCCCACCACCTCCGGCCACTCCTCGTAGTCCAGCGCCGCGGCAAACGGCTGTGCTCCGCCCATCACCGTTCCCACCACCACTTGGTTCATTGCCTGCCGCACCCGCAATACAAAACTCTCCACCATCTCTTCCACCGACGGAGGGCTGTCATCTTCGGCCGCCATCACCGCCGCGCTCGTTCCACGATGTCCGTTGGGAAGCGAGTAGCCGCCCGGGCCCTTGGAAAGTCGCAACTCGTGAATGTCTCTTGAAAGAGTGGCCTGCGTCACCTCAATGCCGCGTCGTCGCAGCTTGCGCCGCAAGTCGTCCTGGTTCGCCACCACGGACTTCGCCAGCACTTCCCGTATCGCGTCCTGGCGTTGAAGCTTCATTGCCGCACCCTCTCCAAAAATCAAAGGCGCGGTCCGCGAAGCGGAAACCGCGCTCGTATAAATATACAACAATTCTGAATAAGTATGCAAGGTCGGTTGCCGCCATCCGGACAAGTTCCCGCTCTCACACCACCTGCGCCCCGTGCTTTCCCCCCGCCTGTTCGGCGCTGTCTTCCAGTTTCCGGTTCTTCTTCCCGCGCTTCACCTCGTACATCGCCTCGTCCGCCCCTGCCAGCAGATCATCCAGTGTCTCCGTTCCTGTCTCCGCTGTCGTTACATGTCCGACGCTGAGACTTAACCGGCACTCCCGTCCATCCTTGGCGTTCTTTTCTTCGCAGCAGGCATCGAGCCGCTGGATCGCTGCCGCAATCGCCGATCTGCTGAAGTGACCGGCCACCGCAAACTCGTCGCCCCCAATCCGCCCCAGCACATCGGTCTCGCGAAAAGTCGTCTGCAAAATCTCGCTCGTCTCCGTCAGAAACGTCGAGCCCGCTTGATGGCCCAGCGAGTCGTTGATCCCTTTTAGATTGTCCAGATCGACATAGATCACTGAGAACGGTCGTTTCGATCGCTTCGCCAGGCGCAGCGCCTGTTCCGCAAGCAGATAAAATCCCCTCAGGTTGTAGAGTCCCGTCAGCTCGTCACGCAGCGACAAGGTGTGGATCTCCATCTCCATGCCATTGATTCGCCACGCAAGATAAAGCAGAAGCCCAAACGACACCATCGCCGCCAGCGAGGCCAGAACCGCAGTCAGATAATCCGAAGGCATCTGCCTTCCGCCCAGAATCTGGGCCCTGGCCCCTTCCCGCAGAAACGGCAGAACCAGAATGATCGGCGACAGAATCCGTGCCAGCCGCCCCCCAAGCCCTCGCTCCGTGAAAATCGAAAACATGCCGTTTCCCGTGCGGCGAAGCAACACCACAATGGCCAGCAGCATCAGGCAAAACAACGTCTGCGGCGAGGTCGGCGCGGATGCGGAAACTCCATAAAGCCTCAACGCGCCAAACACCCAACCCGATACCAGCGTGAGCACCGTCAGGCTAAGCCCGAAGGTCAGCACATCGGCAAGACGAATCGCAAAACGTCCATGCGCCTTCATCAGAAGCATCGTGCAACCTAGAAGTTCGAAGCCGATTGCCGACTGCTGCGACATCAGGGCCCCGAGAGTCTGCGGCAGCGGCTGATCAACCCCGGCGAGAAAGTCCAGCCTGTATTTCAGAAGAACCGCACCGCAAATCACAACCACCGCCGCCGCCGGCAAAAGACTCAACCGCTCTATCCATCGTGTCTGACCCACATCCGATAGAAGCAGGAAGATCGTGCACAGCACCACCGCCAGCACTGATTCCGCCTTCATCGGTTGCAGACCGCTCGGAAACATTCCCGCCAGCGATGGAAACATCCAGGCAGCCAGATTGGTCGCCACCACCGCTATCAGCATCGCCAGGCACACGTTTTCCGCCTGCGCCATTCTGGCCAGAATCGCTGGGTCGGGTTCGCTGGGAAGCCAGGCCGCGGTAGGATTAGGCATCGTAAAGGGGCAGGGAACCCAAACGTGCGGCTGTGAAAAGAGTGTCGCCTGTTCCGCTTTCAGTGTAACTCGGAAAAAAGGCAGTGCCAATGCCCCTGATCTCCCGGCCTCTCTCCGATTCCTTGCTCCGCCATTGCATTTCGATTCCACGATTCAGCCCGATTACCCCTCCGCGCTGTTAAACTCTCGTGTGACCGCGCATTCTCCCTTTTGCGCGCTCAATGTCAAAGCCAATGACCAACATCGCTCCCATCTCCACCATCAACGACCTCTTTCTTCGCGTCGCCGCCGCAGCCAACCCACGCGCCATCCTCTGGCAGGATGAGTTCAATCATTGGCAACCCATCTCTTCCGATCAGGTCTATCAGCGCGTCCGCGCACTGGCGCAGGCCCTGCTCGGCTGGGGAGCGAAACGAGGCGACCGCATCGCCATCATCGCCGAAAATCGCTGGGAGTGGGCCATCACAGACTTCGCTACCCTCGCCATCGGCGCCGCCAACGTCCCCATTTATCCCACCCTCACAGGCGAACAGATTGCGGCCCTCATCGCCGACGCCGGCTGCCGCATCGCCTTCGTCTCCACGCGTCAGCAGTTTGACAAGCTCAACTCCGTCCGCACCCTCACCCCGCTTGAACGCATCGTCATCATGGATTCGCCCGCGCCCGATGGTGCAATCTCCTTCAGTGCACTCATGGACGATGTCGATGTCCTCGGCGCGCAGCGCGACCCTGTCTTCGACGCTCTCGTGCGCGCCGTCGAACCCAAAAACCTCGCCACCCTCATCTACACCTCCGGCACAACCGGCGAACCCAAGGGCGTCGCCCTCACCCACGGCAACATGGCCGCTAACCAGAACGTCGCCCCCGCCGATTTTGGTTTCAATGCATCCGACGCCTGCATCTCGTTCCTGCCCCTCTCCCACGTCACCGCCCGCGCCCTCGACTATGTCATGTACAACTCCGGCGCCCAGGTCGTCTATTGTTCGCAATTCGATAAACTCCCGCAGGCCATGCGCGAAATCCGTCCCACCGTCATCGTTGGTGTCCCGCGCGTCTTCGAGAAAATCCGCCAGGCCGTCGAACAAAAATCCGCTGCCTCGCCCGTCAAGAAGCGCATGCTCGCCTGGGCCATTCAGGTTGGCTCGCACTTTACTGATGTCGTCTACGACGGCCGCCGTCCCTCCGCCCCCTCGTGGAAGATCGCAAACAAACTCGTCTACTCCAAAGTTCAAGAGGCCTTCGGCGGCCGCGTCAAGGTCTTCGTCTCAGGCGGAGCGCCGCTCGGCATCGACACCGCAAAGTGGTTCGCCGCCGCGGGCATTGCTCTTTGGGAGGGCTACGGCCTCACCGAAACCTCACCCGTCATCGCACTCAATACTCCCATCAAACACCGCATGGGCTCTGCCGGATTTCCCTTGCCCAACGTCGAGCTCAAATTCGCCGGCGATGGCGAGCTGCTCGTCCGCGCCCCCTCTGTCTTCTCCGGCTACTGGCAAAAACCGGAAGCCACTGCGGAATGCTTCGACGCCGATGGATGGTTCTCAACCGGCGATATCGGCCACTTCGATGCTGACGGCTTCCTCTACATCACCGACCGCAAGAAGGAACTCCTCAAGACCTCCGGCGGAAAAATGGTCGCGCCTCAGCCTATCGAAAACAAGCTGAAAAACAACGTCCTCGTCGCCCAGGCTGCGCTGGTCGGCGACAAGCACAAATTTATCTGCGCCCTCATCTCCCCGAATTTTGTCGCGCTTGAAGATTGGGCAAAACACCACGGCGTTGCTGCGCAATCCCGCGCCACGCTCGTTGCCGATCGCCGCGTCATTGCACTCTATGGAGAGATCGTCCGCGAAGTCAACGGCTCCCTTGCCAACTTTGAAACCCTCAAGCGCTTCAGGGTTGTTGCCGATGAGTGGACTCAGGAGTCAGGCGAACTCACTCCCTCCATGAAGCTCAAGCGCCGCGTCCTTACTCTGCAATACGCGGTGGAGATTGCCGCGCTTTACGAGGACGAAGCAACCGCACGAGCCGAATAGGCGAACCCCACCGTCCCAGCCCCTTGCCGAACAGCAGACCCCTGCGCCCCAGCTCTTGCAGTCCTCTGAAGAACGGCGCACCCCAGGCCCCCACCGCCAGCAGGCCGCCAAACAGAATAATCGCGTCAATGCTCAGCCGTCCCTCGCTCGACCAGTAGGCATCCGGCTCGAGGTTGAGCCACAGCGCAAACTCATCCAGTGTCAGCGCCGCGCCCACTCCATAACTCACCGACATCAGCCGGCTGAAGAAAATCGACATCGGCGTGTGCGAATGGCCCAGGTCCATCAGCCAGCCATAGCCCACCAGCAGCAGAATCAGGATGCCCCACACCAGATGATGGATGTGCATCCCCCGCACCACCACCCACTGGAAATGCCCTTCATGGTTCACGATCCGGTGCACCAGCAACCGAACCCCCAAAAAGGTAATGAGAAATGAGACCGAGGCAATGAACATCCGCCGCCTCGGCCGGTCCGGAATCGTCGTCCGAATCAGGAACCCCAGCCGCGTCAGTTGCAGCAGCACTAGCAGAACGATCACAACCAGGCCGACAAATGCCAGCAGCAGCAGTGCTCCAATTCCAGGCATATCTTCCTATTGAACCACCACGCCCCGCTCAATCCCAATCAAAATATCCGCCCTGGCGCCAGGAATGCACCCTCCCGCTTACCAAAGCTGAGTGCTGAAAGCTGAAAGCTGGAAGCTGCACTTCCGTGAGCCCGGTCACGATTTCCCTTTACAACCCAGGAGTACACTATCTAAGGCGTCGAAACAGGCCATCCGCCGTATTCGACCCACCGGCTTTAACCGTTCCGTTCAATTCCAATTGCAGGCTCGGCCCAGGATCGCCGCGCCAATTTTTACGAGGAGATTTCGAGATGCGAGTTGCTTTGTTGACCGGCGGCGGCGATTGCCCCGGATTGAATGCTGTCATCTATGCCGCTGTCAAAAAGGGCATCAACCACTATGGAGATGAGTTCATTGGCTTCCTCAATGGATGGCGGGGCGTGCTTGACAACAATTTCATTCCCCTCACCCTTGAAAAAATCGACGGCATCCAGTTGAAGGGTGGCACCATCCTCCACTCCTC
>Ga0181535_10006073_pt1 | contig 12679 bp, 7 predicted proteins | sample PEATcosm2014_Bin_44_FD_119774 | JGI IMG/M metagenome (GOLD analysis project Ga0181535, IMG submission 119774) | Peatland microbial communities from MTU Mesocosm Facility, Houghton, MI, USA - PEATcosm2014_Bin17_30_metaG | ecosystem: Environmental > Terrestrial > Soil > Wetlands > Peat | place...
GGCTTGCACTGCCGCACGCGGTGCGAGATTCGTAGACCTGCTGAGAGTCTGCTCGATGGCGACGAAGACAAGAATAGGGAGGCCTCTCGTAGCCAGGAGATAGACGCCAATGGTCGCAGTCATAGGTATCGCCCAGAGGCACAACACGGTGATGACATAGAAGCTAAGAAGCAAGGTTCCCATGTCGACCGCGGAATATGCCATCGAAATGCAAATCTTCGCAATTCTTCCGATTACAAAGAAGCCTGCAAACACACCGAGCGTGCCGAAGTTGAAGTAAAACTCCGCGAGAGTTCCGGGCACGACGCCATTGATCGACGGATCCTGATAAATATACTGTCCCACCAGCGCCGTCATCGCTTCCGGTTCCGGAACTCTAAGTGGGATGTGCAACAAAGTTGCAGGAGCATTGACCGTCATGGCCAGGCCTTGAAGCAGTGTTGAGCCGAGAGCATGGCCATACCGACCGACCATGTCGAAGGCCAGGCTGATCGTCGGGAATCTTCCCATTTGCCAATCGAAAACGGCTGCCAATTGATTGGCCACGAATTGGCTCGGCGTCGTGCCGCCCTGCATGAGAAGGTCGAGGCCGCCGTTCAGCATCGTGGCTGTTCGCGCGATCGTTTCGAAAACAACGATTCCCACGATTCCGACAGTGATGACCAAAGCGAAGGGGCGAAAATGGCGCGAGGCAATCTTGTTCACGACAAAAAACAGGGGAAGCACCGCAAGCAGGTTCTCTGCCCGGCTACCGGTCCAGAATAGATTGAGAAACATACAAGCCGATCCGCCAACAAGCGCGGCGAGAGTAAGCCTGGAATGATTCTTGCTGAATCGCGAAACCATGAACGCCGTTAATAGGAAGATGATGCCCCAGGAAAGCCAGGTGGACATGAACACGTAACGAGCAGATCCTTCAGAGAGCTGCCTCGCCCTGTCAATGGTCGCCACATCTTCAACCAGTTCACCGGAACCGGAAAAGAGCATGTAAGAGCCCGTAACGCCAACGAGCGTAAAGACCGCTCCGGCGAGGACGAGCAGCGTAGAACGGACTCGGACCATGTGCGGACTGTTCGGTAGGACCGGCTGACTCGCGGGCGCAAGTCCCCACCAAAGCGCCAATTGCGCAAGGAGAACGAGCGCGAGGGACAAATACACGTGATGGATTTGCGTGTGTGGATCAAGCGCAGCGATTTCATAGAAGCCGAGCGAGATATAGTCGGTTCCTGTGAGATGCACGAACGCCGACAGCGGGTAGGTAAGCAGGAATGTGCCGAGAACCAAGGTATATCCGTTGATGAAGCTGCCGGTCTTCACCGCGGCGCGAAGCAAAAATGCGGCGGAAATGACAAGAAGGACAGCGGCGAGGACCCCGGCGCCCGGTGCGTCGACTCGCTTACCCCGCACCAGCAGGGTTACGGCGACAAGCAAAATGACCGATAGAAGAATTCGGCGCCACGGAATCGCCCGTGTCTCTTGTTCCGGCTTCAGCACGCGGTCTCCGTTACCTCTTCGTTTCTGTTTTCCGCCAGGATTTTTTCCTTGAAAAGTTCAACCATTGCGAGCGTCATGGCGCGAACAATACTAGGCCGAAATCCCCACAGCGATGGAAGGTGGACACCTTGCTGGTTCGTGAGGTAGAGCCCCAAGCAGATCAGGTAGATCGCCTCTGCAACCAGGACGGCGCAACAAAAGCCGAATGCTCCCCAACGCGGCACGAGGGCGATGCTGAGAAGAGCAAGCGCCGTGAGGTTGATCGCGGCTCCAACCGTGCCGGGAACGATGAAGCGAAGTCCGCGCAGATTGTTTTCCAAGGTCCTCGTCATGGCTCTCAGCGACATTGCCAATGCCAGAGGATATGCGGCCGGAATTGCGCTGAGATATGCCTTTCCGAAGCCGAACCGGATGACTGGACCCACAAGAGCACAAGCGAAGAGAAAACTTGCACCGGCAACCACCTGCGCCATCTGGAAGCGGCGCAGCATGAGGGCCAGCGAGGCGTCAGCGTTTGCGGCGCTTGAAACTTCGACAAATCCGATCTGTGTGAACGCCTCAGTAGTGATTGTGATCGGCATCGTGACCGCGAAGGCGATGGCGAAGTAACCGATTTGCTCAAGCGTCGTTGTGCGAATGAGAATGGCCCGATCAGCATTGAGCAAAACGACGGCGGCGAGACTGGGCGCCGCGAAGCGAATTCCCAATCCCAAACATTGACGGTAGACGCCAGTTGGGAGCTTTCTGTTCAACCAAGATGGCTTGATGTGAATGAGATGCAGGAGGCATTGGAACAATTGGCTGCCGAGCGCTGAAAGCACGGCACTCAGGGGCGTTAGAGTTCCCGTAAGCCATAAGACGAGAAGTGCGACCACGTAGCTTGCCTGGCCGGCAAGCGTTACGGCGTTGACCCATGCGAAGCGCTTCAAACCATAGGCCATGGCGTTGAAGTACGGCACAAGGATCATAAATGCGCCGCACGCGCAGGAGATTTGCACCGGGATCGCCAGCTGACGATTGTCACCAGTCAGCGTGAACGGCGCGCATAGTATGAAGAGCGGAACCGCCAGCAGAACCTGAGCAATCGCGAGGTGGAAGCCCGCCGTCAAAATCTCTTCTGGATGCTTTGGGTCTTTGGAGATGAGAGCAGTGATCGCCTGCGGAGTACCCAAACTGAAAAACGCAGCCATCAGCGTGGGAAAGTAAAGGAGAATCGCCAATTCGCCGCGTCCGCGCGGCATCAATAAGCGCGAAACCATCAGGCCCGAAATAGCGCCGAGTCCCACTCGAAGCGCGTTGGCTCCCGAAGTCGAGACATAGGACCAAATCAGATGTTTGCGATGTTGGGACGTTTTCCGCTCCACGATTCATTTCGGTGTTCTGCCGGCGCTTACTCGTTGACAGGCACCGACTTGAATTCCGCAAGCAACTGCAAAAGGCGGGGATTGCCGGCCAGGATGTTACGTCCCAAAATGTAGAGCCAAGCGCCAAACAACCCGAAAGCTGCAAATACGAGGACGATCAGAGTTCGTCGCGGCGCGGATTTTACATCCGGCGGGATGGCATCTTCGACCACCTGAATCACCGCAGCGTTGCGCGACTCATCCCACCGCGCAGCATCATACTGCTTCAGCAGAAGATCAAAGAGGGCCTGGCGGTATTCGAGTTCATGCTCAGCGCGCAGATAATCCGCTCCCGAGCCGGCAACGTCCGCCAGATCCAGTCCTCCGGATTCCGGCGAGCCGCTGCGCTCTTCGAGCTTGGCCGTTTGATCCTGCAGTGACGAGAGCTGGCTCTCGAGCAACTGCACCTCCGGGTTCTGCTCAGTCGAATAGGATCGCAGCGCCTGCAGTTGCACTTCCTTGTCCGCAACCTCGGCGTGCAGATCGGCCAGCGAAGTGATCAGCGCTTTGGTCTGCGCGTCCAGTTGAATCAAGCCCTTTTGCTTCTGGATCTGCTGGAATGCGAGTTCCGCATTCACGAGGTCCGTCTTAGCATCCTTCAATCTCTGTTCGTAGAAGAGGCGTCTCTGCGATGCTTCGGTCACAGCCAGGTTCTTCGTCAGATTGCGAAGTTGCTCAGGGTAGGCATTGGCGATGGCGGCGGCACGCCTCTTGTCGGTATCCGTCACCGAAATCGAGATCAGAGTGCTCTTTTCCGAAGTGACGATGGTGCGGTCAGCAAGCGCCTTTCGGGCGGCCGTCATGTCCTTGGCGTGATAAACGCCGGCGAGACCAAATTCCGCGATGATGCCGTCCGCTACGGGCCGCGAAGCCAGCAGGCCGAGGTAAAGTTCGTTGGGATTTCTAAGGCTCAGCCCGCCGGTTGCTGTCGCCAATGGGTTGGTGACAGCGGAATTCACGGCCAACTGGCTCATGAGCAAGGCCGCTGAAGGCTGGGTTTGCTGCGGCGTCATGATCTTGGTTGTTGCCGTGTAACTGACCGGAAGCAACAGGCTCACGACGATCCCAAGAAGAAATGCAACTGCAGTTACCAACGCCACCAAGCGAATCCCTCGCGCCAGATGGGTGAGAGCGCCAAAGAATGACCACGCGGGTTCGGGCGTGCGTTCTTCAGGCGAGGCTTCTCCACGCGGAGTGGATTCTTCCTGCTCGATCACTGAATTCTGTTTCATCATGAGTCGCCTAGTTGTTAGTAGGCCGTGCCAAGAACGGCGCCCGTCAGGGCAGTTTGCGAGAGAATCTGCGTGAAGTAAGGGAGCTGTTGAATGAACGTGCTCGGCCCCTTCAACTTCGGCGGGACGATGATCGCGTCCCCAGGCAGCAAGGTCGTTTTGTCAAAATCCGAGTGCCAGAAATCGCCGCGGGTTTGGCGGCTGATCACGGTGCCGTCAGCCCGAATGAGGAAGATCCGCTTGGTGTCCGCCTGGCGCGTGGGTCCACCCGCATCGTTCAAGTATGCGAGGAGTTTCTTCCGCCTCTCATAGCGGAAGGCATTCTCGTTGTAGACCGCGCCAGAGACCTGCACGGTGTTCAGTTCCTGCGGAATGTAAAACGTGTCGCCGTCCTCCAGCGGAAAGGCCGGAATGTCATCAATGCTACTCGCATCGGGCTTCATGGCCAGAACCACGCGCCCGGTTGGCTGAACGGCGGCAAGCTGCGCGATCAGTGCCTGTTGAGAGCTCAACTGTGCCTGCTGCTCTGCCGTATTGGATGTGCCAACGGTCGAAGTAGCAGCATTTCGCGCCAGGAGATCTCTTTGCATTTGGGCAGTCGATTGCTTGATTTCGATCTCTTCTGCGCGGCGCGTGGAAATGCGGTTGAGCTGCGAAGCATAGAGATAGGAGTGCGGCGTGAGACCGCCGGCGCGCTTCACTATGTCCCGCAATGTTTCGGCAGGGCCGATGCGGTAAATGCCCGGCGCATTCACTTCGCCGTCTACGCGGACGAAGGCAGCGTGCTTATCCACGGGGAGAGGAATGTCTTTCTCGGAAAAGATCGTGACGACGTCGCCGGGTTGCAGTGCGACATTGTCTGTCGACGCTGGGTCGTCAATGGCATTGGCCAGGTTAAATGCGACCAATCGGGTACTTAAATCGTGCTGGTCAAGCCGCTCGATCGCAGCATAGTCCCAGTTGATCTCTTCGCCGTTTCGGGCTGCAGCGAAGCTGGCTTCACTCCGCTGAATGGCCTCGTTTTGCGCATTAATCTCCGTTTGCTGACTTGTCCCAGTTTGTTGATTCGCTCCAGTTTGCTGATTCATTCCGTTCTGCGTGTTGAACCCGTTCTGCGTATTGAACCCGGGCTGGGCGTTCGTTGGAGTTTGTCCATTTGGGGCGCGCTGAGTGTTGGTTCCGGTCTGCGGACTCGTCCCCGTCTGCGGATTGAATCCATTTTGCGGGTTGAATTCATTTTGCGGGTTGTTGTTGCTGTTGGGCCCGCTGGTGGGGGCCTGCACAGTGGTCCCTGTTTGCGGATCGAATTGGTCAGGCGCAAGGCCGAATGGATGGGCGATTCTCTCCGGAACAAGAAAGTTCTGCTGATTCCAGTAATCGCGAGTGAGGAGGAATTGGCGGTTGGGAATGAGGTCTGAGACGCGCATTCCATCGTGCCAGGCATAGCGCCCCGGCTGTCCCACGTTGCCACGAAGAGTTACTGCATTGTCGAAGCGAGGAGAAAGTGGATAGACGCGCAATAGATCCCCATCGCGAAGCGTGCGTTTCAGCCCGGAGTCATCCAGCGCGAACGACTCTGCCTGCCGGCCTTCGTGATTCTCAATCCGCTCCAGCAGAACCCGATCTTCGTCGGCAAGACTTGTCGCGCCACCCGCATCGCTTAACGCCGAAGCGACCGTCTCGTCACCTTTGATCTCGTAGATCCCAGGCTCGTTGACGCTGCCGATGATCGCCACCTGCTGCCCTGCGGGCGGAATATAAATCACGTCCCCCGGCAGCAGTTGAACATCATGAGACTTGTCGCCTCTGCGGAGCAAATCGTAAAGGTCGAACTCGGTGATGACCTGATCGTTGCGCCGCAACTGAATGTGGCGCATGGAGCCGGTCGCCGAGGGCCCACCGGAAGTAAAGAGCGCGTTCACCAGGGTGCTGAGCGAGCTGATCGTATAAACGCCCGGCTGGCGCGCGCTGCCCAACACAAAGACCTGAATGGAGCGAAGCTGGCCCATCGTTACGTTGAGGTCAAAATCCTTGTAGAGCGTGGCGATGGCTGAATGCAGGGAACTCCGCAGTTGTTCATAGCGCAGGCCGGCAACGGTTAAGGTCCCGATGGTGGGAACAAAGATCTGCCCGTTGCGATCGACGGTGACGCGCGTATCCAGGTCAATCTTTCCCCAAACGTGAATGAGCAATTCGTCGCCCGGACCGAGGACGTAATTCGCCGGCACGGGAATGCGGTCAAGGGGCGCAAAGGTCGTGGGAACCTCATCGAACAGATTTCTCCCGAACACCTTCAAGGGATGGCCAGCCTCGTCCTCAGCGAAGATCTGGAACTCTGTCTGCGTAGTAATCGGGCCAACGGCTTTGTAAGGTGGCGGAATGTTTGTTGTTTGATTGGGAGGAAGTGCGGAAGGAAGTGTGTTTACGCCGGGGATCTGCCCTTGAGGATACGGCGTTGTTCCCGTAGTTGGAACCGTGTTTGTGGTTGGAGGGCACACGGCCTCGAGGCCTTCGGGAACAGGGCCGGGTCCGGTTGGGCATTCGATCGTCTGTGCTCCGGGAGCGGTGGGCGTCGTCTGTCCCGCGCACAGTGCGCCGGAAATGAGAAAAAGAAGAAGAATTCTAGGTTTCATGACGATCAAGTTTTCTCAATTCAAATCAGTGTTCGTTCTTCTGTATTCCTGCTCCAGCAAAGGTGTCACTAGAGGTTGCGGTCTGCCTTGAACATCTCAATTTCGGCACTGAGCTTGTCGACCCTTTGTTCCAGTTCCCGCATCTGAGCGGAGTATCCGTCTCTGGCTCCATCGCCGTCGGCTTGCTGATTTGTGCCGTTCAATAATCCACGCATCGCCTCGCGCGCCAGGTCTGACACGCTGCGCGCGCCGGTGGCAACGCAAAGCCGTCGCAGAGTGGAAAACTCCTCCTCTGACATTCTTATGCTGACGATCCGTGACCTTGGTCGAAGGACTCTCATAACAGTTTCATGCAGGGAATGGGTATGCCGGCTTACCGGCGCCACTTGCGGGAATGGAATGTTCTCGGATCTTTCCTGAGGTTCGAACCAACGGCCGAAAATAAGGAGCTCAGTTTACGCTTGCGCCAGAAACGGCTCCCGGACAAGCTTCGCTCCTCTCGGTCCCAAACGACAGGCCGGACCGTTCACCTTCGCCTGAAAATACACTCGCACAGTCGAGGCGATTGCGTTCAAGATTGCGCGCCTCGCAGCATGGTGCGGTCCATCTGCGCCGAGCTTGGATTCGTGAGCGAGACTACCTTAACACGCATATCTGGAGGAAGCAAGGGAAACGTAAGACAAATGAATACACATCTAAGTGATTGACTTCATTGCTAAGTATGATCGATTTTCGCCCGATGTGTAGGTGACCAAAGGCACCCCCCTCCGAACCTTCAAAGCTCGTCAATTCGGATCATCCAGTAGCCCACGCCTGCGCGACCGCAAGTAGAGATAAGCGATCCATTGCATGAACAAGGCGCCGCAGCAATCCAGCAGGACATCCCAAGGGGTTCCAGTCCTGTTGGGCAGGAAAGTCTGGTGCCACTCATCCCATCCGGCAACCAACGCTGTGCTTGCAAGCGCCAATACGGCTCCTGGGAGTAACCGAAGGCGCGGTAAACTCATCCGCCACGCGCGCAGCCAAATAAGTCCAAGGCCTCCATACCCGAGAAAGTGGCCGGACTTGCGAATGTAGTGGTGAATGACTTGCCAGCGGGCGTCGCCGACCGGGCCGAAGAGCGCCTGAAACAAAACGCGAAGCGGGTGCGATGTGCGATCGGCACCAAAATACTTTGTGGACTCCACCGCGATCACGGCAATTCCGACCACAACGGGCCACCATGCGCTCGCCCAGAAGCTGAGGCCGCGGCGGCTACTCGACATGGTAGTTCGGCGCCTCGCGCGTGATGATCACGTCGTGGACGTGACTCTCGCGCAGGCCGGCGCCTGAGATGCGGACGAATTTGGCTTTCTCCTGCAATTCCGTGATCGTGCCGCAACCCAGATAGCCCATGCCGGAACGCAAACCGCCGACAAGCTGAAAGACCATCGCTTCCAGCGGCCCCCGGTAGGGGACGCGTCCCTCGATGCCCTCGGGGACATACTTGGCCAGCCGGTTTTCATTGGCGCGCTCGCGTTGCACCACGTCCGCTGGCCCACTCTCCGCGACGCCGAAATCGGCTGAACCCTGGAAATAGCGCTCGCCTGAGCCCTGGCTCATGGCCGTCAGCGAGCCCATGCCGCGATAGCTTTTGAAGCTGCGCCCCTGGTAAAGGATCGTTTCGCCGGGGCTCTCGTCCACGCCGGCGAAGAGCGAGCCGATCATGACCGAACTGGCGCCAGCGGCAATGGCCTTGGTGATCTCGCCGGAGTACTTGATGCCGCCGTCGGCAATCACCGGAATGCCATGCTTTTGCGCAGCACGGTAGGCCTCAGCGATTGCGGTAATTTGCGGCATACCAGCGCCTGTGACCATGCGCGTGGTGCAGATGGAGCCTGGCCCAATTCCAACTTTAATGGCGTCGGCGCCCGCGTCGATCAGCGCCATCGCGCCCTCATAAGTAGCCACGTTTCCGGCGAGTACTGCAACATCGGGGAAGCGCTTCTTGACGTCACGGACCGCCTGAAGCACGCGCGACGAATGGCCGTGCGCCGAGTCGATAGCCAGCGCGTCTGCGCGGTTGCGCACCAACTCATCCGCGCGCTCAAGGAAATCGCCCGTAGCCCCGATGGCTCCACCCACGCGCAGCCGGCCCTGATCGTCCTTGCTGGCGTTGGGATACTTCAACTTCTTCTGGATGTCTTTAACCGTGATCAGGCCCATCAGCTCGTACTTGTCGTTCACGACCAGCAGCTTTTCCACGCGGTGCTTATGCAGGATCAGCTCCGCCTCTTCGAGCGTGGTGCCGACAGGCACGGTGATGAGGTTTTCCTTGGTCATCACGTCGCCGACGGGAATGTCGGTGCGCGTCTCAAAGCGAAGATCGCGATTGGTCAGAATGCCCACCAGCCGCTTGCCCTGCGTGACCGGAACACCGCTAATGCGATAGCGGCGCATCACTTCAAGCGCATCGGCAATCAATTTGTCGGGGCCAATGGTCACCGGATCGACGATCATGCCGCTCTCAGAACGCTTCACCTTGTCGATCTCTCCGGCCTGGTCGGCGATGGAGAGATTGCGGTGGACGATGCCGATGCCGCCCTGCTGGGCCATGGCAATGGCCATGCGCGACTCCGTGACCGTGTCCATGGCCGAGGAGAGCAGCGGCGTGTTCAGCGTGATCGCGCGCGTCAGTTGCGTCTGCGTGCTCACCTGCACCGGCACAACCTCGCTGAAGGCAGGTACCAGCAGGACATCGTCGAAAGTGAGGGCTTCAGGAAGATTTTCTGCCAGCATAAGGGTATGAGGCGCCCGGAGAGCTAGAGTTCTCGACTGGCGGGCGGTTCCCACTATTGTAGCGGAGCAGGAGCGGGCGCTTGGCTTGAGCCTTACTTCTTCAGCGGCTTTCTCGCAAAATAGTAGAGCGAGTACGCCAGCGCGGCGAAAGCCAGGACGCTGACATAGTTGTTATCCAGAAAGGTATGCGGGAAGTTGAGGATGTCGCCTTTGCCAACCGTGGCTTCATAGGCTTTGAGCGCAACGCCGATGAGGCCCACAATACCGCCTGCAGCGATCAGTCCGGAGGCGAACAACGAGCCGGGCGAGATCTCGCTTTCGGCATCCGCATCTTCGCCGTGCCGCTTTGCAGCCTGATCCACCATCCATCGCACTACGCCGCCAACAAAGATCGGCAAAGTGGTGCCGATGGGCAGATACGCTCCGACAGCGAATGGCAGCGAGCGAATACCCAGGAGCTCAACCGCGATCACCAGCGAAACACCGATCAGAACAAGCCCCCAGGGAAGCTTGCGGCTTAGGATTCCGTTGATGACCGTGGCCATGAGGCGCGCCTGCGGGGCCGGAGCGGCCGCGCTGCCGATTCCCTGAATCCAATGCACTTCAATTTGGCCGGTGGCTGGCGAGTAGAGATACTTGCCATCCTGCAATTCGGACGATCCGATTGCGTTGAGCAGGATGTACTCGGATTTCTGGTGCGTCGTCGTGGTCTTGCCGTCGGGCGCGATCACGCGAATCTGGTTGGGCAGGTGCTGCGCGTCCGATTGGACGGTTACGCCGGGGTGCGAGGCGCTCAAGCTCCAGGGCTGAGATGCGGCGTGGAACTCCTGCAGGCCGGTGTTCATCAGGTTGAGCGTGAATCCAATCACGACAGTAGACACCACCACGCCGATCATCAGCGCGATCTGCTGGAGGCGAGGCGTGGATCCGACGATGTACCCGGTCTTCAGGTCCTGCGATGTGTCTCCCGAATTCGAAGCCGCGATGCAGACCACGCCGCCGATCGTGATGGCCAGCGCGGCAAACGCAGGCGCGGTCCAGCCCTGCATGAGAAACACCGCCGCGGTTGCCATCAAAGTGGCGATGGTCATTCCGGAGACAGGACTGGCCGAGCTGCCGACGAGGCCCACAATGCGCGAGCTCACGGTGACAAAGAGGAATCCGAAGACCACAACCAACAACGAGGCAGCGAGATTTGCGGCCCAGCCAACAAAGGCGCCGGGGACGGGCTTGAACTCAAGGAAGAGGAACATGCAGATCATAATGAGCAGCGAGCCAATGATCACCACGCTCATGGAGAGATCGTTCTCCGTGCGGATGGGCTTCGCCTGTCCTGCGGCTCCGGGGCGCATGGTCTTGAGTCCGGCTGTGAGGGCGCTGACGATGGTGGGGATCGTCTTAATGAGTGTTACGACGCCGGCCGCGGCCACTGCGCCAGCGCCCATGGGCTTGATATAGGTGGCCCAAAGATCCCATGGGCCCATTTGGCCAATGGGAACGAGGCCGGGGTAGATGGGATGGCTAAGGTCTTTGCCGAAAAAGTACATGAGCGGCATGATGACAAGCCACGATAAGACGCCGCCGGCGAAGATGATTCCCGCGACGCGCGAACCGATGATGTAGCCCACGCCGAGATACTCCGATGTGGCGTTGGCGTTGATCGACGCTCCCTTCAGCACGTGTTGCGGGCCGAAGTCGGGCTGATACTCCGGCGCATCTGGCCAGGCGCCGAAGAGATTCTTGTTTTGAAACAGCGTGTAGATGCCGCCAAGTCCCAGGCCGAGAAAGACACGGCTGGCCAGTGAGCCACCTTTTTCGCCGGCGATTAGCACGTCGGCGCAGGCGGTGCCTTCGGGATAAGGCAGCGCATCGTGTTCCTGCACAATCAGCTGGCGCCGCAGCGGAATCATGAACAGGACGCCGAGCCAGCCGCCGATCAGGGCGAGCATGAAGATGCGTGAGTACTCAAGATCAAATCCCAGAAAAACGAGCGCGGGCAAGGTGAAGATGACGCCCGAAGCGATCGACTGCCCGGCGTTGCCGGTGGTTTGGACAATGTTGTTCTCAAGAATCGAAGCGCGGCCGAAGGCGCGAAGAATGCTGATGGAGAGCACCGCGATGGGAATGGACGCGGCCACGGTGAGCCCGGCGCGCAGGCCCACGTAGACGGTTACGGCGCCGAAGATGAGCCCAAAGATGGAGCCGAGCAGGATGGCGCGGAACGTGAACTCGGGCGGGTGCTGATCGGCGGGAACAAACGGCTGAAATTCGGCCAAGGCAAGCCTCCGGCTGGTGGACTGCGAAGTTCCTCAAAAACCCCTGAAGGGCGAGTTTAGCAGCGGATAGGGTGGGTGCGACAACGCCTCGGCGACGGTTTGGCGAAATGAGGTCGGGTCGCGTAGCGTAGGTGCATTCGCGAATCAAGGAGAATGCCCTGATCCCATGACCGCCCCTGCGCTGGTCTCGACGCCCAAGCGTCTGCTTTCACTTGACGTGCTCCGCGGCCTCACCATCGCCTTCATGATCATGGTGAATAACACTGGCGGCGATGGCGCCTGGACCGAGATGCGCCATGCCGACTGGAATGGGCTCACGGCGACCGATCTCGTCTTTCCAACGTTTCTCTTCGTGGTGGGCGTATCCATTGTTTTTTCCATTGAAGCGCGGCTCAAGCGCGGCGACTCGCGCGGAAAGCTGGCATGGCACTCGCTGCGGCGCGCCTCCGTTCTATTTTTGCTGGGCGTCGTGGTTAACGGCTTTCCGCATTTTCATCTTGCACACCTGCGCTTTTACGGCGTGCTGCAACGCATCGCGGTCTGCTACCTGATCGTGAGCCTGCTTTACCTTTGGGATCGCCGTATCTGGACGAAAGTTGCGCTGCTCTTCTGCGTTCTCATTGGCTACTGGATTCTGGTGCGCTGGGTTCCGGTGCCCGGGGCGGGCGTTCCGGGGCGCGACATTCGATTCCTCGACAAAGACCAGAACATCGTGGCATGGCTCGACCGGCAACTGATGCCGGGACACCTTTATGAAGACTGGACGACGCACAATCTTCGCGACCCCGAAGGCTTGCTCAGCGATATTCCGGCAGTTGGAACCGCGCTCCTGGGTCTGCTTGCCGGCCTGTGGCTCAGTGGCA
>Ga0181535_10006075_pt1 | contig 12679 bp, 9 predicted proteins | sample PEATcosm2014_Bin_44_FD_119774 | JGI IMG/M metagenome (GOLD analysis project Ga0181535, IMG submission 119774) | Peatland microbial communities from MTU Mesocosm Facility, Houghton, MI, USA - PEATcosm2014_Bin17_30_metaG | ecosystem: Environmental > Terrestrial > Soil > Wetlands > Peat | place...
CAGCGTGGCGAGGAACAAGCCTTCGCCGCCGAACAGGATGTTCTTGAAGCCCTTGACCATCTGAATGTCGAAACCGACGCTCGGCTCGAACACGCCGACATGGCCGGCGTGGACCAGCAGCCGCTCGCCCGGCGCGAGATCGCGCTCGACGAGTTCGCCCGACAGGTCGAGCCAGACGACGCCGGGGCCGGCCACCTTCTGCAGGATGAAGCCGTCGCCGCCGAAGAAGCCCGCGCCCATGCGCTTCTGCCAGGCGAGCTCCAGCGTCACCGATTTCTGCGCGACGAGGAATGTCTCCTTGCGGCAGATCAGCGACTGGCCGGGCTGCAGCAGCGCCGGGACGATCGTTCCGGGGAAGCGCGGCGCGAAGGCGACGTGGCCGGCGCCGCTGGCGGTGAAATCGGTGACGAAGAACGAGCCGCCGCCGAAAGAACGCTTCAGTCCGGCGAAGAAGCCGCCGCCGGTGTGCGTATCCATGGTCACCTGATCGTTCATCCACGCCATGGTGTTGGTCTGGCTGTAGACCGTCTCGCCGGGCGTAAGGTCGATCGCCACCGTCTGCATCACGGTTCCGGAAATCTGGTACTGCATGGGTCGTCCTCAAATCGTCAGGGCGGCGTTCAGCGGTTGGCGGCGGCGGATATGTCGAGCTTGCTGGCGAACTCCGCCGAGTCGCTGATCGCCAAGAAGTCGCTTGCTTTCAGCGCGCCGCTCTTGACCTTGGCGCTGATCGTCAGAGTCTTCGGCTCGGCGACGAACTTCTGCGCTTCGGCCCCGAGCGCGAGCCCGGCGGGGTTGCCCCCCAACATCACAGGCGCCATTTGGCCGACCATCGCCGTCCACTGCGCGCGCAGCTTATCGGGCGGGAGGCTCTGCTGCTTGGCGTAATAGGCGAGCGCCTTCTCGAACATGCCGCCGTTGACCAGCTTGATCTCGAGCGACGCGACGCCGGCGTCGAACAAAGCCTGCATGCGGCCGGCGCTGTCGGCGCCGAACAGTTGCGGCGAGACGTCGGTGAAATTGGCCTTGAGCCCGACCGAGCCCATCTGGGCGCCGTCGATGACGAAGTTCTCCAGCGCGAAGCTCTTGGCGTCGGCCTGGTATTTGGCGCTGACGATCATCCCCAGCTCGATCTTGGAATAGCCGAGGCTGGCGAGGCTCTTGCCCGCGCCCGATCCCGCCGAAGGCTCGAGGACGATACCGACGATCTTGACGTCGCCCTGCTTGATCGCGGCGCCGGCATATTCGTTGTGCGCCTCGATCGAACCGATGGCGACGTGGATGGTTTGGCCGGGCGCGTTCTCGGGATCCGGCGCGACGATGTCGAGCCCGGCGAGGGTCATGCCGACGAGGCGGCTCGGCGGCGGCGGCGCGCTCGCGGGATCGTCGTCGGCCAGCAGTTGCGCGATGTCGACGCCGTCGAGATGCAGCGCGTCGGACTTGACCGAGACCGCGCCGCCGTTGTCGGTTCCCGTCGCCGCGAGCGAGGCGAGATCGAGCGCCTCGATCCGGCCGGCGTCGACATGGCTGGCGGTCAGGCCGGCGAGGTGAATCTTCGAGCCGTCCTTGCCGACGATGTCGATCGAGGGAATGGCGATCTTGTCGGCTTTGAGCTTCTGCGCCAGCGCGCGCTGATCGTCAGTCGGCGTGTCGGGCGTCAACAGTTTGACGACCTCGTCCTTGCTGAGATTGGTGTTGGCGAACTCGACGTGAGCGATGGCGAACGAATCGCCGTCGAGGGATTTGAAGGCGAGGTTGTCGATCGTGACGTCGGCTGCGGCCGCCGGCCCGGCGAACGCCAAGACCGCGGCGCTGAGCGCGGCGCCGGCGGACAACACGACAACGCGTCCGGCGCGGCCGCGCGCCGGACCATTATGCACCAACGCCATGTTAATCCCCCCTCGACTTCGCGTCGCGCCCAACGCGACGGAAGGCAAGACGAGGATCGCCCAGGCCGTAGGATTTGGCAACGCGTCGCGTTGCCTCGCGAGGAGGCTAAAATGCGGCGGCGGCGGGCTCGTCGATATGTCGACGGCATGGTCCCCGCTTTCGCGGCGGCGGCGCTCGGCGTCAACGCGCCCAACGCGCTTGTCGTCAGCCAGACGGCGCTGAGCGTCGCGCCGGCGGTCCCGATGATCTCGCTGGCGGCGGCCTCCGGTCGCCGCGACATCGTGGGAAAAGTTGGTCAAACGCCGGCCGACCGACGCGCTCCGACGGGCTCGTCATCGCCGGGACCGTGATCATCCTCGCACTCGATGTTTTGCCGCGTTTTGCCGCTGCCGCAGACAGTCGGCGACGCGATTGCGTTCCTCCTCGCGAGCCGACGTCAGCGACCAAACGGCGAAGTCGCTCCCCACTCGCCCGCCCCCATTTCAAAGCGCGGTGGGCCCCGGCGCATTCAAGCGACGCGGGGCCCTGTTTCGCGTTGCGAAACGGTCTGGAGTTTTACCAATCCTTCAGCGGCCTAACCTGCGCTTGGCCTTCGCGCGTTAGCCGCTCAGTTTGTGAGTTCTGATTTGCATCCCGCGCCGCTCGCCTTGACGTATGGGGCTGCGCGCGGCGATCTCGAAGAAATCGAGATCAGAGATCCTTGCCCGGCGGAGTCATGGCTACTCCCGATCGTTCGTCCGGGCCACTTTCGAGCCCGGCGCCTTGGCGGCTGTAACCGCTCGCGCGCGCCTCAGCCGCGCTCCGAGACTCGGCCGAGTTCGCGGCGCAGTCAAGTTACATTTTCCCGGTCCGTCGTTCGTCCTCGGCGCAGGGCTCCGCCGCCTCTGTGGCGGCGATCGCCGTCATGTTGACGATGCCGCGCGCGGTCACCGACGGGGTCAGCACGTGCGCGGGCTTGGCCGGTCCGATGAGGATCGGCCCGATCGGCAGCGCATCGGCGATCACGCGGGTCAATTGCAGCGCGGTGGCGCCGGCGTCGAGGTTGGGGAAGATCAGCACGTTCGCTTCGCCGCTGAGCTTGCAGTCGACGATCACCCGCGCCCGCGCCACCAGCGACAGCGCGGTGTCGGCCTGCATTTCGCCGTCGATCTCGAAATCCGGGTCGCGCGCCCTGACGAGCTTCAGCGCCTCGCGCATCTTGCGCGCCGAAGGCGTGTCGGCGGCGCCGAAGTCGGAATGCGAGACCAGCGCGATCTTCGGCGTCACGCCGAAGCGCCGCACGTGATCGGCGCAGGCGAAGGCGAGCTCGGCGATTTCGGGCGCGGTGGGGTCGTAGCGCACATGGGTGTCGGCGAGGAAATAAATCCCCGTCGGCGCGATCACCAGCGACAGCGCGGCGAAGTCGGTCGCGCCCGGCGCCAGGCCGACAATGTCCTTGATGTGCTTGAGGCGATGCGCGAACCGGCCTTCGAGGCCGCAGATCAGGGCGTCGGCCTCGCCGCGATGCAGGGCCAGCGCGCCGATCACGGTCGTGCTGGTGCGCACCAGCGTGCGCGCGGCGTCGGGCGTGACGCCCTTGCGGCCGGCGACTTGGAGATAGGTCGCGACGTAATCGCGATAGCGGGGATCGCTTTCGGGATCGATGTTCTCGAAGTCCTTGCCCAGCGTCATGTGCAGGCCGTAGCGGCGGATGCGATCGCGGATCACCTCCGGGCGGCCGATGAGGATCGGCTGAGCGAGCCGCTCCTCGAGCACCACCTGAGTGGCGCGCAAAACCCGCTCGTCCTCGCCCTCGGCGTAAATCACCCGCTTGCCGGCGGCGCGCGCCTTGGCGAACAGCGGCTTCATCATCAAGCCGGAGCGGAAGACGAAACGCGACAGACGGTCGGCGTAGGCGTCGAAATCGGCGATCGGCCGCCGCGCCACGCCGCTCTCCATCGCCGCGCGCGCCACAGCCGGCGCGATGCGCATGATCAGGCGGGGGTCGAAGGGGCTGGGGATCAGCGACGCGCGGCCGAAGGGCGCCGCCTCGCCGCCATAGGCGCGCGCGACGACATCCGACGGCGCCTCGCGCGCCAGGGCGGCGATCGCCTTGACGGCGGCGTGCTTCATCGCTTCGTTGATTTCGGTCGCGCCGACGTCGAGCGCGCCGCGGAAGATGTAGGGGAAGCAGAGGACGTTGTTGACCTGATTGGCGTAGTCGGAGCGGCCGGTGCAGATCATCGCGTCGGGCCGCGCCTCGGTGGCGAGTTCGGGCATGATCTCCGGCGAAGGGTTGGCGAGCGCCATGATCAGCGGGTCGCGCGCCATGCGCTTGACGTGCTCCGGCTTCAGCACCCCGCCGGCGGAGAGCCCGAGGAAGACGTCGGCGTCGTCGATCACGTCGGCGAGCGTGCGCGCTTTCGTGTCTTGGGCGTAGAGCGCCTTCCAGCGATCCATCAGCTTTTCGCGCCCCTTGTAGACGACGCCTTCGATGTCGCAGACGAAGATGTTGCCGCGCCTGGCGCCGAGCGAGACGAGCAGGTTGAGCGAGGCGAGCGCCGCCGCGCCGGCGCCCGAGCAGACGATCTTGATCTTGTCGAGCCGCTTGCCGGCGAGCTCAAGCGCGTTGGTCACGGCGGCCGAGACGATGATCGCGGTGCCGTGCTGGTCGTCGTGGAAGACCGGAATGCCCATGCGGGCCTTCGCCTTCTCTTCGACCTCGAAGCACTCGGGGCCCTTGATGTCCTCGAGATTGACGCCGCCGAAGGTCGGCTCCAGCGCGACGACGATGTCGACCAGCTTGTCGACGTTGGTCTCGTTGACCTCGATGTCGAACACGTCGACGCCGGCGAACTTCTTGAACAGGACCGCCTTGCCTTCCATCACCGGCTTGCCGGCGAGCGGGCCGATCGCGCCGAGGCCGAGCACGGCGGTGCCGTTGGTTAGCACCGCGACCAGATTCTGCCGCGTCGTCAGATTGGCGGCTTCGTCCGGATCGGCGACGATCGCCTGGCAGGCGAAGGCGACGCCCGGCGAATAGGCAAGCGCGAGGTCGCGCTGGTTGCCGAGCGGCTTGGTCGCTGCGATCTCGAGCTTACCGGGTCGCGGCAGGCGATGATAATGCAGCGCGTCGGACTGGAGGACGCTTGGGTCTTCGCCGGACATGTTCGATTCCTCCGCCCCCGAGTGGGCGCCGACTTTTGCCGCAAGCGCGGCGGGACGCAAGAGAAACGATGCCCGTCTTTCGTCGCCCCTGCGGCGATTCCTCGGGCGCGGCGCGAGACAAGCCGCGGACGAATCGCTAAGGTCGCTTGATAAAAGCAAGACTTTCGGGGGGAGCGTGCATGAGCCGGGCATTCCTGGTTGGCGGAGCTGGATTCATCGGCCGGCGCGTCGTCGCGGCGTTAGCCGAGGCGGGAGAAGACGCGGCGGCGCCGAGCCGCGACGATTTCGACATTGCACAGGGCGCGCCGGAAGCGCTGGCGGAAAAGCTCGCCGGCGTCGACGTCGTCGTCAATTGCGCCGGCATCGGCCGCGACGCGCGTGTCGACAATCTGCGCGCCGCGCATGTCGACGGCCCGAGCCGTCTCGCGGCGGCGTGCAAGATCGCGGGCGTTCGCCGTCTCGTCCATGTCTCGGCGTTGGGCGCCGCGTCCGGCGACCCGTCGCGCTTCCTGGCGAGCAAGGGCGAAGGCGAGGCGGCGTTGCGCGCGGTCGAAGGCCTCGAAGTTTGCGTCGTGCGGCCGTCGCTGGCGCTTGGGCCGGGCGGCGCAGTCGGCGATTTTTTCGCCGCGCTGGCGGCTCTGCCAACGCCGCCGCGGCTTGGACCGGGAAGCTGGCGGGTGCAGCCGCTGCACGTCGAGGAGCTCGCGCTCCTGATCGCCAAGCTCGCGCTCGCGCCGCAGGTCCCCGCCAGCGTCGAGGCGGTCGGCCCGGAAGCAATGACGACCGACGCGCTCGAACGCGGCTTGCGCGATTGGCTCGGCCTCGGGCCGGCGTCCTTCCTGCCGCTGCCGCGCCCGGCGCTCGCGGCGCTGGCGTGGGCGAACGAGATCGTCGAGGTCGGGCCCGGCGATCGCGAACTCGTCGCGGCTCTGGAGCGCGGCAACGTCGGCGATCCCGCAGGCGCCGCCGCCGCGCTCGGCCGTCCGCCGCGCTCGCTGTGGTTGAGCCTCGAGCGCGCGCCGGCGACGACCGCCGACCTCTGGCGCGCGCGGCTCTATTTCGTTCAGCCGTCGCTGCGCCTGTCGATCGCGCTGCTGTGGATCGGCACCGCGATCGTTTCGTTCGGCCTGTTCCCGGTCGCCGATTCCTACGTCATGCTCGCCGAGGTCGGCGTGCGTGGGCCGTTCGCCGATCTGGCGCTGTTCGGCGGCGCGGCGGTCAATCTGGCGCTCGGCGCGATGCTGCTGGTCAACCTGCGCGTCGCCGCGGTCGGCGTTCTCATGCTGGCGCTGCTGATCCTCTATTCGCTCGTCGGCTTGGCGCTGCCGGCCGACTATTGGCTCAATCCGTTCGCGCCGATCCTGAAGAACCTGCCGATCGCCGCGGCGCTGGTTGCGCTCGTCGCGATGGAGAGGCCGCGGCGCAAGCGTGCGCCAAACCGCGCGGCCGTGACGGCGGTGGCCGGCGCACGCGCGTCGAGCTAAATCTCGGCGCGCACGCGAGGCTTCTCGCGCCGCTTCGCGACGGAGAGTGGCCTTGCCGATCAAAACTGCGGTTCGAAGCTTCGCCGTCGCGCTTGTCGTTCTGTGGGCCGCCTCCGCCGCGGCGCAGGAGGCGGCGGAGATACCGTCGCCCAACGGAACGATGGCGGCTGAGGTGTTCAAGCCGGCGGGGGCCGGCCCGTTTCCCGTCGTGATCTTTTCGCACGGCCGCGCCGGCAGCCCGAGCGAGCGGGCGCGGCTGGCGCGTCCGATCGCGGCTGCGGTCGCCTCCTATTGGACCGACAAGGGGTTCGCTGTCGTCGCGCCGATCCGGCCGGGATACGGTTCGACCGGCGGCCCCGACGTCGAGGATCACGGGGCTTGCGACAAGGGACCCGACTACAATCGCACAGCGTCGGAGGCGGCGATCGCGACCTTCGCCGCCGTCGCTTGGGCGAGGGCGCAGCCGTGGGCGAAACCGGACCGCCTGCTGCTCGAGGGGCAATCGGTGGGCGGGCTGGGGACGGTCGGCGCGGCGGCGCTGAATCCGCAGGGCGTCGTCGGCTACGTCAACTTCGCCGGCGGTTCGGGCGGCGACCCGAAGCGCACTCCCGGTCAAAGCTGCCGCCCCGACTTGATCCAGTCTCTCTATGCGGGTTTTGGCGGCTCGACCCACATCCCCGGCGTTTGGTTCTACGCCGCCAACGACGAGTACTGGGGTCCCGACGAGCCGAAGGCGTGGGGCCGCGCGTACAACGCGAGCGGCGGCCGGGCGACGCTGGTCTTCACTGGACCGACGCCGAACGGCAGAGGTCATTCGCTGCTCGCCACTGCGCCGCAACTGTGGAAGGGCGCGCTCGACGCCTTTCTCAAGACGCTCGGCTTCTGACGAAGCACGGATCTAATCCGCGATCTCGACCTCCGCCTCGATCTCGACGGCGGTGCTGAACGGCAGCTCGGCCATGCCGACGGCGGAGCGCGCGTGCGCGCCGACCTCGGGGCCGTAGAGCTCGAGGATCAGGTCGGAGAAGCCGTTGATCACGCTCGGCGTGTCGACGAAGCCGGGCGCGACGTTGACCATGCCGAAGACGCGCGTCCAGGCGCGGACGCGGTCGAGGTCGCCGATCGCGCGCTTCAGACTGGCGAGCATGGCGAGGCCGGTCAGCCGCGCCAGCGCGTAGGCTTCGGCGGCGCCGACCTCGCGACCGACCTTGCCGAACGGCGCCGCCAGCGATCCGTCGGGGTTGAGCGGGCCGTGGCCGGCGATCAGCACGCGCGCGCCGACGATGTACGCCATCGCGAACGGCGGACGACCGGCCGGCGTCTTCAGCGGCGCCGGCAGGATGAGGCCCATTTCGCTCAAGCGCGCCTCGATGCGGGCCATGTCGGACGTGCTCCCGGCTTCGCCGCTCGCGCGGCCCTGCGCCGAACCTCAGTTCGGGGCGGCTTGGCCGGCGGCGCCGATCATTTGCGGCGGCTCGAAGGTCGCCTGCGCCGTCGATTGCGCGACCGCCGCGGGCGCGGCGGGCGCCGTGGCCTCTTGCGCCGCCGGACGCGGCCCGTCGAGGAACGCCTGCCACTGCTTCTGGTCGCCGTAGAAGGCGTTGCGGTCGACTTCGCCGTCGATGCCCGGCACGATTCCGTTGGCTTGGTATTGCCAGAACTGCCAGTCGCGGTCGCTGTAACGCATCGCCGGATTGTGCTTGGTCGAGCGCACCCAGATCGGATAGTCGGCGAAGGCGCCGCCGGCGAGGATCGCGTTGTAGAATTGCAGGTTGGTGTAGATGACCGGTCGCTTGCCGAAATGGCGCTCCATTTCTTCGAGCACGACTTTCATGTCGACGATCGTCTGGTCGCGCTCGAGGTGGCGGCGACAGGTGTGCGAATCGGGCGTCGGCTCGACGTCGAGCACCGGCGGCAGCGCGTCGGCCTCGACCGGGACGTTTTGCTCGAACCAGGTCGCTTCCTCGATCGGCGGGCGGCACCAGTACATGAAGTGATAGGCGCCGTGCGCAACGCCGGCGAGCTTCGCGCCCTGCCAATTGGCCTGGAACCGCTCGTCGACATGGTCGCCGCCCTCGGTCGCCTTGATCCAGGCGAATTTGACGCCGGAGTTGGCGACCGCGTTCCAGTCGATCGTTCCCTGGTATTTGGAGACGTCGATGCCGTGGATCGGATAATCGGTCGGTTTGGGATAGCCGTCGTCGAAGCCGAGCATGTCCGCGCCGCCGCCGCCGCCGCAGCCGGCAAGCGCAAGCGCCAGCGCGGCAAGCCAGCCGAAGCGGGCGAGAGAACGGGGTGAAACGCGGGTGGGTCGGGTCATTGGCTCAGGCGAGAGAGACGCAAGGCGGCTGACGAACGGCCTGAACAAGGCGTCGTCAGACGTTTAGCGCAAACTAGGGCGCTCGGGGTAACGATTCGTTAAAGGGCGGTTTGCGGTCCGCGGCTGGGGCCGCGCCGGTCCTCCCGCATCGTTCGAGATGCGCCGCCAGCGCGGCGTTCGCGATGAGGGAGATCGGGCTCGCGATTAAATTTTCGTCGTCTTTTTCCGGCGGCGGAGCCGATCTCGCCGTGAGGAGCCGGCGAAGCCGGCGTCTCGAACGGCGAGGGCGTCCCGGCGCGATCGGGTCGTCGCTTGACCATCGCCGAGCCGGCGCGGCAAGCCTTGTGGCATGCGACAATGGCTCCGCAACCTTTCGACCGGCCTCGCCGTCCTCGCGCTCGCCGCGGTCGCCAGCGCCGCAGCGGCTGAATGCGGGCCCGACAAGCTCGGCACGTCGCGCCTCGCCGAAGTGGGGACCGCGGGCGGTCTGCTGATCGGGCTGAAGACCTATCCCGCCGCGATTCCGCTCGCCGACCGCGAAGTGATCCTCACCTTCGACGACGGCCCGGACGAGCGCACGACGCCGTTGGTGTTGAAGGCGCTCGCCGATCAATGCGTGCGCGCGACCTTCTTCGCCATTGGCCGCAAGCTCGACGACCAGCCGGCGCTGGCGCGGCGCGAGGTCGAGGAGGGGCACAATGTCGCCAGCCACACCTACACCCACCCGCAGCCGACCCTGACCTTCATGAGCGAGTCGGCGGCGCGCGCCGACATCCTGAAGGGCATGATCGCGGTCGAGCGCGACGCCTACGGCCAGGACTTCTCCGCCGGCGAGCCGACCGACGTCGGCAAACTCAAGCTGCACGCGCCGTTCTTCCGTTTCCCCGGGTTCGCCGACACCGCCGATCTGAGGACCTGGTTCGCCGACAACAATGTCGCGATCTTCGGCACGGATCTGTGGGCGTCGGACTGGATCGAGATGAAGCCCGACGACGAGCTGAAGCTGATCATGGGCCGGCTGGAAAAGGCCGGGCGCGGCATGTTGCTGTTCCACGACAACCGCCCGTGGACGGCCGAGATGATGCCGGCCTTTCTCGCCGAGCTGAAGCGGCGCGGCTATCGCGTCGTCCACGTCGTCGCCGGGCCGGGCCACGGCCCGACCGCGCCGGCCCCCACCGGTTGGGTCTCCGAGACCGGCCGCGTCACCGGCGCGCTCAAGCCGCGGCTCGACAAGAGCGCCGCGCCCGCGCTCGGCCCGTTCGCGGTCAAGCCGGCGCCGGTCGAGTAGGGGCGCGGCGCCCACGCCGGACGTCGCGGCGAAACGAAGCGAAAGGAAACGAAGCGAAGGCGAAATGGGGCGCAGCGGTTTCGGCCGATTTTGGCTGCGAAACGCAGCCGCGGCGAAACCCGCGGTTTCGCCGTTTGCAGGAATTTCAAGGGCTTGGCGCCCATTTCGTTTCGACGCGCGCATCGCGTTCGCCGCCACGCCTCTTTCGCCTGACCGAAGATGCATTATACGAGGAATTCTGATCATCAGAAAGACATTGTCGTCCACGCGCAGGCGGGGACTCAGACTTTTCGCCGCCGCTACGGCGGAGCGACTTTGGATCCTCGCTTTCGCGAGGATGACAATCTGAGTGTGAGAAAAGAACTCAGGGTCCGAGCAGGTGGGCGGCGACCTCGCGCAGGTGCGGGGCGCGGCGGTGCTCGAACAGGTAGACGCCCTGCCAGGTTCCCAGCGCCAGCCGGCCCTCGACAATCGGGATCGACAGGCTGACGGCGGTCAGGGCGGCGCGGATATGAGCCGGCATGTCGTCCGGCCCCTCGTCGTCGTGGCTGTAGCGGCCCTTGTCCTCCGGCGCCAGGACCTCGAAGAACGCCGCGAGATCGTCGCGCACCGCCGGCGCGGCGTTCTCCTGGACCAGCAGCGACGCCGAGGTGTGGCGGCAGAACAGGGTCAGCAGCCCGGTCTCGAGCGCATGCGCGTCGACCCATTCGGCGAGATCGCCGGTGAACTCATAAAGCCCGCGGCCGCGGGTCCGAACCCTGAGAATGGTGGCGAACTGGCTCATGAGCTGGTTGTACCGCGAAGACGCAGGCGCGGAAACGGCGGACGCGCCGCCTCGTGAACCTATTCGCACGCGGTCTGAAGGTCACCCGACGTCTGATCGACGATGGCGAGACGGGGTCGATCGTCAAGAAGCCTACGCTTCCCGGGAGAGCGGCGTCGACAGATCGATCGGCGAGCGCGACGAGGACTTCAGGAGCCGCGAGCAACAAGCGATCGACAAGCCGGCGATCGCCAACGTCGCCGGCCATCTGGAACGTCCGGAAGGAATTCAACCGGGCGATTTTCGGGCGGCGCCGGAACGACGCTGGCTTCGCCTGCGCGGATTCGCTGGTCAGATATCTCATATTTCTAGCGCGAATGTTCATTTACGACGCGATCCGGCGGATTGAGAGTGTCGGCTCCGGAACGAGGCGTTGAATCCGACGCGCAGCCGCCGGAGTTCCGCGATTGTGGGAGGGAGCGATGAAGATCGGCGTCAACACGTGGGTATGGACGTCGCCGTTCGCCACGAAAGACTTTCCTCTCATCCCTAAGGTGAAGCAGATGGGGTTCGACGTTCTCGAGGTCGCGCTCGACGACGCGTCGATCATTGACGCCAAACTGCTGCGGAAGATGACGCAGGACAACGGCCTCTCGGTGACGGTCTGCGGAGCTTTCGGGCCGACGCGCGACATCTCCAACGAGGATCCGGCGATCCGCAAGATCGGCGTCGACTACATCCGCGACAGCATCCGGTTCGCGGAGCAGGTGGACAGCCGTCTGTTCTCGGGGCCCGTGTATTCGGCGGTGGGCAAGACGCGGATGATTCCCGATGAGCAGAAGAAGCAGGAATGGGCGTGGTGCGTCGAGAACCTGCGCGCGCTCGGCAAGGCGGCGACCGACGCCGGCGTCACGATCGGCGTCGAGCCCCTGAACCGCTTCGAGAGCGACATGATCAACCTGGTCGAGCAGGCGGTCGCGCTCGTGCGAGACGTCGACAGTCCCGCCTACAAGATTCACATCGACACGTTCCACGGCAACATCGAAGAGAAGAGCATCCCGGATGCGATCCGCAAGCTCGGAAAGGGCATGCTCGGCCATTTCCACGCCTGCGAGAACGATCGCGGCATTCCCGGCACCGGTCACCAGGACTGGAACGGAATTCGCGACGCGCTGCGCGCGGTCGAGTACGACGGCGCAGCGGTGATCGAGTCTTTCACCCCCGGCGCGGTGGAGATCGCCAAAGCGGCGTCGATCTGGCGACCGCTGGCGCCGTCGCAGGACGAATTGGCGAGGCAGGGCGCGCGCTTCCTGCGTGCGTTGCTCGGCTGACGCTCCGTCCGATGGCGTGACCGAGGCCGCGTCCCTCTGCTGGCTGGCGGCGTATGGGAAGGGACCGACGCGGTGCGTCGATCGCGGGCGTCCGAGGTCGAGAACGCGCAATCGCGCCAGCCGGATTCGGACGTGACGTGGGACATGTCGCTTCTGACCGAGGCGGCAAGGGGAAACCGGCAGACCCGGCTCGTCGTTGCGTCGGCTTCGAGACGATCGGGCCGGAGCTGAAGCTCTGGACGACGGGTCGGCGCAGCGCCCGGCCGGCGTCGCTCGACGCAGCGCAATTCGCCGCGGCGACGCGATGGCGGGAGGCGGCGTTCGCCGCCAACGTCATCGAGCGCTCCGACCCGCCCCGCCGAACGCCCATTGCTCTGCAGGCGCTGATGCGCCAATCTCGACCGCGATCTTGGCCCCGGCTGGAGGAATGTCGAGGGTCACGGCAGACGGATCGCG
>Ga0181535_10006077_pt1 | contig 12672 bp, 11 predicted proteins | sample PEATcosm2014_Bin_44_FD_119774 | JGI IMG/M metagenome (GOLD analysis project Ga0181535, IMG submission 119774) | Peatland microbial communities from MTU Mesocosm Facility, Houghton, MI, USA - PEATcosm2014_Bin17_30_metaG | ecosystem: Environmental > Terrestrial > Soil > Wetlands > Peat | place...
CCTCCGTAAGGTAGAGTAACACCAGCGAGGGCGTGGGACCAACGGCGCCGGTTGTTGACGCTCGGAGCCCTTGACTCGCGCCATGCCACGCATGTTCTGGAAATCCAGATCGCCTCGATTTGCCGAAGATCCCGCAGACGATCCCGCATTGGACGGCGATGCATTGTTCCGTTTCCGTTTTGGACATTTTGGTCTTGGATTCAGCCGCTTTGCGCCAGCTGCGGCGGGTCTTGGGGGGTCCGTTCCGGTCGGCTTCGAAGAACAGCATCGAGAGGCGATGGCGGCCCTCCGGGCGGAGGGGGACCGGGCTGATGATCTGGCCGGCGGACAGGCTGGCAAGAAGGGACGTCCCGAAGCTGACGGCGACGCTCCCGAAAGTGCGAATTCGACCAACGAAACCGGGCATTTAGCGCAACCTTCTAACCCCGATGGGGTTGATGAAGATATGGCAACCCTGGTCCTGGACAAACCGGCGCTGGGAGCGGGCACTGGCTCGCGGCCGGACCCTCGGGCGGGCTCCGTAACGGTGAATTACGGGGCGGATGAGTCGAGCGATGCGGCGATTATGCTGCGCGTGGCGGCGGGCGACGAGTCGGGCTTCAATTACCTGGTGGAAAAGCATTACCGGGCCATGATTCACTTCCTTTTCCGGATGGTGCGCAACCAGGCTGTTGCCGAAGAATTAGCGCAGGAGGTGTTCCTGCGGGTGTACCGCTCGCGCGAGAGCTACCGGGCCGAGGCCAAGTTCACGACGTGGCTTTACCGGATCGCGACGAACCTGGCTGTGAATCACGCGCGAGACACCAAGCATGAGCGGTCGGCGTCGACGATTTATTTGGACTCGCCGGACGAGGAAACGGGCACGACGCCGGATGTGGCCGACGATGAGCCCAACGTGGAACAGAACCTGCTGCGCAAAGAGCGCATGGCGGCCATCAAGGAACATGTGATGGCATTGCCGGAGCGGCAGCGGATGGCGGTGTTGATGCACAAGTATCAGGGAATGGATTACAAGCAGATCGGGGACGTGCTGAAACTGAGTGAGTCGGCGACCAAGTCGCTGCTGTTTCGCGCCTACCAGACGCTGCGGGACAAGCTGAAGGAATTTGTATAGCGATTGTGCAGAGAATTGAAGCCGGACTGAGGGCGACTAAGAGCGAGTCAGGCCGGCGGGGAGTGGGTGGTAGCAATGGAATCGAAGATGAAAAATTGCTCTGCGACGGAGACCAGGGTGGCCGATGTGCTGCTGGCTCCCGATGCTGTGCCTGCCAAGGTGGCTGCTCATGTTGCCGAATGTGAGCCGTGCACGGCCGAGTTGGAAGAGCTGCGCGCGACGATGGCGCTGCTGGATACGTGGGAAGCGCCGGAGCCGAGTCCCTACTTTTTGACTCGCCTCAAGGCGCGTCTGAACGAGGAGCGCCAGGCCGCGCCGGCCGGATGGTTTGAGAGATTGCGTGCGCGCTTTACGTATGGACCGCACCTGCATACGCGCCCTATGGCTGCGATGGCGTTGACGGTGGTTCTGTTGCTGGGCGGTGGGACGTATCTGGGCATGACGAACTGGGAGCAGCCGGCTGCTCCGCCGCAAGCTGCGGTGGTGCACGATTTGCAGTTGCTCGACAACAACGCCCAGCTGCTCGATCAGCTTGAATCGATTTCGAGCACCGAGAACAACAACGAGAACTAGAATCGAGCAACCAAAGCGGGGCTGGGGTGTTTATCTAATTGAAGATTGATTTGATTGGTTGAGAAGGGCCTGGGGGAATCAAATGAAGGGGGCAGCCAATGCGGGCGTCGTAAGTGGGGCGCAGAGGACGGCTTTGACTTTGGCCGTTGCGCTGCTGCTGTGCCTGCCTTCGGCATGGGGGCGCGGCCAGCATCCCAGCGCGCCGCACTCTTCTTCAGCGCCGCATTACTCGGCGCCGCGTGCGCCGGCGAATCGCGGGCAGGGTAGACCGCAGGGCCAGCCGCAATCCAGATCGCAGTCTGGGCCGCAGGGTTACGGCAATCCGCAGTATCGTGGGGCTGGACCGCAGTCCGGACTGCAGGGTGGTGGCTATCGGCCCATGCCTGGGAATGCGTCTGGGGCGTATCAGGGCCAGGGTTATGGGCGGCCGGCTTATTCGGGCGCTGGTTCGGCGTATGCGCCTCCGGGCCATCTTGGCGCGTGGTTGAATGCGCATCGCGGCGTTCCGGCGCAGGATCAGGAACGGATGCTGCACAACGATCCCAGCTTTAGTCGGCTGCCTCAGGCGCAGCAGCAGAGGCTGGTGCAGCAGCTGAATCGGGTGAATCAGATGCCCGAAGCGCAGCGCGAGCGAACTCTGGCGCGTGCGGAGAATCTCGAGCGTCTGTCGCCGCAGCAGCGTGCCCAGGTGCAGGACTCTGCACGCCGCTGGAAGACATTCCCCGCCGATCGACAGGCGATGATGGGGAGTGCGTTCCGGGATCTGCGCTCAGTGCCGCCGGATCAGCGGGAGACAGTGCTGAATTCTGCGCGATACCAGAATGCGTTTAGCCCCGAGGAGCGCGGGGTTTTGTCGAACATGCTGCGGGTTGAGCCTTACGAGGCGCCGCGTTAGCGGAGCGGATTACTGCGCAAGCTCGAGCGGCAACTTCATGGGGATATCACGCGAAGAAGCCCCAACTTCAATCTGGAATCTCCCGGGATCGGCGGTCCACGCCCTTTTCGCCGGATCCCAGTAGGAAAGTGCTGTGCGGTCGAGAGTGAAGCGCACGGTCTTTTCTTCGCCAGGTTTCAACTCCACGCGGCTGAAGCCCTTCAACTCATGCACTGGACGGTCGATCTTCGCATCTTCGTCATGAACATAGAGCTGGACTACCTCGGCACCGGCGCGGCTTCCAGTATTGCGCACCCGCAGTCCGACATGGATCGGTTCGTCTTTCGTGATCCGTCCCGGCCCAACCACTAAACTGCTGTACTCGAATTTCGTGTAGCTCAGACCGAAGCCGAACGGAAACTGCGGCTCGACGTTTTTCGTGTCGTAGTAGCGATAGCCGACATAGATGCCCTCGGCGTAATTCACTTCGAGGTCTTTGCCGGGATAATTTGCTGCGGCTGGATTGTCTTCGTAGTGCTTCGGCAGCGTGACGGGCAGCTTGCCCGAGGGGTTCGCATCGCCGAACAGGATTGATGCAAGTGCATGCCCGCCTTCCTGCCCGCCGTACCACATGTCGAGCAACGCCGGCGTGGTATCGATCCACTTCGTCATCGTGACCGGATCGCCCGTGTTGAGCACCACGACGGTATGCGGATTCGCTTTCTCGACCGCCTGAATCAGCTCGTCTTGGCCGGCCGGTAGATCCATCGACTTCACGTCGAAGCCTTCGGATTCGAGCTTGCTATAGCGGCCTACGACGACGATTGCGACATCGGCTTTTGACGCGGCATCGGCTGCTTCTGTCAGTGCTTTGGCACGCGCTTCGGGTGTGTCTTGGGCCGGGTCTTCGCCCTCCATGCCTACCCCGAGCGCATAGGTCACGTTGATTTTGCTGCTGCCGGCCTTTTCTTTGATTCCGTCGAGTGGCGCGATTGCATATTTCGGGTGCACCAACGAACTCCCGCCCCCGCCTGTGCGCGCGACGGCAGCGTTGGGCCCGATCACTGCGATCGAATGAATCTTCGTTGCATCGAGCGGAAGCAATGCACTGTCATTCTTCAAGAGAACGATGCCTTCGGTTGCGCCCTGCAACGCAACCGCACGTTGCTCGGGCGTGTCGACTTCCCCCCCGCCGGTGTGCGGGTGATCGAAGATGCCGCTCAGGAAGATTACGCGCAAAATGCGGCTGACATTGTCATCGATGGCCGCTTCGGTGATGTGTCCGGCCTTCACTTCGGCCAACACTTTCTCTGGAACGAGGAAGCCGTCGCCATTGCCCGAGGCCTGCGTACGCGGACTCACGATCCACTTCTGCATCGGCGGACCGCCCGGCATCTCCAGATCCATGCCCGCATTCACTGTGGGCGCGGTTGAGTAAGTGCTGCCCCAGTCCGACACAACGAACCCCTTGAAGCCAAATTCCTTTTTGAGCACCCGATCGAGCAGGTAGTCGCTTTCGCCGCAATGCACGCCGTTCACTTTGTTGTAGGCCGACATGACGTTCCACACGTCGGCTTCCTGCACAGCGGCCTTGAATGCCGGCAGATAGATTTCGTGCAGCGTGCGCTCGTCGATGGTTGCATTCACGCGATGGCGTTCGTACTCCTCGTTGTTTGCGGCAAAATGTTTCACCGACGGAATCACGCCCTCGCTCTGTACACCCTTGATGTAGGCCACGCCTAGCCGCGCAGCGAGATAGGGATCTTCCCCGTAGCCCTCGAAGTTGCGTCCCCAAAGCGGCTGGCGATTGATGTTTACAGTCGGCCCAAGAATCATGTCGCGGCCCAGCGCTTTCACTTCTTGTGCAATCGCCTGGCCCTCGCGGTGGACGAGTTCTGTGTCCCACGTGGCGGCCATCGCTACGCCTGAGGGGAACGATGTGGTCTCCACTTTCACAGGGATGCCGGTCGAGTTGGTGATCGCCGAGCTGCCAGCCCACGAGCGCACACCCATCGGTCCATCGGCCATCTTGATCGCCGGAATGCCGAGCCGCTCGATGGGCGCCGACTCCATCCATCCCGATCCCGAAAGCATTGTGGCTTTTTCTTCCAGCGTCATGCGTTTCAGCAGATCTGCCGCACGCCGATCGACGGGCAGGCTTGCATTCTTGTAAGGGGCATCCGTGGGGACCGCAGACGAGACTGCACTCTGCGCTTGAACAAGAACCGGAGAAAATGCCAGCTCGCCGAAAATCGCAATTCGAACGAAAGCACGGAAAAAGAACGTGTGGGGATGCATCGACAGAAACTCCTGAGACAGGGAATTGTCCGCTCCAAATTCGGAGGCAATAGTAGCCGATGGACGGTATCCCCGCCAACTGGAGATTCTTGAATAAAACGTTTGAGCAGGGTCGAAGATTCTCTGCGCGGCCATCAGTTCCGCGTGAGATTGAGCGGCAGGGGGCCAGCATCCGCTTCCTCTTCGCGGCCGCTCAGCAACCAGCCTGCGCTCGCTGCGATGAGAAGAATGCCCAGGCCGGCACGCAAACGGAGAGAAGGCCGCAGGACAAGGAATCCCACCACGTTCACAATGAGCGGCGCTACCACAAAGCGCGTCGTCATGCGCACCGCCGACATGCGCCGCATCAGCCAAAAGAGCAGCAGCAGCGCCGGCAACTCGACGGCGGTCGTCCAGGCAATCTCCGGCCCCACGATAGGGCCATTCCATGCCGGTTGCTCGCTCACTAAACTCGCCATAGCCAGCGCGACAGCTGCGGTTGCGCCCGCAATAGCAGCCGCTGCCGCACCCGATTTTTGTGGCAGCTCCGAGATGAAACGCACCGTCCAGCAATTCGTCGCTGCCACACACGCCACGGCAAGAATTATCGTGAAAAAGGCCCCTGCGCCCCCCCAAGTGCGCGGGATCACGAGAGGGAAGACACCCAAGGTTCCGATGACACAGCCGAGAGCCGCCAGGAGGCCGCCCTTGCTTTGCGATTCCGTCAAGCGCCCCAAATACGGCTCGAATGCGACTGCAAATACGGGTGCCAGCGAGTAGAGCGCCACGCGCGTCAGGTCGGGAATCGAATCTTTCGCGGCCTCGCCAAGCAAAGCCGGCACGACAAACAGGCCGATGCCTACGAGAACTGCATCCCAGATTTGCCGGCCGCGTGGCCAAGCTGCCCCGACTACCAGTGCGATCAGTCCTGCTACGACTGCCAGCGTTCCAAGGTGCATGGCCTCGCGCTCAAATGCGGGCAATCCGTTAGCAAACACGGTTGGCATCAAGTCGGAGCGCAGCGAGCCGAGCGACCAGAGAAAACAGAGCAGCAAGAGCGCCGTAACCGGCACTGCGTCTCTGATTCTTTTCCCTCGCTCCGCGTTCATCGTCTGGATGAAACGATAGCTGGCGCAGGCCGCGACTGCAACCCTACGGTGCAGACGATCGGTCTTCGCATCCTTCTCTCAGCTACAATGAGGTTTGGGCTACACCCGAATTTCTGCGTAGAGAAACGCAAGCACAGCAAGGAGTTTTCTTCTTATGGCGATTCCCGCCACTCAAATGCGTCCGGGCATGATCATCAAGCACAATGACCAGTTGCACCTGGTTTTCAAAGTCGAACACCGGACCCCCGGCAACCTGCGCGCCTTCATCCAGGCCAAGCTGCGGAACCTCAAATCGGGGGCCATGTTCGAGCACCGGTTTCGGTCCGCCGACGCCATTGAGCGCGTCGTAGTGGACGAAATCGCCATGGACTTCCTCTACGCCGACGGCGATGACTACTACTTCATGAATCCCGTGGACTACGAGCAGACCGTGCTCAAGGGGTCCACACTCGGCGATGCGGTCGAATATCTCACCCCCAACCTGCAGATCAAGGTCAGCTATTACGACGGGCAAGCGGTCGGCATCGAACTGCCGGGAACCGTCGAGCTCACTGTCGTCGAGACCGAGCCGGGACTCAAGTCGGCAACAGCTTCCAGCGTCACCAAGCCCGCGAAGACCGAGACGGGCCTTGTCGTACAGGTGCCGCCCTTCATCAACGAAGGCGAAAAAATCAAGGTTGATACGAGCGAAGGGGCTTACCTCAGTCGGGCCTAGTTCTCTGCGCATCGATCCACGACGCCGGGCCTTAAGTCCCGGCGCTTTGCGTTTCGACCAGCTCCCGTTCTCCACGACACTTTCGACTCGCCGCAGCTCCTTTTTCGGCGTGGCCTTGGTTTTTTTATTCCCCCATTTCCCGCTTGTCACAAAAACTTGCCTTCGTTGGGCTGATATGTGTTACAGTCGGTAACACTATGGCAAGCAATACTCATCCCAGCCACGATCCTGCCGAGCTCGGCGAACTGGAACGCGGCATCCTCTCGATCGTCTGGCGGCTTGGCAAGGTCACCGCTGAGCAGGTGCGCGAAGACCTCGATCGTCCACTCAAGGACTCGACCGTACGCACGGTGCTGCGCCGCCTTGAAGAAAAGGGCTACCTGGCGCACTCCGTGGAAGACCGAACCTTTATCTACCGTCCCGCTGAGTCGCGGCAACGCGTGGCGGGCCGCGCCGTCAAGCGCATCGTCGATTGGTTCTGCGAGGGCTCAGTTGAAGCGCTGCTTGTGGGCATGGTTGACTCCAAGGTGCTCGACCGCGCCGAGCTTCGGCGACTCGCCGAACACATAGCCGCTGCGCAAAAGAACGCCCCATCCGCGAAAAAGGAGGCCTGATCATGATTCCCACGATGATGGAAGCTGCTCTTCGCTCTTTGCTTCTTGCTCTCGCCGTCTGGGCGGGACTGCGCATGTTCCGGGTGCGCAACGTGCTCGCACAAAAATCGGCTTGGGGCTTGGTGCTCGCATCGGCGCTGCTGATGCCCGTGTTGGCTCCATTTGCGGCGCGCTGGCAGTTTTTGCCTTCAGGCGCCACATTGGTATTGCCGCCGCATCCGATCGAGTTGCTGAAGAAGTGGCAATCGGCTCCGCAGGCTGTTGCCTCAATCGCACCGGAAGCTGTGAGCCCGACTGCGGCGATTCCCCGGACGGCAAAGACCACCACGCCCCCTGCGGTTTCCGTTGAGAATCCCGAGCCGGTTCCCGCCGCCTCCGGCGCTGCGCCCGTCTCCGTGATCTCCGATGTTTATAGTGGCGCTCCCGTCTACGCTGTATCCGTGCCGCCCGTACACAGCCGCCCGCGAATCCCGCTTGCTTCGATCGCATGGCTCCTCTATCTTGGCGTCTCTGGTGGACTGCTCCTTCGGCTCTTCTACGGACTGGCCTTGGCGCTCGATCTCTGGCGCAACGCCAAGCCCATCTCGCTTGATGATGTGCCGCCTTGTGCTGAGGGACTTCCGCTGCGCTCGAGCCGAGATGTTTCGTCTCCGGTGACCATTGGCTCGGGTATTGTTTTGCCGGTAGATTACGCCGACTGGGACGCAGAAAAACTCCGCATCGTGCTCGCCCATGAGCGCTCTCACATCCGCCAGGGAGATTTCTACCTGCAACTTCTCGCCGCGCTGTATGCCGCACTGGTCTGGTTTAGTCCGCTCGGCTGGTGGCTTAAGCGCACACTTTCCGAGCTGGCCGAAACCATCAGCGACCGCGCCGGCCTCGAGCAGGCTGCAAGCGGCACCTCGTACGCGCAGATTCTTCTTGAATTCGCGGCAGCACCGCGCCCAACCCCCATAGGAGTCGCCATGGCTCGCACTGGTAGTCTCTCTCGCCGCATTGAGCGGCTGCTGAACGACAGCGCGTTCCGGCAAGCTTTCGTCGGTGGACGCCGTCGCGTCCTGATCGCTGTCCTGCTTGTGCCGGTCGCGCTCTATGCGGCGACGGCTCTGGTGCGCGTGCAAGCTGCGCAAGCGACGCAGGCTGTTTCTCCCGCGATACCCGCGCCGGCTGCGCAATCCGCACAAAACGCGACACCCGCGACTGACGTTTCCAATCCCGAGCCGGCTTCCGTTGAGGCGCCGGAGGCTGGCGAGCCATCTGTCGAGATTCGTTCGGGTGGACCCGTTGGAGCGGAGATTGTTGGCCCTGTTGTAGCGCCTGTTCCACCGAGTGCAGTTCCTTCGCTGCCATCGGTTCGCGTGCTTGCTCCGCTCCGCGCCGTGGCCCCGCTGCCGCCGATGCCTTACGTGTCAAAAATTGTGACCAGTAACGGCATGGTGATCGCGATGGCACAGGACGATGACTCCAACGCGAGGCACCATCATGGATTCAGCTATCGCTACTCGTTCGGCGGCGATTCGTATGCCATCATCCGCGGTGATCACCGCGAGAACATGAACTTCTCTGGCGATATTCACACGGGCGACATTGACAAGGCGCGCAAGCTCGCCCACGGCGACTTCCTGTGGTTCACGCACGATGGCAAAGAATATTTCCTGGATGACGCTTCAACGATTGCGCAAATCGAAGCGATGTACAAGCCGATGGAGGAACTGGGCAAGGAGCAGGAGGCCTTAGGGAAGCAGCAAGAGGAACTCGGCAAGCAGCAGGAGGCGCTCGGCCGCTTGCAGGAACAGGCGAGCGTGCCTACGCCGGACATGCGCAAGGAGATGGCTGAGCTGACCGATGCGATGGCCAAGCTGGAAGCCAAGATGGGCAAGAACATTACGCAGGATGAGCTGGGTGACCTTCAGGGCAAACTCGGCGATCTGCAAGGCAGGTTAGGCGATTTGCAGGGGAAGATAGGGGACAAGCAGGGCGAGTTTGGCGCGCAGCAAGGCAAGCTTGGCGAGCAGCAGGGCAAGCTCGGAGCGGAACAGGGACGCCTTGGCGCGGAGCAGGGAAGAGTCGCCCGCGAGGCCGATCGTAAGGTTCGGTCGATCATTGACGAGAGTCTGCAGAACGGCAAAGCCCATCCGGTGGAATAGTGGACCGCCGACTCACAAAATATTGATGGGCGAGTGAATCAGGTTGCAGTAGAATCCCGCCCATCATGATTCACGGTGTTCACCTGTTGCTTTATAGCCGCGACGCGGAGGCCGACCGCGCCTTTTTGCGCGATGTTCTTGGATTCGCCTCTGTCGATGCGGGGCATGGCTGGCTTATCTTCGGCCTGCCACCCGCCGAAATTGCGGTTCATCCCACGGATGGCAACTCTGCGGAGAACGGTGCCGCGGACAATCCGACGGGGGGCGCAATCTACTTGATGTGCGACGATCTCTCTGCAACCATCGCGTCGCTCAACGCCAAGGGCGCGGTCACCACAGAGGTCAAGGAAGAGCGCTGGGGCTCGGTCACGACCGTTCGCCTGCCCAGCGGCGCTTGCCTCGGACTCTACCAGCCGCGCCACGCGACCGCATTGCACCTCGCAAGCCGCTGATTGCTTTCTTGGCGCGCGGCTCTACAAATCCCGGCCCAAAATTCACGAATTAGTTCGCGCGCACGCGCTGGTCTCCCGTGTAACCTGATTGCGCGACGGAACTGACACATTCAGACGGAGTACTTCACAATGCCGATCTCGAGTCGAATCGTTATCGCGTCCCAGAGCTTCAACCACAATGCCAGATTTCTCAAAGGGACGATTGACGGGCTCACTGACGATGAGTGGGTGCGCCGGCCCTGCGACCACACCAATCACATGCTTTGGATTGTGGGCCACATAGCCTGGTCGCGCACCATGGTGCTTGCACGGCTGGGAGACGAATGGACGACGCCGTGGATGAAACTCTACGCGCGCGGCGCCAAATGCATCGAGTCGTTTGACTGCCCCACACCGAGAGAGGCGATGCTTGCTTGGGATGAAACGTGCAGCAGGCTCAACGCGGCAATGGAAGCAGCTTCAGAAGAGACGCTGGATACACCTGCGACGAAAGGCCCACCCTCCGCGGACGGAATGCTCTCCGGAGTGGTGAATTTCATGGCGCTCCACGAGACCTACCATGTGGGCCAGGCTTCGTACGTGCGGAGCTGGCTTGGACATTCCGGTGTGATGGGGTGAGCTTCGCCGAAGTGCTCTCAGCCGCGTTTACAGCGTCACAAGTTTTACTTCAAGAAGCGCTTCGATTGTGTACAGCGCCTCCAGCACTTTGTCCGACACCGGCGCGTCGACCTGGACCACGGCGAGAGCTTTCACAGGTTTGGTCCCGGCACGCTCGCGGCCCAATGCGAAGTTCGCGATGTTCACGCCCTGTTCGCCGAGAATCGTACCGATGCGGCCAATGACACCGGGCACGTCGAGATTGCGGCAGACGAGGAGATTGCCTTCGAGCGGGGCTTCAATATCGATGCCGTCGAACTCGAGGAGGCGGGGCTGTTCGCCATGAATCACGGTGGCGGTGGCGTGGCGTACGCCTGAGACGGCGTGCAGCTCAATGGAGAGAACGGTGGCCGCCCCGCCGCGATGACTCTCGCGCTTGTCCTCGTGGACGCGAATGCCGCGCTCCTGGGCGACCGCTGCCGCATTGATACGATTCACATTTTCCGAGCCTTGAAGGAGGCCTTCAATCGCCGCATTGCGGACGAGGTCGGTCTTGGCGTCGACGAGCGCGCCGCCGTAGATGAGATGGATGGCGTCGATGCCGCCTTTTCCGGTCTGCGCGAGGAAGGAGCCGAGGCGGCCGGCGAGATCGATGAAAGGAGCGAGCTGAACGTATTCCTCGTGGCTGAGCGAGGGGAGATTGACGGCATTTTGCACGACGCCGAGCTTAAGATACTCACGCACCTGCATGGCGATCTGGATGCCGACTGCTTCCTGAGCCTCGGCCGTCGAGCCGGCGATGTGGGGCGTCAGGATTACGTTGTCGAGTTCGAAGTAGGGCGAATTCTTCAGCGGCTCCTCGACAAATACGTCGAGGGCTGCGCCGGCTACCTGGCCGCTTTTGAGCGCGGCTACCAATGCCGCATCGTCGACTAACTCGCCACGAGCGCAGTTGATGATGCGCACACCTTTTTTCATCGTCGCCACCGTCTTCGCATTGATCACGCCCGTCGTTTGTGGCGTGAGGCCCACGTGCAGCGTGAGGTAGTCTGCCTTGCCAAAGATCTCCTCCAAAGGCAAAAGAGAAATGCCGTTCTCGCGGGCCACGGCTGCCGACACAAATGGATCGCTGCCAATGATTTCGAGGCCAAATCCGCGGGCGCGTTTGGCGACTTCGAGGCCGATTCTACCGAGGCCGAGGATGCCGAGTGTCTTTCCGCGCAGTTCTGCACCTTGCAGGCTTTTCTTTTCCCACTTGCCGGCATGCATGGTGGCATTGGCGGCGGGCAGTTTGCGCGCGAGCGCCAGCATGAGGGCGATCGTGAGTTCGGCGACGGCGACGGCATTCGCGCCCGGTGTGTTCATCACGACAATGCCACGGCGGGTGGCGGCTGCGGCGTCGATATTGTCCACGCCCACGCCGGCTCTCCCAATCACGCGCAGCTTGGGAGCTTTCTCCATCAGAGCGTCGTCGACCTGCACAGCGGAGCGGACGACCAAAGCGTCAGCATCGGCAAGCGCTGCAGGCAGTCCGTCCGGCAGCTTGTCATGCGTGAGCACTTCCCAGCCCGGCTCGGCCGCAAACACGGCAAGCGTTGCCGGAGAAACTTTCTCTGCCAAAACGATCTTCATTGCGTTACTCCTGTCTTGCTGCGCGGATTCATACTCGTCGAAGCGGATGCTGTTTTGCTCAACCAGCAGCTCGAACATGCGCACGACCGCGGCGTGCGGCTTGCCCTCGCCTCGCTCATACTTGGTGATGGAGTTGGGATGCACGCCCAACTTTTCGGCCATCTGGTATTGAAAGAGATCGAGCTGCCGTCGCGCGATGAGCAGCTTTTCTCCGAAGGTGAGGTCAGCCATGGATTCTCAGTTCGTAGTTCGGAGTTCGTAGTTCTTAGTTGCGGAAGAGCGGAGCTAGCGGAGTTAGCCGCGCTTTGCGCGTGTTAGCGGAGTTAGAAGGCCGTCGAGTTCGTGCTAACTCCGCTAACCCCGCTGACTCCGCTCTCACTTCTAGCCTTTCACAGCCTCCGCATAGACTTTTTGTGCTGCTGCTACCGCCGAGCCATATTCAACGGGCAGGCCCAGCGTGTCTTTGGCGATGTGTTCCATTGCGCCGAGCAGGGCTACGGTGTCGAGGTAGTCGAAGAAGCCGAGGTGCGCGACGCGGAAGATTTTCCCCTGCATCTCGCCCTGTCCA
>Ga0181535_10006080_pt1 | contig 12666 bp, 10 predicted proteins | sample PEATcosm2014_Bin_44_FD_119774 | JGI IMG/M metagenome (GOLD analysis project Ga0181535, IMG submission 119774) | Peatland microbial communities from MTU Mesocosm Facility, Houghton, MI, USA - PEATcosm2014_Bin17_30_metaG | ecosystem: Environmental > Terrestrial > Soil > Wetlands > Peat | place...
AGCGGCCGTTCATCCAGCGCAGCTTCTCGGGGTCGAAGATGCTGGAGCTCGTGCCCAGCTTCTCGACCTCGACGCGCTCGACCAGGTCGGCGAGGGTCCAGGTGATCATCGACTCGTCGAACTCGGTCGACAGAAAACAGAGGTAGTTGCGCACGACCTCGACCAGGAAGCCCATGGCGGTGAGCTGTTCGAGGTTGGTGGCGCCGTGGCGCTTGGAGAGCTTCTTGCGGTCGGTGCCGAAGAGCAGCGGCATGTGCAGGAACTGCGGCAGCGGCGCGCCCAGCGCCTCGTAGATCAGGACCTGCTTGGGCGTGTTGGACAGGTGATCGTCGCCGCGGATGACGTGCGTGATGGCCATGGTGACGTCGTCGACGACTACCGCCAGGTTGTACATGATGGTGCCGTCGGAGCGCTGCACGATGAAGTCGCCGATCGTCTCGTTGGCCACCTCGACCGGGCCGCGCAGCAGGTCGTCGAAGACCGTTGCGCCGGGGCGCACCTTGAAGCGCAGCGTCCAGGGCTCGCCGGCGGCCTTGCGGCGGGCGACCTCGTCGGGAGCGAGATCGCGGCAGGCGCCGCCGTAGACCCAGGCGCGCTTGTCGGCCTGGGCGGCGCGGCGCTCGGCTTCGAGCTCGTCGGGTGTGTGAAAGCAGGTGTAGAGATGACCCGAGGCCACGAGCTTGTCGATGTGCTCGCGGTAGATCGCCTGGCGTTCGGTCTGGCGGTAGGGCCCGTGCGGGCCGGGCTTCTCGGGGCCCTCGTCCCAGTCGAGCTCCATCTCGCGCAGCGAGCGCAGGATCTGGGCGATGGCCTCGTCGGTCGAGCGCGACGGGTCGGTGTCTTCGATGCGCAGCACAAAGTCGCCGCCGCGCTTGCGCGCGAAGAGGTAGTTGTACAACGCGGTGCGCGCGCCGCCCAGGTGCAGGTAGCCGGTGGGAGACGGGGCGAAGCGGACGCGAACGGGTGCGGTCATGGGGCGATTGTACCCCACGGGTGCCGGCGGAGACCCCGGCGGGTCAGATGCCACGCTCGCCGCGGGCGTCGGGCGTGGCGGGCGTGCGACCCCGACGACGGGTCAGGGCACGACGATCGCCGGCAGCGCCCGCGTAGCGGCGGCGTTGCGGGCGTCGCCGGCGAAGCGCACGCGCAGGACCGCGGTGCCCTTGCGCGCGGCGTAGACCAGGCTGAAGCTCGAGGCCGCCGTCGTGCGGCCCTGGGTGACGGTCTGCCACGTGCCGGTGCTGCGCAGCTGCAACAGGAGCGGCACGCCGCCGCGCCGCGGCCGGAAGCTGCCGGTCACGCGCACGACGCGGGTCGCCGACGGCGCGCCGGCGTGGGCCGCGAGCAGGGCGCGGACGGCCACGGTGACCGACGCCGGGGTGGCCGTCGAGGTGAAAGGCGACGGGGCACCGGCGGTCAGCGCGACCTGGAAGGTGGTCGTGAAGCGTGGGGCGGCCGTGACGGCGCCACCGCCGCCGGCCCCGATCGCGACGGCCTGGCTCGTCGCCGTCGCGCCGGCGCGCCCTACGAGCGCGACGCCCGGCAGAAAGCCGATGGTGTAGGCGGGGGCATCGGCGTCGGCGGCATGCACCGCGAGTTTGACCTTGCCGCCCAGGGCGATCGTCTTCGCGCTGCTCGCCAGGCCGAGGACGACCGGCGTCGGATAGGTCCAAGCGACGACGCTGCTCGCGGCCGTGGTGCCGGTCGTGGCCTGCACGGAAATGACGTGGCGCGTGGTGGCCGGCGCCGGGGCCGCCGCGATCGCGTCGATGGCGAAGCTGAAGCTCTGCCTGGCGCCGCCGCCCGTCGAGGTCACGGCAGTCCAGGCGCCGCCGTCGACGCTGTACTGCAGGGCGTGCGGCACGAGGACGCTGATGCCCTTGGCGAAGGCGCGGCCCTTGGCGTTGTGGCCGGGTGGCCAGGGGTGTTCTGTCGCGACGCCCGAGACCGTCGCCCCGCTGCCGTTCAGGGCCGGCTTGGCGAGCGTGACGGTCGGCGTCGTGTCGACGACGTCGGGCAGGTCGTTGCGCGTAGTCCGCCAGCCGATCTGGCCGCGCGTCGACGGGCAGATGCCGCCGTCGACTGAACGGTCGCTCCCGTACGCAGTCCCCTGGTAGGCTGCGAGGCCCTCGGCGCCGCCGCGCATGATGCAGATGTCGTGGGTCGTGCCGCCTTGGGTGGCATTGGCGTTCTTCACCCACAGGTAGCCTGAGAACAGGCTGCCCGAGCTCGGGTAGCCGGCTGGGGCCGCGTACTCGTCGAGGGCGCCGAACTCGTGGCCGATCTCGTGGGCAAGCACGCCGTCGAAGTTGGCCGGCGTGTAGGTGGCGTTGTCGTACGTGGTCACGGTGTACGGCCCGAACAGGGAGTACGTGTAGGCGAAGGCGCCGTCGGGGAACTCGCCGGGCGTCGGGTCGTCGGTCGCCTTGGCGTCGTCGTGCAGGCTGTCGACGACGTACAGCGTGAAGGCCCAGTCGGTGCCGTTGGCCTTGCGCACGGCGTTGTCGTAGGCGCGCTCGGGCGGCGGCGCGTCGGCGGCACCGACCGCCCGCTTGAGCAACTTGGCCATGATCGGGTGGCGCCACGCCTGGTCGTTGGTCGAGGCGATGGCGATGGGCTCGCGCGCGACTGACACCTGCCGCGGTGCTCCGAGCTTGCCGTATGCCGGCAAGACGAACGTAAGGTGCACCGCGGGCGGCGCCTTGGACTCCCACCACAGCAGGGTCTTTGTGACCTCGGCGACGATGTAACCCTCGCGCGCCGTGAGGTTCGGATAGGACGGGTCGAGCTGATCGTACTTCTTGTCGGGGTCACGAGTCGCCCAGCTCTCGCTGTGCTTAGGGGCGGCCTTGGTGCTCTGCGGAAAGATGATGCTGACCGCGACGGTGCCGGCGGCGTAGGCCATGGGCGCGGTCGCCGTCTGCACGGTGGCGAAGCGGCCGAGGATCGCCGGAGCGGCCAGCCCCTGGGCTGTCTGGCTCGTCGCGCCCGCAGTGGACGAGAGCTTAAGGTCGGCGGCAAGCGACGGCAGGTCGGCTGGAATGTCGGCCGCGTGTCCGCCGGCCGCTGCGGCGCCGACAGTCATGCTGTTCAGGGCGGCCAGGGCGGCGGCCGGGCCGGGCCCGCCGGACGGCGCCGCGGCGCCCGCCCGCAGCACGGCATAGCCCAGCGCGCGCAGCCGCACCGCTTCCGCGGCCGAGACGCGCGCAAGAGCGGCGCGCGGCAAGTAGACGATGGCTGGCCGCGCACCAGCGCGAGCGAGGGCGGCGATGAGCGAGTCGGCGTCGGTGTAGCCGTGCGGCGCGACGACCACGGCATCGGGCGCGGCGCTCGTGGACGACGCGGCGCTCGTGGACGACGCGGTGGCGCTCGCGGTGGACGCCTCGAGCGCGGTCGCGACCACGGCGACGAGCAGCACGACGGCGAACAGAGCGACGCGCAGTGCGGGCGGCGCGGCCGCGCGCAGGCGGCGGCGCGGCGTCGAGACGACCAGACGCGGCTTGCGCGGGAGCTGTGCGATGAGCGGGTCCATGGTCGGGCTGAGGTCCATGCTAGGGTCGCCCTCTGGCAAGGTCAAACGCGCCATATTTCGCGGGCCCCTCACTTTCTGGTACCGTACCGGCTCGGTCCTTCATAGAGAGAACGTCTGAGGGAGCATTGTCCGAACAGGCACTTCGCATCGTCGTCCTGGTCAAGCAGGTCCCTGACACCGCCAACGTGACCGGCGACGCCATGAAAGACGACGGCACCGTCAACCGCGCGGCGTTGCCGGCGATCTTCAATCCCGAAGACCTGAACGCTCTCGAACTGGGTCTGCGCCTCAGGGAGCGCTGCGGCGGCCGCGTGACCGTGCTCACCATGGGACCGCCCTCGGCCGCCCAGGTGCTGCGCGAGTCGCTGTTTCGCGGCGCCGACGAGGTCGTGCTGCTCTCCGACAGGGCCTTCGCCGGCGCCGACACGCTGGCTACGAGCTACGCGCTCGCGCGGGCGATCGACCACCTGGGCGAGACCGACCTCGTGCTGTGCGGCCGGCAGGCCATCGACGGCGACACGGCGCAGGTCGGCCCGCAGATCGCCGAAAAGCTCGCCCTGCCGCAGATCACCGGCGTGAGCCGCGTCGAGGCGATCGTGCCGCCGGGCTCCCCGCCGAGCGACCCCGGCTCGATCACCGCCACCCGCACGGTCGAAGACGGCACCGAGACGCTGCACGCCCCACTGCCCGCCCTGCTCACCGTCACAGGCGAGGCCAACGACCCGCGGCCGCCCAGCGTGAAGCTCGTCATGACCTACAAGAACGCGGTGGCCGAAGCCATGCCGGGCTACGACGACAGTTACCTCGACCCCGACGCCGACGACTCCGAGGTCTGCATGATCGCCGGCGACGGCCGCCCCGTGTGCCGTGCCAAGATCGTGCTCTGGGACGCCGCCGCCATCGAGGCCGAGCGCGAGATGGTCGGCCTGCGCGGCTCGCCGACGCGCGTCAAGAAGATCGAGAGCGTGGTGCTGGCCGCCGGCGACACACGCCTGGTCGACCCCTCCGACGAGAGCGTACGCGCCCTCGTGCGCGAGCTCATCGAGGAGCACATCCTTGGCTAGCGCGGTGGGCGACGTCTGGGTCTTCGTCGAGACGACGCGCGGCGCGACCAGCGGCGAGCGCGAGTCCGTGCTCTCGCGCAACGGTGCCTCCGAGGGCGCCGGCCTGCGCCCCGCCGAGGTCAGCCTCGAGCTGCTGGGCCAGGCTCGCGAGCTGGCCGCGCGGCTCGGCGCGCGAGTGGGTGCCGTGGTCGCCGGCGGCGAGGCGGCGCGGGCGCTCGCGCCCGCGCTGGTCGCCGCCGGCGCCGACACCGTCTACCTCGCCGTGCACGACTTGCTGAACGAGTATCTGGCACAGCCCTACACGCGCATCGTCACCGAAGCGGTGCGCCACTTCCAGCCGCAGATCGTGCTCTACGGGGCGACCACGACCGGGCGCGACCTGGCGCCGCGCGTGGCCTCGGCATTGCGCACCGGCCTGACCGCCGACTGCACCGACCTGCGCATCGGCGACCACGAGGTCAAGGGTGTGGCCTACCACGATCTGCTCTACCAGATCAGGCCAGCATTCGGCGGCAACATCGTGGCCACCATCGTGAGCCCCGAGCACCGCCCCCAGATGGCCACCGTGCGCGAGGGCGTGTTCCGCCTGCCGCTGCCCGACCCGAGCCGCAGCGGCGACATCGTCGAACTGAACGTCGAGCGCGTCGCCGGCCCGCACACGGGCCGCAACGGCAAGCCGACCTCGGCCGGCGGACCGATCGTGCTCGACGACCTCGACTTCGTCACCACGCTCGTGCGCCGCACGCGCCAAGAGAAGTCGGTCGACCTGAAGGGCGCCCGCGTGATCGTCGCGGGCGGGATAGGCGTGGGCTCACGCACCGGCTTCGACCTGCTGCGCGACCTGGCCAACACCTTAGGCGGTGTGGTGGGCGCCTCGCGTGCCGCCGTCGACGCCGGCTGGATCGGCCGCGAGCACCAGGTCGGCCAGACGGGCACCACCGTGCGCCCCAAGCTCTACATCGCCGTCGGCATCTCGGGCTCCATCCAGCACCGCGCCGGCATGGACCAGTCGGCCCGCATCCTGGCGATCAACTCCGACCCGGGGGCGCCGATCTTCGCCGTGGCCCACTACGGCATCGTCGGCGACCTGCACGAGGTCGTGCCCAGGCTCATCACGGCCTATCGCGAGAAACGATGAGCAACTTCTACACAGACGACCCCGACCTGCAGCGCCAGCTCGAGGCGCTCGACCTGCGGCGCATCGTGGCGCTGCGCGAAGACGACTTCGAGCAGGCCCACGAGTTCGCCTACGCCCCCAGCGACCACGACGACGCGCTCGACTCGTACCGGCGCACGCTCGAGATCGTGGGCGACATCGCCGGCGAGTTCGTGGCGCCGCGCGCCGAAGAGGTCGACCGCGCCGGCGCGACCCTCGTCGACGGCGAGGTCTGCTACGCGCCCGGCATGCAAGAGGCGCTCGACCGCCTCACGCAGGCCGACCTCATGGGCATCACCCTGCCGCGCCGCTACGGCGGGCTGAACTTTCCCATCACGGTCTCGGTCATGATCGTCGAGATGATCTCGCGCGCCGACCCGGCGCTCATGAACGTCTTCGGCCTGCAGGACATCGCCGAGACGGTCAACAAGTTCGCCAGCGACGAGCTCAGGCAGGCCTATCTGCCGCGCTTCGCGTCGGGCGAGGTCACGGGCTCGATGGCGCTCACCGAGCCCGAGGCCGGCAGCGACCTGCAGAACGTGCAGCTCAAGGCCGCCCTGGGCGCCGACGGCGTCTGGCGCCTGTCGGGCGTGAAGCGCTTCATCACCAACGGCTGCGGCGCCATAGCGCTCGTGCTGGCGCGCTCCGAAGCAGGCACGACCGATGCCCGCGGCCTCTCGCTGTTCCTCTACGAGCGCGACGAGCACATGAAGATCCGCCGCCTCGAAGACAAGCTCGGCATCCACGGCTCGCCGACCTGCGAGCTGCAGTTCACAGACGCGCCGGCGCTCCTCGTAGGCGAACGCCGGCGCGGCCTGACGACCTACGTCATGAGCCTCATGAACGGCGCCCGCATAGCCATCGCCGCCCAGGCTCAGGGCATCGCCGAGGCCGCGTACCGGGCTGCTTCCAAGTACGCCGACGAACGCGTGCAGTTCGGCGGGCCCATCCGCAACCTCACGGCCGTGGCGGCCATGCTGGCCGACATGAAGGTCTCGCTCGAAGCCTCGCGCGCGCTGCTCTACGAGACGGCCATGATCGTCGACGAAAAGGAAGGACTCGAGCGCCGCGTCGAGCAGCTCCAGTCGGGCGCGCGTCTGGCCGCTGCAGACGACGAGCTGAAGACGCTGCGCGCCGAGCTCAAGGGCTTCACGCGCCTGGCGGCGCTGTTCACGCCGCTCGCCAAGGCCTGCTCGACCGAGATGGCCAACCGCGTGACCTACGAATCGTTGCAGATCCACGGCGGCTCGGGGTACATGCGCGACTTCGCCGTCGAGCGCCACGCCCGCGACGCCCGCATCACCAACATCTACGAGGGCACCACCCAGCTCCAGGTCGTGGCCGCCCTGGGCGGCGTGCTGTCGGGCACCCTCGCCGCGCGCCTCGCCGACTACGACGCCGGCGACTACGCGGCCACCCCCGAGCTGCTCGGCGCCGTGCGCGCCGCGGTCGAGCGCTGGAGCGCCGCCGTGGCCCACGTGCGCGCCCTCGACGACACCGCCTTCCGCGACTTTCACGGTCGCCGCATGGTCGACACGGCGATCGACCTCATCTGCGCCTACCTGCTGCTGCGCGCCGCCCAGCGCGACGCCCGCAAGCTGCTCGTCGCGCGCTACTTCGTCGAGCAGATGAGCGCGCGCGTCGAGGGCGCCACGCAGGCCGTGCTCGGCAGCACCGCGGCGGCCATCGACGCCCTGCAGACGCTGGGCCGCGACTAGCGCACCCGGACGGCGGCGTCGCGAGCGACGCCGCCTCAGCCCACGGTCCTCTTCAGCTCCGCTGCCGCCCCCGGAAGTGCTTCTCGCAGCCGAGCAGCCGCAAGGTCACCTCGTCGGGCCAGCCCGGGCCGAGCGGACCGACGGGCGTGCGACTCAGCTCGACTGATTCGCCGACCAGATCGACCAGTGGCGCGCGCTGCCACATCAACATCTGCGCGAACTCGTTCAGCGACCCCAGGTGCGACCGGCTGTTCGTCTTTGCGACCACGACGTCGGCGGCGGCGTCGAGCTCAGGTATGAGGTTGGTGGCCGGTACGCCGAGCTCGATGAGCACGGCGGCAAGCGCCTTGGGGAAGGTCTGCGGAAGCCGCTTGAGCTCGCGCGCCGGCATGAGCACCGGCAGGCGCGAGTGCTCACTGATCAGCAGTACAAGCCTTTGGTGGCCGATGTTAAGCGGACGCGCGTACCAGTCGCCCAACGCGGTCGTCGAGGACGGAGGGTCGTCGACCGGCGGGCCGAGCCGAGCGAGGAGCTTCTGCGTGCAGCGCAGCACGAGCATGCGGTCAGACGTCCGAGGGCTCTTGGGCTGTGCCGCCGTTCAGGCTCTCGCGGAGCTCCGCCATGGCCTCGGCGATAATGCGCTGCTGCGCCTCGATCTCGTTGAGCAGTTCCGCAGGCGTGCGTGTGTCTTCGTCGACGACGCGATGCGGGTTGACCGCTTTGAGGTCGTAGCCGCGAGCCTCGATCTCGTCGCGCGACACGGTCCACGAGCGCTCTGAGTCCGGCCGTTCGATCGCCCCGCCGGCGCGGCAGTCGCCGACCAGCCCGAAGAAGTCGCCCATCCGCTCCAGAGTGAACGGCGTCTTCTTGCCCACCTTCAGGTCGCTGAGGTCGTAGTACCAGGTGCGCTCGGTCGGACGGCCCTTGTTGAAGAACAGCAGGTTGGTCTTTACGCCGGCGCCGGCCTGCGAGAACACGCCCGCCGGCATGCTGACGATGCACCACAGGTCGCAGTCGTCGAGCAGCTTGCGCTTGGTCTGCACAAAGGCGGTCTCGTTGGTGCGGAACAGCACGCCCTCGTCGATGACCATGCCGCAGCGCCCGCCCGGCCTGTCGCCTTTCGCGGGCCGCAGGCTGTCGATCACGTGCTGCAAGAAGAGCACCTGCGTGGCGCCGGTCTTGTTGGCGAAGCGCGTCTGGGCGTCTTTGCCCTCCTTGCCGCCAAACGGCGGGTTCATGAGGATCACGTCATACAGCTGCGGCGCGCCGGCGAACAGCCCATCGTAGGCGGCCGTCTGAGTGAGCGTATTGCCGTGCCAGATGTGCGGCGCGTCGATGCCGTGGAGCACAAGGTTGGCCAGCGCAATGGGGTAGATGGCGTTGTCCTTCTCGCGGCCGTAGAAGGTGCGCTGCTGCAGTGTCTCGAACTGCCCGCCCGAGTCGAGGTTGACGTTGGCCACCCCAGCCATGTGCTCGAACGACTGCGCCAGGAAGCCGCCGGTGCCGCAGCCCGGGTCGTAGACGGTCTCGCCGAGGTGCGGGTCGACCACGCGCACCATCGCCCGGATGATCTCGCGCGGCGTGAAGAACTGCCCGCCGTCGTTGCCCTTCTCACCCATCTTGAGCAGCAGACCCTCGTAGATCTGCGACAGGGTGAAGACGTGGGTGGTGTCGATCGACTGGCCGTCGATGTCGTGCACGCGGTCGATCACGTCGAGGAAGTTGCGTTCGGTGTCGATGCGCGTGCGTTCGACCGAGCTCATGATCTGGCTGATGACCTTCTGGCGCGACGACGCATGCGGTTGCTCGCCGAGCGCGCGCAGGTGTGGCAGCAGCTCCGTGTGGACAAAGTCGAACATCGCGCCCAGGGTGCCGCCCTCCTGGAGCTCCACCCGCTTCGGTCCGCCCGGCGCCGCCCAGTCGCGCCAGCGAAAGGGTGGCGCCAGCGACGCCTTGAACTCGACCCCGACCGCCGCCGACTCGGCCGCCTCTTGCTCCTCGCGCTCGTCGAGGATGCGCAGGAAGAGGATCCAGGTGAGCTCGGGCACGTACTGCAACGCGCCGGCGCAGTTCGAGCGCCGCATGATGTCGCAGATCTGCTTGACCGCCGCGTTGACCGACTGCTGGGTGGCGAGCTTCTTGCCGTTGACTGCCATGGTTGCAGTCTATCGGGTTGAGGGAGCTCGGACACCGCGGCGTACCCCGGCCGAAGAGGTCGCCATTTTCAAAGTCATCCGAGCTTTGAAAATATCGGCCTCGATTCTTTCAAAGCCAGACCGCTCCAAACCCAACGAGTCCTTTGTCACCCTTGCGCCGCTTCAGGCTTACCCGTTATCATCCGATAACAGGAGGGTAAGGTGATAGCCAAGCACCAAGTAGCCCTGTTCCTTCATCTCATGAAGACCACGGCCCGCAGTCGGTTCGTCTTTGTGCCGCGCAAAGTGAACATCGACACACTGGCTCAGCTTGGCATCACGAGCAAGCACGCGAAATCACTGGTCCTGGCGCTCACGCCCGACGACTACGTCAGCGGCCCCGAGCCAGACCACAACTATCCCGGCCTCGAGGTATGGGTCTTCGGCCTCGTTGTGTCCGGCCAAGAGGTGTACGTGAAGCTCCAAGTCATCGTCGATCCGCCGGAACGGAGTGTCTGCATCTCGTTCCACCTGCCGCAACACCCCATGCACTACCCGTTACGCCAAAACCGTCCGCCGAACAGGGAGGAGGAGCGATGAGCACAGTCTTCTGCCCAGCCTGCATGAAAGACGTCGACGTGCGAATCGAGGAGCGCCGCGAGACGCTGCCCGTTCGCGGCGAGGACGTCGAGGTCGATGCCCGTGTCGCCGTCTGCACGCGGTGCGGCGGAGACATCTGGGACGATGAGTTCGACGACGCGACGCTCGAACGGGCTTTCGCCGAGTATCGGCGGCGTCACGGCCTGCTCCAGCCGGCCGACATGAAGCGCATCCGGCAGCGCTGGGGCTTGGGCCAACGGGCGTTCGCCAACCTGCTCGGCTGGGGCGAGATCACGCTGCATCGTTACGAAAGCGGTTCGCTCCAGGACGCCGCGCACGACGCGCAGCTCCGCATGGCAGAGCAGCCGGCGAATGTCCGTATCCTTCTCGAGGCAAACGGCGACCGCCTCACGCCACGGCAGCGCGAGACTGTCGAGTCGCGACTCGAAGCAGCCGAAACCAACGATGCCGAAGCCGTCTGCGGAGACGAAGACTTCGAGCGGCTTTTGGCGAGCCGGGCGCGAGGGGGCTACGGTGGCAATGTCCCGCTCTCGCTGACCAAGGTCCGCGAGGTCGTCGCCTACTTCTCGGCGTTGCCCGACATGTACGTGACCAAGCTCGCGAAGCTCATGTTCTATGCCGACTTTCTGCACTACCGCGAGCAGACCACGTCGATCACGGGGCTCGCCTACGCACATGCACCTCAGGGGCCGATCCCCGACAAATACGAGCGCATCCGCGCCGACCTGATCGAGAACGGCATCGTCCGGGTCGAGGAACGAAACGGCGCTGAATGGAGCGGCGAAGTACTCGTCGCGCAGCGAGAGGCCAACCGAGAGGTGTTCTCAGGGACGGAGCTGGCTGCCCTCGAACTGGTTCAGGCGAAGCTCGGCCAAAAGACCTCAAAGCGCCTTAGCGAGTTGTCACATAGGGAACTCGCATGGACCGGGTCGGAGATGGGCGACCGGATCGCGTACCAGGCTGCCGAAAGGCTCGCGGGACTGTAGAGCGGGTGGCGCTTGTTGAGCCTACTCACGACACGCTGTATCACCAACTAGTTACATAGGCGCGGCGCGAGTTGTGACTACGTCACTCCACCCTCTTGACCGACCCGTCCTTCGCGACGCGGAAAATGAACGGCGACACCGACTCGGTCGTGCGCTCGATGCGCTTGCGCGCCTTCGCCAGAATGGCCGCCGTTTGTTCCGCCGTCAGGTTGGCAGACGCGATCACAAACACCTTCAGGCCCGCCCTGCGCAGCGCTTCCGCTTCTCTGGTGCGGTAGCGGATCCGAGCGTCTTGCGTAACGAACACCCACCCACGCGAGGCGACAGAGGGCAGCAGCTCGACGTCCTTCGTTGTCTGGTCGAAGTGGTCGTCGTGCACCTCGATCACCCAGCCGGCAGCGCGCAAAGCGGCGGGCACCCTGTGACCGAGGTTCCGGTCGCAGAAGAAGACTAGGCCGCCGGCCTCAGCCAGAGCTCATATCTGAGGGCGTTCTCGACATCGTCGACGGTCAAGCCGAAGTCGTCTGCGATGACCCCGATGGGCTCCTCAGCCTCGAAGCGTCCACGAATGATCTCGGTGCGCACGCCGCGCACCTGGGGCAAGCCGAACTCGACCTCGGGGTTCTGGCGCACGACGCCGCCCTTGGGCCGCCATTCAACCGGCCACTTGTCCTGCCAATCGATGTGGTGCAGATACTCCCCCAAGACCTTCTCGAGAGCGCGCTGTCCGCCCCTGGTGAGCGACGCCAACTGCTCCGAGCCGTCGGTGGACACCTCGCTCGTCCGCATGAAGACCTCGTTGCCAGCGATCATGATGTCGCGCCTGGCGAACGGGTGGTCGGGCTCCTCCCCCGTGGCCACACGATGCGCCGCACGTATGGCCTGGAGGGACACGCCTTTGGACCGCAGAGCGGCGACAACGGCCGTCTCGATGAGATCGTCGAACGAGAACGGTGCCGGCACGCGCGGATCGACCGAGCTTCGCAGCAGCGGCGGCCGCTCAGTTTCGACGTCGCGGTACCCCAGGTAGAGGCGATGAACGAGGTGTGTCTGGGCTCGAGCGTACCGCGCGACATCGCTTAGCGAATACAGCGGGATCGTGGATGGTCTGGCCGTCATGCCTCCTCAGTTCGACCGGTGACCGATTCTACCCTGCAAATCGGGCGCCAGGGCCACAGCCTGAAGAACGTCAACCGACGAGCGGGCCTACGGTCTGTCAATCAGCGCCGTGGCCGATCGCTGGAGAGAGTGCCGCTCGCAGAACGGCGGACGGCAGCAGCCCGGTCAGAGCCTGGAGCTCGGCAAGGGAGCCGCCCAACGATGACTGAATGAGGCCCGACGCTGCCAGCTTTAGGACACTCGAGCGCTGGACCGCCAAGGGAGGCAATCGCAGCGGGAAAGCCTTCAGTACTCGTTGATTGATGGTTGCGATGCCCGTCGTCTGCTTCGCATGC
>Ga0181535_10006083_pt1 | contig 12662 bp, 10 predicted proteins | sample PEATcosm2014_Bin_44_FD_119774 | JGI IMG/M metagenome (GOLD analysis project Ga0181535, IMG submission 119774) | Peatland microbial communities from MTU Mesocosm Facility, Houghton, MI, USA - PEATcosm2014_Bin17_30_metaG | ecosystem: Environmental > Terrestrial > Soil > Wetlands > Peat | place...
ATGAACGCCCAGTTGAGCACGATCAGCAACCCCACGGCCACCCCGACGACGAGCCGGCGTTCCACGGGGCGCAGTTGAGCCAGGTATTTCTTCATTTTCCCTCCTGACCGGTGTGCAGCAAATTGAGGCTCATACTCCAAGTGTAACCGTTGGCGCCCTTGTGCGGATTCACCGGTTCGCCCGTGGCCGGATCAAAAAGCGGCTGTTTGTTCAGGGTCTTCTTTTTGAGCGAATCGTTGAAATCAAACAGGGTTTGGACCTGGTCCTCCGGGGCGCTGCCACTCAATTGGATCTTTTCCCCATTGGCGAAGGTGAACCGCGACAGGGAAACACTGGCCGGCAATTCCTCGGCCACCACCTGCCAGCAGTCCAGCGCCGCGAATTTCAACTGCGACCGTTTATCGAGCTCGTCGAGCCGCGCCCGGAGCTGGATGGAGTTGGTGTAGTCATTGCTGATGGCGGCCACCTGGCTCTCCACTTTGTGCATCTTGAAGCCCTCCCACTGCGCCACGGCAAAATAAACGACGCACCAAATCACGTAGAGCAATCCCGCATAGCCCAGCCCGTGCAGCCACAGCCGGTCGGTAAACTGCTCGCGATAGCGGGCGGCAAACTCGACGGGTTGGAGATTGATTTTGGCGGTGGAGGCCGTGGCGCGTTTCGCCGAGCGGGCGGCCAGTTCCGCCGGCGGCGGCGGCGCAATCACCTGGACGGGCTCGCCCAAGCCGGTCCGCAAAAGCTGTTCCCATTCGGTGGCATTCACCGGGTCGGCCACCAGATTCCATTCCGGCTGGCCAGTCAGCCAGCCTTCCACCTCGCCGGCCATCGCCCACATGCCCAGTTGGGCTTTCAACTCCACGGCCCGGTCCCCGGCCGGGGGCAGGGTGACCACATTGAGATTGCGCCAGGCGCCGCCAAACCACCAGGCGACCAACGCGGCATTCTGGCCGCCCAGGGTCAGCGGAAACAGCCAGACGCTGTCACCCTTGGGCTCCACCGCCTCCAACTGGTCCAGCATGGGCGTCTCCAGCCGGTCGGCCAGGAAACCGTCGTGCTCGAGCCGGCCGAGAAACCCCTCGACCAGATCGCGCGCAGCGATGACGATGATGACCGTCTGCAAGCTCTCGATGGTGCCGTCGGCCTTGGCCGGGCTTTGATGCGTGCCGAGCACGTGCATGGTCCACACGATCTGCGTGACGGGCAGCGGCGAGAACTTTTCCAGTTGGAGTTCCACCATCGAGAAAGTCTCGTCGGGGTTGGCCGCGGGCAGTTCGGCAATGCGCAGGAAGACGTTTTCGACCGGCAGCCAGGCCACGTTCAGCTTGGGCTGCCAGAGGGAGGTCCAGCTCTTGGCCACGAGATGGGCGGGCAGCGGGTCGGTGTGCGGCACGCGTTGCTCGCGCTTCAGGGCAAAGCCCTTGCCCTTGGCGTCAAACTGCCAGAGGCGTTTGGCGTCGGGCGCGAGGTGCAGGATGTTGCAGGAATGCCAGCGGGCCATGGAAAATTGGATTGTTGGGTTACGGCTTCACGGAACTCGCGGACACGTTGACGGGCGGACGGACCGGCCCGCGGACGCCGTCTTCGGGCATCCATTCTTCCAGTAAATCGTTGATCCGGGGCGACAGAGGGCTCTCATTTTTGCGCCGGGGCGTGAGCGGCGTCGCTTTCCACCAGCGTGCCCACGTGCTCTTCAATTTGGGTGACGCGCAACACCTCTTCGATCGTGGTCACGCCCGCCTTGACCTTGTTCCAGCCATCGGTGCGGAGCGTGCGCATGCCGTTCTCCATGGCGCGCGCGGCAATGGTGTTGGCCGGGGCGCGGTTCATGATCAGCGGCCGCAGGGCTTCGTTGACCAGCAGGAGTTCGTAAATGCCCTTCCGGCCCTGGTATCCCTGGCGGCGGCATTCCTCGCACCCGGTGCCGTGCCAGACCTTGGCCGTGGCGATATCGGCTTCCGGGAACCCGATCTTGTGCAGATAGTCCCGGTCCACGTGCTGCTCCGTCTTGCAGTGGGGACAAATGGTGCGGATCAGCCGCTGGGCCATCACGGCCTCCACCGACGAGGCCACCAGAAACGGCTCGATGCCCATGTCGATCAGCCGCGTAAAGGCGCTGGGAGCGTCGTTGGTGTGCAGCGTGCTGAACACCAAGTGACCCGTGAGCGAGGCGCGAATGGCGATTTCCGCCGTTTCCGTATCGCGAATTTCCCCCACCATCACCACATTCGGGTCCTGCCGCAAAATATGGCGCAAGCCCATGGCGAAGGTCAGCCCGATATCCGAGCGCACCGCAATCTGGTTGATCCCTTTCAACTCGTATTCCACCGGCTCCTCGATGGTGATGATGCGCTTGTGAATCGAGTTGATGGCGCTCAGAAACGCGTAGAGGGAGGTGGATTTGCCGGAACCGGTGGGGCCGGTCACCAGGAAAATGCCGTGCGGCTTGATGATGATGTCGCGGATGGCATTCTCTTCCAGCGTGGAAAACCCCAGTTTGTCGAGCGAGAGAAAGATTTTGTTGCGCGTCAGCAAGCGGAGCGAAACGCTCTCGCCATAAACCGTGGGCACGGTGGAAACACGAATATCGATTTCCTCGCCCTTGATCCGCACGTTGATGCGTCCGTCCTGGGGCAGGCGCTTTTCCGAGATGTTCATGCCGCTCATCACCTTGATACGGGAGATGATGGCCGACTGAAAGCGCTTCAACTGCGGTGGCAGCGGGATCAGGTGCAGGATGCCGTCAATACGGTTGCGGATGCGCAATTCGTCTTCCTGCGGCTCAAAATGAATATCCGTCGCGCGGTTCTTGAAGGCTTCCCAGATGATCTGGTTGACGAACTTGATGACGCTGGCTTCCTGGTCGCCCTCGGTGATTTCCTTGTCCGCCGGCAGGTCCAGATCCATCGTCTCGCCCGCGCCCATTTCATCGAGGGTTTCGGCGCCCACGCCGTAGTATTTCTTGAGCGCCTTCTCGATTTCCAACCGGGTGGCCAGCGCAAAGACCACCGGCATCTTGGCGTCGAAGCGGACGGCGGTCATCATGGCCGCGTCGAACGGGTCGCTGGCCGCCACCTGCAGCACGCCGTTATTGATCGCCACCGGCAGCACGAAATACTGGAAAGCGATTTTGGTGGCGAGCTTGTTGCGGACGTCGTCCTCCACGGTGAGCTTGGAAAGGTCCAGGTGCGGCCACCCGAGTGTGGCGGCAAGCTTTTGAATGAAAGCCTCTTCGGAGACTCCGCGTTCGCGTGCCACGAAGGTCAAGAACGGTTCCGGCGACCCGGCATCGGCCGCCGCCCGCCAGGAGCGACGCCAGTCATCAAACTGCGCCGGCGAGGTCTCGGCGGCGGTGGCGATGATATGTTTTACCGAGTTAAATGCCATCAGGTTCCGGTTTAACAACCGGAGCCGGCAAAAGTTGCAGAAAAACGCATTTTTGACAACCCAAACCGCCACCGATCCGGCGAATTTCTCGAAGGAAGCGGCCAAATTGTGGCTTCAACCTGCGGTCCGCGGCCGTCCCCGGCCGCTGAGTCGTGATTTTGAACCCGGTATCACCCCGCAAAAACGCCTCGCAACGAAAGGCCGCCCGACGGCCTGCTGATCGCACTCCGTTCCGGTTTTGAAGACCCGCCACCAAGGGCGTCAGGTCACCCCTGGAGCCACGGGTCAACGCAGCATGCTCTCCACCTTGAGCTGCTTGCGCAGTTTGCCGTTGTCGGCGCACATGCGCATTTTGCCCTCGGGGGCGGGGACGGCGTGAAACTCGCCGCCGGCATTTTCGAGCAGCAGCGCGCCGGCGGCCACGTCCCACAAGTTAATGGTGCGCTCCACGTAGGCATCCAGCCGGCCGCTCGCCACATAGACCAGTTCCAAGGCGGCGGAGCCCAGCACCCGGATTTTCCGGGCGCGCCGGGTGAGCCGTACAAAATGGGGCAGGCATTTTTCCAAGTTGTTTTGGCTCTTGGAAAAACCAAAGGCGATGATTGCCTCCTCCACCTTGGTGCAATTGCTCACGTGCACAATCCGGCCATTCAACCGGGTGGGTTGGCCGGCCACCGTGCTCCACAACTCGTCCGTGAAGGGATCATAGATGACCCCCACGACGGAAACATGCGGTGCGTGGCGGGTGACCAGATTGCCGCCGCGCGGGGCCACCCGGCCCGCCCGCCGACCGTCCCCCGCAGTTTGCAACGCAATGGAAACGGCCGCGTGGGGATTGCCAAAGGCATAATTCACCGTGCCATCGATGGGATCAATCACCCAGCGGCAAGCCGCGCCCGTGTCGCCGGTGTTGCCTTCCTCGCCCAGCACCGGGATCTCGGGAAAGGCGGCGGCGAGGGTCTTTTCAATCAGCGCCTGACAGTGCACGTCGAGTTCCAGCTTGATGTCATGGGCCTCGGCCACGTTGATTTTCTTGGGGGCGTACCAGTTGTCGCGCATCACCTTGCCGGCGGCGCGGGCGGCCTGGATGGCGATCTTTTGAGCAGCAATCAAATTCACAGGACCAGTTAATGCCAGCCAGCGGCCGGGCGGTCGAGACTATTTGGAAACCGGCTAAAGTAATTGCTGGCATGGCCGATGCTTTCAAATTGACATGACGTACAAGCAGACCATGACGATCAACAAAGCGTGGTTTCAAGGCGGGGCCTCGAGTTTCTCGCCTGCCGCGCTCATTGCCCGGCTCAAAAACGCCGTGAAGATTGAAATCCCGGTGGCTTACCAAGACGAAACCGGCTTTCATACGGGCGTGAAGGCGGAAGAGAAAGAGATCAAGTGGCCAACCACTTGGTAACTGTTTGATCAGGCTATAGCGCGCGCATTGTCCTGTAAGAGGACAGTGTCCTGTACGTGTTGTTGGTTTATTGGCGTTGGGGCAGGTAGGAGGGAGTGGCTGTGTCGGGCTTCTTTGGGTTTGGTTGGGTGGCTTTCCGGTTTCTTAGGTTTTTCCGTGGATGTTTCAATGGTCCGGTCGCACGCCCTGTTGCGGGCAGTTTAAAGCCTTTTGCTTTATGGTTTAAGTCTCACTTATAAAACCATTAAAAGCTGTGGACATTTTGGTCAGAATTGTATATTTTAGAGACATAGAGTCCGGTTTTTCAGAAGATGGAGGATACTATGGATTCGTGGTGCCGGTCAGAGGGCGCCGTTTTTCGAGGTGGGCAAAGGTTGATCGGCAGAATTGTCTCTTCGATCTGTGGAAGCGAGACAAAACGACGGACAAAAAAGAAGCAGGAACGTAGCATGCAGACCACACCGACAGCATGGTACAGTGCGCGCACGAAGCCGAAGCATGAGCATATTGCGGCGGCGAACGTACGTAGACACCTGTTGCTGCCCGTGTTTTTCCCGCGGCTTCGGTTGGAAAAAATGACCCGGCGCGGGCTGGTACGGGTGGCTGAGCCGCTATTTCCTGGTTACATTTTCATTCGCTGCATCGTCGAGGAGAGGGTAAACGATATTCAACATCTCTCGGGCATGAGCAGGCTGGTGCAATTTGGCGGCAAGTTTCCCCGGGTTGCCGATGTAATTATTGAGGAACTAAAGGCTGGTTTCGGGCAGGACGAGGTGCTGGCGGTGGAGAGCCGGCTGGCGCCGGGAGACGAGGTGACGGTGGCGGCGGGGGCCTTTGCCGGGATGAGCGCCCAGGTGCTCAAAAATCTTCCCGCCAAAAAAAGGGTGCAAATCCTGCTGGAAATCTTGGGGCGGCCCACGACTGTGGAGGTTGGGAATGAGGCGATAATGCCAAAGAGACACACCGTGGCCGATCTGGCGCCGTTTTTGGCCGCGCCGGCCGGCCGGGAGAGACTGCGCGTGTGACTGTGAGATGGACCATCACGTCTGGGACTCTGCTCGCAGCGGAGAAGAAATTCGCTTGGAAAACCCCCGGGCGAACAAGTGCGGAGCCGTATCTCCGCGCGGGAAACGATCAGAAAAGCTGAATGCGCAACGCTGACAACATTGAGAATTTCCGTTTGCCTCGCTGGAAGCGGGTATTGGATGTCTGCGCCATCGCGGTGGCGCTGCCACTGTTGGTGCCCCTGTGCCTGGCCGTGTGGTTGGTCATCCGCTTGGTTTCCAAGGGCCCAATCCTGTTCAAGCAGGAACGCGTCGGCTTTCGCGGCCAACGGTTCATGTGCTTGAAATTCAGGACCATGCACTGCGGCGCGGAAACCACCACCCACCAGGGACACCTGGAACAATTGATGGAATCCAATGTGCCCATGGTCAAGATGGACGCCAAGGGAGATGCCCGGATCATTCCCCTCGGCCGGCTGCTGCGCTCGACCGGGTTGGATGAATTGCCGCAACTGGTGAATGTGCTCAACGGCGAGATGAGTCTGGTGGGACCGCGACCCTGTCTGGCCTACGAAGCCGCCCGGTATTTGCCCTGGCAATTGGAACGATTTAATGCGTTGCCCGGATTGACGGGGCTCTGGCAGGTTAATGGTAAAAACAGGACGACCTTTACCAGAATGATACAACTCGACATTGAATATACGCGCACCAAAAGCCTGGGACTGGACCTCAAGATCATGCTCAAAACGATCCCGGCCCTGGCGGTGCAAGTTTGGGATAATCGCCGTCAAAGAAAGGCTGTGCTGGCCACGGTGGAGGCGCAGCCCCAGATCCCGCTCCGAATTGCCAACCGCTGATCGGCCGGGGCCGACGGCATCAAGGTTGCTCCCCAACCAGGTCAGACAACTGAATTAACCCCATCTATGTTGAAGAAAATCAAAGTGGGTGTCGCGGGTTGCGGTTATTGGGGGCCAAACCTCATCCGGAATTTCCGGTCGCTCCCCGATTGCCAGCTCAAGACGATGTGCGATCTCAACGTGGCCCGGTTGGAGCACCTCAAGAGCCTGTACCCGGAAGTGGCCTGCGCCACCGATTACCGGCGCCTGCTCAACGGGGTGGGCTTGGACGCGGTGGTGATCGCCACGGGTGTCAAGGCCCACTATCCGATGGCCAAGGCCAGTCTGCTGGCGGGCAAACACACCTTCATCGAGAAGCCCATGGCCAGTTCCGCGGCCCAATGCGAGGAGTTGGTGGACCTCGCCCGTCGCCAGGGGGTCGTGCTGATGACGGGGCATACGTTTCTTTATTCCCCGGTGGTGCGCAAAATCAAGGACATCATCGACCGGGGCGACTTGGGCGAGATTCGCTATATTTCGGCACGCCGGCTGAATCTGGGCCTGTTCCAGAAAGACATCAACGTGGCCTGGGATCTGGCCCCGCATGATCTCTCAATCATCCTGGCGATCATGGGCGAGTTGCCGCTCACCGTGAACTGCCGCGGGAGCGCGCATGTGACGCCGGGCATCGAGGATGTGACCACCATGTGCCTGAGTTTCAGCCAGGAACGTTCCGCCACCATCCAAAGCAGTTGGCTGGATCCGCGCAAGGTGCGGGAGATGACGATTGTCGGCAGCAAACGGATGATCGTGTATGACGACCTGGCGCCGCTGGAAAAAATCCGGGTGTTTGACATGCGCGTGGAACGTCCGCCGCATTACGACACCTTTGGCGAATTTCAATATGCGTATCATTACGGCGACATGTATGCGCCGTACATCAAGCAGGAAGAGCCGCTCAAGACGGAATGCCAGCATTTTCTGGATTGCATCCGCACCGGCACCGAGCCGATCAGCGGCGGCGTGCGCGGCACCGAGTTGGTGCGGATTCTGGAGGCTTCTTCCGAATCGTTGCGCTTGGGCGGCGCACCCGTGGATTTTTCCACGCGTGTGGCCGTGGCTCCGCAGCGCCCCACCGCGAATGACGTCCGCCGGACTGGACCCGGCGCGAAAAAGCTCGCGCCGGCCGCCCCGGCCGCCGGCCGGAAAAGTCCGGCGCGGCCCGCGCGCCCGGCGCCAATCAAGCCGGCCCGGAACGGCCGAACCCGGTAACCGGCCAGCATGAGTGAGCCTGACGCATCGATCCGCCGCCTCGCGCCGGATGTAAAATTGGGGCGCAATGTCCGAATTTTTGATTTCACCAACCTGTACGGTTGTGAAATCGGGGATGAGGTGAAGATCGGCGCGTTCGTCGAGATCCAAAAGGGCGTGCGGATCGGCAAGCGCTGCAAGATTTCGAGCCACACGTTCATTTGCGAAGGCGTGACGCTGGAGGATGAAGTCTTTGTGGGCCACCACGTGGTGTTCACCAATGACCGTTACCCGCGGGCCACAGCCAACGGGAAATTACAAACCGAGGCGGACTGGGCCTGCCTGCCCACGCTGGTCAAGCGGGGCGCCTCCATCGGCTCGGGTGCCGTGCTGCTGTGCGGCATCACGGTGGGCGAGGAGGCGATGATTGGCGCCGGCAGCGTGGTCACCCGGGATGTTCCCGCCGGTGCCACGGTGGCCGGCAACCCCGCCCGCGTCGTCAAGCGTCCACGTTAAGCGCCAACCGCGGCCTCCCCGCGCTCCGGCGGATCAACCATTTTTGCAGCCTGTCAATCCATTAGCGCAACCCGATTGGGATGCGACCCTGTTGCGGCGTGCGGACTTTTCCTTTTTTCACGGATCGGCTTGGACCCGGGTGCTGGTGGCGACCTATGGTTACGCGCCGGTGTGGCAGTCCGCGGGCGCGGCGTGGCTGCCGCTGATGGAGGTGGACAGTTGGCTGACCGGCCGGCGGGGGATCGCGCTGCCGTTCACGGATGATTGCGAGCCCTTGTGCGAAACGGCCGGGGAATTTGCCCCGTTGTTTGAACAGGCGCTGGCGTGGGGCCGGGCGCGGGGCTGGCGCTCCATTGAATTGCGCGGCGGGCGGAACCTGCTGCCGGGCGCGCCCGCGTCCGTGGCGTTTTACGGTCATCGGGTGGATCTGGGCGTGGGGGCGGAGGCGTTATTTCAAAGGCTGGAGGGTTCGGCGCGGCAGGCGGTGCGCAAGGCGGAGCGGGCCGGCGTGACCGTGGAAGTGCGGCAGGACGAACAAGCCATCCGCGATTTTTACGTCCTTCAATGCCTGACCCGCAAGCGGCACGGGCTGCCGCCGCAATCCCGCGGATTTTTTCTGAACCTGTGGCGGCAGGTGCTGGCGCAGAATCAGGGCATGGTGGTGCTGGCCAGCACGCACGGCCGGCCGCTGGCCGGGGCGGTGTTTTTGTTCCTGGGCGGCCGGGCGATTTACAAATACGGCGCGTCCGATTACCGCCAGCAGCAGTTGCGGCCCAACAACCTGGTGATGTGGACGGGCATGCAGTGGCTGGCGCGCCAGGGGGCCACCACGCTGGACCTGGGCAAGACCTCGTTGCTGCACGAGGGCTTGCGCCGCTTCAAGCGCAACTTGGGCGCGGTGGAACACCGTCTGGAATATGTTAAGTTTGATCTGCGGCAGCAGTCCTTCATCGTGGAGCAGGATGGCGTGGCCGGCTGGCATAACGCGGTGTTTCGCGTGTTGCCGGTATGGCTGTCCCGGGTCGCCGGACGGCTGCTCTACCGACATTGGGCGTGATTGTTGCAGTTTAATCTGGTTTATTATGCGAGCGAAATGAGCACGAGTCGAAATCTTGACGCGCCCTCCGGATTCACACCGGCGGACATCTATTTTGTCCTGTTCCGGCATAAGTGGAAGATTCTCCTCCTCACCCTGGCGGGGCTGGCGGCGGCCGCGGTCTACTATTTTACCTGCCAGCCGCCGTACCAATCGGATGCCGAACTGTTCATCCGCTATGTTTCCGACAACCGCGCGGTCAATCCCTCGGATAACAACGCCCGGGTGACCTCGCTGATCGACATGGGGCAGAACGTGATGAATTCGGAATCGCGTATCCTGAGCAGCCGCGATCTGGCGTCGGCCGTGGCCACGAATATCGGTCCCGAGAAGATCCTGGCCCTGCTGGGGGGCGGCAAGGATCCGGGCGCCGCCGCCGGGGCGATTTCAGGCAACCTCAAAGTGACGCCCATTCCCGACAGCAGCGTGATCTATCTCACCTTTCATCATCCGGACCCGGATCTGGTGCGGCCGATACTGGCCGAGCTGATCGCCGGCTATGAGGACAAGCATTTGCAGGTGCACAAGGCCATTGGCATGACGGATGACACCCTGGCCGATGAGGCTTCACAATTGCTCCTGCAAATCGCCCAGACGGAAAATGAATTGCGCATCGTCAAGACGAACGCGGGGATCATCTCGGTGGCGGACGCGGAGAAGTCGTATTCCGAGGAGAGCGGGCGCATTCGGCGGGAGTTGTTGGAAGCCAGGACGAGCCTGGCGGAGCACCCGACCGGCCTGCGGGAACTGGACGCCGTGGCGACGAAACCCCTGCCGACCAATGCGCTCGTGGCCGTGCCGGCCGACCAGGCCGCGCGTTACAAGTCCGTATGCGTGCGGTTGGACGCCGCCGAACGCCGGCAGAACGATTATATCCAGCAGGGGTACACGGATGACAACAAACTGCTGAAGGAAAACCGCGATCTGCTGGCCGCCGCAACCAAGGAGAAAGCCGATCTCGAAAAGGCCTATCCGTCGTTGGTGGAAGTGGACAAGCCCGTCCAGTTCGTGCCGGCCACGCCGTCGCCCGCCGCCGCGGAGACCGCCGAGTCGGCGGCCGTGGCCGCCTTGTTGCTGCGGGTGCAGGAGTTGCAGGCGCAATTCAATGGCATCCAGGCCGAAGCGGCCAAGCTCGATGAAGCCGAGGCCAAGATTGCCGATTTGGACCGCCGGAAGGGGCTGCAGGAAAACAACTACAAGTACTTTGTGTCCATGCTGGAACAGGCCCGGATTGATGAAGCGCTGGGACCGGGGCGGGTTTCCAACATCCAGGTGATCCAACAGCCGTCGGCGCCGTACCGGGTGTATGCCAAGTTCTACAAGGTTTTGGGGATGATGGCGTTTGGTGGTCTGCTGGCCGGCCTGGCGTGGGCCTGCCTGATTGAGTTTTACCTGGACCGTTCGGTGAAGCGACCGGTGGACCTGCATACCCGGCTGCGCATCCCGTTCTTCCTGTCCATCCCGGATTTGAATCACGGTGCGCGCCACCGCTTGGGCGCTCCGGCGCGATCGCAGTTGACGTATAACGGTGCCGGCGCGGCCGCGGGCGGCACCGGGCTGGAGGTGGCGTCGCCGACGATCAACCACGCGCTGCATTCGCACTACGACGCGTTGCGCGACCGGCTGGTGAATTATTTTGAATCCATCAACCTCACACGGAAGCCCAAGTTGGTGGCGATCACCAGCACGAGCAAGGGCGCCGGGGTGAGCACGATTTCGGCCGGGCTGGCGGCTTCGCTTTCCGAGACGGGCGATGGGCGGGTGCTGCTGGTGGATATGAATCTGGAAAACGGCGCCGCCCAGCAGTTTGTGCACGGCAAGCCGGGCTGCCAACTGGACGATGCTTTGGCGAGTGAGAAACGGGACAACGCCCTGGTGCAGGAGAATCTCTACGTGGTTTCCGAAGGCTCCAACGCCGACAAGCTGCCGCGCGTTTTGCCCAAGCGTTTCGCCTCACTCATGCCGAAGCTCAAGGCCAGCGACTACGATTACATCATCTTCGACATGCCGCCGGTGTCACAGACGAGCATCACGATCCGGCTGGCGGGCTTCATGGACACCGTCATGCTGGTGGTGGAATCGGAGAAGACGGACCGCGACGTGGTGTTGCAGGCCAATCAGTTGCTGGTGCAGGCCAAGGCGAATGTGACCACGGTGTTGAACAAGACCCGAAAATACATTCCGGCCCGGCTGCAGCACGACATCCAGGCGGATATGTGACGGGAACGTGATGCTGAGCAGTCGTCTCTATTATCGTTTCAAACCGTACCTGCCGTGGCGTGTGCGCATGGCCGCCCGGCGGTTGTTGTCCCGGGTGCAGCGGCGCTGGAGCCGGGGGTCCTGGCCGATTGAGGAACTGGCCGGGCGGCGGCCGGGGGGCTGGCCGGGCTGGCCGGGGGAGCAGTCGTTTGCGCTCGTGCTCACCCATGATGTGGAGGGCGAGCGCGGCCTGGCCCGGTGCCAAAAACTCATGGCGCTGGAGCGGCGCCTGGGTTTCCACTCCTCGTTTAATTTCATCCCGGAGGGCGAGTACCAGGTGTCGGCCGCGCAACGGGACGAACTGACGGCGGCCGGTTTCGAAGTGGGCGTGCATGATCTGCGGCACGACGGGAAGCTGTACTGGCGGCGGTCGGAATTTTACGAGAATGCGCGCAGCATCAACGGTTACCTGAAGGAGTGGGGGGCCGCCGGCTTCCGGTCGGGCTTCATGCTGCATGACCGCGATTGTTTGAACGACCTGGATATCGAATACGATGCGTCCACGTTTGACACCGATCCGTTCGAGCCGCAGCCGGAGGGGATGCACACGATTTTTCCTTTTTGGGTGCAGCGCCCCGGCGGCGGCGGCTACGTGGAATTGCCCTATACGCTGCCGCAGGATTCCACGATGTTCCTGGTCCTGCAGGAAACCACCGCCAACATCTGGAAACGGAAGCTGGCCTGGCTGGCGCGCCACGGCGGCATGGTGCTGCTGAATGCGCATCCGGATTACATGACTTTCGAGGGGGAGAAACCCGGCAGCTCGGAATACCCGGTGTCGTTGTACGAGGAATTCCTGGAACATATCCACGCCGAATACGCCGGTCGGTTCTGGCAGCCGCTGGCCCGGGAGGTTGCCGGGTGGTATCGGGAAACCTGCGTGAATCGCGCGGGCCGCCGGCCTG
>Ga0181535_10006087_pt1 | contig 12657 bp, 14 predicted proteins | sample PEATcosm2014_Bin_44_FD_119774 | JGI IMG/M metagenome (GOLD analysis project Ga0181535, IMG submission 119774) | Peatland microbial communities from MTU Mesocosm Facility, Houghton, MI, USA - PEATcosm2014_Bin17_30_metaG | ecosystem: Environmental > Terrestrial > Soil > Wetlands > Peat | place...
AGGGATTGTGGATCACAAGCATTGGGCTGGCGCTGGGGCTGGCGATTGCGTTGGGACTGACGCGTGTCATCGCCCGGCCTTTGTACGGAATCGGAGCCAACGATCCCACCACCGTGGTTTCCGTCGTCCTGCTCCTGGGAGCGATGTCGTTGGCAGCCTGCTATCTTCCGGCACATCGAGCGATGCGCCGGAACCCTGTGACTGCGATTCGCGAACTGTAATCCGCAGCTCGGACTCGACGCGAATCGGACGGATTCGGGATATGCGTGGCGTTTCACTCTGGTTGGCATGCAGGGTAACCGGATTTCACCGGTCACAAACCAATCTCCCCAAGGTTGATCGTCGTTGTGCGTTGATGTGAACAGGGCGAGTCGCTCATTGACAATCGGTTACGCCCAATTGTCGTTATTACTCCCGGAATACGCCCCAGGGTTCTCGAATCGGGTTGTGCCTGGATCGTGGCCCATAATTAATCCTTATGCAACAATGAGCGACTCTATTGCACAACTGGTAATTTCCGCATGGGGGGTGACTCGGGAATTGAAGGTTCAGGCGTCGATGTCGAAAAGAGACAAAGGGTAAATATCATTCCTGCTCGGTCTCTGAGACAGATAGAGAATCCAGACTCTGCTACCTGCCTCAAATTCATCGACGCGGCTGGTGTGCCCTTGGACCACGACTCCGTATTCTGTAAAGAACTCGTAATCCACCTGAAATAGACGATCTTTACGATGGCAGCCTATGACTCTTCCGGCCGCCACTCTTCCATTGCGTGCCAGAGTCCTCTCGCGCCACAGTGCGACCAGCACAACCACGCCGATCATCCAAAAGAAAGCCGTCAAGACGATGGACTCAAGTCCGACGTAGACAGACCACTCCCATGAATCGGGGTGGTTGATGTTTGGATTGCTCGGAAGGTACCGAATGAGAATCTGGTCCGAAGGGTGGACTATCCATGGATTGAAAAGAGGCTCACCCGCTTTGCCCAGGTACAAGCGTCCCTGGATGCTAAATCTGTAGTTTGTATAGCCTCTTGTCGGTTCCGTCACTGTACCGGTAACGATTCTGCCATCGCTCCGCAACTCGGCTCTCTGACGAAACTGCTCGATATCGCCTGAACACAACCGTCCGAGGAGAAGCCCTCCGCCGAAGAACAAGAGCAACACCATTGGGACTAGGAATCGCGCATCGCCAGCGAAATCCGGCGTTACCCTTCTTGGAAGCGGTCCGGCAAGTTCCGAAGGAGGTTCTGTTGTCGTCAGGCGAGAATCGGTAAGGTCCACAGGGCACCGGGGCTTCAACTGAGAGTGCTGAGCTTGTCTATACTGCCACAAATTACCTTCTGCGGTTGGGTTGTGGGCCACTCGGAAGTGACCTGGTTTTGGTGCAAGTTCCCAATTGGCGGTCATCCGACCGGAACTTTGAAATTGTTTCCTTCCAGCTCCTCGCTGAGGGCGCCCTCAGCGCAAGGGCCTTTGCGATAATAAGCCATCCCAAATCCCGGAGAGCCAGCAGTGAAGCTAAGCCCTGGTAAGTTCTTGGGTGTTCCGGTCAAGACCCGCTTGGTGAGCGGGTTTATCTTTACGGAATACCTCTATCGTGAAGGCGCAGTTCTGCATCGCCACTGCCACGAACTGGCCTATTTCTCGCTCCTTTTAAGCGGTTCTTACGTGGAGCATCGCTCCCAAAAGCAAGAGCGCCTCCGTGACTCGGAAAACGTCCTGTACCATCCCGCCGCGGAATCTCACAGCGATGCATTTGGCAATCGTGGCGGCACAGTATTCAGCATAGAACTCGAACCCAGATGGACGTTCACGCTGCGGGAATACGAACTGCAGGCCGAGGATCCGCTCGCTCTCGCCGACCGCCATGTCTCGTGGCTGGCGCGGCGGGCCTACCGGGCCTTCACCGACTCCGACCAGCGGTCCGCTCTGCTGCTGGAAGCGACGGCCATCGAGCTGCTCTATCAGCTTCCCTGGAAGCATTCGGTAGAGGCTGAGTCTGGCACTCCGCGTTGGTTGAAGGACGTCATCGAAATCCTGCACGCCGAATTCTGGCGGCCATTCAGCCTGACCGCCATTGCCCAGCGCGTCGGAGCACATCCAGTTCACTTGGCCCGCGCCTTCCGGCGCTGCCACCGCATGACCGTGGGACAATACGTGCGGAGGCTCCGGGTAGACTACGCAATGAATGCGCTGGTGGCTGGGGATTCTCTGTCCGATATCGCCGCCGGCGCCGGGTTCTCCGACCAGAGCCATCTAGGACGTGTCTTTAGAGCAGCTACCGGCATGACGCCCCGGCAGTTCAGGCTGGCGCACCGGCGGCCTTGTTAATCCCGTTCCAAGTCTCAACCGCGTTCTATATTCCGTCTCATTTCCATGGGACAGTTCAGCGAAGGAGACGAAACGGAGTGTCTGATGGAGCCAATCTGAATTCTCAGAACATCGGCACGAGCACGACTAATGCTTATCTCATCGGAAGCGAAGCATCCCTATTCTCAATCTCGGGGCTCCACCTCCGTCTTTGGCCAATCCTGGCGACGATTGGATTGGGCCTGCTCATCGTCGTGCCTAGCGGCTATGTCTTCCTTTTGCTCACGCAGCACATAAGCAAAACGGATACGGCATGGCCGTTGATGGCCAACCATGCCGTAATGTTGCTGATTGCAGTAGCACAGATCGCATGGCTTAGCAGAGGGAATTTCTCCGAATACGGGCTGCAATGGCCAACGCACAGACATTACGCGCCATCCGCCGTGTTATGGGGAGCTGCATTCGGTCTCCTGATGACCGCTGTCGATTACTTTCCCCAGATACTAAGGCATCTTCCACCGCCGGACAATTTTTCCCTGACTCCGCGAAGTGTAGGAGCTTGGCTCTTCTTTGAATGGATCTTTGTTGGGCCGACCGAAAAGGTTCCGTTCCGCGGGCTGCTACAGACGTTTCTCATGCAGCGGAGTTCCGGCCGCATACGCGTCTGGAAATATGAGATGCACGTCGCCGGAGTCATTCTGGCGCTCTTGTTCGCACTTGCTCACCTGACCAGTTTCTGGACGGAAAACTTCTGGATAGCTTTAGGCCAGCAGATATATGCATTTGCACTCGGCATCCTCTACGCCTACTGGCGCGAAAAATCCGGGAGTTTGTTAGCTCCCATTGTTGGGCATAACGTCGGCGACGGAGTGGAGTACGCTTTGATGTTTTTAATGACATTGCTCTGGCGCTGACCGGAATGGGCCTCGGTCTCGACTGATGACATCAACGTCACTCGTTGAGCCACAAGCAGGTCAATACTCCGGGCTCCGAGTGGGTTGTGGGCTACCCGGCAGTAACGGATGTATGACGGGAATCAGCCGAAGGGCGACGGGCGAGTAGAATTATGGAAAGGTGGATGTATGGGCTATCAAAAAATCAACGTCGAGCTGATCGTCTTTTCCGAGGAAGCCGATGCGGTGGTCGCGGAACTGAATTCGTCGATCGACCGGTTGGAAGAGACGTACGCGATTTTTGGCGGCGGGATTGAGACCGTTCCGGTGGCGCACAGCGGAACGTGGAGAAGATCGGCGCTCACGCACGCGCTTGACGCCGGAAATGCCGCAACGTCCGCGGTCAAATTGGCGGCTCAAAACGTAGTAGATGCCTACAAGAAAGTTATCTGACATCCATACAAGTTCCTTTCACGACTGCATCGAGCGCGTCCCTTGTCATAAAGTTTTGATCTGGTCAATTTGATACATCCCGGAGCGCCCGAATCTGCTAGGCGCCTAGGCGTTAAGCGGGATAGAATATATCGTATGTCAGAGACGATGGGTTCTGTAATCCATAAGGTCGTCTGTGCCGCCGAGCGGATGGGATTGCACGTAACCGATACTCAAGCACGAGAGGCAATCTCCCGTCAAAATGACGACTACGTTATTGACGCATTCAATCCGATGATGCCTATGCCAGATCTTCCTAGGGAAACAATTGATTGGTACGCCGGGTCTTTGCTCGACAAGTAGTCGAACGATCATAGCCGCGTCATCTTCTCGGCCTCCTCTAGAGTTACATACCCTCGCTGACGTTCTAGTTTTCGCCAACTATTTCAACACCATAAGAGCTATTCAGCAGGGCTTGTCTTGGGAATCGGTATCGCAAGCAAGCAACTAGGAGCCCTAGCACTAGTCGTCCGGCCAAGAGCACGGCCGCATCGCGGGATGGATGAGTCATCTCTGGCAGCCGACGAATTACAGATAGCCCATTTACAAAACGAAAATCTCACGCTACAGAAACAAGCAGGGGATGCTGCCCAGAATGCAGCCAAGGCCCAAGGATCTGCCGACAAAACTGATTTGAAGGCGAGAAGCGCAGGACGGGAAGCTGATTCTGCCGTTACCTCATCGAAAGATGCGCTAAAGCGAATCGCGGAAGGATCGCAGCGGCTTGATCGTATTGAGAGATGGACGTTAGCTGCCGTCAAGATTGGGGCGGATCGCCAAATTGATAACAAAGCATTCCAACGAGCAATAGGGACAGCCTTCCTGAAGGGAAAAGTACAAAATCTTATATATTGCCGAGGATCCAGAAGCGTACCATGCGGCAGCAGTGAGTGGCGAGCGGCGAGTTCGTCGGTGGCGTTCGGTTTCAGAGAAGCTTCAGGTTGTGCAGTTGACGTTGCGGCCAGGTGCGAGCGTGGCCGAAGGAGCGCGTGCGCAGGGTGTGAACGCGAACCAGGTTTTCAAGTGGCGTCGTGCATTTGAACGCGGAGAGCTTAGCGAGCCGTCCACGGCGCTGATCCCGGTTACGGTGACGAGTCAGGAAGACCAGGGCAGAGAGACAGGAGAAGTCGCGACGCCGGCTGCAGGCGCGATTCAAATCGAACTTCCGGGTCGAGCTGTGATCAGCGTGGAGAGCGGCGCTGATCCATCCCTGGTGCGATCGATCTTGGAGAGTCTGCGCCAGTGATCCAGCTTCCGGTTGGGACCAAGGTCTGGATTGCAGCCGGTGTGACGGACCTGCGGCGCGGTTTCGACGGTCTGAGTGCACAGATACAGAACGTACTGCACGAGCAGCCGTTCTCCGGACACGTGTTTGTGTTTCGCGGGCGGAGAGGCGACATCGTCAAGCTTCTGTGGTGGGACGGTGATGGTCTGTGCCTGTTCTTCGGAGCCCGAGGCTGCAAATGGATGTGTGGTTCTGCTTGATGCAGGAACCAAAAGCCGAGAGGCACTGTTGCGTAACGGCAGATTCTGATCAGACCAATCGCGCGCTCTCCTGAGCGCGCCCAGAGATCCTGCGCTTTTCTCTTGACTTTGACTTACATAGAGGTGGCCAACTCGGAAGTGACCTGGTTTTGGGGCAACTTCTGGTTGGGACTCAGTTGCCGAGTGAGCACAGCAGAAGCACTTTGTCGTTAGACTTTGCATGTGAATACTTCGCATGAGATCGGCGCGGAAGGCCCATTGGAGTTGTTTGATCGATGGCTCGGAGAGGCGGAACAGGCAGAACCCAGCGATCCGAATGCAGCGGCGCTGGCGACGGCTACTCCTGAGGGAGCACCGAGCGTGCGCATGGTGCTGGTGAAGAGGGTGATGACGGATCGGTTCTGCTTCTTCACCAATGTAGAGAGCCGAAAAGGGCGCGAGCTGGAAGTGAACCGGCGCGCGGCGCTATGCTTTCACTGGAAGTCGCTGCGGCGCCAGGTACGCGTGGAAGGCGCGGTGCACGAGCTTGAGGTTCCGGTGGTAGATGCCTATTTCCACAGCCGTTCACGAGCCAGCCAGATCAGCGCAGCGATCTCGGACCAGAGTCGGATTCTGAAGAGCCGGGAAGAACTGGGGGAGCGTGTGCGCCGGTTTAGTGAAGTCACTCCGGATGAAGTGCCGAGACCGGCGTGCTGGCGCGGATTCTGGGTTCAGCCGGAGCGCATCGAGTTCTGGATCAGCGGTGCCGACCGGCTCCACGATCGCTTCCAGTTCACACGGAGAGGCGAGCGGTGGGAGCAAGTCAGGCTATTTCCGTGAGCGGTCGGCAGAGTGCTCGCTGCCCTTCCCAGCGTAGCCGACAACACCGGTCTACCAGCATTCAGACGCGACCTTGCCTCAGTGCTCAAGTGGATAACTGAAAGGTTGAGGGTGATACGACAACAATCTAGAAGATTCACATGGGGAGGATCGGTAGTTGGCCGAAATGGTACAATTTCAGGCGATTTCAGTAGTTCAGTCTGATGATCACCAGCATCCACACTCTGATTTATTCAGACGATGCCCCGGCAACGCGCGCATTCCTTCGCGACGTCCTCGGCTGGCCCTACGTCGAGGATGCGGCGGGCGGAGGCGCGGGTTGGCTGATCTTCAAGACCGGGCGGAGTGAGATGGGCGTGCACCCGACCCACAGCGTCTACGATGGCAAGACGTACGAATCGCCGCGGCACCATCTGATCTCCCTGATGTGCGACGACATCTCACACACGGTCGCTGAACTGAAGGACAAAGGAGCGGAGTTCCACTGCGAAGTTCAGGATCACGGGTACGGACTCGTGGTCATGATGGCCGTACCTGGCGCGGACGACATCATGCTTTACGAGCCCAAGCATCCGCTGGCGTATAGTCTTTGAGCGATTGAAAGGGCAACTAACTCACTCCCACCTTTCACCCTTCGCAAGGCATCGTTCAAATTAGGAAAACTTGAGGGGCCACATTTCTGGACACTTGTCGGGTCGATCGTAGCAGAAAGCCGCGCAAGCGTTGAAGCGGGAGCATTAGCGCAACACGTTCGAAGCTCTGTCTGAGTGGTGGCCCATCCGGAAGTTATCTCATTTTGGAGCTACTGCCCCTTGAGCCGTGATATTCCCGGCTGCGCCGGATGGGCTAGCCTTGGCCAATCTGGTGGAATGGGAGAGAATCGACCTCGAAGAAAGAGCGGTTGTTTTATGAGCAAGCTGATTGCGGATACGGCTGTACGACTACCGGCCCCGGCATTGCGTCCCTTCATCACGCAGTACGCTGGTTTTCGAGTATCCGGATTACCCTACGGCATTCATTTCGGGCTTCCCTCAAGTGATGTCCATTTGATCATCAGCTTGGGTGACCCTATCGAAGTGGTGCAAATGCCCAACTCCATGCAACGGCCTTCAGCCTTAACTACCGCCCATCACCGTCGCGACTCAAGCAAACGATCAATCAGAGGACTCAGACTTTGAAAGCCGACCGTCAAATCGAGCATTTCCTTTTCAAAATGGACAGAGTCAGCCTTGATCCACCCCTCCATCAGAGTTAGTGGCCCGTAGTCCACGCTCACGTTTGGCCACGCGCTGCGCATAGACGCAAAGGCATTTCTGAAATCGAACGCGAAATCGCGACTCTTGATCGAGTATCCCTTTAGGTCTCTCAATTTCAAGGCATGGATGTTGTAGTTCGCTCGATTTTTCATCATTGACCGATCGTTCGTCCATATAGAAAAGAAGATTCCAGACGTGTTCTCCACCCTGTCCATTGGGTCGTTGGTCCATGAGGGCTTTTGCAACTTCAATACGGAACAGGCTTTGTAGGACCCTTGTTTGCAGATGAGCCCATCGCTGCTTTGCTCATCAAAGCGGGCTTTGATCTTTGTGAATACTGCGTCAAATGGCTGTTCGCCGCCAAGTCCCATCGTCAATCACCTCTTTCCAACAACAATACACACCGATTGTGTCCAGGGAGGTTTGTGGGCGATTGGGAAGTGATTATCGACGCTGCGCGTTTGCGCCCGAATGCGCAACCAATCCAAATTGCCTGCAGCCACGTACCTCTTTTGCAAGGCGAATGCCCGAGGAAGTCACACTACGCCGAGCAAAATAGCAATGGCGCTCGGTGGGAGCAACGATCAAGAGAAGCAGGTTTCCCCCTTCTAGATCTCAAAGACCAGGAGGCGGGCTGCAGTGTGTAGAAATCCGTTGTGCAGAGAGGACCCGGTCCAACCATCCTGAGACAACTATTTGTGACAGCCGTCATAAGACCGTCTCTGGATTTGCATTACAAATGGAGGGTCGTGCCACGAATGGTATGATCGTGCTATTCTCCGGTTTTCCAAGAGAAGGAAGTTCTCTTCCAAGGGGTAATCATGGGTGTCCTTAGCCGAATTGGTGTTGCGCTTGATTCCGATCTCCTCGTCCGCTTCGATGATTTCATCTCTCGGCTTGGATACACCAACCGGTCCGAAGCCTTCCGCGACCTGATTCGCGATCGCTTAGTCGCAGAACAGACGTCGAATCCGAATGCGACGGTAGTCGGTACGGTCACCCTCATCTACGACCATCACTCCCATGGCGTCACTGAGAAGCTGACGGAACTGCAGCATGCCAATCACGAACTGGTGGTCTCGACCAGTCATGCACATCTCGACCACGATTCATGTCTCGAGGTTCTCATCGTGCACGGCAGATCCGGACAGATCGAGGAGTTCGCAGGCCGCCTGATCGGATTGAAGGGCGTGCAGCACGGGCGGCTGGTGATGACGTCTCCAGCTCACTCCATCGCACACCATCACGGAAATGGGCACACGCCCAAACGCAGGTACATCCAGAAGCACGGATGAAACGTATATCCAGTGCGAGGAGGAATACCCATTGCGGCGCAGTAGCACGAAAGTTAAAATCATACTACTTGGAGCTTTCGCTTTAGCTAGTGTGGCAAGATCTGTGGCGCAGCATGAAGCGGCGGGTGCTGGCGGCACGGCACTCGCTCCGCAGGATCACCCGGTCGGCACGACTGAAACGGCTTATTCGGCTCAGCTATCAGGAACTGTGGTTGATCCGTCTGGTGCGGTGATTGCCGGGGCAACCGTACAGATTCGGGACGAGAATGGCTCGGTACAAAGGACGACACAGTCGGACAGGAACGGCGCTTTCCTTATCTCAAGACTCCCAGCGGGTAATTATCGACTCATGGCATCGAATCCCGGTTTTGGAACCAACGAAATCCCCGTCACCATAGGGACCACTGAGGAATTGGCTCCGCTGCGCATCTCGATGGCTGTGGGCGCTGTGAGCACCACCATCGACGTGCAGGGCCGGGAGGATGAACTCACCGGAATTGCCAGTTCTTCCACTCAAGGAACGGTGGGCGCAGCCGAACTTGAGGATCGTCCGATTCTCCGTTCGGGAGAAGTTTTGGAGACGCTTCCCGGCCTCATCATTACGCAACACGCCGGTGGCGGCAAGGCCAACCAATATTTCCTTCGCGGCTTCAATCTCGACCACGGCACGGATTTTGCCAATTTCCTCGACGACATGCCGCTGAACTTGCCGTCGCACGCGCACGGCGAAGGGTACTCGGACATGAACATCGTCATTCCGGAGTTTGTGCAGCGGGTGAACTTCGAGAAAGGCCCTTATTACGCCGATGTCGGCAACTTTGGCGCGGCTGGATCGGCGCACATGGAATTCTTCAAGACGCTTTCCCGGGACTTTTTCAAAGTGGAAGGAGGCATGTTTGGCTATGGGCGGACCGCTTTCGGCGTATCGCGAAAGCTAAGCCTGGGCAATTTGCTCTATGGCGGCGAGGTGTATCACGATAACGGCCCATGGTCGACGCACGAGGATAATTATTTCAAATACAACGGCCTCATGACCTACAACCAAGGCGACTCCGCCCATGGTTTCAGCATCACGGCCCACTCTTACCGTGGAACATGGCACTCGAGTGATCAAATCCCCGTCAACGCAATTCCCCTCGTCGGTTACTTCGGCACACTAAACCCAACGGACGGTGGCGAGTCACAGCGTTATAGCCTGCAGGGAGAGTGGCATCGCCAGGGCGCAAATTCCCTGACGAAGATCGCGGTCTATGGATTTTATTACGATCTCAATTTGTTCTCTGATTTCACTTACTACTTGGATGACCTCAATAAGAGTGATCAGTTCGAACAGCAGGACAGGCGCTGGGTGGCAGGGCTCGACGCGCACCACACGATTTTCAGCCAGTGGTTTGGCCGCAAGGTGGAAAATACGATCGGCCTGCAGGTCCGCAACGATTGGGTCCACAACGGCCTTTACCAGACCGAAGATCGCGTCCGCACCGAGAAGAACGATAGCAACGCCTGCAATGACGAACCCATCGCTCAGTGTGGCATTAACCCGAACCTGATCGCGATCTTGCCTGCGGATACGGATTTGAATAAATTCACGGACACGCTGGTCGGCCTTTACGCGGAAAACAAGGTCCAGTGGACGGCGAAATTCCGCTCGGTCCTAGGCCTGCGCGGCGATGACGCAAAATATGTCGTGACCAGCTTGACTCCGTCTTATGTTGCCGCCGAATTACCTTCCGCTCCTGAGGTCAACTTTGCGGATCTCAATTCCGGCTCGGCCACCAAGTTCTTGCCCGAACCAAAATTGAGCTTGATCTTCGGCCCGTGGTCCAATATGGAGTTTTACGCGCAGGGCGGATTCAGTTATCACTCGAACGACGCGCGTGGCGCAACGCAAAAGGAGGAGCCGATTTCGCCGGACAATCCTTTTCCCACGTCCAGCACCCCAATTTCCCCCTTGGTCCAACTCAAAGGTGGGGAATTCGGTGTGCGCACCGCGGCCGTCCCCCATCTGCAAAGCACCCTTTCGCTCTGGTATCTGCGCAGTAATTCAGAACTGCAGCAGGATGGCGACACCGGAGGCACGGTTCCTTCGGAACAGTCGAGCAACCGCTATGGTATCGAATGGGCGAATTACTATACGCAGACGGAGCATGTGATCTTTGATTTAGATATTGCGGACTCCCGCGCCCAATTTACCGAAATAGACCCGGACGATGCGGCGTACACCAACCTGGATGGTGGCCAGTACCCTGTGCAAGGCCCGGGTGGCAAGCTTGTTCCCGAAGCGGTAAAGGTAGTGATTGCATCGGGCATCACACTGCACGATTACAAGGGCTTTACCTCGACTCTTCGCCTGCGCTACTTTGGCCCGCGCGATTTGACGTCCGATGGAATCAATCGTTCAAAGGCTACGTTATTGGTCAATGCGGGTGTCGGTTATCAAATTGCCGAGAGATGGCGCATTTCCGCCGATCTTTTGAATTTGCTTGACCGCCGCAATGACGACATTACCTACGCCTATGTCTCCCGAATAACGCCAACAGCCACGCCAGCATTCACAAACGTTTTCCACCCCGCCGAACCTTTTCAGGTGCGATTCTGGTTAGAGAGAAGCTTCTGAGAAATGACGCGGTTGTTGGCTCTCGGCAGCAGTAAACAGGCCCATGCGCTCATAGACATGGTTCCGGTCGGATTGTGGGCAACCCGGAAGTGACCCGGTTTTGGATGAGTGTCCTCAACCAGTAGGAGAGAATGCTGTCTCGCGCCCAAAATCTGTGTTTGCGAAAATCAACGTAGCTCGTACCCATTCAGTGCAAGCATGCGATCTAACTCTAACATTCTAAAAAAGATCAAAACGCATTTGAATATATTTGAGCGATCGCACCGACCCTTTTCTGGTCCCAAGGTGGTCCCGGAATTGTGAGTTTCAAGCATTCGAGGAAAGCGCTTCGAAAGGCTGGAAACCGCTCATCTGAAACTATCCGACAGCGTTCAACGATTGCAGTCCTTCAACCAGCGCTCGTTGGCGACGAAGCTGACTACCAGGATCGGGACTTGGACGACCAAGCAGGTAACCCTGTGCTTCGTCCCCTCCCAGCTTTCTAACTAATGCCAACTGTTCCTCATTTTCTATTCCTTCAACGATCACTTTCATATCCAGGTTCCGAGCCAAGGTCAAGATCGACTCCACAAGTGCCCTGGTTTCGGGGCATGTAAGCAGCTCGCGTACGAATGAGCGGTCGATCTTTATTGCATCAAAAGCGAGCTTAGGCAAATAGCTCAAACATGAATAGCCCGTTCCAAAATCATCCATGGCAACCGTGATGCCGACGGATTTCAGACGTTTGATCGTATCGGCAGCATGTTGAATGCTGATCAGGGTTGCTGACTCGGTGAGTTCGAGCTGGAGAAGATCGGGCCGTAATCCAGTCCGATCAAGTACTTCCAGCACTTCATCCACAAATGTATTCCTAGAGAACTGCACACTCGATACATTCACGGCAACCTGGATCGGCTGATCGGCCCTGTCTTGCCAACGCACAGCCTCAGTACAGGCCCGCTCAAGGACGTACGCCCCGAGCGCTACAATAAATCCGCTCTCTTCCGCTACCGGAATAAACTGCAGGGGTGGAATCTCACCCAAGGTCGGGTGCGTCCAGCGAGCCAGTGCTTCAAAGCGAACGATCGCGTTTGTTGCAAGGTCGAATTCCGGTTGGTAATGAACTGAGAGCTCGCCGTTTGCTAATGCGCGCCTCAGTTCATTCTCGAGGGTGAAGCGTTCACGTACCGATACGCCGAGATCCTCATTGAAAAAGACGATCCGGTTTTTTCCGCCCCGCTTGGCGACATACATTGCGCTATCTGCTTGCTGCAGCAAGTCATCATTGTCCAGCCCGGGTTTCGGAAAAATGCTGATTCCGATGCTGGCGCCAATGGTAGTCTCGTGGCCCTCTATGAAGAAGGGCTTTCCCAGCGAATCCAGCAAACCACGGGCTACAGTTTCAACGTCCCCGTCTTTCTGGATGTGGTTGAGGATTACGGTAAACTCGTCTCCTCCAATGCGGGCGAGGGTGTCGGATTCTCTTGTTCTAGCCCTGAATCGCCGTCC
>Ga0181535_10006088_pt1 | contig 12655 bp, 12 predicted proteins | sample PEATcosm2014_Bin_44_FD_119774 | JGI IMG/M metagenome (GOLD analysis project Ga0181535, IMG submission 119774) | Peatland microbial communities from MTU Mesocosm Facility, Houghton, MI, USA - PEATcosm2014_Bin17_30_metaG | ecosystem: Environmental > Terrestrial > Soil > Wetlands > Peat | place...
CATCGCCCGCGGGCTCCAGCTCCACCACCGCTCCCGAGGGCACCAGGGGCTCGCCGAACGGAAGGTTCAGGTGGACCGGCCCCGGCCGTCCAGCCATCGCGCGATCCATCGCCTCGGCCGCCAGGGAACGCCAGGCGCCGGCCGCACCGGGCCCCGGGGCGGGCAGGGGGGCGTCCACCGACCAGCGGACGAAGCCTCCGAAGAGGCCCACCTGGTCGATGGTCTGGTTGGCGCCGGTGCCGCGCAGCCCGGGAGGCCGGTCGGCGGAGAGGAGCAGCAGGGGGACCGCCGCCATCGACGCTTCGACCACCGCCGGAAGCCAGTTGGCGACCGCCGTCCCCGAGGTGCAGACCAGGGCCACCGGGCGGCTCGTGGCCCGGGCCAGGCCCAGGGCGAAGAAGGCCGCGGAGCGCTCGTCGAGATGGACGTGGAGCCGGAAGCCGCCGTGCCGCGAGAGGGCGAGGGCCAGCGGCGTGGAGCGCGAACCCGGTGAGATGCAGGCGTCGCGGAGGCCCTGGCGGTGGAGCTCACCGGCGAATTGGGCCATGCAGGCGAGGGCGATGTCGCCGTCCGTCGGGGTGTCGGGGGCGGTCACGGGCGGCGGACGAGCAGCAGGTCGGGCTCGACTCGGCGGGGGACGAGCCTCCCCCGGAGAGGGCGGAGCGGGTTGGCGGTGACGTCCTCGGCGAGCAGGGAGGCGGTGCCGATGCCGTGCGCGTACCGCGAGGTGGGGAGGGCGGCCGCCGCCGCCAGGCAGGTCGCCAGGCCGACCGACGTCTCCAGCGCGCTGGAGACGACCACCGGGAGGCCGGCCGCCAGCTCGGCGGCGTGCAGGGTGGCGGTGATACCTCCGATCCGCTGGGGCTTGACCACCAGCACGTCGGCGGCGTCCAGCCGGCGCATCTCGACCACGTCCTCCAGGCAGCGGATCGCCATCTCGGCGGCGACCGGAACCGGGCTGCGGCGGCGGAACGCGGCCAGGTCGCGGAGTCCGGCCACCGGGTCCTCGACCAGCTCGATCTCCCATTGGGCGAGCCGGGCCAGCGCGGAGACCGCCTCGTCGAGGCTCCAGGAGCCGTTGGCGTCGACCCGGATCCGGGCCCGGGGGCCGATCGCCTCCCGCACCGCCCGGACCCGGGCCTCGCCGTCGGGGTCGCCCACCTTGACCTTCGCGGTGGCGCAGCCCGAGAGCACCGCCATCCGGGCGGCGAGCCGCGGGGCGACCCGCGGGATCATGGTGTTGACCTCCACGGCGCCGATCACCGGCTCGGGGAAGGGCTGGTCGGCGGCCTCGATCGCCCCCCGGTAGGCGGCGGCGTTCTCCTCGCGGCTCCAGCTCGGGAGGGGGGACCACTCCGCCCATCCGGCGTCGCCTTCGATCAGCCAGCCGGCGCGCGAGGTCACCCCGAGCACCGGCTCGCGGAGAGCCACCGTGAACGGGATCTGGCGGGTGGCCATGGCTGGTCCTATATCACGCTCGGGGCGCCCCGCCTACCAGAGGTGGGCCATCCCGATCGCGTGGGGGAGGAGCGCGGCCGCCAGCAGGGCGGCGGCGAGGAGCACGCCGAGGGCCAGGTGGAGGCGGGCGGTGAGGGGCAGGAGGGGCACCAGGCCGCGACCCTGGAGATCGCCGTCCCCGGCGACCCGGAGCGGGCGCACCAGGGCGGGGACGGCCAGCAGGGAGGCCAGGGCCAGCAGGGGAAGCTGGCCGGAGAGCACCCCCACGGTGGGCACGAGCACGCCGGTCACGATCAGCGTCTCGTAGAAGCGGCGGGCCGGACCGTCCCCCAGGCGCACCACCAGGGTGTGGCGGCCGGCGTCCCGGTCGGTGGCGAGGTCGCGGAGGTTGTTGGCGACGAGCACCGCGACCGCGACCAGCCCGATCGCCACCGCCGCCCACCAGGCGCGCGCGGGGACGCCCGCGCCCTGGACCGCGGCGGTCCCGGCGGTTGCCATCAGGCCGAAGAAGACGAACACCGCGAGGTCGGCCAGCACCCCGGTGGCGGCGTAGGGGTGGGGACCGCCGGTGTAGAGGAGGGCCGCGACCAGGGCCAGGGCACCGGCCAGGACCAGCCATCCGAGGCCGCTCGCCAGCGCCAGCCAGAGTCCGATGCCCGCCGCGACCGCCATGGAGGTGAGCGCGGCGGCCAGGACGGCACCGGGTTGCACCAGCCCGCTTGCGGTGAGCCGTCGGGGCCCCACCCGGGCCGCGGTGTCCACCCCGCGGCGGCCGTCGAAGTAGTCGTTGGCGAGGTTGGCGCCCACCTGGAGACCCACCGCCACCACCAGCGCGCCGGCCGTGGGCCACGCCCGGGGGTGCCCGCTGGCGGCGGCGCCGATCAGCACCGGGATCGCCCCCACCCCGAGCGTGCGCGGCCGCGCCCCCGCCCACCAGAGGCGGGCGGCCTCACCGGGACCTCGCCGGCCGGCGAGGGGGGTGGCCGTCACCGGGGGCGGCGCGCGGGCCCGGGTCGGGTGACGCCGGCGCTCGGGCCGGCGGCCACGACAGCCACCGGGGTCACGGGCGGCGCGGGAAGCGCGAGAAGTCGGGGCTCCGCTTCTCGAGGAAGGCGTCCCGTCCCTCCTGGGCCTCCTCGCCCATGTAGTAGAGGAGGGTGGCGTCGCCGGCGAGCTCCTGGATCCCGGCCAGGCCGTCCTGGTCGGCGTTGAACCCGGCCTTGAGCAGGCGCAGCGAGAGCGGGCTCATCTCCAGGATCCGGCGGCAGACCGCCACGGTGCGCGCCTCCAGGTCGGCCAGCGGCACCACCCAGTTGACCAGCCCCCACCGCTCGGCGGTGGCGGCGTCGTACTGCTCGCAGAGGAACCACACCTGCTTGGCCCGCTTGAGGCCGACGGTCCGGGCCAGCAGACCCGCGCCATAGCCGGCGTCGAAGGAGCCCACCCTCGGCCCGGTCTGGCCGAAGACCGCGTTGTCGGCGGCCACGGTCAGGTCGCAGACGAGGTGGAGGACGTGGCCGCCCCCGATCGCGTAGCCGGCGACCATGGCGATGACCGGCTTGGGGAGGCGCCGGATCTGGACCTGGAGGTCGAGGACGTTGAGGCGGCCGACCCCGTGGGCGTCGCGATAACCGTCCTCGCCGCGGACCCGCTGGTCCCCGCCCGAGCAGAAAGCCCTGTCGCCGGCGCCGGTGAGCACCACCACCCCCACCTCGGGGTCGTCCCGGGCCATCTCGAAGGCCCGGGAGAGCTCGAAGAGGGTGGTCGGGCGGAAGGCGTTGCGCACCTCCGGCCGGTTGATGGTCAGCTTGGCGATGCCCTCGGCGGTCTCGTAACGGATGTCGCTGAACTCGCCGTGGGAGGTCCACTCGGGGGGCGGGGAAACGGCTTCATCTGGGCTCATCGCGCTGTCGGTTAGCGTACTCAACGTGAAGCGGGCGGTGAGCGGGGTGCGGCTCCGGCGGGGGGATGTGGTCGCGGTCGCGCTGCCGCCCGGGGAGGCGTGGGTGGAGATCGTCGCCGCGGCCTGGGCCTCGGAGGCGGCGCTGCTGCCCATCGATCACCGCCTGCCCGAGCCGGCGGTGCGCGATCTGCTGGCGCGCGGGGAGCCCACCGCGATCCTCTCCGAGGAGGGCCTCCGGCGCCTGCCCGCGGGCCGCCCCGCCGACCCGGCCGTGGCGCTGGTGATCCCCACCTCGGGCTCCTCCGGCCGGCCGCGCCTGGTGGAGCTGAGCCGGACCGCATTGGAGGTGGCGGTCGGCTCCTCCCTCCGCGCCCTCGCCGCCGGCGGCGAGGACGGCTGGGTGAGCTGCCTTCCGCTCGCCCACATCGGCGGGCTGCTGGTGGTGCTGCGCGCGCTCCTGGGAGGCGCCCCGCTGCTCTTCCGCACCGCCGGGGAGCTGGATCCGCCGGGCGGGTACCCCTACATCTCGATCGTCCCCACCCAGCTGGCCCGCGCCCTCGACGCTGGCGTCGACCTGGGCGGCTACCGGGCCATGGTGGTGGGCGGCGGCGGGATGGAGCCCGGGCTGACGGAGCGCGCGAGCGAGGCGGGCGCCCATCTCGTGATCACCTACGGCCTCACCCAGAGCTGCGGTGGGGTCGTCTACGACGGGACACCTCTGCCGGGCGTGTCGGTGCGGATCGGGGAGGGCGGGGAGATCCAGCTGGGCGGGCCGACCCTGCTCCGCGGCTACCGGGACGGAACCGCCGCCGGCCTGACCCCGGACGGCTGGCTGCCCACGGGTGACGCCGGGATGCTCGACGGCGACGGCCGGCTTCAGGTCCAGGGACGCCTGGACGAAGTCATCGTCTCCGGTGGCGAGAACGTCTGGCCGGGAGATGTCGAGGCCGCGCTGCGCCGCCATCCGGCGGTCGCCGACTGCGCGGTCTTCGGCCGGCCCGATACCTCCTGGGGGCAGCGTGTGGTAGCCGCCGTCGTCCCCATCGATCACGCGGTGCCGCCGACCCTCGGGGCCCTCCGCGACCACGTCGGGGCACTGCTCGGCCGCCACCAGGCTCCCCGCGAGCTGGTGCTGGTGGAGTCACTGCCACGGACGGCGCTCGGCAAGTTGCGCCGGGGCGCGCTGCCCGGTGGCGACGGGGGCGCGGAGCCCGGGGATTGAGGAGCCCCGCGGGCTCGGCGGGGCGGGGTCGAGCCGGCGGTCGGGCCCCCGGCAGAGCGGGGTTGGCGTGGCGGATGCTGCCGCCCGTGGTACAGCCGCCGGAGGACGAGCCGGACGAAGTGGCGCTGTCGGCCCTCGACGAGCCCGGCCTCGATCCCGAGGACGCCCCGGTGGAGGTGGACGACGACGGCTTCCTCCGGAGTGCCGGCCTCAGCCGGTATCTCCCGACCGACATGGATGCCCTGGTCACCTGGGCGGGGATTCTCGTCGTGGTCCTCGCGGCCTTCTGGACCCTGGGCTTCCTGGCTCAGGCGAGCCTGGACGCCTGGGCGTCAGGGGTGGGCGACGTGCCCGTGCCCCGGCCCGACGTCTACGGCCTGCTGGTCCTCCTCGCCGGGGTCCTGCTCCTCGTGATCCGCCGGGGATCCGCCGCCGCCACGGGTCAGAGCGGGTGGACGCGTGAGGCCGCCTGTCTCGCCGTCGGCACCGCGGGTGCGCTGGGGGTGGTCGGGCTGGTGGGCAACATTGCGGCCATCATCGACCCGTCCGGCGAGTGCTTCGGCTGCGTGGCCAACCCGGTGCTGCCGCCCACCGAGCTGGCGGCGACTGTGGTCGGTGGTCTCGTGGGTCTGACGACCGTGGTCGTCGCGGTCTTCGCGGTTGTGCTCGGCATGCGGCTGTATCGGTGGTCACCGACGTCGTCCGAGGGCGAGGCCGAGGCCGGCCCGGAGGCCGCAGGCGTTCCCATCCGACGCCCGGTGGCCGCGCTGGCCATCGGCATGGCCGTGGCCGCCGCATCTCTGGTCCTCTTCGGGGTCGGCGTGGCGCGCTCGTGACCGTCCCCACCCACCTCCCCACCGGCGACGATCAGGCCAACGCCGCGGGGGTGACCTTCGACTGAGGCCCCCCGCCGGGTGATCTCCCTCGGGGTGGGGGAGACAGCGGCGACGTGGTCAACCGAGTCCCCCCTCCTCGGCGGATGATGGTCGGCGCGATGGCACAGCGGCCGGTCACGACCCGGCCACCCGGTCCCGGCGAGACCGAGATGGATCCCGGTGACGCATTCCTCGAGCCGGAAGACGGCGGCTTCCTGGTGAGCGACAGCCGCAGCTGGCGGTTCCCGACCGACCTCGACGCCTGGGTCAGCTGGGCGGGAGCCGTGATGGTGGCGGTCGCCGCGTGCGAGACCCTGGCCTTCCTGATCGAGGCGGCCCTGGACGGATGGGCGCCAGGCCTGGGGAACGTGACTCTCCCCAGGCCCGACGGCTACTACGCCCTCCTCCTGCTCGGCGGCGTCCTCTTCCTGGTCCTCCGCAGCGGGGGCGCCGCAAGCAACCGGCGGCCGCGCTGGGCCGGCGGTGCCGCCTGCCTCGCCGCCGGCACCGGGGGAGCGCTGGTCGTCGCCGGGTTGGTGAGCAACATCGCCGTCCTCTTCGATCCCTCCGGATCGGTGGCCGGGACCGTGGCCGACCCGTACGCGCCGCCCGAGGTCGCCGGGGTGGTGGTCGGCGCGCTGGCGGGCTGTGTTGCCGCAGCCCTGGCCGGGTTCGCGGCGACGATCGCCGTCCTGCTGTACCGGCGCTTGCAGCTCGGTCACCAGGAGGCCGGGATCCAGGAGGCCGGGACCGCAGTGAGCCCGCGCCTCCGCCGGGTCGTTCACATCGGCCCGGTGATGGCCTCGCTCCTGATCGGCGCTGCCGCTGCCGCGGCCTGCCTGGCCGCCTTCCAGGCCGGGGTCGCGAGCAACCCGAACGACCTGCTGACCAGCCCCCCCGAGACCTCCGCCGCCCCCGTCAGCGCGCCCTCGCCGACCCCGGAGTCCATCCCCGGGCAGGTGTTCACGATCCCCTCGGGGTGCTCCGTGGAGGCCTCGGGTGTCGGTCCGATCCACGTCTGCCCCGTCTCGGGCTCCGTCCCCACCATCACGGCCACCCCCGGCCCGCTGACCTGATCCGGCGCGCTGCGTGGAGCGTCTCGCCCGTGATGGGCGAACGTGACCCCCGGCTCCTTCCCACCCGACGCGGCCGAGAAGCCGCGGGCCAACGGGGAGATTGCCCAACCGAGGCCTGCCGGGAATCGGCGGGGGCAACCCGGTCACCGGCACGACTCCCCGGCAGAGGCGGATGATCCCCGCGATGACGGAGCCGCCGGAGCAGCCGGGATCGCAGCGGACGGAACCGACCGGCCTCGACCCCGAGGACGCCCCGGTGGAGCTGGACCAGGACGGGTACCTGCTGCGGCCCGTCCGCCGCTGGCAGTTCCCGATCGAGCTCGACGCCGGGGTGTGGTGGGCAGGTGTGGGGGTGGTCGTGGTTGCCGCCATCTCGACGCTGGCCATGCTCGCGTCGACGACCCTGAACGCCTGGACCGCCGGAGACGGCAGCGTGCCGCTCCCCCGGCCGGACGGCTACTACTTCCTGATCCTCCTCGCCGGGGTCCTGCTTCTCATCGTCCGGCGCGGGGCGGGCGCCGACGTGGGCCGGCCACGCTGGTCCATGGCGGCCGCGTGCCTGGCGGCCGGGACGGGGGGCGCGCTGATGGTGGTCGCGCTGGTGGGAAACGTCGCCGCCATCGTCGACCCGTCCGAGGCGGTCTACGGCCTGGGCGGATCGCCGCTGCCAGCCACGGACATCGCCGCGGTCGTCATCGACGGTTTGCAGGGCCTGACCACCGTGGCGGTCGCCGGGTTCGCAGCGGTGCTGGCCGTGCTCCTGTACCGGTGGTCACGAACCCCGGCAGTCCCCGCCTTCGAAGGCGGTCAGGGGAATGAAAGCGACTTCGAGGACGGCGATCCATCGAGCCCGCCCGCTCGGCGGCCCGGGGGATCGACCGGGCCCCCGGTGGCATCGCTGCTCCTCGGTGCCGCGCTGGCGGCCGCCTGTCTGATCGCCTTCGCCGCCGGCAACCGGAGTCAGGTCGACAGCGGGACCGGGCTGTTCCCCACCGGCACTGTGCAGTCCACCTCGTGGCCCCCGGGGTGCACCGGTGCGTCCTGCATCATCTCCGCCACGAGCGGCGTCAACCTGGGCGGGTGGTCCGTGGCGCCCCTCGGCCCCACCTCCAAGCCGGTCTACGAGTGCACCACCACCTCGCTGAGCGGTGGCGGCGTCTGCACCGTCAGCGACCCGATCGAGCCGGAAGTCCCCCCCTCCTCGTCCTGAGCAGGACCGCGACAGCCGGCCTGCCTCGGCCATGATGGGATGACCATGACCCTCCCCGCCCCTCTCCCTCAGACCAGCGAGAAGGCCCGGGTCGTCGAGGAGATGTTCGACCGGATCGCCCCCCGGTACGACCTCATGAACCACCTGATGACCGGCGGGCTCGACCTGCTCTGGCGCCGCCGGGCGGTCGCCGAGCTCCGCCTCCCCCGCGGCGCCACGGTGGCCGACCTCGCCTGCGGACCCGGCGAGTTCTGCCGTGAGCTCCACCGGCAGGGCTACCGCACCATCGGCGTCGACAGCTCGGCGGGGATGCTCGCCCGCGCCCGCGGCGCCGACCGGCTGGTCCGCGCCGACATCCTCGACCTCCCCTTCGAGCCGGCGAGCGTCGACGGGGCCACCTCCGGGTTCGCCCTGCGCAACGTGGTCGACATCGGGCGCTGCGCCGCCGAGATGGCCCGGGTGGTGCGCCCGGGAGGCCGGGTCGCGGTGCTCGACCTGGCCGAGCCGCGACCCGCGACCCGCTGGATCCGGGCCACCTGGGTCGACCGCGTGGTCCCGCGCCTCGGCGCCCTCCTCTCGGACGGGGAGGCCTACCGCTACCTCCCCGCCTCGACCGCCTACCTGCCCGACGGCCCCACCCTGGTGGGGATCTTCCGGGAGGCCGGTTTCGAGGACACCCGGCGGATGCTGCTCGGCCTCGGCACCGTGCAGCTCCTGGTGGGGACCCGGCGGTGAGCGCGGCCTCGCCGGGGGCGATCCTCCCCCGCCGCGCCGGTGATCCCGGCCCGGAGATCGACCTGCTCGCGGCCTGGAGCCCCGGAGGCTTCCTCATGGAGCGCGAGGGCGCCGGGATCGTCACGCTCGGAGAGCTGCGGACGATCGAGGTGCCCGCAGGGCGCGATCAGGCGGCACGGGCGGCGAGCCTGGCGGACGCGGCGCTCGCGGACCTTCACGTCGACGGGGCGGTGATCGCGGCCGCACTCCCGTTCGCCGAGGCCGTGCCCGCCCACCTGCTGGTGCCGGAGTGGGTGCGGGTCACCTCCATCGCCCCCCGGGAGCTGCACCAGGTGGCGCCCGGCAGCCGCCGGGAGGCGGGCTCCGCCCCGGCGCGGCCGGCCGCCGGCGCGACGGCGGACCGCGGTGGTCCCCGACGGGCCCCCGTCCCCACGCCGGCGCGGATCGGCCGGATGCGCTGGCGAGCCCACCCACCGGCCGCCGCCTACGCCGAGGCGGTCACCGAGGCGATCTCGAGGATCCGCGCCGGCGAGCTCGAGAAGGTGGTGCTGGCCCGGAGCCTGGTGGCCGCCAACCCCGGCCTCGAGGTCCGCGGTCTGCTCGCCGAGCTGCGCCGGCGGGATCCCGAATGCCATCTCTTCGCCGCCCCGGTCCTCGGCTTCGCGGGCGGCGGCGCCTTCGAGGGCGGCGGAGACTTCGTCGGCGCCACCCCCGAGACGCTGATCCGGCGCGAGGGCGACCGGGTGCTGTCGCTTCCCCTCGCCGGCACCGCGGCCCGCTCACCCGACCCCGGGCGCGACCGCCAGGTCGCCGAGTCGCTGCTCCGCTCGGCGAAGAACCGGCACGAGCACGCCGCGGTGGTGGAGGCGGTGGCCGGCGCGCTCCAGCCCCACTGCGTGGAGCTGCGGGTCGATCCCGAGCCTCACCTCGCCGCCACCGCCACCGTCTGGCACCTGGCCACAGCGGTGCGGGGGCGGCTCCGGCCGTCGGCACCGAGCGCGCTCGGGCTGGCGGCGGAGCTCCACCCCACCCCCGCGGTCTGCGGGACCCCCACCCCCGCGGCCGCGAAGCTGATCGCTGAGCTCGAACCCGGTTCGCGAGGGCTCTACGCCGGCCTGGTCGGCTGGGTGGACAGCCGGGGGGACGGGGAGTGGGCGGTCAGCCTGCGCTGCGCCCTGGTGACCCGGGCGGCAGTGCGCATCCATGCGGGAGCCGGAATCGTCGCCGAATCGCAGGCCGAGCTCGAGGTCGCCGAGACCGAGGTCAAGTTCCGAACCCTCATCGACGCCCTGGAGGCCTGCTCGCCGGCCGCGGGTGGGGCCCCGGCGTAGGGGCCGGGCGAGCCGACCATGCTGCTCTCCGAGCTGCTCCGCCGATCCGGTCTCGACCCCGCCACCGGCGAGGGCGACCCCGAGGTCACCTCGGTCGGCGACGACTCCCGGCGCTGCGGTCCGGGTGCGCTCTTCGTCGCCGTCCCCGGATTCCACGTCCAGGGGCGCGACTTCGCAGCCCAGGCGGTCCGGGCCGGCGCGGTCGCCGTGGTCGCCGAGGATCCCCCGGACCAGCCGATCCCGGGTGTGCCGCTGGCGATCGTCGCCAGCAGCCGGCGGGCCCTGAGCGCGCTCGCCGCCACCCTGGCCGGGCACCCGTCACGGCGGATGACGGTGGCCGGGATCACCGGCACCGACGGGAAGACCACCACCACCACGATGCTCTGGGCGGCCTGGACCGCCGCCGGTGAGAGGGCCGCCAGCGTCACCACCGTCGACGTCCGGATCGGCGACACGGTCCGGCCGAGCTCCGGCCGGATCACCACCCTCGAGGCGCCCGAGCTGCACCGCCTGCTGGCCGGCGCCGCCGCCGCCGGCTGCACCCGGGTCGCCCTGGAGACCTCCTCGCACGGGCTCCACCTCCATCGCGTCGACGACGTCGACTACGACCTGGCGGTCTACACGCGGATCACCTCCGAGCACCTCGACATCCACGGCACCAGGGAGGAGTACCTGCGGACCAAGCGACACCTGCTGGAGCTGGTGGGCGATCGGCCGCGGGGGCTGGCCGTCCTCGACCACGACGATGACTTCGGCTTCCCCAGCCTCATCGCCACCCCGGTGGCGAGGCGGCTCACCTACAGCGCCACCGGCCGGGCCGGCGCCGACCTGATCGCCGAGGACCTCCATGTTGATGACAGAGGTGTCCATTTCACGGCGGCCACGCCGTGGGGCCGGCTCCCCGTGGACCTGCGCCTGGCCGGCTCCTTCAACGCCGCCAACGCGCTGGCGGCGCTGGCCGCCGCCTGCGGGGGCGACGTCGCCCTGGAGACGGCGATCCGGGGGATCGCCGCCCTGCAGCGGGTGACCGGGCGGATGGAGCGGGTCGAGCTCGGCCAGGACTTCGGCGTGATGGTCGATTACGCGCACACCGCCGCCGCGCTCGAGACCGTGCTCGGCGAGCTGCGCCCCACCACCCGCGGCCGGCTGTGGGTGGTGTTCGGCTCGGCGGGGGAGCGCGACCGCGAGAAGCGCGGCGCCATGGGTGCGATCGCGGCCCGGCTCGCCGACGTGGTGGTGGTCACCGACGAGGACCCGCGCGGCGAGGACCGGGTCGCCATCCTCGAGGAGATCGGCCGGGCGGCGGAGGCCGGGGGGGCGTCCCGGGGAGACCGTCTGCACCTCATCCCCGATCGGACCGCGGCGATCGGTTTCGCCATCGGCGGTGCCCGGCCGGGCGACACGGTCCTGCTGGCGGGGAAGGGGCATGAGCGCACCATCGAGACGGCCGGCGGACCGGTGCCCTGGGACGAGCGTGCGAGCGCGGAGGCGGCGGTGCGCCGGCGGCTGGGCTCTGAGATGGACCCCGCCTGAGCGCTGACCGCTCAGCCGCCGCGAAGGGGGCGGCGGGTGGGCACCCCGGCACGCCGGGGGAACTCGTCGGGGGTGGGCGCAACCTTGGCGACGGCGAGAATGCCGGCGGCGAAGGCCAGCGGCGGGCCGCCCCCGCAGAGGGACGCGGCCACGGCGGCGGTCCGCGCGTCGGCCTCGGCGTCGGATACCAGCGCCAGCAGCCGGCCGCCGACGCGCAGGAGGGGGAGCGCCAGCTCGCAGAGTGCCGGGGCGGCAGCGGTGGCCCGCGACACCGCGACGTCATACCGCCCGCGGTGAGCGGGATCGTGGCCCACCTCCTCGGCGCGGCGGGAGACCACGGTGACCCGGGAGCAGGCGCAGACCGCGGCGACGTGAATCAGGAACCCGGCCCGCCTGCGGTCGGCCTCCACCAGGGTCAGGTGGAGGTCCGGGCGGAGGATCGCCATCACGATGCCCGGCACCCCACCGCCGGCTCCGATGTCGACCACCCGGGCGTCATGCGCGGGCTCCGCCGCGGCGAGCAGACGCCGCGCCTCGCCGGTGTGGCGGCTCTCCGCCTGCGCCCGGGGCACGGCGGTCAGGTTGACCCGCCGGTTCCAGAGATACAGCTCGTCCAGGTAGCGAGCCAGCCGCGCGTCGGCGTCGGTCGCCGCCTCGGGACCGGTCATGGCTCGCCCGTCCCAGCCCGGCGCGGGCCCCCCCTCACAGCGCGGGTCCCCGTCGTCCCGTTGCCAGACGGCCCCGGCGGAGCCGGCCGTGCCATCATCTCCTCACCAGGCAGGACGACTTCGGAGGAGCCGATGGCAACGCCCGACCCGTGCCCCCGATGCAGCTCTCCGCGTCTCGCCATCATCTACTACGACGCTGACGGTAACCTGATCGGTGGACGGCTCGAGTGCACCGACTGCGGGCCCCGTCAGGCGGTCGAGCTGTTCCCCGTCAGCGGCGACGTCCGCGACCAGCTCCTCAAGCGCAAGGCGTCCTGACCCCGGCGTCTCGGCAGGGTCGGTCGCGGTGGCGTGCCCCCTCGCGCACGTCCGGTTGCGCCGCCTCTGTGACCGCGCGTCGACACGATCGCACAGAGCCGCGACCGCTCGATGACAGAGCCGTGACATCGGCGCGGCCGGCCGGCAGCGCCTTCACATACTGGCCGAGCGATGGGCCCAAAGCGACCCGGGCGTGGCAGGCGCCCGACCCGGCTTGGCGCCGCCATGGTGGCCGCGCTGACCGCTGCAATGTGCCTGGGCAGCGTCCATGTGCTCGCCGGCGACGGTCCGGGGGGTGACCTGACCGCCGCTCAGCAGGCGCTCGC
>Ga0181535_10006089_pt1 | contig 12654 bp, 5 predicted proteins | sample PEATcosm2014_Bin_44_FD_119774 | JGI IMG/M metagenome (GOLD analysis project Ga0181535, IMG submission 119774) | Peatland microbial communities from MTU Mesocosm Facility, Houghton, MI, USA - PEATcosm2014_Bin17_30_metaG | ecosystem: Environmental > Terrestrial > Soil > Wetlands > Peat | place...
CTCTGGATATGGCAGGCGCTTACACGATCTTCGCCAATGGCGGGCTTCATCTTGATCCTTGGATGCTGGCGAGCGTGCGGACGTCGACGGGCGACATTGTCAGTGATTACACCCCCACCTCCAAACAGGTGCTTGATCCGCGCGTGGCCTTCCTGACTACCGACATGCTTGAGAACGTGATCAATCATGGTACCGGTGCGAAGACACGCTCCCTTGGATTTACCGCTCCCGCCGCAGGCAAAACAGGCACCGATCACGATGCCTGGTTCGCTGGCTACACGTCAAACCTGCTCTGCATCGTCTGGGTGGGCAACGACGACTACACCGATATCAAGATCGAGGGCGCGGACGCCGCCGCACCCATCTGGGCCGAGTTTATGAAGAAGGCAGTGCTGTTGCCCCAGTACTCCGACACCCGCGAGTTCTCTGCTGTTGAAGGAGTTCAGGTTGTCGCCATCGACAAGGCCAGTAACCTGCTGAGCGACACGACCTGCCCGGACAGCTATGATGCGGCCTTCCTTGACGGCACAGCGCCTACCGATACCTGCGACCATCCGGCGGACCGCCGCAACTTCCTGCAAAAAATATTCGGCGGCGGCAAGAATTAAGAGCGGCTGGCGTCTGTATGCTCACCCGTCCACGATGCTGCCATCAGACATTGGCTGGCATCGCTGGCACCAGAAGGTAACGCGCGCATCGGGGCCCTGGATGCGCCGGTGAACGCGCTCGCCGCAGCGCCTGCAGGGTTCTCCATCGCGGCCATAGACCCACAAGCTTGCGCCGGGATCCGACTCGTGCGTGGTGCGCCGCCTCCTGCCGCTGTAGGTGACGATTGTGTCCCCGGAATCCTCAAGCACGTTCGCCGCAACAAGTCGCTGCGACTCGACTACCAGTGCCGTTACCTGCGACCGCTCAAGCGAGGCTACCTTAGAGAAAGGGTTGATGCCGGTGACAAAACAGACTTCAGACTTGAAGACATTGCCGACGCCGGCCATTACTTCCTGATGCAGCAATACGTCGGCTACCTGTTCATCAGCGCATGCCAGCAAGCGGCGCGAGACTTCAGCCCAGTCAAATTGCTCGCTTAAAACATCGATGGCGGGAGGAGGAATTCCGGTGGCGCGCGCCAGTTCCTGGGGCTTCAGCATCTTCGCCACCGGCACGCGAAACCCTACTGCGCAATATTCGCTGTTTTCGATCACGATCCGCATGTTCATGCGCGGCTGCTGCCAGCGTTCCCGCGGGCGGTAGATGTGCCAGCTGCCACTCATCAGCATATGTGTGGCAAGGGTCCCCCCGCCCGAAAAATGAATCAAGAGCCATTTGCCGCGCGACTCCACCTGCTCCACAGTCTGACCCATGAGCGGCGTGTCATCGTTGAACCGCGTGAGAAGCGGGTAGGTTGAACGAAATCCTGTGATCAGCTTGCCGGTAAGGGCGCGTCCCAGTGCGCGCGCCGTGCGAAAGATGGTATCGCCCTCAGGCATGCGCTATTGCACCTCTCCAGGGCGCGTATCTTGAGCGTGCTGCCCAACCGGCAAAACAATGCGGCGCAGGTGCATGCCCAGCGGACCAGGATGAAAGCCCGCATCCATCAGGAATCGTGCCATTGGATGTGCGGCGACTGGTTGCCCGTTAATGGTGGTAATGAGGACGCCTTGATGGCTTCCGCCGCGCAGGCGTTCCTGCCCCCGAGAACAGAGGAAATGCGCAAGTCCCGCTGCCGTCTGCGAACGATCAGGCTCTTCCGCCGGCAAAAAGACCAGCAGGTTCGGGTTGCCGCGCCTGAGCCACGCGACCAACTGCCCATTACGCAGAATCACCTCAGCATAAGCGGCGCGAGTGAGCAACCGAGGTGCAGTTTCTGCGTCGTCTTCAGCAACGGGAAGTTCGGGCCAGCGAAGCACAGAACCATAGGGATTCGCCGGATCAGTGGCTGCCAGTTGCACAAACTCAGGCTTCTCGGCGGCCGGCGCGGTCCGCAGCTGGCGCAGAAGATCCACAGCGGCGGGCAGTGCAAACTGGGTGGCGCCAAGCCCGGCCACAAAGTACCCGCGGCGAATGCGACCACTCTCCTCCAGTGCTTTCAGCACGTCATACACCGCGCTGAATCCGCCGGGAACATTCTCGGCCGCCACGTGTTCCCTCAGTAACACTCCATAGCGATTCAGAAGTTGCAACGCGAGCGCGTGACTTGCTTCCGTGGCCGAGGGCCCGTCTATGCCCTTCTGCAAACGCGACGGCAGCAGCGACCATCGTCCTTGCGCAGTGGGTGGCACAGTCCTGCGTGAGCGAAAAACGGTGCCGGTCTGCAGCCTCCGCGGCGCGCGCGCGCTGTCTGGCCTGGCGATATAAGCTCGCAGCGCATGAAGCGAATCGTTGGTGATCAAGCCGCGCCAAACCAGGGTCCATAGCGCTTCAATCGTCTCACCGGGATAGCCACCGCCCAGAGCCTGGTGCAAGGCGTCAAAAAAGCTCGCCCCTGAAGACTCAAGCACCGACAGTAGCTTTGCTTGTTTGTCGCTCAACGGCTCTGTCTGAGGTCGAGTTTGCGCCAGCAGAGTCAATTTATCGGTGAGGAAAAGCGCAATGCGTCCGTCACGCTCTCCTATGGGCTCAACGCCTGCCCATGCCACTTCGCCGGCGGCGATCAGAGTATCCAGGCCCGCCTGCGCATATTCGGCGATGCGCGCCGGCAAAATAGCGGTCTCTACAAGCGATGCGGGCAGAGGCGCCCCTTGCAGGCTGTCGATTGAGTCCAACAGGCCGTCGAGATTGCCATGCCCGCTGCGGCGGGGCGCCAAAACGCCCTGCCAATGAGTGAGAAAGCGCGCCAGCGTGAACTGTTCAACCGGCTCCACTTCGCGACGAAGCCTGGCCAGCGATTTGCGGCGGATCAGTCGCAGCATTTCCGCATCGCACCACTCGCGATGGAGGCCACCGGGGCAAAATCCTCCTTCAAGGATGCGTCCTTCATGCGCAAGATTGCGCAGCGCGGTCTCGACGGCTGCACCATCCAACCCGAACCGTTCCGCCGCTTCTCGCAGCGTGAACGGCCCATGAGTGCGCGCATAGCGGCGGACCAATTCAAGTACTGGATGCGCCACCGGCTCCAGCAAAGCTGTAGCCAGCCCCGGCGGTAAAGGAATCCCGAGCCCATCACGATAGCGTGCCGCGTCTTCCGATGCAATCACGCGGCGCTCGCCTGCGATGCGCACCTCAAGCAGGCGGCGGGAGCGGATGAGCCGGTCGACATGCTGCAGCAGATCAGTCGAAGCCACACGCCGCGCCAGTTCTTCGCGCGAAAGGTCTCCCAATCGCAAGCAAAGATCGTGAATGCCATCTGCTGAGCGGGCGCGATAGTCCGCTGTCAAACATTGCGCAACTTCCTCAATCGCCGCAATGGCATCCGCATCCAGCAGCTCGCGCAAGTCGGCCTCGCCGAGCAACTCGCGCAGCTGATCCTGGTCAATGGTTAAAGCTTGTGCACGGCGCTCCGCGAGTGGCGCGTCGCCATCATAAAGAAAATTAGACACATAACTGAACAGCAGCGAGGCGGCAAAAGGAGATGGCTTGCGCGTCTCCACCACGTGTACACGGAGCTTCCGCTCTTCTATTTCCTTCAGAATCTCGATAAGAGAAGACATGTCGAAAACATCGCGCAAGCATTCTCGATAAGCCTCAAGCAGCAAGGGGAAACTTGGATAGCGTGAGGCCACGCTCAGCAAGTCATAAGAGCGCTTGCGCAATTGCCACAACGGCGACCGCGCATCGGCGCGCCGCCTTGGCAACAGTAAAGCGCGGCCCGCTGCCTCACGGAATCTTCCGGCAAACAGCGCGCTGGTGCCCAACTGACGCAGGACAAGCGCCATCGCTTCCGCGGATTCGACGAGAAACCAATCCGGATCAGGTGGTTCATCGGTGTCAGGAAAACGCAGCACAAATCCATCGTCGGACCAGAGTGTCTCCACCTCAGGTCCGCCGCCGGCACGAATCCGCGCGCTGACGGCCATGGCCCAAGGAATATGGATGCGGCTTCCAAAAGGCGTAAGCACGCAAACGCGCCAGTCGCCGAGTTCGTCGCGGCAGCGCTCAATCACCACTGTGCCATCGTCGGGCACCGAGCCGGTGGCTGCTTCCTGATCGGCGAGGAATTGCATCAGATTTTCCGCCGCGTCAGGGTCGAGGTCGTGTTCCGCGACAAGCCTTGTAAGTGCAGCAGGCTTCGGCAGGGCACGCAGTTCACGAACCAGCGCACCAATGCGGCGACCGAATTCGAGTGGTCTTCCCGGGCCATCGCCCTTCCAGAACGGCATCTTGCCCGGTTCTCCCGGAGCGGGTGTCACCAGCACGCGATCATGCGTGATCTCTGCGATCCGCCAGGTTGACGCGCCCAGGATGAAGGTCTCGCCGGGATGGCTCTCAAAGACCATCTCCTCATCCAATTCGCCAACGCGGACGGCTTTTCCTTCGCTGTGCGCCAGAAAAACGCCGTACAAGCCGCGGTCGGGAATGGTGCCTGCATTGAGGATCGCCAGCCGTGCCGCACCATCGCGCGCGGTGACAACATTGCGTACACGATCCCACGTGATGCGTGGCCTGAGCTCAGCAAACTCGTCAGAAGGATAGCGTCCGCTGAGCAGATCGAGCACACCCTCGAATGCGCTCCTGCTCAAGCCTCCAAACGGCGCGGCGCGGCGTACTAGGTCAAATAGCGCATCCACACTAACTTCCGGCTTTGACGCTTCCGCTGCCTTCCGAGTCGATTCCCAATCATCAAACTTCAGCTCTGCCGAGTGGGTCTGTGCGCGCCGCGAACTCTTCAGCACCCTGGGCTTGCGCGCGGGCGCAGCGGTAGACGGTGGATGTGCGACGATCGCGACAAGTTGTTGCGCCAGCACATCCAACGGGTTGCGCGGGAAACGAGTTGACTCGATGTGCCCCTCGTGCATGGCGCGCGTAACCGCTGCGCAGGCCACAAGGTCAGCGCGATATTTGGGGAATAGAATTCCTTCGCTGACCGCGCTCACATGATGCCCTGCGCGTCCAATGCGCTGCATTCCACTCGCCACCGAGGGCGGCGCTTCGATCTGGATCACAAGGTCCACGGCGCCCATGTCGATGCCCAATTCCAGCGTCGATGTAGCGCAAAGAGCGCGAATTTGGCCCGCTTTCAACTGCTCCTCAATCACCGATCGCTGCGCTGCTGCAAGCGAGCCGTGATGCGCGCGGGCGATTGCTTCACCCGCAAGCTCGTTCAAGGCGCCCGCGAGTCGCTCAGCCACCTGGCGGCTGTTGACAAAAAGAATGGTCGAGTTGCGCGCGCGAATAATCTCCAGCAGGCGAGGATGAATTGCGTTCCAGATTGAGACGCGTTTCGGCGCTTGCGAGGCCGGACCGCTGGGCAACTCCTCCTGTTGACCGAGGTGCGCCATATCTTCAACCGGGACCTCGATGCGCAACTTCAACTGTTTGGGTGCGCTGGCGTTGATGATAGTCACCGGCCGATAGCGCAGCACTGCAGTATCCACCGCGTCCGAGGACCAGGATTCAGTTGCAGTCAATGCCGGCATCAAATCCGAGGAAGCCTGAACATGCGGTTGATGCGCTTCGACGCGGGCGGCAATTGGCTCACCGATCTCGACGCCGCCCAGAAATCGGGCGACTTCCTCCAGCGGACGTTGCGTGGCCGACAATCCGATCCGTTGAAGCCGCCGCCTGGTCAGCGCCTCAAGCCGTTCAAGTGTAAGCGCGAGATGCGCGCCGCGCTTGGTGGGCACAAGGGCATGAATCTCGTCGATGATCACCGTATCCACGGTGCGCAGCGCCTCAGACACCTGCGATGTCAGGAGCAGATAGAGCGACTCCGGCGTGGTGATGAGAATGTCTGCGGGATGGCGCGCAAATCGCGCTCGCTCCCTCTGCGGCGTGTCGCCTGTGCGCACGCTGATTGCAGGTTCACGGAAGGCCACTCCCATCCGTCGCGCCATGTTGGCCATGCCGGCCAGAGGCGATCGCAGATTTCGCTCTACATCGACAGCGAGTGCCTTCAGCGGCGATACGTAAACGATCCTGCAGCCAGCCTTGGCATCCCGTGGCTGAAGCATGAGCCTGTCGAGGCACCAAAGGAACGCAGCCAAGGTTTTGCCCGTGCCGGTGGGCGCCAGGATCAGCGCGCTGTCTCCGCGAGCAATGGCCGGCCAACCCATCTGCTGTGGCAGGGTCGGGGCATCAAAAACAGCCCGGAACCACTCCGCCGTCACTGGATGAAATCCGGCAAACGCGTCCTGTGCTGTTTCCGGGCCGGAACGGGGTGGCTGCATGCTCACTAGAATAGCGCGGGAGGCGGCGAAGAGGAAGCGAAAGACCCTCAAGCATTTCAATGCTGACTTCAACGACAGGGAGTGCCCATTTCCGCTAACTTAATGCAGCGCGTATGTTTTCGCGCACCGGTAGCAGGAACCACGCATCTAATCGCAAGACACCCAAGCGATTGCCGGAGCACCCATGCGAGACCACTTGGCTGCACTGCTCGACGACTTCCGCAGTTATGGGCGCGAAGTGGCCGTGGTGCGCTACCAGGGGAATCGCCGCCGGGTAACCACATACGGCGAGCTGGCGTGCCTGGCCGGGCGGTTCGCGGCTCTGCTGGCAGGGCGGGACATCGGGCTGGGCGACCGGGTGCTGATCTGGGCAGAGAATAGTGCCGAGTGGATTGCCGCCTTTTATGGCTGCATGTTGCGCGGAGTGATGGCAGTTCCTCTTGACTCGAATGGTACGGCCGATTTTGCGGCACGAGTCTCGAATGACGTGTCACCCCGGCTTGTTGTGGGCGACGCCCGGCTGCTGATCCAGCTTCCTGAGGGCCTTCCCCGCCTGGCTTTTGAGGATTGGATGACACAGTTGCCTGCCGCGGAGGCCAGTGGAGTGGCAGGAATTACTGCCGACACCCCGCTGCAAATCCTGTTCACGTCGGGCACCACCGGGGATCCCAAGGGAATTGTGCTTACGCATGGGAACGTCCTGGCCAGCGTTGGGCCGATTGAGAGTGCAGGCAGGCCCTACCTGCCCTACGAGCGATTGATCCACCCCTTGCGCATTTTGCAAACGCTGCCGCTGAGCCATGTTTTCGGACAGACCATGAGCCTCTGGGTTCCACCCATCTTCAAAGCGGAGGTTCACTTTGAAGGCCGGCTGGTAGCCCCGCGGTTGATTGAGACCGTCCGCAAAGAACGCATTTCGGTTCTTGCGGCCGTGCCCCGGGTGATCGCCTTGCTCAAGGTCCAGCTTGAATCCAGCCTACCCGGCCTGACCGAACGAGTTCTTGGCCCCTGGGGACAGCCCGGGCCAACGATTGCCAAGTTGTCGCTGCTTGGCTGGATTGCAACGACAGCAGCAGTCGCACGGCGTTGGCTTCACTTTCGCGATGTCCACCGTGCGTTCGGTCCGAAGTTCTGGGCCATCGTCTGTGGCGGCGGCGCGCTTCAGGGCCCTCTCGAAGAGTTCTGGAATGCGGTTGGACTTGTGGTGGTGCAGGGATACGGGATGACCGAGACCACCGCGATCATTACGCTCAACCATCCCTTCCACGTAGCGGAGGGAACCATCGGCAAGCCGCTGCCCGGCCGAGAGGTGAAGCTCGGGCCGGATGGCGAGGTCCTGGTTCGCGGCGCATCGATCTCCGGCGCCACATGGTCGGGCGGCGCCCTTCACCCGCGACAGAGTGAATGGCTGGCTACTGGCGACCTTGCGGTCGCCCAGGCTACTGGCGAGTTACGGTTCCTGGGGCGCAAGAGCGAAGTCATCGTGACGTCATCCGGGGTGAACCTGCATCCCGAAGATATTGAAGCCGCAATCGACCAGGAGCCTGGGGTGAATGCGTGTGCCGTTGTGGCCCTGGAGACCACTGCCGGACCTGAGCCTTGCGCAGTGCTCGCCTTCCGCGGGACGCGAGATGAAGCAGCGGCGGCGATTGAGCGGGCAAACAGCCAACTGGCTGAGTATCAGAGAATCCTGCGATGGGAGTTATGGCCGGAACCTGACTTGCCGCGCACCTCAACCGGCAAGGTCAAGCGCAAGGCCGTGGCGCAGTGGCTCGCTGGGAAACATGCGGTAGCAGGGTCTGTCATCACGACAAATCACCACGACCTGAGAGCTGGAAGCGTTGATTGGCTACTGATGTTGATTGCGCAGATCACTGGCGAGCCGTTGGCAGAAGATGGCGACAGCCTGCGATTGACTGAAGACCTTCATCTCGACAGCCTGGGCCGGGTGCAGTTGGGGGCCGCAATCGAAGAACGACTCGGCACAACCCCTGAGGCGGGCAATGGAACCCTGGATAACGTTCACACCCTGGGACAGCTGCGACGATTGCTCAGCGCGAACCCGGAGAACGGAGCGGAACAAGATCAAGCCGCCCCGTCGATTTCACCGCGTTCGACGAACGGGCAGCCGAAAGAAGAGCATAATCAGCAAATTCAAGCGGCTGCGGCCAATCCTCAAATCCAGCCGGAACCTTCGGCCGAATCAACCTATCTCTATCCGCACTGGCCATGGGCGTTTCCCATTCGATGGCTCAGAGTTGCGTTTCTCGAGGGAGTGATGCGTCCCCTCGTGTGGCTGTTTGCCAGGCCAGTAGTGGAAGGTCCCGAACATCTCAATGCGTCCGAGCCCGTGCTGATTATTGCCAATCACATCACGGCATTCGACGGTCCATTGTTGGAATACGCGCTCCCGGGGGCTATTCGCCGGCGGATGGCGGTGGCCATGTCAGGGGAGATGCTCGAGGATTTTCGACACTTCCGCAACCCGGATCATGCGATGGGTAAAATCAGGTTTTTCCTTCCGGGACCGTTGTATTACCTGCTGGTAACTGCTCTGTTCAACGTGTTTCCACTGCCCAGACAACGGGATTTTCAACGCAGTTTTGCGCATGCGGGAGCGGCGCTGGACAAGGGAATGAACCTGCTTGTCTTTCCAGAAGGGGCGCGTTCGGAAGAAGGAAAACTGGCCCGCTTCCGGCCAGGCATCGGGTTGCTTGTCAAACAATCCGGAACCGCTGTGCTGCCCATGGCGATGCGCGGCCTGGGAGAGTTGAAGGCTAGCCATGGCCGTTGGTTTCATGCAGGTGCGATTGCGATCCGAATCGGGCAACCAATTCAGTTCTCTCCGCTCGACAGCGAGTCGACGATCACTGCACGGCTTCAATTTGAAGTCGAACAGATGTTAGCTGATTGAATGTAAATAGCTTATCAATGAAACGATACCCCGCCCTGCAAAAATACATTGGCTTTGATGATGAGCCCAACGGCATGTCGGACTTCAACTAGAGCGACGACACGTTTGTGGTAAACGACGATAGTTACGACAACACATCAGTGACTCCCGAACCGAGCAGCCTTCATTTGATGGGAACGGGGCTCCTGGCCCTGGTGCGATTTGGCCGCCGAAAGGCGCACGCATAGTTTCCAATCAGAAATCTTCTTTGCAAAGCCACGCGCTTCAAACCTGAACCTGGGGCTTTCTGTTGTCGATCATTCAAACAGCGGGCTTGGCGATTAGATCTTGCTCAGCTTTTTGGGCCTGAAATGACAGGTGCCGCCGGCAAGGACCGCCGTCCAGATAGATGGGTCGGCGGGTTGCCCGCTTGACCCGAGCAAGAGGATGCCGTCGGGCGCAAGCAGTCGATGGATCGCGGCCAGCAGCAAGCGACGAGTCTCATGTGAAAAATGGAGCATCACGTTGCCTAGAAAGATGATGTCAAATCGATCGTCGGCGCGGTTGAAGGGCAATTGCGGTGCGCAAAGGTTTGCCTGATCGAATCAGCCGATGTACAGCCAAGCCGTCGATGCTTTAGCCTCAACTTTCAGGTTAAGCATCGATTGGAGGCCAGATGAACGCCGAGGACGAATTGCCGCCTGCGCTTGCAGACCTGATGAAACAAGCGCGGCAAGTCGCCGCCAATGCCTACGCGCCTTATTCCGGCTTCCGCGTCGGCGCGGCTCTTAAGCTGACCAGCGGCGAAGTTGTGACCGGAACGAACGTTGAGAACATCAGCTACGGCCTGACGATCTGTGCGGAGCGGTCAGCTCTGGTGCGCGCCGTTGCTCAATTCGGAAGCGAGATCCGGATCGCGGCAGTTGCCGTTGCAAACCTGAACAACGGGGCCAGCCCACCGTGCGGCGCCTGTCGCCAGGTACTGGCCGAGTTCATCCAGCCCCAGGCTCCGGTGATCTTCCCCGCCGCTGGCGGCGTTCGCACCATGCCTTTTGAAGCGCTCATGCCGCTGGCCTTTGATATGAAACTAAAATAAGCATGTACCTGAATAGAGCTAACTGATCGCATGCAGACTGTCCCGAACTCCGCGCCGCTGCACACGGTGGACCTGATCCGCAAAAAGCGCGACGGCCTCGCCCTCGACGAGGGCGAAATAAAATTCCTCGCCGATGGTGCGGCAGACGGCTCTATTCCTCTTGAACAGCTTTCGGCCTGGCTTATGGCTGCATGGATTCGCGGCCTCTCGCTGGGCGAAACGCGGGCATTGACCATTGCCATGCGTGACTCCGGAGAGAAGTTTTCGCCGGCGCGACTGGGAAAGACAGCAGTCGACAAGCACTCCACCGGCGGAGTCGGCGACAAGACCAGCTTTTTGATTGCGCCATTGGCGGCGGCATGTGGCGTGGCTGTCCCCATGATCAGCGGACGCGCCCTGGGCCACACCGGCGGCACTCTCGACAAGCTTGAATCCATCCCCGGCTACCGCACCGCCCTTACGTTGCAGGAATTTGAGACTGTTCTTATGCGCTGCGGTGCGTCCATCGTCAGCCAGACGCCGTCGCTGGTTCCAGCCGACCGCGTGCTCTATGCGTTACGCGACCGTACCGGCACGGTCGAAAATCCGGGACTCATCTGCGCTTCGATCTTGAGCAAGAAGCTAGCTGCCGGCCTTGACGCATTGGTGCTCGACGTTAAGACCGGGTCAGGCGCCTTCCTGCGCAAACAGGAAGACAGTGAGTACCTTGGCGCCCTGATGGTGGCCACAGCGGAGGCGGCCGGAACAAGAACTGTCGCCCTGCTTACCGATATGGGCCAGCCCCTGGGTCGCACTGCAGGAAACTGGATTGAACTGGTCGAGGCCGTCGATCTGCTTCGTGGACACCGCCCAGCCGAAAGCGAAGACCTTCGCCAACTATCACTCGTACTTGCCGGCTGGATGATTCACCTTGGCGGCCAGGCCGCGACCCCGAAGGCTGGTTACGCTCGCGCTGAATCTGCTCTCGCTGACGGTTCTGCGCTGCGCAATTTTTTCTGTATGATTGAGGCCCAGGACGGCGACCTTAGAGTCTTCGACGATCCGATGACGTTCCACAAACCCGGCGCAACAGCGGTGCTTAAGGCCTGGAAGAGCGGCTACATCTCTGCGATGGATACAACAAAAATTGGTTGGGCGGTTCAGCGACTCGGCGCAGGCCGCGAGAAAGCCGGCGAACCAGTCGATCCCCACGCCGGCATCGATTTCATTGCCCGTCGCGGTGCAAAGATCGAACAGGGTCAGGCGATCGCGACCCTCTTCGCCACAAGCTCAGCATTGCTCGAGGAACCGATCGCTTTGCTGAAAGAAGCGATTACCGCGTCCGAGGCTCCGCCGGAACCTGTACCGCTGGTTGGCCGCGTCATTACCCGCGAAAATGCAGAGGATTATTTGCAAAATGCTGTAAGGTAGTCGGAGAACTCAATCTAGAGGCTGGGAGCTAGTGGCTAGCAGCTGTTCCTCAAGGAGGAACATTGGATCGATACACCGGAGTGTTGGGAATTCTTGCTGTTCTTCTGGCAGCGTGGCTCGGCTCCACTGACCGCAAACACATCCGCTGGCGCACCGTTGCATGGGGACTGGGTCTCCAGGTGACATTTGCATTTATCGTGTTGCGCTTCGACTACGGGCAGCGCGCCATGACCTGGGCGGGCGGCGTAGTCAACAGCATGCTCTCCGCGACGTTTGCTGGAACGCGGGTCCTGTTTGGCCAGTTGGGACTTCCCAATTCCGGAGCATTTGGCAATCTTCTTCCGGCGAATTCGGGCTCGATCTTTGCCTTCCAGGTTCTGCCCACCATCATTTTCATCTCCGCGTTCTTCGCAGTGCTTTATCACATCGGGCTGATGCAAATCATCATCCGCGGGATGGCGTGGGTGATGCTCAAGACCATGCGCATCAGCGGCGCCGAGAGCATGAATGTGGCTGCGTCAATCTTCATGGGACAGACGGAAGCTCCGCTCACTATCCGCCCATTCCTCAAGGGCGCCACGCGCAGTGAACTCATGGTCATCATGACCAGCGGCATGGCGCACGTCTCCGGCGGCATCATGGCCATGTACATTTCTCAAGGCGTTGAAGCGCGGCATCTGTTATCCGCGGTTATCATGACCTCGCCGGGAACCATCCTGATTGCCAAGATGCTGGTGCCTGAAACGGATGTGCCTGCAACCGAAGGCAGGGTCGTGATCCCTAAAGACGAGCTGCACCAGGATGAGAACCTCATCGGCGCCATCGCTCGCGGCACCATCGATGGGGGCAAGCTGGCCATGAATGTGGCCATCATGCTCATCAGCTTCCTGGCGCTGGTCGCGCTGCTCGACATGCTGCTTACGTGGGTGCAC
>Ga0181535_10006090_pt1 | contig 12654 bp, 10 predicted proteins | sample PEATcosm2014_Bin_44_FD_119774 | JGI IMG/M metagenome (GOLD analysis project Ga0181535, IMG submission 119774) | Peatland microbial communities from MTU Mesocosm Facility, Houghton, MI, USA - PEATcosm2014_Bin17_30_metaG | ecosystem: Environmental > Terrestrial > Soil > Wetlands > Peat | place...
AGACCCTCGAGGACGCCCTCGAGGTCGGTGCGGTAGTGGTAGCCGCCGGCCAGCTCGAAGCGGCGCTGGAGCTGCTGGTAGTCCTTCATGGCGGCCGCGAGTCCGGGGCTGTGCTCGTCTAAGCCGGCGAGGGCCTGTTCGGCCGCGCGCACCGCCGATTCAAGCCCGACCAGCTCGGCGAACGCCTCCATGAGGTACTCGCGCACGGGCCGGTCGCGGGTGAGCTCGGGGGTCTGTTCGTGCAGCCAGATGCGCCGGCCGCGGGCGCTCGAGACGCGGCCGGCGTCGGCGTGCTCGCCGCCGGCCATGAGGCGCAGGAGCGTGGTCTTGCCGCTCCCGTTGCGTCCGACCAGGACGGCGTGGTCGTGCTCATCGAGCGCGAACGAGACGCCGCTGAACAGCTGCTGGCCGCCGAACGATTTGGAGACGTTGTCGAAGGAGACGATGGTCACGGGCCACCAGTATACGGGACGCGCCCCGCACGCGCGTCGCGGGGTGCCCCTGCAGGTCGCGCGCGGACCGCGCGCGACCTGCAGGCGGCGGCTTGAGGCGGCGGCAAAGCGGCAATCCTACGAAACGTCGAGCGGCCGCGCCCGGCCGCGGCCGCGCCCTACTCGGCCGGCAGCGACTCGGTCGCATCGGGCACGGCGGCGCCGCCGGCCGCGTCGCCGGGGCACATGAACATCTGGCGGACGCTGGGCGTGCCGCTCGAGTTGGCGCCCAGGTAGTACTCCATGCCCGGCGAGAGCTGCCGGTCGAGCGCCAGCGCGCCGACCTTGCCCGGCGGGATGCTGATGGCGCCCACGACCTTCGCGGCCACCGTGCCGTCGCCGCTCGTGATCGGCGTGCCGAGCCCGATCTCGAGGTTCCGCGAGGTCCCCGTGTTCTCGATCTGGAGCTGTCCGGCGGCGTAGCCCACGGCCTTGAAGTCGAGGGTGGTGTCGGTCGTCACGTGGCCGCCCATCGTGACGTCGATGCTCTTGGAGCCCTGGCTGCTCGAGACGCTCGTCAGGCTGCAGCCGGCGATCGCCGCCGCGCCCGCGCAGAGCAGGCAGGCCAGAGCCAGCAGTCGGCAGGTCCTGTGCATGAGGGCATCCCCTTCGTTTGTCGCCGCCGCGCGGCGGGTGTGGTCACCGGTCGGCTCCTCTTCTGCAGACCGGTATCGGCCGGATGGCCGTGGGGGATTACCGCGAGGGCGCGATGGTGGTGCCGACGGCGCCGCGCATGGCCGGGGCCTGCCAGCAATCCTCGAGCGCGAGCCGGGCATGTGTACATCGTATACGGGGCTCAGCGAAGAGGCTAACCTTGGAACGTGACCGACATACAGTCGACCGCGGGTGCGCCCGAGAAGGCACCGAAAGGACGACGATGACCTTGACGAGCACGGAGTTGGTGCACGATCTCGCGGCCATGGGCTGGCACGCGGCCGTGCTGCCGCTGGCCCGCCTGAACGACCTGCGCGCCGAGATCGACGGTCGTCGCGGCGAGGTGGCGGCGGCCGTGCTTGCGGTGGTCGATCGCAACTTCGACTTCGCCGTGCCCGCCGCCGTCGCGGACCCGCACTCGCTGATCGTGGTCGCCGTGCCGCACGCCTGTGCGCGGATCACGGTCACGGTCGACGGCCGGGCGATCGCCGTGCCCATTCCGACGACCTATTGCCATCATCAGGAGATCCAAGGCGAGGTGGCCGCCGCTCTCGCCGCCGTGCTGGCGCCGGCCGGTCTTACGGCGGCCCTCATGAGACTGCCCGAGAAGCTGCTCGCCGTCTGCGCCGGGGTGGCGCGCTACGGCCGCAACAACATCGCCTACGTCGACGGCTCGGGCAGCTTCGTGGAGCTCGCCGTCTGCGTGTCCGACCTCGTCCCGCGAACCGATCCGTGGACCGGGCTGCGCGCGCTCGAGCGCTGCGAGACCTGCGACGCCTGCCGGCGCGCCTGTCCATCGGGCGCCATTGGCGACGACCGCTTCCTGTTGCACGGTGAGCTCTGCCTGACCCTGCACAACGAAAGCGACGAGCCGTTCGCGTCGTGGATCGCCGCCGCCTGGCACCGGTGCCTCTGGGGCTGCCTGCGCTGCCAGCGCGTCTGTCCCGAGGATATGGCGTACCGCGACACGGTGGCCGAGACGGCCGCCTTCGACGGGCGTGAGACCGCCCTGCTGCTCGAGGGCGTCGGCCACGACCTGCTGGCCGGCGAGCCTGGCCTGCGCAAGAAACTCGGCGAGCTCGGTCTGCTGCGCTACGACGACGCGTTCCTCGGCGTGACGCTGGCGCGAAACCTCAAGGCGCTGCTCGCGGCTGGTTAGCCGGGGTCCGGTCGGTCGGCGCTGCGAGGGCGCCCTGCAAAGGGCGCCGCCGCCGGCGCCGGGAAGGCGCTGCGAGCCGCCGATGATAGGGTACCGCGTGAGCGGCTGCCGACGGCCGCGCACGACCACACGACCGCGAGAGGTCTGCATGGATATCGGCCGGGTGCTCAAGGACTCGTGGGCGATCTTCGCGAGGGACTGGGCCGCTCTTGTCCTGGCGGCGCTCATCACCGTCGCGCTCAGCATCGTCACGCTCGGAGTGCTGTCGGTCGTGTTGAGTGCCGGCCTCTACAACATGATTCTGCGCCGCGTGCGCGAGGGCCACAAGGCACGTGCGGGCGACGTGTTCTCGTGTTTCGACCGTCTCGGCGCGTACGTCGTCGCCTACCTGCTGTTGCTGGTGCTCTTTGCCGCGCTCGTCCTGGTCGTGGGCCTGCCGGCGGTGCTGCTGGTGATCCCCAACTCGGGCGCCCGCGCGCTCGGCGTCGTGCTGCTCCTGCTCGCCGCCGGCGCGGCGGCGGCCGTGCTCGCCTACCTGGCGACCGTCTGGGTGTACTGGACGATCCTCATGGTCGACCGCCGGCGGACCGTGATCGAGGCGCTCGGCGAAAGCCGGGCGCTCGTTATGAAGAGCGGGTTCTGGATGACGCTCGTGACCATCGTCCTCGTGTCGTTGTCCGCGTCCATCGCCGGCTTCGTGCTCGCCTTCTTCACCTTAGGCCTCGCCGGGCTCCTGACGTTCTTGTTCGTGCCGTGGGAGATGGCGGCCTACACGTCGATGTACCTGCAGACCGCGGGCGAAGGCGCCCTGCTGCCCTCGGCGTTCGCGACCCCGTCGTCAGCCTGGCAGGGCGGCGGCGTGTTCGGCGGCCTTGCGGCGCCCTACGGCGCTCCGGGCTACGGCCCGCCGCCGCCCGGCTACGGCCCGCCGCCGCCCTGGTACCCACCGCCGCCCGGCTACGCCACGCCGCCCGGGTACCCGCCGCCGGCAGCTTCTCCCGTGTCGCCCGGCTACGGGCCCCCACAAGCCGCCCATCCCGCGACGCCGCCCGGCTACGGCCCGCCGGCGCCGCCCTTGGCTTACGCGCCACCGCCGCTCGCCGATCCCGCGCAGCCGCCCCTTGCGACGGCGCCGACGTCCGGGCCACCCGCCGCACTCGAAGGCGAGGAACCGTGGTCGCCCGACACACCGACAGCGTCCGACGTGCGGTCGCCGACGCCACCGACTCCGCCGCGGCCGCCGGCGTAAGCCCGCAGGGGCCGGGCCAAGGCCCGCCGTACGCTGCGGCCGCGCAGCCCCGTGAGCTCCACGGGCCGAGCCTCGGTCCGGCGCGTCGCGCTATACTTCTGTGGTCGCCGATGCTCACGAGGGAGCGGTCTTGGTCCACACACGTTGCTGCAATCCCGCCGCCGGTCCGGCCGCCCGTGGCTGAGCCGCACGCCCATGATGTTCCTCTCGGGGATCTTCTTTCCGATGGACAACGCCCCAGCCTGGATCCAGCCGGTCGTCAAGGCCATGCCGCTGTACTACCTCGCCAATGCCATGCGCGACGTCATGATCAAAGGATTCGCACTCTGGACCGTGCGCTGGGATATCCTGATACTGCTCGCCGTGATCGCGGTGTTCTTCGCGTGTTCTGTCCGATTCTTCCGCTGGGAGTGATGCCCACGTGAACCAAAGCTACCGCCCTCGTGAGATGATGGGCCGGATACTGACCGCCCTCGGCTTTGCCGTGGCCTTCGCCATGGTCACCCTCTTCATCTATCCGCGCTACGGCTTGGCCTTCTCGCTGTTCGTCATGTTCGTGCTCACCATCATGCTGGTGCGCGCCTTCTCGCGGGGCTACCTGTATCGCTGCCTGAACTGCGGCAACCTGTTCAAGGCGCCGCTGCTGGTGCACTATTTGACCCTGTCGGGCATGGGTCGCAACTCCGACGGCACCTGGAACACCTGGAAGTCGCTGACCTGCCCGAGCTGCGACAAACGCACGCGGGCGGTCGCCATCAAGGCGCGGCCCGGCCAGGCCGCCGCGGTCACGCCCTACGAGTCGCGTGCCGGCTCACGCCCCGCGACTACGCGCGACAAGCCGCGCGCGCAGCAGCGCCGCGGCGGGCGCAAGCGCTAGCCGGCCCACGCCGCAAGGCGTCGCTGCGGGCGCGATCGCTGGCCGCTGCCGCAGGGAGCCGGGCACGGCGCAAACGCCGGCCGACGCGATGGGGCGCCCGCGGATCCGAGCGGGCCCGACGGGAGATCTAGCGGGCCGCCGGCCGCGCCGCTATGCCTAGGCGGGCGAGGGCGGCGGCCACGGCGTCGGGCAGCGCGTCGGGCGCGGCGCGCACGATCTCGATCTCGGGCAGGCTCTCGAGGAACTCGCGCTGGTAGCCCTTCTGGGTGAGGCGGTGGTCGAGCACCACGATCACGCCCGCGTCGGACTCGGTGCGGATGAGGCGGCCGAAGCCCTGACGGAAGCGCAGGACGGCCTCGGGCAGGTAGAAGCCGCGAAACCAGTCGCGTCCCTCTTCGTCGGCGGCCCGGCGGCGCGCCTGAAAGCGGGCGTCCTGGCGGGGGAACGGCAGGCGGGCGATGACCAGGCAGACCAGGGCGTCGCCCGGAAAGTCCTGCCCCGTCCAGAGCGCGTCGACCCCGAGCAGCACCGTGGCCGGATGGCTGCGGAACTCTTCGGCGAGCGCCGCGGCGCCGCCGTGCACTCCCTGCGCGAGGAGTACCACGCCCTCGTCTTCGACGTGTGGGCCGATGAGCTCGGCGACCGCCTCGACCTCGCGTTTGTTGGTGAACAGGGCGAGCAGACGACCGCCCGTCAGGTCGGTGAGGCGGCGCAACCGCTCGGCCAGGCGCGCGGGCTGCTGCCCTGAGTCGTAGCGCGTGCCGAGGTCGTGCTCGAGCACGAGCGTCGCCTGGCGGCGGTAGTCGAACGGCGAGGCGTAGATGCGCTCGTGCACGTCGAGATCGGCCGCCAGTCCGGCCTCGCCGCGGTAGTAGGAAAACGAACCGGCGACGCTCAGCGTGGCGCTCATGAGCACGCCGCTGCGCAGCTTGTCCCACAGGCGTTCGCGCACGATCGGCGCCGGCGAGAGCGGCGCCTGGTTGAGCGACCAGAGGCGCGCCTGAAAGCCGCCGCGCCCCGACGACCCGAAGCGCCGCCGGGCGTGCTCGGCCCACAGCACGAGATCGCCGGGTGGCGGCCGCGTGACGTCGGTCAGCAGGCGCGCGGCCGCGGCCGCGTCGACGCCAACGGCGACGGCGCGGGGGCGCTCGCGGTGCTCTTCGGGGAGCGCATCGGCGGCCGCCGAGGCAGCCTGGGCCAGGCCCGAGAGGGCTTCGGCAAGCGCGCCGCAGGCACCGGCGAAGCCGTCGAACAGGGACTGTTCCTGCAGCCCGGCGGTGAGCAGCAGCGTGCGCCCGTAGAGCTCGGCCGCCCCGGCCTCGGCGTCGGGCGCGGCGGCGGCGATGAGCCCTTCGAGCGCGGCCCCCAGGTCGTCGGCCAGACCGGGCAGCTCGCGCGCGGCGCGTTCGAAGCCGTCGGCGGCCCGGTTGAGCCCGGCGGCGACGTCGGCCGGCGCTTTGGCGGCCGCGGTACGCGCGACGGCCGCGAGCGGACGGCGCCCGTGGCGGCCGCGCGCCTCAGCGAGCAGGTCGTCGATCGTGGCGCGCTCGGCGCGCTGCGTGAAGGTCGAGACGGCCTCGTCGGGCAGCAGGTGGGCTTCGTCGACGATCAAGTCGTCGAAGGGGGGCAGGGTGTCGCCGCCGGTGAGCAGCAGGGCGTGGTTGACGCACACGAGGTGGGCCGCGCGCGCTTCGGCGCGCGCCCGCCGCCAGGCGCACTGCGCGCGCTTGCCGCAGCGCCCGCCCAGGCAGGCGGCGGCGTGGGCGCGCAGCTCGCGGGCGGTCTCGGCGAGGGCGGGCAGCGCCATGGTGGCCCCGTAGGGCAGCGCCGAGACGTCGACCTCGGCGCGCCGCGCGCGGCCGCAGAGCCAGGCGAGTGCCAGCAGGCGGTCGGGACCCGGAAGGCGGTCGCCGGCCCCGGCCACGGCCTCGTCGAGCCGGCGCCGGCAGAGGTAGTTCTCGCGCCCCATGAGCAGGGTCCAGCGAAAGCCGTCGGGCAGGCACGAGGCGACCAGCGGCAGCTCGCGTTCGGCGAGCTGGCGCTGCAGGGCCTTGGTCTTGGTGCTGATCGTCACCCGCGAGCCGCTGGCCGCGGCGCGGAAGGCGGCCGGCAGCAGGTAGGCGAGGCTCTTGCCCATGCCGGTGCCGGCCTCGAGCAGGCCGAGGCCCCCAGAGGCCAGCAGCGCCGCGATCTCGGCGGCGAGCTCGACCTGGCCTGGTCGCTCGGCGAAGCCCGGCAGCGCGTGCGCCAGGGCGCCGTCCCGTGCGAAGGCGGCGCGCCAGTCGCCGGCCGCGCAGGACAGGGCGGTCGGGCGGCCGTCGGCGGAGACGGCCGGGGGCTCGGTATCGCGGGCCGGGGGCGCGGCGTGGGCGGCGGCGCCGGGAGGGCGGGCGCCGCCCAGGGCGTCGAGCACGGCAAGGGGTTCCCAGGCGGCCGACTCGAGCAGGCGGCGCTCGTCGGCGGCGAGCGCCGCCGCGCGGCCGCGCAGGGCGCGCAGCAGGGCGGCGGTGACCTGAGCGTCGGGCAGCGCGCGGTGCGGCGGCTCGCCGAGGTCGAGCGAGGCCGCCATCGAGCCAAGGCCGTGGCGGTCGATGTCGGGAAACAGCAGCAGCGCCGCGTGCAGCGTGTCGAAGGAGCGGGCACGCCACGTCGGCGCGCCGCAGCGCGCCGCGCCGGCGTTCAGCATGCCCAGATCGAAGGCGATGTTCTGGCCCACGACGAGGGCGTTGCCGGCGAACTCGCGCAGCTGGTCGTAGGCCTGGGCGAACGGCGGGGCGCCAGCCAGGTCGTCGGCCGTGATGCCGGTGAGGCGGGTGATCTGCAGGGGCAGCGCGTCGGCGGGGCCGACCAGGGTGCTCCACGAGCCGGTCACCTGCAGATCGGTGTCGAGGCGCACGGCGCCGATGTCGATCACGCGGTCGCGGGCCGGGTCGAGCCCGGTGGTCTCGGTGTCGATGACGACGAGCTGGTCGGGCGGTCGGGGCATGGGGCGAGCCTACCACGGCGACGGCGCGGGCGGGACCGGCCCTTCGGGTGGACCTTTGCGGCGCGCCGCCGCTGCGTGGGCTCGCCGCCTTCGCGGCGTTTTCGATAGCATGAGAAGAGCGGCCTTCGACTCAAGAGATTGCGTGGCCGGCGACCACGGGTCGCGGTCCATGACGGGCACGCAGGACGGGGAAGATGGGGCGACTGAGCAGACGGTGGCAGGGCGTGAGGGCGGCGATGTCGCGGCTGTCTCACGACCTGCACGCCTTCCCTCGACAGTTCTGGCTGCTCGTGATCGGCACCTTCGTCTACACCGGCGCGGCCGCCCTGGGCTTTCCGTTCGAAGGCCTCTACATGCGCCAGACGCTGCATATCTCGCTCACCGTGATCGGCGTGGTGTTCGGCCTCGTGACGATCGCCGTCATGCCCTTCCAGGTGCTGGGCGGCACACTCACCGACCGCTTTGGCCGCAAGGGCATGATGATCGTAGCGGCCGTCAGTGCCACCATCTGGTTCCTCGGCTTCGCGGCCGCCCATCACGCCTGGCAGGTCGCCATCCTGGTCGGCATGGAGGGCGCCTTCGGCTGGCCGCTGTTCCAGACGGCGGCCAACGCCATGACGGCCGACCTGCTGCCCGAGGAGCAGCGCGCCGAGGCCTTCAGCGTGCTGCGCACGGCGATGAACGTCGGCGTCGTCGGTGGGCCGCCGCTGGGGGGTCTGGCGCTCGCGCTGGGAGCTTCGTTTCGGCAACTCTTCGTGGCGGCGGCGATCGGCTGCCTGTCGTTCCTCGTGCTCGTCGCCGTGTTCCTGCGCGAGACCCGCCCCGAGAGCGCTCGCCACCCGGCACGGCACGTCGACGCGGCAGGGCGGAGCGGCTGGGGGATCGTCGCCGGCGACGGCCGCTTCCGCCTGTTCTGCGCCGTGGCGCTGCTGCCCGTCTTTTGCTTCGGCATGTTCGGGGCCATGTACTCGATCTTCATCACGAGTTTTCTGCATGTGCCGAACAGCACCTGGGCCTTGCTGCTCGCGTTGAACGCCGCCGTGGTCGCGCTGCTGGGGTACCCCGTCATGCGGGCCGTGCGCCACGTCGATCGCATGCTGCTGCTCTCGCTGTCGAGCGTGTTCGTGGCGGTGGGCCTGGGCGGCACGGCGATCGCCCAGCCGGGCTGGCAGCTCTATGCGCTGGTCTGCGTGCTGAGTCTGGGAGAAGTGCTGCTGGGCCCGGTGGCCGCTTCGGTGGTCTCAGACCTTGCCCCCGAGGCCATCCGCGGCCGCTACAACGGCGCCTGGACGATCGTGTGGAACGGCGGCGCGTCGCTGGGACCGGCCTTCGGCGGCTGGTCTATGCAGACGATCGGCGGGCGCCAGACGTTCGCCATCGTGTTCTTCGTGGGCCTCGCCGGCGCCGGCCTCTTCCTGGCGCTGCGCGGCCGGGTGGTGTCGCAAGCAGCGGCGCGGCGCCGGCCCGTGCCCGAGGTCGACTGACGAAGAACGGCGCCGCCCGGCAGCTCAGGGCTGCCGGGCGGCGCCGACGAAGGATGCTCCAGGCCAAGCGTGGCTCAGCCGCCGAGCTGCTTAGAGGTCGAGCGCGTTCTGCAAGTCGCGCGCGTGCTCCTCTTCGACCATGAGGATGTCTTCGAGGGCGCGGCGCAGCCCGTATTCCTGGAGCTGCTCGGCCTGGCCGATGCGTGCCTTGTAGCGGGCGATGGCGTCGAGCTCGCCTTCGAGGTCCTGCTCGAGCATCTCCTTGGAGACCTTGGAGACGCGCACAGTGGCCACGTCGACGCCGGGCGTGCCGCCAAGGAAGTCGATCTGCTCGGACAGCGAGAGGGCGTGGGCGTGCTCTTCGTTCGAGTGGATGGTGAGCTCGGCGCGGATGGCGTCGTACTGGGGCCCCGTGATGACGGCCGCGTGCTGCACGTACTGGATCAGCGCCTGGAACTCCTTGGCGAGGTCGGCGTTCAAGTAGTCGACGAGCTTCGCTTTGGTGAGCGGCGCCGGGCCGGCGGCCGACGCGGCGCGCGGCTTGGCGGCCGGTTTGGCGGTCGATCTGCGAGTGGCCTTGGCGCTATGACCGTCGGTCTTGGGCATAGAGGCTCCTTACGTTGACGCGGGTCGACCGGCGCGGCGGGTGCGGCGCACGGTGCGGCGGTGACGCGCTTGCCTTCTGTCTCCTCTATCTATCACACGCCGAACGGCGCCGACCGCGCAGGGGGCGCGGCGCGTCGCGAGGTGGGGGGACAGGGCCGGCGGGCCGGCGGGTGGCGCGGGTCGGCGGCCGGTGGGCGGCCGCGCCCGTTTAGTCAGCCGTCGGCGCGGTCGGCGAGGGCGTCGGCGACGGCCGTGACGGCGTCGCGCACCAGCAGCGGTTCGAGCCAGCGGGCGGGGATGGCGTCGGCGCCGTAGCGGGCGCCCGCCAGGGCGCCCGCTACGGCGCCGACCGCATCGCAGTCGCCGCCGCGATTGACGATCTCGATCAGCGCGTCCTCGAAGGTAGTGGTGCGCAGCACGGCCCAGACCGCGGCTCGCAGCGAGTCGATCACGAATGAGGTGGCGTGGATCTCGTCGGGCTCGGCGTCGAGGGCGTCGCGCAGGGCGCCGGCGACGCGGGAGTCCTCGTCGTCGAGGGCGGCCGCGATGGCCGGCAGGCTCTCGGGCAGGCTGTCGGCCATGGCCGCGACGACGAGCTCGTTGAAGGCCACGCACGACCAGCCGGCGAGGTGGTCGTAGTGGGTGAGGGTCGATTCGCGCAGCGTGTTGCGCCGGCGAGCCTCGGGGTCGCGGACGTAGCGCAGTGCGACCGGCGCGCAGCGCATGATGCTGCCGTTGCCTGCCTGCGGGAAGCCGAGGACCTCGTGAGCGCGCCGCGAGGCGACGTCCCAGGGGGTGCCTGACGACAGGGCGAGCATGACCGTGCGCGTGGTCAGGGCGCAGTCGCGGGGCCCTCCGGCAAACCAGGCGCGGTAGCGCGACACGACATCCTCGGGTTCGAACTCACCGACGGCCACGAGGCTCTCGGCCAGGGCGAGCATCATCTCGGTGGCGTCGGTGGCCTCGCCGGGACAGACGCCGTGGCAGCCGCCGCCGACCATCTCGTCGAGCACGCCCCAGCGTTCCCGCACCTGGGTTGCGGTCAGGAACTCGGCGGGGGCGCCCAGAGCCTCGCCCACGGCGAGGCCGAGCAGGGCACCGCGAAAGCGGTCGCGCGGCACGGGCCGCGGCAGTGCATGGCCGGCGCCGAACGTGCTCATGCGGGTGTCACGGTCGCGGTACGCACGTCAGGCGAGCAGCTCGCCAACGAGCATCTCGAAGAAGCGCGCCTGGAAGGGCAGGTCGTCGATAGCGATGCGTTCGTCGCGCGCGTGCTCGCGGCCGCCCATGGTCGCCGTGTCTTCGGCCACGAAGGGACAGAAGCCATAGGCGGCGATGTCGGGGAACGCCTCGCGAAACCAGCGAGAGTCGGTGAAGCCACCGAGGTGAACGGGGACGATCTCGGAGTCGGGCACGAGGCGGCTCATGACACGCTCGACGGCGGCGCTCAGGGGAGTGGGGAGCGGCGATTCGTTGCCGTCGGTCAGGTCGATCCAGGAGAACTCCCAGCCCTCGATGCCGGCGAGAGCGGCGTCGACCTCGCGGCGCACGTCATCGGGCTTCTGGCCGGGCAGCATGCGGCAGTCGATGTCGACAGAGGCGTGCGAAGGGATGACATTCACGGCCTCGCCGCCGCCGTGAAGCACCGTGGGTGAGAAGGTCACGCCCAGCAACGGCTCGATCAGGTACGCCGACTCGGGGTCGCGGCCCAGCAGCTCGCGGATGGCGGCGCGCGCCCGGTCGGGGTCTTTGAGCCGCGCGCGCAGCCCTGGGTCGGCCACGAGGCGCTCGATGAAGCGCGCCGTGATCGGGGCCACGGTCACCGCCGCCTCGTGGTCGGCGAGCGCAGCGATCACCCTGCCGAGGCGTTCGACGGGGTTCAAGTCGTGCAACGGCACTGAGCCGTGGCCACCGCGGCCGTGTACGGTCAGGCGGAACTGGGCGAAGGCCTTCTCGCCGACGGTGAGCGGGTAGAGCCGCCTGCCGCCGACGACCGAGTAGGTGCCGCCGCCCTCGTTCAACAGGTAGTCGCAGCGCACGAGTTCGGGGTGGGTCGTGACCAGCCAGCGCGCGCCGCAATAGTCGCCGCGCTCTTCGTCGGCGGTGGCGATGAAGAGCAGCTCGCCGGCGAAGGGGGCGCCGGCGCGCGCCAGGCGCGCCACGGCGACGGCCTGGGCGGCCACCTGGTTCTTCATGTCGGTCGCGCCGCGGCCCCAGACATAGCCGTCGCGAACCGCTCCGGAGAACGGCGGGACGCTCCACTCGCCGGCCTCGGCCGGCACGACGTCGAGGTGGCCGAGGAGTCCCAATCGCGGTCCGGGACGCGCGCCCGGCAGGCTCACGATCAGGTTCTGACGGTCGGGAAGGTCGCCAACGAGCCGCGCCTCGAGACCGTGCCGGGCGAAGTACTCGACCAGCACCAGGGCGGCTCGGGTCTCGTTGCCGGGGGGGTTGGTGGTGTCGGCCTGCAGCAGTGCGGAAAGCAGTCCGACGGTCTCGCGCTCGAGCGCACTTCGCTCGTCGCGCGCCAAGCCCGATACCTGCACCGTCGTCCTTTCCGTCGTCTCCGCTTGCTCTTTATGATAGCGGGTTTGCGGCGGCGCGGCTCGCGCGTCTAGAGCAAGCTTGCCTGGCCGGGTGGGCGCCGGCGTTCGGTCGCCGCCGCGTCGGCCGCCTCGGACGGCCCTGCGGCGGCCGGGGGCCCGCCCGCGGCGAGGCCGAGCAGGGCCGTCATCTGCGCGGCGTTGCGCACGCCGTAGTCGCGATAGTTGTTGTTGAACAGGACGTGGACGCTCGCGGCCTGCGCGGCCAGGGCGCGGATCTGTGGCACCCACTCGCCAAGCTCGGACTCGTTGTAGAGGTAGTTGAAGCGGTCCGAGGCGGAACGTCCGCGCATCTGCCAGGTCTCGCGATTGCGCCCGTGGAAGCGCACGACGGCGGTGCTCGCCGTGGCGACCGACAGCGGGGGCGTGCTGTTGGCGAAGCCCTGGGGTTCGTCGACGGACACGTAGCCTGCGCCCTCGGACTCGAGGAACGACAAGGTACGTGCGGTGGCGGCTTCGTCGCCGAGCCAGCCGCCGCCGCGAAACTCGACGGCGATGGAAAAGGGGTCGAGCTCGCGCACGGCCTTGCGGATGTGCTCGCGACC
>Ga0181535_10006091_pt1 | contig 12653 bp, 12 predicted proteins | sample PEATcosm2014_Bin_44_FD_119774 | JGI IMG/M metagenome (GOLD analysis project Ga0181535, IMG submission 119774) | Peatland microbial communities from MTU Mesocosm Facility, Houghton, MI, USA - PEATcosm2014_Bin17_30_metaG | ecosystem: Environmental > Terrestrial > Soil > Wetlands > Peat | place...
AGACCAATGGCGCACGCTTCCTTGAGTCGCTTGGCATCCCTTTCGAACTCCGTGAGTACGAGGTGGATCCAGAAGATCTCTCCGCTTTGACGGTGGCCAAAAAGATTGGAATGCCGCCGGAGCAGGTCTTCAAGACTCTGCTGGTCACCGGGAATCTCGCCACCGGCATATCTCCCGCTTATCGTTTTGCCGTCATCCCCGGGGACGCCGAGCTGGACTTCAAGAAGCTTGCCCGGGCATCAGGCCTGCGCAAAGCTGAGATGGCTCCGCTCAAAGACGTTCAACCGCTCACAGGCTATATCCGCGGTGGTGTTACATTGTTTGGCGCAAGAAAGCCCTACCCGGTCTACATTGACGAAACGGTTGTCCTGTTCGACCAGATCAGCGTCTCAGCGGGGGCACGCGGCGTCCAACTCATCCTCACCCCGGCTGACTATCTGCGCGCCGCTCAAGCAATCGAAGTGGAAGTGCAGACGGCGGACCTGACCAAAGATGCGCACAGGCCGGCGTCGGAGGTCCAGGCAGGATGACCCGCGCCATGTGGACCCACCTTGTGAAAGACCTGCGCATCGAGTTGCGTTCACTCGACGCTTTTGTCTCCATGCTGTTTTTTTCGCTGCTTGTTGTCGTGTTGTTTTCGATTGCGTTTGATCCCCACGGCGAGTTCTCACGCGACATTGCCGGCGGCGTGCTCAGCGTTGCCACCATGTTCGCCTCGGTCAGCGCACTCAACCAGGCATGGGCACGCGAGATCAGGCACAACGTCATCGACGCGCAGCGCATGGCTCCCAGCCCCGGTGCAGAGCTCTTCCTCGCCAAGGTCATCGCTAACTTCCTCTTCGTCACCGTGGTCCAGGTCATCCTCGCGCCATTTTTCCTGATCTTCTATAACCTGCATATCGCGGGCCAGGCGTGGCTGCTGGCCATTGTTCTTCCTCTTGGAACCTGGGCCCTTGTGGGTAACGGCATCTTCTTTGCCGCGCTGTCCATTCGCACGCGCAACCGTGAACTGCTCCTGTCGCTGATCCTTTTTCCCATCTTCATCCCAGCGCTATTGGCCATGGTGCGCGCCACCACTTCGATCCTCACCGGCGACGGCGATCCGAGTCTGTGGATCAAGCTGCTGCTCGGCTACGACATCATCTTCACAACCGTCAGCCTGCTGCTGTTCGATGTCGTCTTCCACGCGGAATGAGGATGAGAACATCCATCGCAAGATCGACCTCATCTATGCTGCTCCGTCGTACACTGAAATGGTTCGACCAGGATTGATATGAAAAAAGCTGCAATCGGCCTGTACGTCCTCATCACCATTGCCTTGATGATCTGGGGCTTCTATCAGGCTATCTACGTCGCGCCCAATGACGCCATGCAGGGTGAAGTCTCGCGCATCTTCTATTACCACGTGCCGACGGCGATGCTCTGCTTCCTTTTCTTCGCCATCAGCCTGGTAGGCTCCATCGGCTACCTGGCCTACCGCCGCGGCAATCCGCTGCGGGCTCAAGCTGCCGATGCGCTGGCCCTGGCTGGCGCTGAAATTGGCGTCATCTACTGCACGGTTGTGTTGATCACCGGCCCCATCTGGGGACGCCGCGCATGGGGTATCTGGTGGACCTGGGACTGGCGCCTTACCACCACCCTCGTCCTTTGGCTTATCTATGTCAGCTACCTGCTTCTCCGCCGCTTTGCTGCCGGACCGCAGGTGCAGACACTGGCCGCCGTACTCGGCATCTTCGGCGCCCTCGACGTGCCCATCGTATACATGTCCAACCGCTGGTTCCGCACCCAGCATCCAGCCCCGGTTTTCGGCGGCGACTCCGACTCCGGCCTTAAAGACCCCCTGATGCTCCACGCCTTCGGATGGAACGTCCTTGCATGGTTTGCGTGGGGCATTCTGGTGTTGTGTTTCCGCTACTATGTTGAACGCCGCCAGCAGAAGATCGCCGCGAATGAAGCCCAGGAAGCCCTCGAGGCCTGATCGAGCGTCACAAATTCGCACCAAAAGGATAGGACCATGGACACCAAAGCGATTCTCGATCATCAGTTTGTTGTTGCCGCCTACGTTGTCACCTGGGCCATTCAGCTTGGCTACCTGGCGTGGCTAGGGATGAAATGGCGCGCGCAAAAGCGCGAAGTGACCCGCATCGCCAAAACGCCTCGCTAGTCTGGTTAACACCTAAGCAGCTCCATTGTCAGCAACTTAATGAAGATATGATCTCTCCGCAGGCCCTTGCCTCAGCGCCCCAACAATTCCTTTCCAGATTGAAATGCTACTTTCGTGGGAGTGCCATCTGCGTACCTATCTCCCACACTGGATCTACGTTGTCTTCGCGTTCAAGAAATACACGCCGATGATGTGTGTATAGGCAGGCTCCGACGAGCCGCCCGAGGAGTCAGACATGCATGACCTTTTAATTGCCCTGGCATTTATTGGAATGGTGATAGCTCCAGCGATTGTTGCAGCCAAAGCAGGCTCCAACCCCTCGAACGAAGGCAACTGAGGACGCTTCACCAGCCAACAAGCCCCCTTTTCTCCGATCTGGGTTGTTACTTCCCGATCACCCCCAACCCAATCACTGTCCCCAGGCCGGTTCTGCGTATCTGCGCACCCCTGACCCTCAAATGAAATTGCCGATCCCCCGCCCACCCGTTAAACTGATGGTTTGAGGGCCATGTCATGTTGGTTGTCATGAAGGCGCACGCCACGGCGGAGCAAATCCAGGCCGTCTGCGAGCACATTGCACAGCTGGGATTCCGCGCTCATCCGCTCCCCGGCGCCCAGCGCACCGCCATCGGAATCACTGGCAATCAAGGTGAGGTGGACCGCGGCAACCTGGAATCGCTCTCCGGTGTCGCAGAAGTGATCCGCGTCTCCAAGGCCTACAAGCTGGCCAGCCGCGACGTGAAAGAAGAAGACACCATCATCAATTTCCCGGGCACTGACGCCTCCATTGGCGGCCGCAACCTGGCTGTAGTTGCGGGGCCGTGCTCCATTGAAACGCGCGAACAGGCCTTCGCCATCGCCGAGCAGGTGGCCGCGGCCGGAGCACAATTCTTCCGTGGAGGAGCATTCAAGCCGCGCACCTCGCCCTACGCGTTCCAGGGCCTCGGCCTTGAAGCTTTGCAGATCATGGCCGAGATTCGCGACCGCTTCAGCCTGCGCATCATTACTGAAGCCATCGACAACGAATCGCTTGCGCTGGTGGCCGAGTGGGCAGACGTCATCCAGATCGGCGCTCGCAACATGCAGAATTTCTCACTTCTCAAACGCGCTGGCCGTCTCCGCAAACCGGTGCTGCTCAAGCGCGGCCTCTCCGCAACGCTTGAAGAATTCCTGATGTCGGCCGAGTACATCATGAGCGAGGGCAACTACCAGGTGATCCTCTGCGAGCGCGGCGTGCGCACCTTTGCTGACCATTCGCGCAATACGCTTGACCTCAGCATTGTTCCCGCCATCCAGCGGCTTAGCCACCTGCCGATTCTGGTGGACCCCAGCCACGGCACAGGCAGGCGCGACAGCGTGCTGCCCATGGCGCGGGCCGCCATCGCAACCGGCGCGGACGGAATTCTGGTGGAAGTCCACCATCAACCCGAAAAGGCCCTGTCAGACGGTCCACAATCCATCTATCCCGCCCAGTTCGTCACCATGATGGACGAGATCGAAAAGATTGCCCCGGTGGTGGCCCGCCATCTGCCCCGAGGCATTCACATCGCCGCTGCCGTTTAAGCGCATGACCGCTTTGCCGAGTACGTCAAACTTTTCGCGTAACAAGCAGCGGAAACCTCGAGGCGTGAGGACCGCCGAGACTTGGCCTTTGCGCCGCTGGAACGATGCCTGCCACAAAAGGATACTGCGTTCCCGCTGGCCAGCGTCACGATCGCTGATGTTTGCCATCAGCCTTGTAATCCTGGGGCTCAGTGACTGCAGCAAGCACGACTTCCCGCAATACCCGCCTGACTATCGCGAATACGCCTATATAACCAACGGCGGCAGCGGAACAGTCACCGTGCTCGACGTGGTGAACATACGCATCGATCGAGAACTGCCCGTGGGCCGCAATCCGGTGGCAGTCGTGGCAAGCCCCACCCGCAACGAGGTGTACGTCGTCAACTCCGGACCCGCAGGCGGCGAAGGCTCTGTCTCGGTCGTCGATGCGGAAAACAACACGGTCGCGGCCACCATTTCAGTTCACCGGCAGCCGGTTTCAATCGACCTTGCACCTGACGGCTCACTGGCCTACGTCGCCAACTCAGGCTCGAACACCATCTCTGTCCTCGACCTAAAGACGCGGCGGGAGACTGGCCAGATCGGCGCGGGCGAAGGGCCGGCCTCCGTGCGCATTGCTCCCGACGGCAAAAGCCTGGTGGTGGCCAACCAGCGAGGCAACAGCGTCAGCATCATCGATCAGGCGACGGGAAGAATCCGCGCGGTCTTCACCGGATGCCCGGGCGCCAGCGATGCCGTTATTTTGCCGGACTCGACCAAGACTTTTATTGCCTGCACCGGGGGCCACCAGGTGATCGTGATCGCCCTCGCGCACTCAAAGTTCAATCCTAATCAGCCTGACCGCCTTGAGACGTTCCTCGATGTTGGCCGAGCGCCCGTTCAATTGGCCTTGAAGCCCGATGGTGGCGAAATCTTTGTGTCAAATTCCGCATCAGACTCGATCTCCGAGATCTACACGAGCACAGACGAAGTCGGCGGAGCAACCATGATCGGCCAGTATCCCGTGCGCGCACTCGTCTCCAGCGACAACACCCTGGTTTACGTCGCCAATCTGCAATCCCAATATGTCACCGTCTACGCCATCGAAGACGGCCGTGTTAGCGACCCGCAACATCCCCTGCACGTTGGCGACGGTCCATCCGCCCTGGCATTTTCGAGCTCCGGCCTTCTGCTCTTCGTTGTTGACGCCCGCTCCGCCGACGTTGCTGTAGTTCGGACGGCTTCGCGCTCGCTGTTCACCATGCTGCCAACCGGCCGCGCGCCAAACGCCATCACCATAAAGTCTTTTAAACTGCCGTAACCCCAAGCAAAGAATGGTCCCAGACTGGACCGGCAGCCCCAACGCTCCGGGTTCAAGCATCTTCTCCTATCGTGACGAACTTTGCATGCGCTACAATTCCTGCAAAGCCATTTCCCCAGCGACAACTTCTCACCGGGAATCCTGCTTTTGTTCATTCATTCTCTGGCTGGAGCCATTTTGTCTCTCAGCCGGGCATGAAAGCAGCAGCAAGGGCGAAGGGACGAGTGTGCACGATTGCCGTGAGACGCGTAGAGGGATGGTTCTGCGGCTTTCAATTCTGCTTCGGCGATTGAAAGATCTTGAAGGAAATAGTGCGCTTGTTTGGCGTGGGATCGCGGTCCTTTTTTAAGAGATAGGAATCTTTACATGGGCAGAATCGACAGCCGGATGTGGCGTTCAGCGGCGTGCGTAGTTTGTTTTCTCATTTGCAGATTCTGTGTGGGTCAAGAAAGCCCGCCAGAGAGCAACGCGCCCATGCCAGGTGCGCCCGCACAAGCCGCTCCGGCACAGCCTTCGCCCGCGCAGAATCCGACCGCTTCGCTGCCCGACGCGCCCAGCGCAACTCAGCCCACCCCCGCGCCCGTGGCACCGGCTTACGAACAGCAAACCAAACGCATCATGGGGATGCTGCCCAATTTCCGCTCGGTGAGTGCCGGCGCAAACGTGTCCAAGGAGACCACGCGGCAGAAATTGATCACAGCGACTGAAGACAACTACGATTACACGTCGTTGTTCTTTGCCGGAATTATTGCGGCAGACTCGTTCGCCACCAAGTCAACTGCGGAGTTTCACCAGGGCGCGGCAGGATATGCCCGATACTACTGGCACACAGTGGCCGACCAATCGGTCGAAAACTATTTTGTTGAACTGATTCTTCCTGCCGTCACGCATGAGGATTCCCGCTACTATGCGATGGGCAAGGAAGGTGGCGGCTTCTGGAAGCGTGCAGGCTATTCGCTGACCCGTGGCGTGGTGGCGCGGACGGAGTCGGATAAGGCGACGTTTAACTACTCTGAGATCATCGGCTCAGCCGCAGCGGCTAGCGTATCTATTTTCTACTACCCGACCAAAGAACGAACCGTCGCCAATGGCTTTCGCAATTGGGGGCTCGACATCACTTACGATTCGGTGACCTTCGTCTTCCATGAATTCTGGCCAGACATCCACCACATGATCTTCAGGGGAAAAGGCGAAAAGGCGGCAGCGACACTATAGCCTCCATACTCGACGTGGCCTTCAACAACGCACAGCGCCGACGAAATGCTGAGTCCGGCCGCCAGTGCTAGCCCGCATCTCCGGCGCCGAACTCCAACTCGTCGAAGCGACGCCATTTATAAATCGCAATCGATAATATCCAGCTGAAGGCAAACAGCCCAATGATGCAGTAACCAAGCACGCCGAAGTTATCGTTGAGCTTGCCCACCCATCCCCACAAACCACCAGTCAAGTGGAACTGCCCAGCCAACAGCCCCAGCGCCTCTATCCCGCCCACCGCGAAGGCGACAACAACGGATACCGAGGTAATGGTGATGTTGTAGTACAACTTGCGGATTGGTTTGACGAAAGCCCAGCCATAAGCTCCCAGCATAAGAATATTGTCGGTTGAATCGATCAGCGACATGCCTGCGGCAAACAGCGTCGGGAAAACCAGGATCGACCACAACGACAGCCCCTTCGAGGCTTCAGCGGCCGAGATTCCCAACAAGCCAATTTCAGTGGCTGTGTCGAATCCAAGACCAAACAGGACGCCCAGCGGATACATGTGCCTACTGCGCTGGATGAGATTGAACATGGGGCGAAACAAGCGGGATAGAAATCCGCGGCTGCCAAGCAGCATGTCAAAGTCTTCGTCCACGTAAGGCTCTCCGCGCCGAACCCGCTTGAAGCTGCGATAGATCGACAGCAGAACGATCAGATTGACGATGGCAATGGCAAAAAGAAAAAACGCTGAGACCAGAGTGCCGATCAGGTTGCCAATCTGCCTGAAAGCGTCAATGCGATGCTGGAGTGCAAGCGCCGTAGCCGCAATCGCCAGGGATCCAACAATGACTACCGTGGAATGGCCCAGCGAAAACATCAGCCCCACTGAAACAGGCCGCTTTCCCTGCTGCATCAACTTGCGCGTTACATTGTCGATGGCTGCGATATGATCGGCATCCACCGCGTGACGAAGGCCAAAACTGTAAGCCAGAAACGCCGTACCCAGCAGCACCGGGTAGCCATGAAAAGCGATCAGCGCCCATAGCCACGCCGCCAGGTTGAAACCCAGCAGCAAAGCATAAATGCCGATCACCTTCGCTTTGGTACTGCCCGGTTCGTCGCTGAACAGGTTTCGCAGCAGGGATGGCATCTGGTTCCTTCTTGACGCGGGTCGAAGTGGCTTGAGCCATATTGACCCAACCCATGATCGTAACACGATTTTTGAAACCATGCGAACGATGAGGAAAGCTGGTCGTGGGTCGGCCGACTCGGGTTAACAAGCCCACCGGCTATCTTCTCAGCTCATACCGCGTCGCCACCGCCCCCGAGCCAAACTCCAGCCGGCTCACGAGCCTCAAGTCGATACGCTTCGATAGCCCCGCGAACAACGTCGGCCCGTGGCCCGCCAGCCTGGGGTGCGCCACTAACTCGTACTCATCGATCAAACCGAGCTCCGCCAGCGCCAGCGGGAGCTTTACGCCTCCCACAAGCAGTCCGTTGCCCGACTCTTGTTTGAGTTGCTGAACGGCCGTCCCCAGATCCCCGCGCACCAGTTCCGCGTTCCAATCGACCCAGCCAAGGGTGCTCGACACAACGTACTTCTTTGCCGCGTCGATCGTCCGGGCAAAGGGTTCCATCCAATCAGGTCGCGCTCCTGTCTGTGCCGGCGGCCGCCAGGCCGCCTCCATCATTTCGTAAGTCACCCGTCCAAACAGGAGAGCATCGGCCCAGTTGAGGTTCTCGATTGCGTTTCGATGCAAGTCTGGGTCCGGGAACATTTCACGATGATCGCAGCACCCGTCCAATGTGATGTTGATGGAATAGCGAAGGGGTCGCATGACGGAAGAATATCGCTCAAGGAGTGGATGAGCAACGTATGCGCGCCTCAGCGCCAGGAGCCATTCAAGTAACGCATGACGATGGCAATTTGAGAGCAGCCAGTGGCATTTGACAGGAACAACACTACCGCGTTCGCGGAGGTCGAGCCGAACGCTTTGCCAGATTGCGGATCCAGCGGCTAGTGCGAATGTGGATGCGGGTGAGTGGCGCTCATCAGGCTGGCGCCGGAGTTGGTCAAAACCAGTTTGCCAAGTTCGACACCGCGCAGGGCCAACATGCCGTCAGCCACTCCCTGCAATTCCTTGCTCTTCCCTTTCATGATGATGACTTCAAGACAATAATTATGATCGAGATGAACATGTGTGGCAGCCAGAATCATGGCGCCGGCATGATGTTGAACCTCGGTAAGCTTTTGCGCCAGGTTGGGTACATGATGGTCGTAGACAAGCGTTAGTGTTCCGACCACGGGTTTATTCGATTCAATGATTTCAGAAAGAAGCGCCTCGCGGATCAGGTCGCGGAAGGCCTCTGACCGGTTGGCATACCCGCGCTTGGCGATCAGCCGATCGAACTCCTTTAACAGGTCTTCTTCAAGTGAAACGCCGGTCCTGCTCAACTGGGTCATCGTGCTTCTCCATCCCGATTGTAGACCGCAACGGAAGCACGCAAAAGCCGCGGATTGAGCCTTCAGCAACATCGCGAAGATCGCCGGCTGGGCTCACAATCCGCGGCTCTCAGTGCGAAAACTACATTCCTTTGCGGCTGGCCGGAGGAATGATGTTGTTCATGCGCAGGTACACCGCCATCTGGCCGTAGTGGTCCATAAGGTGGGCCATGCCAAAGGCGGCCATCTCTCCGCGCGTACCGTTCGCCGTCATCACAAACGCATTTTCAGGAGTAATTGCGTCCACGTAAGCATGCGCGTGGGCAAAAGAGTCCTTCAACGCCTTCACGATTTCGGCCTTGGTTTTCAACTTGTCAAATGAGGCGGCATCGTCCACCATCGGCTTGTTGGGATCGTGGAAGAAGTATCCGTTGGCCTGCGCAACGTGCTTCACCTGGTCGCCGAAACTGCGCACGCCCTTGAAGTCGCCCGCGCCTGCTGGTGGCGAAAAGTCGTACTTGTCCTCAGGCATGGCTTCCGCCGCGCTGACGAACTCCTTTTCAAGCAGGCTGAGCAGCTTTCCGTATTCGGCCGATGGGGCCATCACGGTGCCGACGGCTGGCTTGGCGGGCGCAGAGGCCTGTGCTGAACCGAAGGCGGATGTGGCGGCCAGCAGGCAACAGGCAAGGATCTGATCCGCAATCTGGGTACGTATGTGCATGGAATTTCTCCTCCTGCGGCTTGTGCCGCATGACAGGAAATCTACCAGACCAGCATTGAAATCCGACAGTCCAGAGTTGTGAATCTTCCGCTCAATGTGACGAGCCGCGCGAAATATCCTGAATGCCCTTACAATCAATAAGTAGGAGACTGCCACGATGCGAAGAGTCTATGCGGACGCAAATGCCACCACCCCACTGCTACCTGAGGTGATGGAGGCCATGCGCCCGTACTGGATGGAGCATTTTGGCAACGCCTCTTCAATCCATCTTCACGGCCAGCAAGCCCATACCGCCGTGGACCGTGCCCGCGAGACAATGGCCGAGTTCTTCAATTGCCATGACGCCGAGGTTGTGTTTAACTCCGGCGGCACCGAGGGCGACAACACCGCAATCTTCGGGATTCTGCATCCCGGCGACCACTTCATCACCACTTCGATTGAGCATTCGGCAATTTTGGAAGCGGCAAGGCGGCTTGCCCGCAACGGTATTGAGACGACCTTTGTGGCGCCTGAGCCCAGCGGCCTCATCAATCCCATGGACATACGGCGCGCTATTCGCCCTGAGACCCGCCTGATTAGCGTCATGCTGGCTAACAACGAGACGGGCGTGCTGCAACCCGTTGAGGAGATTGGGAAGATCGCCTCTGAGACCGGTATTTTCTTCCATATTGACGCGGTGCAGGGCGCCGGCAAAGTGCCGTTCGATGTGCGCCGTTTTGGCTGCCACCTGCTCTCCATCAGCGCTCACAAGATGCATGGTCCCAAGGGAATCGGCGCCATGTTTGTTCGCCGTGGCACACCGATTGAACCGCTGCTGGTAGGCGGCAGCCATGAGCGCCGTCAGCGTGCCGGCACTGAAAATGTTCCCGGCATTGTGGGCCTTGCCAAGGCCGCTGAGCTGGCCATGCACAGCCTGGGGGACGGGACCATTGGCCGGCTGGCCACCATGCGCGACTGGCTTGAAGAGGCCATTTTGCGCATTCCTGGCACTGGCGTCAACGGAGCCAGCGATGGCGAACAGAAAGTTCCTCGCGTCGCCAATACCACCAATATATGGTTTGACCAGTTAGAGGGTGAAGCGCTGGTGATTGCGCTGGACTTGAAGGGAGTTTCTGTATCCGGCGGCTCGGCCTGCCACTCCGGAGCCACCGAACCCAGCCATGTGCTGATGGCCATGGGCCTGGACAAGACCAGGGCCCGCGCCAGCCTCCGCTTCAGCTTGCTCAAGGCCGCAAACGACGCCGACATTGACCACGTGCTTCAGGTGGTACCGCAGGCAGTTGAGCATCTGCGCGCACTTGCGCCGGTGGCAGCCGGAACCCTGGGCTGACGAAATGCTGTGATGACCATGAACATAACCATCGCCGTAGCCATGTCCGGAGGGGTCGACTCCTCGACGGTTGCGGCAGTGCTCGCCCATGCGGACGACGGCGACGTCGCTTCGCAGAACTCCGTAGTGGGCCTCACGCTTCAGCTTTGGGATCAGACGCGCCTGGCCAGCAAGCGCGGCATCCCCGACGCGCCCAAGGCGGGCCGCTGCTGCTCCCTCGATGACGTGTATGACGCGCGCAAGGTGGCCGAGCATCTTGGCATCCCCTACTACGTCGTCAACCAGCAGGAGCGCTTCGAGCAGGATGTGGTGCGGCCGTTTGTGAGCGAGTACCTGGCGGGACGCACGCCCATTCCGTGCTCGCTTTGCAACAACCACCTCAAGTTTGACCAGCTTCTGCAGACCGCGCGCTCCATTGGCGCGGACCGAATCGCCACCGGGCACTATGCGATCAACGAGTACGACGCCGATCGCAGCCGCTGGATTCTCAAGCGGCCCGTCGACAAGGCGAAGGACCAGACCTATTTTCTGTTCGGCCTGACTCAGCCGCAGCTTTCGCGCACACTTTTCCCTCTGGGAAGGCTGACCAAGCCTGAAGTGCGCGAGGTAGCTCGCCAGCGAGGGCTGGCGCTGGCCGAGAAGCCGGACTCGCAGGAGATCTGTTTCATTCCCGGCGGCGATTACAAGCAGTTTCTGACTGCCTATCTCGAGGAGCAGGGTCAAAAGGCTCCCGAGACTGCAGGCGAGCTCGTCGCTTCAAATGGCCAGGTCATCGGGCATCATGAATCGATCTCCAACTTCACCGTGGGCCAGCGCAAGGGCCTGGGCGTCAGCTCTCCTTCGCCGCTGTATGTTCTGAATATCGATCCAGCCAGCCACCGCGTCACCGTCGGCGCGGACGCAGAGTTGGCCACGCGCAGCCTGCGCGCCAATCGCCTCAACTGGATCAGCATTCCTGGGCTGATTGCCCCCATGCGCGTGCGCGCCAAGATTCGCCATCGCCACGAGCCAGCCTGGGCGACCCTCGAACCGGCCGGCGAAGACCAGGTGCTGGCCACCTTTGACGAGCCGCAGCGAGCAGTCACTCCCGGCCAGTCAGCCGTTTTCTATGACGGCGATGAAGTGGTGGGCGGCGGCTGGATCGTCTAAGCTTACTGCCGCACTGCCCACGCCAGGCCATCGGGGCTGGCCACCTCGATGCGGCCCACCAATTCAAGCGCCTTCAGGTCGATGACCGCGACGAATCCATCCCGACCGCAGGCCACATAGGCACGCGCGCCGTCAGGCTGCATCTGGATGCCCCCGGAGCCATGAACACTAGGTAGCCGTTTCACTTCCTTCCGGGTAGCAGCATCCAAGATCACCAGCGCCGAGCCCGGAGTGACCAGCGCCAGCTTTCCGTCTGGCGTGAATTTCAGCCTGTTCGCTCCGGGCACGTTGGCGTCAAGGGTTTCCACCACCTTTTCAGCACTAATGTCGATGATGGAAATGGTGCCGTCCCTGGCGTTGGCAACCCATGCCTCTTTGCCGTCCGGGGTGACGTCAAAGCCCTCCGATCCGCGGCCAACCGGAATGACAGTCAGCTTCCAGTCGCCTCCCGGCGGCGGCGGACCACCCTGGCCCGGAATTCCTGGAGCGGGACTTCCTGGAGCCGGACCTCCAGCTTGCGGAGCACCCATGCCCGGTGGCATTCCGGGCGGTGGCCCGCCTGCGCGGCCTTCCGTCTTTTCCATGAGGGTCACCGTGGCCGAGCTCACGTTGGTGGTGACGATGCGCTTTGCGTCTGGAAAAACAAAAAGCATGTGAGTCCGGTCCTGACCGGTTCCCAGAATCCAATCGATCTTGCCGGCAGCCGGGTCATAGCTTCCGATGGCCTTGGCGGCCTCGGCGGTAAACCAGACTTTGCCCTTCTCAAACCCCAGGCCGTGGGGC
>Ga0181535_10006092_pt1 | contig 12651 bp, 5 predicted proteins | sample PEATcosm2014_Bin_44_FD_119774 | JGI IMG/M metagenome (GOLD analysis project Ga0181535, IMG submission 119774) | Peatland microbial communities from MTU Mesocosm Facility, Houghton, MI, USA - PEATcosm2014_Bin17_30_metaG | ecosystem: Environmental > Terrestrial > Soil > Wetlands > Peat | place...
CCCGGTTCGCGATCCACAATCCGAAGTCATCTATTTGCGCGACGAGGAAAGCGGTGCGATATGGACCCCCACCGCCCTTCCAATTCGCGAGAATGACGCCTATCGCGCGCGTCATCGCCAGGGCTCCACGGTATTCGAGCACAACAGTCATGCCATCGCCCAGGAGCTGACTATCTTCGTGCCGGTCTCGGGAGACGGATCGGGCGACCCCGTTAAAGTGTACCGGTTGCGCCTTCACAATCACTCTGCCCGGCAACGCCGTCTCACCGTTACCTGGTTCGGCGAGTGGGTTCTCGGCTCCTCGCGTGAGGGTCAGCAACTACACGTGAGCACTCGCTACGACGAGGAATGCGGTGCGCTGCTCGCGTATCAATATTGGGCGGGAAGCTGGGCAGGCCGTCCGGCCTTCGTTGCCGCAAGCCCGCGCGCGACTTCGTGGTCCGCCGACAGAACGCAGTTCCTCGGCCGCAACGGATCCATCGCCAGACCTGCCGCATTGCGCCGTACACATCTCGACAATCGCGTTGGCGCCGGCCTTGATCCCGCCGCCGCCCTTCAGGTCACCGTGACCATCGATCCGCAGGGTCAGGCCGAAATCGTGTTCCTGCTGGGCCAGGCCGACAGCACCGAGGCCGTGCACTCGCTGGTGAAGCGATATCAGGAATCGGGCCAGGTAGAGGCCGCCCTTGCCGAAACCGAACGGTGGTGGGATTCGACGCTCGGCGCTCTGCAGGTGCGGACGCCGCTGCTGTCCACCGATTTCCTGTTGAACCGCTGGCTGCTCTATCAGGCCATGAGTTGCCGGTTTTTCGGGCGGTCCGCGCTATATCAATCTGGTGGGGCCTTCGGCTTCCGTGATCAGTTGCAGGACGCGATGGCCTTTCTCTACACTGCGCCGGGCCTCACACGTGGGCATATCCTTACATCGGCAGCTCGTCAATTCTCCGAAGGCGACGTGCAGCATTGGTGGCATCCGGACACAGGACTGGGCGTGCGCACGCGTTGTTCCGATGACATGCTTTGGTTGCCCTACGCCGTGGCAAACTACGTCGAAATCACAGGGGATACGGCGATTCTCGAAGAAGAGGTTCCCTACCTCGACGGCACGCCGCTCGGGGCGGCCGAACAAGAACGGCTTTTCATCCCGGCTATCTCGACGCAAACCGGGCCGCTCCGTGAGCACTGCCGGCGAGCGATCGAGTACGGTTCGCGATTCGGTACGCATGGCCTGCCTTTGTTCGGCTCGGGCGACTGGAACGACGGGATGAACCGCGTTGGAATCGAGGGGCGCGGTGAGAGCGTCTGGCTGGGCTGGTTTCTGTGCGCGGTCCTGGAGTCGTTTTCGCGAGTTATGGAGAACCGGAACCCCGGTGCGGAGCTCGTAGCGGCCTGGCGTTCACAAGGGAAGGCTCTCACGAAATCACTGGAACAATCCGCCTGGGACGGCGAATGGTATTTGCGCGGATTCTTCGACAACGGCGCGCCGCTTGGCAGCCATGCAAATCGCGAGGCGCAGATCGATTCCCTGCCACAATCCTGGGCTGTCATTTGCGGCGCCGCGCGGGAGGAACGGGCCCGACGCGCCATGATCTCCGCGCAGCAGCGCCTGGTAGATGAACAAGATCTCCTGGTGCGGCTGCTCACACCCCCCTTCGATCATTCCGACCCGACACCGGGCTACATCATGGGCTATCCGCCGGGCATGCGTGAGAACGGTGGGCAGTACACGCACGGGTCGCTATGGATGGCCCTGGCTCTGGCCCGCATGCAGGATGGTAATTCCGCCGTTCGGCTTCTGATGATGATGAGCCCGGTGGAACTCACGCGCAGCCCGAAAGCGGTGGAGCATTATCGCGGTGAGCCTTATGTGGTGGCTGCGGACGTCTCCTCCGCGCCCGGGAAAACTGGCCGATGCGGATGGACCTGGTACACGGGCTCCGCCGGATGGATGTATCGAATCTGGATTGAAGAGGTGCTGGGGTTCCACCTTCGTGGCAATGTGCTCACCATCAGGCCCGTCATCCCGGCCGACTGGCCAGGGTTCGAGATGACCTGGCGCTATCGGTCAACCACCTACGAAATCGTGGTGACCCGGCATGACGACGGGAACGATGCAGGCGTGGAGATGGACGGCCATCCGATGGAAGCGGGACAAATCCATCTCAACGACGACGGTGGCACACACCGCATTCGGGTCGGCGTGGTGAACCGCATGACACTCGCCGCCGGTCCCCTGGCGGTGAGCGAAGCCGGTATCGCGACATGAACGGACCGCCCCGCGCGCGCTCACGATCAGCTTCAGCAGGCGAAACAGTCGTCTTCGGAACGGCATCACACCGGCATGAATGAAGACGCAATAAATCGGCGAGAAGCACTGGTGGGACTGGCCACACTGGCTGGCGCGTCTGCCTCGGGTGAGACGGGAAACGCGGTTCAACTGCGCACGCTGGGGCGCACCGGGGAAAAGGTCTCGTGCATCGGAATGGGGGGCGCGCATCTCGGAAAACCGAAGCTCTCCGATGAGGAGGCCACTCGGCTGGTTCGGCAGGGTTTGGATCGCGGCCTGGCCTTTCTCGATAATTCCTGGGACTACAACGGCGGACAAAGCGAGATTCGCATGGGCAAAGCGCTGCGCGATGGATATCGCCAGAAAGCCTTCCTGATGACCAAATTTGACGGCCGCGACCGCGATTCGGCAAGCCGCCAGATTGATGAATCGTTGAAACGCCTGCAGACCGACCATCTGGACCTGCTGCAGTTCCACGAAACGATTCGCTTCGACGATCCCGATCGCTTCTTCGCTCCCGATGGCGCGGCCGAGGCCCTTGTCGCCGCCCGGAAAGCCGGCAAGACCCGGTACATCGGCTTCACCGGTCATAAGGACCCGCACATTCACCTCTACATGCTCGAGCTTGCGAAGAAGAATGGTTTCGCATTTGACACCGTTCAAATGCCCATTAACGTCATGGACCCGCATTTTCGCAGTTTCCTTAAGCTGGTGGTGCCGGTGGCGCAGGAAATGGGCCTGGCCATTCTCGGGATGAAGAGCATGGGGAGCGGGGTCATCCTGAAGAGCGGCGCCGTTTCCGCGGTGGAGTGCCTTCGTTTTGCCTTGAGCCAGCCTACATCCGTGGTGATCACGGGCATCGACAGCGGGCAGGTGCTCGATCAGGCTCTTCAGATCGCCACAAGCTTCACGCCCCTTTCGACGAGCGAAACCACCGCCCTGCTCGCGAAGACGGCCGAAGCCGCCACCCGCGGCAAGTTTGAGTTGTTCAAGACGACGAGTCACTTTGACAGCACGGCGCAGCATCCCGAGTGGCTTGGCCCGGAGACCCCGCAGGTCCAACAACTCGGGAGCAACTCATAGATGTCCCCCGTGATCCTCGACGAGGCGCACAGGCTTGCCGGCTTTCCTCGCCTCTACGCGTGCCAGTGCGGAGCGCCGGTGTTCTTTCGGAACGATGTCTGCCTGCGGTGCAAAACCCCGCTCGGCTATGAACCAGGCGCCGGCCGTGTCGTCGCGCTCGCTCCGGGCCCCGAACTGAATACGTGGATCGTCATTGGCTCTCCTCAAAGCGCGGTCTTTGAATACTGCGGCAACGCCACTTCGCCGGCGGCCTGCAATTGGCTGGTGCCTGCGCACGCAGCGGAAGGCGCGCAGCGGCTATGCCCCTCCTGCCGCCTCAACCGTACGATTCCCGATCTTTCCACCCCTCGGAATGCGGCGCACTGGCGCACCATCGAGGAGGCCAAAAGGAGACTCGTTTCGGCTCTGCTCGGTCAGCGGCTTCCCGTCAAATCACGCCTTGATGAAGATCCGGAACAGGGGCTCGCGTTCGACTTTCTGGCGGACCCGAATGACGGCCCTCGCGTTCTCACGGGCTATAACGATGGCATCGTCACGCTGAACATCGAAGAGGCCGACACCGCCTGCCGCGAGCGCACTCGCGAGCAGATGCACGAGCCCTACCGGACGGTGTTAGGCCACCTTCGCCATGAAGTGGGTCATTACTACTGGCAGCGGCTGGTTGAGCAAACACCGCACCTGGATGGCTTTCGCGAGCTGTTTGGTGACGAGCGCGCCGGATACGCCGAGGCACTGGAACGCCACTATCGCCAGGGTCCTCCGCCCGACTGGCAGGCGAACTATATCAGCGCCTACGCCAGCGCACATCCTTCGGAAGACTGGGCGGAGACCTGGGCGCACTATCTCCACATCGTTGACACGGTGCAGATTGTGGTGAGTTTCCATCTGGATATTAACTCTGTCGAGATGCCCTTCGAAGCCTTTGCAGAGGATGCACTCATTCAGCCGGATGAGCCCTTCCTCGATCTCCTGAATTCATGGATCCGCTTCACCGCCGTGTTGAACGAATTCTCCCGGAGCATGGGACTCCCGGATTTCTATCCGTTCGTGCTCTCCAGAAGCTCAGTCAGGAAGTTGCACTTTGTCCATCTTGTCGTCGTATCCCGGCAATACGGCTGAACCTGGGTTCCACGGACGGATCGATCGGGAAGACATCGGGCCCCGGTTCCGTCCGGGTTCGGGCCAGGTACCGGTCACTGCCCGGGGTCCTCAGGGTCGGGATCTGGCGGAGGAAGCTTCGGGTTGGGGTCTTTCGTCCATTCCATCGATTGTCGTTGCATCGTTGTGAACTCCAGTGGCACCGGTGCACGCCGAGGCTCGCGACGCGCTCGCCGGATCAATCGAGGCCGCCTCTTCGGCACCGCCTGAAAAATCGACGCGGCGTCTGGAGAATATTCCGGATTCCGGCAAACATCCCGTGTTCCGGTCAACGCCGCAAAACGGCCTTTGACTTGCGATGGTAAAGCCCGAAGGAGAAGCCCTTGAACCGGGACGGAACCGAAGCTCCTGGATCGCCCGGCAAATGCTAATGTGTACCGGAGTGCCCCACGGCCGCTGATCACCAGGATCTGTGAGATGAGGAAGGATGAGATCGGGCAAAAACAACATCGAAACCTTCACCACCCAGCAAGGTGCTTCTACAGACCACGCTCCGGAGGAGATGGCGGAACGCATCAAGACGTTTGATTGGTCCGGAACCCCGCTTGGCCCGATCAACCGCTGGCCCCAGAGCCTTCGCACCGCGGTGAATATCCTCCTGTCGTCGCGCTACCAGATGTGGATGGCCTGGGGTTGCGATCTCACCATGATTTACAACGATTCGTACCGGCCCACGCTGGGAATCAAGCATCCGCACGCCCTGGGCCGGCGGACCGACGATGTCTGGGCCGAAATCTGGCCGGACATCGGACCGCGCATCGAAGCTGTGATGTCGACCGGTAAAGCTACCTACGAGGAAGGGCTGCTGCTTGTTCTTGAGCGAAGCGGTTTTCCGGAGGAGACCTATCACACGTTCTCGTATAGCCCTTTGCTGGACGATGACGGCCGGATTAGCGGCATGCTCTGCGTAGTCACCGAAGAGACCGAACGGCTGATCGGCGAGCGGCGCGTAGAGACGTTGCGCGATGTTGCGTCCGCCCTCACCAACGCGAATACAGAGGATGAGGTACTGAATGCGTTGCAGCAAGTGCTCAGTCGAAAAACCAGGGATCTGCCCTTCACCCTGACGTACCTGTTTGACGAAGCCGGCGAGGCGCGACTGGCGTCATGCAGTGGCATTGCAGTGGAGCATCCGTTGGCGGCAAAGCGCTTTGAGGCCGGGTCCGACTGGCCATTGCTGGCGCGACAGATGTTCTTCAACCCGGCCACGCATCCCCAACGTCTGTCCAGGACACAAAAGCTCGCCCCGCTGCCCCTGGGCGATTGGAATAAGGCCCCCGAACAGGCCATGATCCTTCCCATTAAGCAGCAGGGTCAGGAACGGCCCGCGGGCTTCTTTGTGGCGGCAACAAATCCGTATCGGCAATTCGACACGGCGTACAGCGGTTTTCTCGATTTGCTCACCGGCCAGATCGCCGCCGGGCTCGGCAATGCCCGGGCTTACCAGGCCGAACGCCGGCGTGCCGAAGCGCTCGCAGAGATCGACCGCGCCAAGACAGCGTTCTTCTCGAATGTGAGCCATGAGCTGCGAACGCCGCTCACCCTGATGCTCAGTCCCGTCGAAGAGCTTTTGGCGAATGCACCAGAGGACCCCACTCACGATAATCGCGAATTGCTGGAACTGGTTCACCGAAATGGACTTCGACTTCAGAAGCTGGTTAATACCCTGCTGGATTTTTCGCGCATTGAAGCGGGGAGAATGCAGGCCGTATTCGAGCCTGTGGATCTCGCCCAATTCACCGCCGATCTTTCCGCTAATTTCCGCTCCGCTATGGAACGTGCCGGGCTCGCATTCGTTATCGAGTGCCAGCCTGTCCCGGAATCGGTATACGTGGACCTCGACATGTGGGAGAAGATTGTCCTGAACCTTCTTTCCAACGCCCTGAAGTTCACCTTCGGCGGTACGGTTCGAGTTTCCCTGCGAAGCCGGGGGGGGCATGTCGAGATGGAAGTTGAGGACACCGGAACCGGGATTCCGGCAGCGGAACTTCCTCACGTGTTCGAGAGGTTCCATCGAGTGGAGGGCGCCCTCAGCAGAACCATTGAGGGATCGGGCATTGGTTTGGCACTCGTTCAGGAATTGGTCAGATTCCACGGCGGGTCCGTTTCAGTGAAGAGCGAGGTGGGCCAGGGGAGCACGTTCACGGTTTCGATTCCCCTCGGAACAGCACATCTGCCCAGTGAGAAGATACGGGCGGCCGCGGCGGTCTCACCCACCGGGAGTCGGGCGGAGGTGTTCGTCGAGGAGGCGCTGCGATGGCTTTCGGATGGCCCAGTGAGCGCGCCAGTCGTCGTCGACAACATCGGGCACCCTGACGTCTATGCCCGCGGGGGCGAGAGAATCCTTCTCGCCGACGACAACGCCGACATGCGCGAATACGTTCGCCGTTTGCTTGGGGAGCGATTTCTGGTGACCGCCGTCTCCAACGGGGATGAAGCCCTCGCCTCTGCCCTTGCCAACCCGCCCGACTTGATCCTCAGCGATGTCATGATGCCGGGTCTGGACGGGTTTGGCTTGCTGGCGGAGATCCGGAAGAACGCGCGGACCCGGACGATTCCTGTGATCCTTCTCTCAGCGCGGGCTGGCGAAGAGAGCCGCGTGGAGGGGCTGGGAGCCGGCGCGGACGACTATTTGATCAAGCCGTTTACCGCGCGCGAGCTGCTTGCCCGCGTCGGCGCCCATCTGGCGATGCGAAAGAGGCGGGAGGAGGCCGAAAAGGCCGTGCGGGAGAGTCAGACCACGCTCCAGAGCTTCTACGACAGCTCCCTGTTCTGTATGGGGATCGCCGAATTGGAGAACGACGATGTGGTCGCCGTCTACTGCAATCGTGCGACCGCGGAATTGTTCGGGACCGAAGTGCGGACCATGGCCGGAAGGAAATGGAAGGACCTTGGCGTCCCCGATTCGGTGGAGCGGATCTGGATCGAACAGTACCGGCGCTGCCAGGAACAGGGTTCCGCGGTGCGATTTGAGTTTGAAAGCCCTCACGCATCGGGCCCCCGCGGGCTGAGCGCCGTCGCGAGTTACCTGGGCGCTGGCCCGAATGGCCGGCCACAGTTCAGCTTCATCGTGGAAGACGTGACGGAGAAGCGTCGCGCCGACGAACTGCTTCGCCGCACCAATCAAGACCTTCTTCGCGCGAACGCGGATCTGGAGCAGTTTGCGTATTCAGCGAGTCATGATCTGCAGGAGCCATTGCGCCAGGTGGCTGTATACAGCCAGCTCCTGGAAAAGAAATACGCGTCTCACCTCGACGCAAAAGCTCTCGGGTATCTTGCGTACTGCGTCGAGGGCGCGCACCGGATGCAGATGCTGATTCGCGATCTTCTGGCATACTCGGCGGCGGGAAAGGCATCGATGGATTCCGCTGGTCTCGTGGATACCAACGACGTCATCGAGAATGTCTGCAAGAACCTCGCGACGACAATCGAGGAAACCGGTGCCGCGCTCACAGTTCCACAACTTCCCAAAGTGTTCGGCGATCCCGTCCCTCTGACCCATCTTTTCCAGAATCTGCTCTCAAACGCACTCAAGTACCGCAGCGAAAGAGCGCCTGAGATATCCATTGGCGCGGTACAGGACGGGTGTTTTTGGCGTTTCTTCGTGAAGGACAACGGGATTGGCATTCCCGACGAATTCCGCACAGAGGTATTCGGGATTTTCAAGAGGCTGCATGGGCGTGAAGCATACGCGGGAACCGGGATTGGGCTGGCCATCTGCCAACGCGTCGTGGAGAGCCTTGGCGGACAAATCTGGGTGGAATCGGAGGAAGGCAGGGGATCCACGTTCTTCTTTACATTGCCGATCGAGAGGCTGCCATGAAGCTGGTCAAGGGTGCTCGGGTTCTCCTGGTGGAAGATAACCCGGCCGACGTGAATCTGGTCGAGGAGGCCTTGGCCGAAGCCCACGTGAAATGCGGACTTCAGATTCTGGGAGACGGGATGAAGGCCCTGCAGTTCATTGGCAACGTGGAGAAAGGCGAGGAGCTTTGTCCGGACCTCGTCATGCTCGACCTGAACCTGCCCTGCCTCGGCGGCGAGCACGTATTGAAGCGCCTGCGTGCCAGTCGCCGATGGGCTGCTGTCAAGGTTCTGATCATCACGTCTTCCAACGCGGCAAACGATCGTGAACGCGTCATGAAGCTGGGGGCGACGGATTACTTCCGAAAGCCTTCGACCGTCGAGCAGTTCCTGGCTCTCGGCCCGAAGGTTCAACAGATGCTGGAGTGCTGACACCAGCCGGTCTCCACTATTCCGCTTAAACGAGTGGCTGCAAGATTGAGATTTCGTGCTCCCGGCCTCGCCAAGAGGCTCAGATGCGGCTATTCTTCGCGCAATCTTCTTCGCTCCGTGGAGTCCCACGGGGTGAGTCGCGCCCTATGAAAAAGCGCAGGCAAACTGAACCATCACGCGTCCCGTCGTCCACGTACCGCCTGCAGTTCAACGGCTCGTTCACGTTTGCGGACGCCACAAACCTAGCCGATTACCTGGCCGAACTGGGCATCACGGACGCCTATGCATCGCCCTTCCTGATGGCCCGTCCGGGCAGCACGCATGGCTACGATGTTACCGATCCGACGCGGTTGAATCCCGAAATCGGCGACGACGAATCGCTCCGGCGTTTCTCGGCAAAGCTCAAAGAGCATGGCATGGGGATGCTTGTCGACGTGGTTCCGAACCACATGTGCATCACACATCCCTCGAACAAGTGGTGGTGGGATGTCCTCGAAAACGGCCCAAGCAGCCGCTATGCGCGATTCTTCGATATTGAATGGCATCCGCCGAAGGAAGAGCTCGCGAACAAGGTGCTGCTGCCGTTTCTTGGCGATCAGTTCGGTCGCGTACTGGAGAACAAGCTGATTCAGGTTGTGAATGAAGAAGGGAAGTTCGAGGTGGCGTTTTATGAAAACCGCCTGCCGCTGAATCCGCGGACCTGGCCGTCGATTCTGGACCCCGCGGTGATTGCTCTGCGAGACAGACTCGGGGCCACGCATGAATACGTGCAGGAACTCGAGAGCATCATCGCCGAGCTTGGGCACCTTCCAGGCATCACTGAAACCGACGACGCCAGGATTCATGAGCGAGAGCGCGAGAAGGAGATCGCCCGGCGCAGACTATGGGGATTGATCGAAAGAAGCGCGGAGGCTTCGGGCGCCATCGAGGCGAGTCTCGCGGATATCAACGGCAAACGCGGCGAGCCGCGCAGCTTTGACCGTCTGGAACGCCTGTTGGAGAATCAGCCTTACCGCCTGGCTCACTGGCGCGTGGCGGGCGATGAGATCAATTACCGGCGATTCTTCGACGTAAACGGACTCGCGGCCATTCGCGTCGAAGACCCCGAGGTGTTCTCCACGGTTCACACGCTGATCTTCGATCTTGTGAAACAGGGCCACATTACCGGCCTGCGCGTGGACCATCCCGACGGGCTTTGGGATCCCGAGAAGTATTTCCGCTATTTGCAGGACGGTTGCAGGGCCCAGACTGCGCAAGCGCCCAATGGCAACGAGTCTGTCCGCGCGCGCGCCGAGCGCAGCTTCTACGTTGTCGCCGAGAAGATCCTGATTGGGAGCGAGCCGCTGCGTGCCAATTGGGCCATCGAAGGCACCACCGGTTATGGGTTCCTCAACCTGCTGAATGGACTGTTCGTCGACCGTTCGAAGCAGAAGGCGTTCGATCAGATTTACCGCCGGTTCACGGGCTGGTCGGAATCGTTTGATGACCTGATGCAGGAAAGCCGCAGGCTGATCCTGCAGACCGGGATGTCGAGTGAGTTGAACGTTCTCGCTCGCCGGCTGGACAGGATCTCAGAGCACAATCGATGGTTCCGGGATTTCACCCAGGAAAGCCTGCGCGACGCGCTGCGCGAAGTGATCTCGACGTTCCCGATTTATCGCAGCTACATTCGCCGAGAAGATACCGAGGTGGATCCGGAAGACCGCCGCCAGATCCTGATCGCCATTCGCGAAGCGAAGCGGCGCAACCCGGCCATCAGCGAATCGATATTTGATTTCATCCAGGGAGTCCTTCTCCTGGAGCATCCCGAAGGCTTGGATGACTCCCAGCGCGCTGAGCGCCATGTCTTCGCAATGCGGCTCCAACAGTTGACCGCGCCGGTGATGGCGAAGGGACTCGAAGACACGGCCTTTTATCGATATTTCCCGCTCGCGTCGCTGAATGAAGTGGGCGGCGACCCGGCGCGTTTCGGGGTTTCGGTCAGCGCGTTCCATCGCCGGAATCTGCTCCGCGAATACACGTGGCCGAACACGATGAACGCGTCCTCCACGCACGACACCAAGCGCGGCGAGGACGTGCGCGCGCGGATCAATGTGCTTTCGGAAATGCCACGCGAATGGTACAGCGCGATTCGTCGATGGCGCGACATGAATCGCGCGGCGAAGACAAAGTTGGAAACAATCGCGGCGCCGGACGCGAACGCCGAATATCTTTTCTATCAAACGCTGGTCGGAACGTGGCCATTGCAAGCCATGGATGCGTCGGCTCACTCCGCGTACGTGCAGAGGCTTCAGGATTACATGGATAAGGCGCTGCACGAAGCCAAGATGCACACGAGCTGGATCAACCCGAACAAAGGGTACGATCAGGCTGTGCGCCAGTTTGTCGCGCGCGCGCTTGATACAACCGGGAGGAACCAGTTTCTCGAGGATTTCCTCGAGTTCCACGGGCCCATCGCCAGAGCCGGCATATGGAACTCTCTCTCGCAAACGCTGTTGAAGATTGGCGCTCCCGGCGTGCCCGATTTTTATCAGGGCAACGAACTGTGGGCTTTCGACCTGGTGGATCCCGATAATCGGCGGCCTGTCGATTATGCCGCCCGCGGCAAGCTGCTGGCTTCGCTCCGCGAGAGAAATTGGAACGGTGCAGACGCGCGCATGCAACGTTTGGTGAAGAACCCATGTGATGGCGCGATCAAGATGTACCTGATGAGCCGGGCGGTGGGGTTTCGCAGGGATCGATGTGAGCTGTTCGCCAAGGGCAACTACACTCCTTTGAATGCCGACGGTAACCGGGCAGCGCACGCCGTGTCGTTCGCTCGAACACTGGGCGATGAAGTGGTCATCGTCGTTGCTGGGCGATTCTTCCTTAGGCTCGGCGAGCCGCATGGAGTTCCGGCTGGCGAGGCAACCTGGGGGAACAGCGTCCTGACGCTGCCCGAAAACATGCAGCGGCCATTCCGAGACATCTTCTCCGGCCACACCATCACTCCGGAAGTCCGCGATGGGAAACTCGTCCTTCCTTTGGCCACCGCATTCGCACACGCCCCGTTTGCAATGCTGCACAGCGCATGACTGCCTGGCGATTGGTTTACGGAGCAACTGTCCTGCCCGAAGGTGGTGTCGAGTTTCGCGTGTGGGCGCCGCGAGTGCGGGCCATGTCGGTGAGGATTGAGGGTTCTCGCCACCGCGAGCACGCGATGGATCGCGAGGGCGAAGATTTCCATGCTGTCGTGAAGAACGCGCGGTCCGGCGAATACTATTCGTATGTGCTGGATGATAAAGCCGACCGGTCCGATCCCGTGTCGCGATCGCAGCCGGAGGGCGTGCACGGCCCATCGCAAATTGTGGATCCCAACGGGTTTGCATGGAGTGATAGCGATTGGCGGGGCATTCCGCTACGCGATTACATCATCTACGAACTGCACGTGGGCACGTTCACTCCCGAAGGCACCTTCGAAGCGACGATCGCGCGGCTGCCTTATCTGAAAGAACTCGGAATCACGGCCGTGGAGCTGATGCCCGTCGGCGAGTTTCCGGGTAATCGAAACTGGGGCTACGATGGCGTCGATATTTACGCGCCGCAATCGACGTACGGTGGTCCCCTTGGCTTGAAAAAGCTGGTGAACGCCTGTCATGAGACTGGACTCGCGGTGGCTCTCGATGTCGTCTACAACCACTTCGGGCCCGAAGGCAATTATCTGGGCGAGTTCGGACCGTATTTTACGGACCACTACAAATCGCCCTGGGGCGACGCTATCAATTTCGATGGCCCTGGAGCGGACGGCGTACGGCGGCTGATCATTGACAACGCGCTGTATTGGTTGACGGAATATCATATTGACGCGCTTCGCCTCGACGCGATTCACGCGATTTACGATTTCAGCGCGC
>Ga0181535_10006093_pt1 | contig 12648 bp, 9 predicted proteins | sample PEATcosm2014_Bin_44_FD_119774 | JGI IMG/M metagenome (GOLD analysis project Ga0181535, IMG submission 119774) | Peatland microbial communities from MTU Mesocosm Facility, Houghton, MI, USA - PEATcosm2014_Bin17_30_metaG | ecosystem: Environmental > Terrestrial > Soil > Wetlands > Peat | place...
ACAGGCCGCTGGTCACGCGGTGAGTGAACTCGATCATGGTGTTCACGCTGGGTGAGGGCTGCAACACCGTGCCATTGCAGAGCGGCCAGTGATTGCCGCATCCGGCCCCGGCGCCGGTTGCGCGCACCAGCGTGCCCCACAGGATCACGGCGATGAAGTAGACGAGCACGCCCCACGCAAAACGGCGCAGGGCCGGCGATGGAAGACGCTTGGCATTGATAGGGATGGCTGAAGCAAGCATGAAGAATGACTCCGGATGGAACCATTCAGTGTAGAACAGTTGCCTGGCGTCCTCTCTATTCCGCCAGCAGCCTCACCACATGATTCACAATGATCAGGTCTTCCGCCGGCGGAATCACACGCACCGTGACCGGCGAATTCTCGGCGGAGATGACGGCTTCACCGCGCACATTGTTGCGCGCTGCATCCAGCACAATTCCCAATGCCCCCAGCCCGGCGCAGATCTTCGCCCGCGAGGCAATATCGTTTTCGCCGATGCCGCCAGTAAAGACCAGCATGTCCAGACCGTTCAGTTCCGCAAAATAACTGCCAATCCATTTCGCAATCGTCCAGGTAAACTTGTCCACCGCAAGCTTTGCCTTGGCGTTGCCCGCCTTGATGGCGTCGCGCAGGTCGCGCATGTCATTCGAGAGATCGCTCACACCCAGCAGTCCCGCCTTCTTGCTTGCCACGATCTCAAGCTGGTCTGCTGCATCCTGCGCGCTCGTGACTGTTTCCGCAATCTTGCGCAGGATAAACAACAGCACCCCTGGATCGATGTCCCCCGTGCGCGTCCCGCTGATGATACCGCCGGTCGGCGTGAGCCCCATCGAAGTATCGAGGCACTTGCCGTTCCTGATCGCGGAGATCGAAGCCCCATTGCCGAGATGGGCCACAACCAGCTTTTCTGGAATGTTGGGCTGCAACTGGTAAATGATCGACTCGTACGATATCCCGTGTGCCCCGTAGCGGCGAACTCCCATCGCCGAATACTCCTCGGGAATGGGCATGTGGGAGACGACTTCAGGCATGGTGCGATGGAAGTAGGAGTCGAGGCACACGAAGTTGGGAACGCCGGGGAACAGCCGCAGCGACTCCCGCATGATATAGACAGCGATGGGTGTGTGCAGTGGCGCAAAGGCCGTGTAGCGCTCCATTTCGTCGATTAGTTCGGGCGTGATGAGCTGGTTCTCCTGCACCGTAGGCCCGCCGCAAACCATGCGATGGCCGATGGCCACCGGGGCAGGGAAGTCAGCGGAATGCAAGGCGTCGGCAACCAGTGCAAACGCCACCGCGCGCGTGGGTAGTGCAGGCGATTGATCGACGAGCTTCTTGTCAGTCGCATTCTTGATCCAGAAAGAGCCTTGATCGGTGCCGATCCCGTCGACCGCGCCTTCATGCAGCTTGCGCCGGACGCCGTCACCCGCTTCATAGACCGAAAACTTGATGGAAGAAGAACCGCTGTTCAACACCAGGACAGGCAAAGATGACATGAATGAAATCCTCTTACGTCGGGCTGATTCAATCACCGGGTTATTGGTCAACTTCTCGGCCAGCGCCAGTTCTTGATCTCCGGCATATCGTCGCCAATTTCCGCCACGTAGAGCCGATGCCGCTGGATCTGTTCCGAGTACCATTGCTCGGCCGTCTCAGTCTGCCCTGCAAGCCGGGGCACGCGCTTGATTGCATCCAGCGTCAGTTGGAACCGGTCAATATTGTTGAGCACGCACATGTCGAAGGGCGTCGTAGTCGTTCCCTCTTCTTTATAGCCGCGCACGTGAATGTTGTCATGATTGTGCCGCCGGTAGGTGAGCCGATGGATCAGCCATGGATAGCCGTGGAACGCGAAAACAACAGGCACACCAACCGGAAACAGCGCATCGAATTCCTCGTCGGGCAGGCCGTGCGGATGCTCGGAGGCAGGCTGCAGCGCCATCAGGTCAACTACGTTGACCACGCGAATGCGCAGGTCCGGCACTTTGGCGCGCAGAATTGTTACCGCAGCCAGCGCCTCCAAAGTCGGCACGTCGCCGCAGCACGCCATCACTACTTCCGGTCCGCCTTCATCGTTTGAAGCCCACTGCCACACGTCCAGGCCCTTGGTGCAATGCGCTACAGCCTCTTCAATCGTCAGCCATTGGGGCGCAGGCTGCTTGCCGGCCACAATAAGATTGATATAGTTCCGGCTGCGCAGGCAATGGTCCGAAACCGAGAGCAGGGTATTGGCATCCGGCGGCAGGTAAATGCGCACCACGTCTGCTTTTTTGTTCATCAGGTGATCGATGAAGCCTGGATCCTGATGGCTGAAGCCGTTATGATCCTGCCGCCAAACCAGAGAGCTAAGCAGATAGTTGAGGCTGGCAATGGGCTTCCGCCAAGGAATGCCGCGGGTGACCTTCAACCATTTGGCATGCTGGTTGGCCATCGAGTCGATGATATGGATGAATGCTTCATAACAGCTGAAGAAGCCGTGGCGGCCGGTCAGCAAGTAGCCCTCGAGCCAGCCCTGGCACATATGCTCGCTCAACACTTCCATCACGTGTCCGGTCTCGCTGAGGTTTTCGTCTACCGGAAGCGTCTCCGCCATCCACGCCTTGCCAGTCCCGGTGATCACGTCCTGTAGTCGATTTGAAGCCGTTTCATCGGGTCCGAATACGCGGAAGTTCTTGTGTTCGAGGTTGGCCTGCATCACGCCATGCAGTAAATGACCAAGCACGCGCGTGGACTCCACATCCTGCTGCCCCCGCCCATCAATCTTCACCGCAAAATCGCGGAAGTTGGGAACGTTGAGCGGCGTGAGCAACAGTCCCCCGTTCGAATGGGGATTCATGCCCATGCGCAATCGGCCCTTGGGTGCGATGTCCGCCAGATCTTCTCTGAAATGGCCTTTTGCGTCGAACAGTTCCTCGGGCTTGTAGCTGCGCATCCACTCTTCCAGTTGGCGCAGGTGTTCGGGGTTTTGTTGAATCAGATCGAGAGGCACCTGGTGGGCACGCCAGGTGTTCTCCACCGGCTTGCCGTCCACAAATTTGGGGCCCGTCCAGCCTTTTGGCGTGCGCATGATTAGCATCGGCCATGCCCGGCGGGCCGTCGATCCTGCTTCACGCGCTTCCCTTTGAATTGCAGCGATCCGGTCCAGCATGGTGTCGAACACCGCCGCGGCCTGCTGGTGCAACACCTCCGGGTCGTCGCCTTCAAGCGTGAATGGCTCGTAGCCGTAGCCGCGCATCAAGTCCTCCAACTCCGCATGAGGGATGCGCGCCAGGATTGTCGGGTTCGCGATTTTGTAGCCGTTTAAGTGCAGAATTGGCAGCACTGCCCCATCCGTTGCCGGATTGAGAAACTTGTTCGAATGCCAACTGGTCGCTAATGGGCCCGTTTCCGCCTCTCCGTCGCCAACCACGCAGACCACAATCAGATTTGGATTGTCAAACGCCGCGCCATAGGCATGCACCAGTGAATAGCCCAGTTCTCCGCCTTCGTGGATGGAACCGGGCGTCTCCGGTGCTACGTGGCTGGGAATCCCGTATGGCCAGCTGAACTGGCGGAAAAGGCGCTTGATGCCGTCCTTGTTCTGCTCGATGTGGGGATAGATCTCTGAATAAGAGCCTTCAAGATAAGTGTTCGCCACGATTCCCGGACCGCCATGTCCTGGCCCAATCACAAAAATCATGTTCAGATCGCGCTCGCGAATCAGGCGATTCCAATGAACATAAAGAAAGTTGAGCCCTGGGGTTGTGCCCCAGTGGCCCAGCAGTCGCGGTTTGACGTCGTCAAGGGTGAGCGACCGCTCCAGCAAGGGATTGTCTTTCAGGTAAATCTGGCCAACCGAAAGATAGTTGGCGGCACGCCAGTAGGCATTTATCTTGGCTAATTGTTCCGGGCTGAGGGGACCGTTGCTCGCTGTTTGCTCGCTCACATTGAACCTCGCATGGGAGATTTACGTGCCACATCAAGGCTAGCAGTCGCGCGTTACAGTCATGGGTGATTAGAGTCACACGTTCGTAAAATGGCCGCCATTGCTTCAGGCTAATTGCAGGCCACCAGAGGAGGAATAGATTCAATTCCCCTCCTTGTGCCGCACCAGCTTGACAGTCGGCCGTCTTTCGGAGTCCAATCGCTTGCTGCTCCGGTTGGATTCGGAAGTGGCCGCGGTTTGGGAACAGCCGTCGCAATCGAAGTGAGAGGCAAATCAGGGATGAACATAGTACTTTGGATCGTTCAATTCATCTTGGCAGGGGTGTTTGTGTTTACCGGGGCGAGCAAGGTTGTGGCCTATCCACAGTTGATCATTGTGGTTGAAGCGCGTAACAAGAGTGGCCCGATTGGAATGTCCAGACGACTGGCCGCACAGGTCGGCCTTTTAGAGATTCTGGGGGCTGTCGGCCTGATTCTGCCCTACGACTTTTGGCCTCCCCACATTCTCACCCGCATTGCGGCTGCCGGACTCGCACTCCTGATGGTGATCGCCGTCATCTATCACGGACGGCGGCAAGAGCATGCCACACCCAGCATCGTTCTCTTCTTGTTGGCCCTCTTCGTAATCGTGGGTCGTTCCCAGCAGTGAGTCAGGTCAGTCATCAGATCGCAATGCCGGCCAAGTTGGGTTGCTCCGCCAGTTTCAAGCTTGATTTCCTTGATTTGGCGACGTCGAGACATCAATCTGTCCCAGGTTCAACCGGTAAAAGCCTCACTTATGCAAAACCGTAGATATCATCTTATACTTATGTAGTCGTCATTTAACGAGCGTGAATCTCACCTATGCATCCAACGTTAGATCAACAATGCGTTGCAGTTGAGAGTCATTGTTGGATTCCACGGCAGTATGAAATGTGATGTTGATTTCCCCTGCCTGTTCAAAATTGATTGACTTTTTTATCACACTATCCTTATATTTCAATCATTACTGGGGTTTCTGACGACCTCGCGCCGTGAAATCAGGATTCACCCCTCCAGGCAAGACCTAAACAACGAAGGCAGGTGGAATCATGAACAGTTTGGATTGGTTTGCGCAGATTCTGTTCGGTTGTGTGTTCTTGCTCGATGGGCTTCGCAGAGTTTTTCGCATCTCGTCGGGATTTGAACCAGAGCAAAATGCCACCCAGGGCCAGTGCATTGGAATGTCTCGAGGGGCCACGCTGGTAATTGGGTTGGCCGAGATGGGAGGAGCGTTGGGGCTGCTGGTGCCCACCCATTCTGCCCTCGCTAACATTCTTCCGCTCCTGGCAGCTGTTGAGCTTGCAGTTCTTTCACTTTTGGTTGCCATCTGTTACGTTCGTCGGAAGATAGCCACCGGGCCTATCATCGCTCTGTTTCTCTTTGCGATGTTCATCGTCGTCGGCCGCATAGCCTAGACTGTCGACTTTACCAGAGGTTTCCGCGGGCCCGCGACCGGCAACGCATTGCCTGGCTTCGCGGCCTGCTGTCACAGATGGCGCTTGAGCTTGAGAATCTGTGATTCGAAGCCGAACCAGAGCACTGTCGCCAACATTGTGGAGGCGGTCAGCCTGAAGGCCACAACCGCGAGGTCGCCTGCGATGCCGTAGCGATCCATGCGCAAATCGAACCAGCCAAAAAAGATGAAGATCATGATGTGGGTCATGTACAAGCCATAGCTGATCCGGCCGTAGAAGGCCAAGGGTCCTCGGCGCAGCAAATCGCTTAGCGGATTCCGTGCCCCTGTCGAGGCAATGGAGGCCAGCACCGCGCCGGCAAACGCCACCGCCAGCGCCGAATCAAGGAACGCCGTCCCGCCCGCGATGGTAGCAGCCACCGACACCCCCGTGGGAATCGCGATCAGTCCCACCCATATCCAGACGCGCCGGCTTACAGGCAACGTGTAAAGGGCAATTGCCAGCAGGCTGCCCCATGCAATTCCATCCAGATGCGTCAATGTATGCGTTGGCGTGATCCATGCCAGGTGGGTTTGCCGCATCAGCGGCGATCCAACCACCGCTGCACTCAAGACCGCTGCCAGAAATGAGGGCTTGCGCAGGAACCGTACAGCCGGGGCCCACAGGAAGTAATACTGCTCTTCGATCGCCAGCGACCAAGTGGGACCGATGGCCGGCGGCAGAGCCAGGTGAAAGAGATTCTGTACGAAAAAGATATAGGCCCACCAGGGCGCGGTTTTCACCGCAACCAGAATCGTGGGCCCGACGAACCAGGGGGCTTCAAGATAAACCACCGCCAGCAACAGTACGTACACCGGCCAGATGCGCAGCGCCCGTCGTCCATAGAAGTTGCGGAAATAATGCGGGTTCTCACGCGATTCAAGAAGAATCGAGGTGATCAAAAACCCCGACAAAACGAAAAACAGATTCACGCCGGCCCATCCCCACAAGCTGGCGTAGCCAATCCATGTACTCTGAAGTCGCGGGTGGCAGTGATAAATAACAACTGCCAGAACCGCAAGCCCCCGCAGTCCTTGAAGTTCAGGGATGTAAGACGGCAACCAGGATGGGCGTTGGATGGGCAAGATGGTGGGTCAGCGGTCAGCGAGTTGGCGAGCAGTTCCGGCGCGACCGGAACTGCCCAGTTAGCGGAGTTGACGGATTGTTTGTCCGGCGCAAGTTTTATCCGGCAGCCAGCTGTTTTGCTCTCTCCGTCGCCCGCATCACGGCCTTGATCAACGTGACGCGCAGACCGCCTTCCTCCAGTTCCAGAATTCCGTCAATCGTACATCCAGCGGGAGTAGTCACAGCGTCCTTCAACAGAGCCGGATGATAGCCAGTCTCCAGCACCATCTTGGCTGCGCCGAAGGTGGTTTGTGCCGCAAGCTGCGTGGCAGTATCGCGGGGCAGACCCACCTTGACTCCTGCCTCGGCCAGTGCTTCGATGATGATGTAGATATACGCTGGCCCCGAGCCGGATAGCCCAGTGACTGCGTCCATGTGTTTCTCGTCCACAGTCACGGTGCGCCCTACGGTCTCGAAGATGCGCTCGGCCAGCTCCATTTGCGGAGCGGTTACAAACCGGCCGCGGCACATGGCGGCGGCGCCCGCGCCCAACGCAGATGGCGTGTTGGGCATGGCGCGAATCACCGCGATGTCCAGTCCGGCGGCGTCTTCGATCGACCGCGTCTTCACCGATGCCGCAAACGAAATCAGCAGCTTATCCTTGGTCAGAGCGGGGCGAATCTCTTCAATGATTGCGGGCACCTGGAATGGCTTTACACCTACCAGGATCAGGTCAGCCTGACTGGCCGCCTCGAGGTTGTTGGTGCTCACATCCACGCCCCACTGCGTGCTCAGTGCCAGCGCCCGCTCGCCGTGGCCTACAGTGGCGTGAATCTGATCGGGGCTGAACAAGTTCTGCTTCAAAAAGGCCTGCAGCAGGATGCCTCCCATCTTGCCGGCGCCCAGAACGGCTACCCGGACCCTAGGAAATTGCGCAGGTACTTCAGTGGCCTCAACAGCTATCTCCGCCATGTTTTTCCTTGTCTTGATTGCGAGGGTTGGTGCTTCCTACCAAGGATACTCGCATCCGCGCGGTGCCTGCCCAAAATGCGAACAGCAGATGCCGTCAACCCAGGCTTTTGGCATCGGAAAACAAATACACTCCCCACTGCAACCCACCGCCATCGGCATCGTCCGGCACGCCACACCACGGCACATTTGCATCGACGTTAACCCTGCTCGCGTTGTCGGTTCCTCGATCTGATGATTCCATAGGCCAGCAGCTGCAGCCAGATCAGCGTGATCGCGGTTACCACAGCATCACCCAGGACTGTCTCGGGCGCTCTCGCACTTGCCGGGCCGGCCAAGGAGGCAAATGAGCGAATCAGGGCGCCGCACAGCGCAATCAAGACCAGGGAAACAATGAGCCATCGCTTCTTCGACAATGACAATGGGCTGGGCGAAACCCGTGGTTGTGGCGAGGCATTTCGGTACCAATGCAGAAACCAGATCAGCAGAATCGCGCTCCCTGCTACAGTGCTGCCATGCTGGAACAGCTTGTAATAAAAAACGTCTCCCACAATTGGCAAACGAACGGTTTCACTCATCAACCTCCAGTGCTGATAGAGCCAATAGTCCGCATGTGTGAATGAGTCCCAAAGGATGTGTGTTCCCACTCCGACAAGGATTGAACCGGCAATGATTGCCAGCCGCCCCGGACCCCAGAATCGAAACCTGCCTCGGTCCTGCCTCATCCTGCTTTGGATGGCGAACGGCAACAATCCTACGATTGGCTCTTTCATGAATGCGTGAAACAGCCAGAGGACAACCAGCGAGAGCGGTAAATCCAAAAGAAACATGCCGGCAAGCGTGTGCCCGAAATGTCCGCCGGGAGTCAGTCGAGCGAAGTATTCAAAATCGGGAGCAAAGGTCCCTACCACCACAGCAGAAGGGATCAGGCTTGTACGACGAAATGGCCATGCCGCAGCCGCGTGAGCAAGAGTAAATGGCATTTTCTACATTATCTGCCAGCCAAGATATTGGCCGTCGGGTAAACCGTTTCCTGTCAGGCAACGGCCAACTTGATGCGCGTATATCGCTTCCGGACTTGTTGAAATTGCCCACCGCCTCTTTGGCCCCCGTGCGTTCGGTTATTTTGCGGCTGTTTTCTCAGCGGCGATCCAGGCTTCGATTCGGTCGCCCAGGAGGTCAAGCGGCAATGCGCCGGAGTCGAGCACCTGGTCGTGGAACGCACGGATATCGAACTTGTTACCCAGAGCGGTTTTGGCGCGTTCGCGCAGTTCCAGGATCTTCAGCTGGCCCACTTTGTAAGCCACAGCCTGGCTTGGCCACGCGATATACCGGTCGACCTCCGATTGAATGCTGGTTTCGTCGACATTGGAGTGGTCATGGAAGTACTGCACCATCTGTTCCCGCGTCCAATGTTGGCTGTGCGCGCCGGTGTCAACTACCATTCGTATCGCCCGCCAGATGTCGCCCTCCAGCCTCCCATAATCGGAGTAGGGATCCTGGTAAAGGCCCACATCTTTGCCCAGCCGCTCGGCGTACAATCCCCAGCCCTCAACGTAAGCGGTGTAGTGGCCGTGCTTGCGGAATGTAGGCAGGGCATTGAGTTCCTGGGCGATGGAGATTTGCAGGTGATGGCCGGGCAGGCCTTCGTGGTAGGCGATGTCTTCAACTGAGTAGAGATTGCGGTCAGCAGCGTTGTAGGTGTTGACGAAGAGGCGGCCGGGGCGGCTACCGTCAGGCGCGCCGGCTTCATAGTAAGCGGGCGCGGCTGCCTTCTCCTGGTAATCGGGAACCTGAATCACTTCGAACCTGGCTTTGGGCAGAGTGCCAAAGAGCTGGGGTAGCCGGGCTTGCATCGGCGTCAGGTATGCGCGATAGGCATCTATCAAGGCTTCACGCGAGGCTGGATGCATTCTGGGGTTGGTCTTGATGCTGGCTCGAAAAGTCTTCAGGTCAGCGAAGCCGAGCTTCTGCGCAATGGCAAGCATCTCCATCTCGTCACGCTTGACTTCTTCAAGACCGAGTTGGTGAATTTGCGCCGGCGTGAGGTCGGTCGTCGTTGTGCGCCGAAGCAGGAACTGATAGTACTTCGCCCCATCCGGCAGGGAGTCGATGCCTGGCTGGTCGCGGCCAGCGGGCATATAGCTTACCTCCAGGAACCGCGCAAATCGCATGTAGGCCGGAAGCACCTCTTTGCCAATGGCGCTGAGCATCTCCGCCTTGATTCGCTCCTGCTCATTGGGAGTGATTGATGCGGGAAAGTTCTTCAGCGGCAGGGCAAGCGGCGAGTCTTCCGGCTTTTGTCCGGCCATCTCCTTCACCTGGTCGAGAGTCTTCTGAAGCAGATACTTGGGCGGTACTCGGTGGTCGTCCATGCCGATGGCCATGTTGGTCGTGACCTGTTCAAAGGCTTTGGGGATAGCGTGCAGGCGGGTGATCCAGTCGTCGTAATCCTTCACCTTGGTGAAGCTCAGCTGGGCGACCAGGTCCGGGTAGATGATCTGGATGCCCGCCCGCTGATTCACGGGCATCTCCCACTCCTTGAAGTCGGCAGCCTCAGCATCTTCCTCAAGATCGCGTAGCAGCAGCTCGCGGCTGGTCTTTTCCTGGTCGCTCAATCCGGCTGAGTCAATCGCCGCGAGACGCATCAGAAAGCCTTGCTCGCGCTCCAGTTTCTCGTTGAAGGCCTTTACGGAATAATCGGCAATCTGGTCGTTGTAGCGCTTGTCTCCCAGTGTGGACGCAGTCTCCGGCTCGTGCTTCAGCATGTCTTCCCAGTAATCACTGAAGATCGTTTTCAGCTCCCTGCGGGTGGATGCCACAGAACCCTCTGAAGGCGCTGCCTGTGGTTGTGCTGCCTGGCTGCGTACGGCCTGCGCAAAGCTGAATACCAGAATTGCGGAATGAATCAGGGCGGTGGTTTTGAAATTCATCAATGGAATGAGCCTCGGCACGGTGCATTAGATGAAACAGATGTCCAGTCGAGTGTAGAGCACCCATCAGCGGTTCCAGTCGCAACGGGCGTTTTTCAATACCTATTTAGTTCTTACGACGAAACATCCCTCGCATGCAGTGTTTGTCGTTCTGTCTTTCCATGCAGCTCAAATGGATGCGCGCACCAGCGGAATGCCAGAGTTTATTCCGCACAGCTCTGGCTCATGTTGAGGTAAGAGTTGCCAACCAACCGCCCGAAACCACATTGGTGTGCTGCGAGTTGGTCGTGTCGTCAGCCGTTCGTTTTATCGGTCATGCTGAACGCAACGGGCGCGGCTGCTTTTCGATTGGGCAAAGCCCCGTACTTTGTGCGCGTCTATCGTCCCTGTGCTTTAGCATTCTTGCGGGCGGAGCCAATATTCATGTCTGCGAACTGCTGGTAAAGCTTTTGGCCAAATGCGTCTTCAGCGTTCAGGAGTGAAGCGTCGCTGGGATACACCTGGATGAAACCGATAATCTCACCTGTTTTGGCGTCGGCGATTGTAATGAAGAGAACCGCATCTTCGTCGGGACCGCCAAAGAGTAGTGTCGTTGCGGCACGGCCTTCGGTAACAACCTGGCCCACACCCTGGACGAAGACCAGGATGTCCGAATTCTCCGAGCAGGGCAGCATTCCTACCTGATCGCCCAGAGCGTAGGCCGACTTTTCGATTCCTCCCGGCTTCCTTCTCATCAATGGCAAGACAGATGCAAACTTCTGCTGAATTTGCGAGGCCACACTAAGAATCTCGTCGTTGGATGCGCCACTTGAGAGCGGATTGATCGCGGAATTGATCGAGATGCCGTCAGATTTGAGGTGGGATTCGACCATATCCTCAAGAGTGGCGGCCCAGGCTTCGGACTCTTTGCTCATTCCTTCGGCGCCTTTCATTCCGATCCTGGCGAGATGGGCCTGGGGCGGCATCATGCAGGCGGAATGGATGGGGAACTTGCCTGAAGTGATCTTATGCTGGGCCCAGAACGATGTAATCGGAAGGGTCACAGGAAAGGCGGTGGAAGTTGAAACGAATACTAATATGGCGGCCGCGAAGCCCAGGAACGCTTGTCGTCTGAAGTTCATCGAAATCCCTTTCGAGAAAGAGTTACCAAAACAAATGCGGCCAACAATCAATGCGGCATCGCAGCCTGAAGTTTTTCGACTTCCGCGAGACGTCGTCCGATACGAAGCCGGTCGAGGCTGGTGTCTGCTGCCAGTTGAAGATAATGCCTGTAGTTGATTGCTGCGTCAGCAAAGCGGGATTCATCCTGGCAGAGGAAACCCAGCTCGCGGTAGGCGAGCGCATATTGCGGGTTGCTCTCGACTGCCGCAAGGAAGGCTTTTTCCGCCTTCGCTTGGTTTTCTTTGAGCGTTGCCTGGCCCTCAGGTGTTTTCAGCAAGGCCCTTTGCTCCTCCTGCTCGGTCATCTTCAGCACCTGCTTGCGTTGCTTACCCTCGCCGTCGGGAGTGAATTCGTCAGGCGTCGGAACAGTCGTTTTGGCTCCGAGGGTGCGATAGGAGTCGCCAAGCAGCACTTGATACTTTGGATCGCCCGGGAACGCATCCACGAGTCGGGTGGCGCAGGCCAGCGCGGAGCGCGGACGGCGGCTCTCGATGTCGGCGTTGATGTTGGAAACGATGGCCGACGCGACAGCGTTGACGTAGTCCATTTTGAGTCCAATTCGCGCGCTTGCGGGAGTGTGTGCGGCAGCGAAGGCAAGCGCTTCCTCTCGCCTTTTCGCCAGATCCGGATGATCATGGTAGAGGGTTGGGCGAGGCTCATATTCGAGGGTTCTGTCCTGGTCGAAAAGGTCGAAAGCGACAACCATGGCATGAGGATCGTACCCGGCAACAGTCATGGCTTCGAGCCCGTCGCGGTCGGCCTGACTTTCCATTTCGCGCGAATAGCCGTAGACACTTTCCACCAGGAGAAGCGTGCTGACGTTGGCGGCTGCGGCCGCACCCAGCCAGGCGGCATAACCGCCGGGAACGCAAGCGGCGGCCGCCGCGACAATCTCAGAAGCGACGGTTTTCTTGCGGATGCTTCGATTTTCTAGATAGGGGTGCCGCTCATAGATGTGCGCCGTTTCGTGGCCCAAAACTCCTGCCAGTTGCGCTTCGTTTTCCAAAAGTGCGAGAAGGCCTGTGGTGATATAGACCGAGCCGTTGGGCAGGGCGAAAGCGTTGACCGTGGGGTCGTAGAGGACCAGAAAGCGATAGGTGACCCTTTCGGGCATGGGCCGGTCACCG
>Ga0181535_10006095_pt1 | contig 12646 bp, 8 predicted proteins | sample PEATcosm2014_Bin_44_FD_119774 | JGI IMG/M metagenome (GOLD analysis project Ga0181535, IMG submission 119774) | Peatland microbial communities from MTU Mesocosm Facility, Houghton, MI, USA - PEATcosm2014_Bin17_30_metaG | ecosystem: Environmental > Terrestrial > Soil > Wetlands > Peat | place...
ATGGCGGAATCAAAATCCGCTGCCTTACCGCTTGGCGACGCCCCAATACCGCTCTCTCCCAGGCTGGCGCCCGCGGCCGCCGGACCATAATGCGAGGCGCGACAAGCCGCAACCGCTCTTGGCGAGATAAACGAACAGTGGAAGACAATTCAAGAACGGCCAGCCGCAGTCAAATCGAAGCCTTTCCGCCCGCGTCACGGCCGGCGAGAAGCCAATAAATCGAACCGGAAATCATGCCGCCAAGGAAAAAAACCAGGGCAAACCGCAATTCCGCGAAATTATAGCCTGCCGCTCTTGGCAGATGCAGCGTCGCGCGAACGAGCCAAGGCGCCGATGCAGCTACGAAGCCGGTGGCGATGGCATACCAAAAGAACGTTCGCACCCTGGCTATCTCGCCGATCAAAGCCACGGCAATCACGGGAATAGCACAGACCGCCACCACCGCAATCCAGATGAATCGCGTAAGCATGGCCAACTCGCTGCCAGCCGGGCCTGCCGCAAAATCAGCATCGAGCGACAAGACGGCATATTGGGTCAATGCAAAACTTGCCGCCCGTGTCACCGGATCGACAAGCGTCGCGACCGGCACGAAGACGAGCCCCGTTCCAATCGAAACCACCATGGCGAAGATCACGCTGATTGCTCTTCGCAGCCAATTCATGCGGATCTGTGGTTCGAGGCCAGGATTGCCCGGGCTATGTCGCGGAACCGGGTCATTCCTGCATTTGCTTTTTGAATTGTGTTTTTTCCACGCCCTGAAGCATAGACCGGTAACAATTGCTCGTCTTTTTCGATGCAGGCAAGCTCCACATCTTTGAGTGCGATGGATGCCTTCTTAATCCCGGAATTCCACGCAAAAAGTAAGCGCGCTAGGGTACGGCCCCGCCTGGCTCGATAGTCCGTGCTGCGCCACGGGATGAAATTTTGTCGATATTTTTCAAAAATGCGAGACAATAGGCAGGCCGCCGCGCCAAAGGCGCAAAGAGCCCGCCCCCGGATGAGGACGCGTTGAAGCCCCATGTATATCATCGCCCGCAACATCTCCGGCCCGCGCTTGCGATGCGAAGCCTTGATGGTCGATAAAAAAACCTATACGCCCTGGCCTCCGGTCACCGAGGACGGCTGGCGGCGGGCCTATAAATTCACCGACCGGCTCATGGCGGAGGTCGTGCGGCTCGAAATCGATCCCTTGGGAGAAGAACTCAAAGTCATCGACGCCGTTTATATCCGTTGACCGGCGTTTCTTTTTGACTTTTTACTCCGGCAGAAAATTCATCGCGACGCCGTTGATGCAATACCGCAGATGCGTCGGCGGCGGGCCGTCCGGAAAGACGTGGCCCAAATGGCTGCCGCAGCGGCTGCAATGCACCTCCGTCCGCGCCATGCCATGGCTGCGATCCTCGGTGCTCCCAAGGGCGCCCGCGATGGGATCATTGAAGCTCGGCCAGCCGGTGCCGCTCTCGAATTTCTTGCCCGACACAAAAAGCCGCTGGCCGCATCCCGCGCAGACAAAGGTGCCGGGACGCTTTTCATGGTTGAGGGCGCAGCTTCCGGGTGCTTCCGTGCCATGCCGGCGCATGATCCAATATTGTTCCGGCGTAAGCAGGCGCTGCCATTCCTCATCGGTATGGGTGACTTCAAATGTCTTGGCTTGCATCATCTTTCGCTCCAAGGGGCGCGAAACAGTCCTTACACGTCGAGATGGGCGACGCTCAACGCGTTTTCTTGGATGAACTCGCGGCGCGGTTCAACGATATCGCCCATCAGCTTGACGAAAATATCCTCGGCGTCGTCGCCTTCCTTGATCTTGACTTGCAAAAGTGTCCGCGCGTCGCGATCAAGCGTCGTTTCCCAAAGCTGTTCCGGATTCATTTCGCCAAGCCCCTTGTAGCGCTGCATCTGGGAAATGCCCTTTTGCCCAGCCGCCATCACCGCTTCGAGCAGACCGCCCGGCCCCGAGACTTGGGTTTGATCGCCTCTGCGCAGAAACAGCGCGGGCCTGGCGAAAACCTCGTGAAGTGATTGCGCATGTTCGTTGAGCCGGCGCGCCTCGCTCGAAGCCAAGAGACCGGCGTCGAGGCTCACGGCCTGGCGCACACCGCGCAATTCACGGGTGAAAATATACCCGCCATTGTCGACCGCGCCGGACCAGCCGCGCTCCATATCCTCGGCGCGCTCATCGAGGTGGGCGGCGATCGTGGCGGCAAACCCCACGGCCTCGGGCTCGGCCTCATCATCGGGCGAGACCGGCTTCAAGGCGCCTGCGATCGCCGCTTGTTCCACGCTATCGCGATCGTAGCGCGAATGGAGCCCTGTCAGCATGTGGCGGACGGCCCGCGCCTCTTCGACGATCGCGCGAAGGTCGGCGCCGGCACGCTCCTCGCCATTCGCCAAACGCAGCACCGCCGTCTCAATACCATTGCCGATCAGATAATCCTCGCGGGCGCGCTCATCCTTCAAATATTGCTCGGAACCGCTGCGCTTGACTTTGTAAAGAGGCGGCTGCGCAATATAAAGATGTCCGCGTTCGATCAGCTCGCGCATCTGCCGGAAGAAAAATGTAAGCAGTAGCGTGCGAATATGCGAGCCGTCGACATCCGCGTCCGTCATGATGATGATCTTGTGATACCGCAATTTGTCGGCATTGAAGTCGCCGTGCCCGATGCCGGTGCCAAGCGCGGTGATCAAAGTGCCGATTTCCTGGCTTGAGAGCATTTTGTCGAAGCGCGCCCGCTCGACATTCAGGATTTTACCGCGCAACGGAAGCACGGCCTGATATTCCCGGTTGCGGCCTTGCTTGGCGGAGCCACCGGCCGAATCGCCCTCGACGAGAAAGAGTTCGGCCTTCGCCGGATCACGCTCCTGGCAATCGGCGAGTTTACCCGGCAGATTGGCAACATCGAGCGCCCCCTTGCGGCGGGTCAACTCGCGCGCCTTGCGTGCCGCTTCGCGGGCTTGCGCTGCTTCGACGACCTTGCCAACGACGATCTTCGCGTCCTGCGGATGCTCCTCGAACCATGATCCGAGCATCTCGTTGACGAGGCCTTCGACCGCCGGCCGCACCTCGGAGGACACGAGCTTTTCCTTGGTCTGCGAGGAAAATTTTGGATCTGGAACTTTCACCGAAAGCACGCAGGTTAGTCCCTCGCGGCAATCATCTCCGTTAAGATCGACCTTCTCGCGCTTGGCAAGACCGGCGCGCTCGGTGTATCCCGTGACCTGACGCGTCAGCGCGGCGCGAAGCCCGGCGAGATGCGTCCCGCCATCGCGCTGCGGTATATTGTTGGTGAAGGCAAGCACATGTTCGTGATAGGAATCGTTCCACCATAGGGCTGCTTCGACCGTCATCTTGTCGCGCTCGCCCTTGATGAGGATCGGGTTCGAGAGAAGCGGCGTCTTGGCGCGATCGAGGTAGCGCACGAAAGCCTCAAGGCCGCCTTCATAATAGAGCTCTTCCCGCTTGACCTCGGCGCCGCGAAGGTCAGCGAGTTCGATCCTCACTCCCGAATTCAAGAAAGCCAGCTCGCGCAGACGATGTTCGATCGTCGCATAGTCGAAATCGACCATGGTGAAAGTATTCGGCGAGGCGAGAAAGGTGACCTCGGTGCCGCGTTTTGGTTTCCCGCCTACATCGGGCGCGGGCCCCGTGACCGCTAGCGGCGTGACCACGTCGCCATTTTCAAAACGCAGGAAATGCTCCTTGCCGTCGCGCCAAATGCGCAAGACCAGCCAGCTTGAAAGCGCATTGACAACAGAAACACCAACCCCGTGCAGACCGCCTGACACTTTGTAGGAATTCTGATCGAATTTTCCGCCAGCGTGCAGCTGGGTCATGATGACCTCCGCCGCCGAAACCCGTTCCTCGCTATGAATGTCGGTCGGTATGCCGCGCCCATCGTCGGTGACGGTGACGGAGCCATCGGCATTAAGCGTCACGCCAACGCGCGTCGCATAGCCGGCGAGCACCTCGTCGATGGCATTATCGACGACTTCATAAACCATGTGATGAAGGCCAGAGCCGTCATCGGTATCGCCGATATACATGCCTGGGCGCTTGCGCACGGCATCGAGGCCGCGCAACACTTTGATCGAGTCGGCACCATAATAAGCTTCTGTTTCAGGGGACAAGGGAACCGGCGGCACGGCGGCGGTTTCGGCCATGGACAATTGAACTTTCTGCGTTTGGTGAAGGCGAAATCATTTGATTTTCGATTATAGCCTGAATGCGCCTGAAGTGCATGTTTTTTAATCCATTTTCGAGCGCTTTTCGGAGCTATTGCAACGCTGTCCACACATGCATTGGGGTTTCCGCAGGCGCTCCCTTGACCGCCGCTGATCAAGCCGCCAAAGCGCCCTTCCCTTCTGATCCGGGATTCTCCCATGAACGGAAGCGCTCAGGCGGTCACGCCGGCCACTTCCCTGCCAGCGATCAGAAGACCATTTTTATTAGCGCCGACGACAATTTTTTCGCCGTCGTGGATGTCCCCGGCGAGGATCAATTCGGCCAAGGGATCCTGCACATTCTTCTGGATCACCCGCTTCAAGGGCCGTGCGCCATAGGCTGGGTCATAGCCCTTGCTGGCAAGCCACGCACGCGCCTCGGGATGCAGTTCAAGCGTGATCTTGCGGTCCTCTAGCAGTTTTGCAAGCCGCGCAAACTGAATATCGACGATCGCACCCATATCCTCGCGGCGCAGCCGGTGGAACAGGATGATTTCATCGATACGATTGAGGAATTCCGGCCGGAAATGCGCCCGCACCACCTGCATCACTTCCGCCTGCACTGCGGAGGAATCCTCGCCCTCCTTTTGCAACACGAGAAAATCGGCACCAAGATTGGAGGTCATGACAATCAGAACATTGCGGAAATCGACAGTGCGGCCCTGCCCGTCGGTCAGGCGGCCGTCATCAAGCACTTGCAGCAAGACGTTGAAGACATCCGGATGCGCCTTTTCGATCTCATCGAAGAGAACGACCTGATAGGGCCTGCGGCGCACCGCCTCGGTCAAGGCGCCGCCTTCCTCATAGCCGACATAGCCGGGCGGCGCGCCAATCAGGCGGGCCACCGAATGTTTCTCCATATATTCCGACATGTCGATGCGCACGAGGGCGGCATCATCGTCGAAAAGAAACGCGGCGAGCGCCTTGGTGAGCTCGGTCTTGCCAACTCCTGTCGGCCCGAGGAACATGAAAGAGCCGATCGGCCGGTTGGGGTCCTGCAAGCCCGCCCGGGCCCGCCGCACCGCGGTCGCGACCGCCTTAACCGCCTCGGCCTGACCGACGACTCGGGTTGCGAGCACGTCCTCCATTTTCAAGAGCTTGTCGCGTTCACCCTCGAGCATTTTGTCGACCGGGACACCCGTCCAGCGCGAGACGATCTGAGCGACGTGGTTGGCTGTCACGGCTTCGTCCACGAGAACGCTGCCGCGTTCCGCCTCGGTCGCGGCCAGCCTTCTTTCGAGATCGGGGATAACCCCATAGGTGAGTTCGCCGGCGCGTTGATATTCGCCGCGGCGTTGCGCTTGGACGAGTTCGTTGCGGGCAGCCTCTAGCTGCTCCTTAAGTTTCTGTTCGGAACCAAGCTTGTCTTTCTCCGCGTGCCAGCGCGCCGTCAAGGAGGCAGATTTTTCCTCAAGCTCGGCGAGTTCGCCGCTTAGCCTTTCCAAGCGCTCCTTCGAGGCGAAATCGGTTTCCTTTTTCAGGGCCTCCTGCTCGATCTTGAGCTGGATAATCCGGCGGTCCAGTTCATCGAGCTCTTCCGGCTTCGAATCGACCTGCATGCGCAGACGGGAGGCCGCCTCGTCGACGAGATCGATGGCCTTGTCGGGAAGGAAACGGTCCGCGATGTAGCGCTGCGACAGGGTCGCGGCGGCGACGATCGCCGCGTCGGTGATGCGCACGCCGTGATGCAATTCATATTTTTCCTTAAGACCGCGCAGGATCGAGATCGTGTCTTCGACGGTCGGCTCGGAGACGAACACCGGCTGGAAGCGGCGTGCGAGCGCTGCATCCTTTTCGACATGCTTGCGATATTCATCGAGCGTCGTCGCGCCGACGCAGTGCAAATCGCCGCGCGCGAGGGCCGGTTTCAAAAGGTTCGACGCATCCATCGCGCCATCCGCCTTGCCCGCGCCTACCAGCGTATGCATCTCGTCGATGAAGAGGATAATGCCCCCCGCCGCGGCGGTGACTTCGTTCAGAACCGCCTTCAGCCGCTCCTCGAACTCGCCGCGATATTTCGCGCCTGCGATAAGCGATCCCATGTCGAGCGCAAGGAGTTTCTTATCGCGGAGACTTTCCGGCACATCGCCATTGACAATGCGCAAGGCGAGACCCTCGACGATCGCGGTCTTGCCGACGCCTGGCTCGCCGATCAGGACCGGATTGTTTTTCGTGCGCCGCGACAAAACTTGAATGGTGCGCCGGATCTCTTCGTCGCGGCCGATCACCGGATCAAGTTTTCCGGCGCGGGCGGCCTCGGTGAGATCGCGCGCATATTTCTTCAAGGCATCATAGGCGTTTTCTGCGGTCGCATTGTCGGCGGTGCGGCCCTTGCGGAGATCCTCGATCGCCGCGTTGAGAGTCTGCGGGGTGACACCCGCGCGCTCCAGAATCTTGCCAGCCTCGCTGCTTTTTTCCATTGCCAGAGCAAGCAGCAGCCGCTCAACCGTGACATAAGAATCGCCAGCCTTTTGCGCGATCTTTTCGGCATTATCGAAAATACGCGCTGTCGCGGGTACGAGATAGAGTTGCCCGGCGCCGGCGCCTTGCACCTTCGGCAATTTGGACAGCGCCAGTTCCGTGTCGCGGAGTGCTTCACGCGAGCGCCCCCCTGCCCTATCGATGAGGCCTGCGGAAAGACCCTCCTCGTCATCGAGAAGAACCTTCAAAATATGTTCGGGCGTAAATTGCTGGTGCCCTTCTCGGATGGCGAGCGATTGGGCGCTTTGAATGAACCCCCGCGCTCTTTCGGTATATTTTTCAATGTTCATGGTAGAAAACTCTCCTCCGCGAAGCCATCCCTCATGCCAGTCGCAACTGGAGCGGCGATTGGCTACCGGCAACTCTCACGCGTCTCATGATTTCGGCGTCGCGCATTGCGGCAAATCAAATGGCCCGGCCATGGCCGCCTCTTGTTAGAAATGTAGGAGCGAACGGCGCGTGTGGAAGAGATGAACGGCGTTAAATTCGTCGCGTTTTCGTTCAGAAGGACGATGGAACGGCCGCGGGACGCGGTTCGGGGGAAATCTCGCCCCCCGTCATAGCAGGGCTAAGGAAAACCCTGCGTAACGCGGGGTTTTCCAATTTCAGAACCATTTACCAATGGCAGAATCGGCGAGGGCCCCAAGGCGTTGGCCGGAAAAAGCAGCGGCGCCATGCACCCCAATTGCGCCGGCAGCCGCCCCAAGGGCCGCGATGCCAGCCAAGTCCGCAGCCGCCAGCGACTTGCTCGATGAATGATTGTTGCTGCACCGGAAGAAGCGAGGCCGGGAACGCCCCGGCATCGAAGGAAATAAGCGCGACCATACAGCCGGCCGCTATGGCGGATGGTTTTAAAAACATGGAAAAATAACCTCGATTTGGCCGCACCCAAGCAAATATCCTTCGCCCGGCCGCGCAAATCAAGACAGGAATGTTTAGCGGACGTCTCGCGGTTCAATCCTGGATCGACTCATTGGCGCTCCCTTCTTCGCTGGCATGGGCTTCGTCAACGCCCATTTCCGCCTTGGTCCGGCGCCGGCGGCGGGGACGCGGATGAAATCCGTTGGCTGCGTCGTCCGTATCCGGCGGACCGGCGAGCAAGGGGGTTAGCGTCTCGATCGGCTGCGAAGCGTCAAGCGATTCGGCTGGAACGCGCACCGGAGCGGTGATGAACGCCGGAAGACCGTTGCCTTCGATGCCGACGTCCGCGAGCCGCGGTTCATCCCGCTGATCGACCCGGATCGACGTGGCCTCATTGCGATAATCGCGGGGACCACGTCCACGGTTGCCGCGATTTTCCTGGTCCCGGCCGCGGCCATTGCGATCTTGATAGGGGCGTTGTTCCTGATAAGGCTTGTCCGGGTAGGCTTGATATTCGCGGTCCCGGTAATTCCTATCCTGAAAAGGGCGCTCCGGACGCGGGGAACGCTCCGGCCGGGGGAGCCCTGGTCTCTCGCCTCCCTGTCGCTCGCCTCCCTGTCTCTCACCTCCCTGTCTTTCACCATTGTCATGGTAGGGCCGGTCGATGCTTGGCTGCGCGGGACCGGGCTGCGGTTGCGCGACAAGGCTTGGCTGAGGGGGCGGCAAAAAACGCTCGGGTGTGGACGCAAACCGGTCGGGGATACCGCCGAAATCGCTGTCGTCTTCGGCCTCTTCGATGAGAGCGTCCCCGGGCTGGCGCGGATAGGCGCCCTGCCCTTGTTGCTGGGCCAGTTGAGCCGCGGCGATCAGCCGGAAATAATGTTCGGCATGCTGGAGATAACTCTCCGCCATGACCGGGTCGCCAGAGGTTTGCGCGTCACGCGCCAACTGGAGGTATTTTTCACTGATGTGGTGGGCTGTGCCACGAATTTTCACATCGGGGCCACTCGATTCGTAGGACCTTGTGAGAGGGTTTGGTCCCTTGCGGTTGTTGTTGTTGTTGTTGTTCGGGCGGCCGCGCATACGTTTGTTATTCTGTGTTGGTCTCATCGATGATCCTTGAAGTGGCATCGTAATCGCGAAGGGTAAAACCCTCATCACGACATTTGCGCATCGCCACGCGGGCGTGCGTTCACCGTCCTTGTCGAACCCCTTGTTCTCAAAATACGAAGGCGCGAGCGGATATTAGGCTCTCCAGCCGGTGACGAAGGTGCTCACGGAACCGCCGCGGCAACCGATCCTCGACCCATGATTGATAGAGTCTCAGAGTCTGGGGATATTGACCCCGGCCATGCCGGGTATCGCGGCTCATTCCGAACCGGAGATCACCGATCGCCCGCGCGCTCTACGGTAGCAACGAATATTTGCGCGGACAGCTGATCTCAACGTCTATCGGAACTAAGCAACCTTAGCGAAAAACAACCCTTGGCGAGGGAACCTAGTCGCTTTCGCGCCAAACGCCAAGACCTTTTGAAAAAATATATCTCTTATCCTGTTTGGCGTGACCAATTTGTCACGCCCCTCCTCTGGCGCCGTCTCGCGCCAAAACCACGCGGCGGCGTCCGTATAGGTCAAGTCTTACTTCGGCTGGGTATTCGAATCGGCCCCGTAACAGGGACTCGACGGCAAAATATTGGTCCGCCCCCAGTTCCAGAGCCACTAAACCGCCAGGCGCCAGCAGTCCTGGCAACGCCGGGATGATGTCACGATAGGCCGCCAAACCGTCTTCGCCTCCATCGAGGGCCACACGCGGATCATGCCGAACCTCCGGTTCCAGGCCGCCGATGGCGCCGCTCGCGACATAGGGGGGATTGGAGACAATGACATCGAATCGGCCGCGGAAAGCGCGTACCCAGTCGCCGCAGACAATGAATCCCCGCGATTCGAGCCCAAAAGCGGCGAGATTGTCCCGGGCGACGGCGCAGGCGGCCGGCGAAATATCGACACCGACGCCGGAGGCTTCGGACAGGCTCTGCAGAACCGAGCAAAGAATGGCTCCGGAGCCGGTCCCAATATCGAGAATTCGCCAGTTCTCGCGTGGGAACCGCGCCGCATGGTCGAGAATGGCTTCAACCAGGGTCTCGGTCTCGGGGCGTGGATCGAGAACCTCTGGAGCGATCTTGAAACGCGCTTGCCAAAACTCCCTCTGCCCGAGGATTCGCGAGACCGGTTCCCGCTGCAGCCGCCGCGCCGCAAAGGCGACGAGGGTGGCAGCGCCAGACCCAAGCGGACGATCGGGATCGCGTATGAGCATCGCGTGATCGATGCCAAGAGCCGCGCAGAGCAACACACGGCCATCGATTGGCGCCGAGTCTATCCCGGCTTCCCGCAACGCACGGACGAGCGCCTTTAGCGCGGCGCCGCGCGGCAGCGCGGGTCCGAAATCCAGCGCGGGCTCGATCGTCATGACATCGTTCAAGGTGCGGCGTGGCCCACGGCGCCGAGCAGAATCCGGGTCAGCCGCGCGGCGAAGGCATCGGCCGGCTTTTCCCCCTCCATCACCCTTGCCTCGTCGAAGAGGAGCCAAATAATATCCTCGAATTTTTCCTTGTCCGGGGCGCCAATTTTCGCGGCCAGGGCCAAAATCAGCGGATGCCGGGGATTGATTTCGAGCACGGGCTTCGATGGCGGGCCAAGCCTTCCGCTCGCGGCCAGCATCCGTTCGAGCCTCCGGTCGGGCCCTGTATCGGATGCGACGAGGCATGCGGGGCTCGATGACAGCCTATCGGAGGCACGGACATCCTCGACCGATTCACCCAAAACTTGTTTCATGAGCGCGTAAAGCGCGGCAAGACCAGCCGCCGGGGTTGGCTCATCGGCGGCCGCGTCCGCTTGCTCCTTCAGGGGAATGGATTTGATGTCGGCCGCGCCCTGCGTCACCGATTTGAACGGCTTGCCGTCGAAGCCAACCGCGGTCGAGACCCAAAATGCATCGACCGGGTCCGGCAGCAGCAAAACCTCGATTCCTCTTGCCCGGAATCCTTCGAGCTGCGGACTGGCCGCCAGACGCGACAGATCCTCGCCAAGGAGATAATAGATCGCTGTCTGGTTGGTTTGCAGATCCTCGACATACTCCTTGAGGCCGCGGCCGCCTTCCGGCGAGATCGAGGTCGCGAAGCGTGCCAGGCCGAATAAGTCATCACGCTTTTCGGGAGACTCATAAAGTCCTTCCTTCAGAACGGCGCCGAAGTGCTCCCAAACCTTAGCGAATTTCTCTTTGTCGTTCTCGGCAAGCTTGACCAGTTCCTGAAGGACGCGGTTCGTCACCGCCTTCTTGATGGCGGCGAAAACCGGGCTTTCCTGAATGGTTTCACGGGAAACATTCAACGGCAGATCGGCCGAATCGACGACGAGACGGACAAACCGGAGCCATCTCGGCAAAACCTCGGCATCATCCGTGATCAGCACATGCCGGACATAGAGCTTCGCCCGGCCCGGACGCGCGGGATCGAAAAGATCGAACGGCTGCGAGCCAGGGACAAAGGCCAGCACCGTATATTCCTGGCGCCCTTCGACGTGCCAGTGAATAGTTAATGCTGGTTCATCAAACATTCCGCCAAGGGTTTGATAAAACTCTTTATAATCGTGCTCCGTGATGGCAGCTTTGGGTTTGGTCCAGAGCGCCGCGCCATCGGAGATCTTGCGCCCTTCGCCGCCTTTGTCTTCGATAATCTCGATTGGTACCGTGAGTGCGCTCGAATGTTCGCGCACGATCCGCTCGATCCGGCCAGGTTCGAGAATGTCCTTGGATGTCTCGTTCAGATGAAGAACGACCCGCGTCCCCCGGACCGGAGCCTCGTCTAGCGCAAGCGGCTCAATCGAAAAAGTGCCCTTGCCGTCGGAACGCCAATGGAAGGCGTCCGGCGCACCCGCGCGCCTCGTGAAGACATCGACGCGGTCGGCCACCATGAAGGCCGAATAAAATCCGATACCGAACTGACCAATCAGATCGAGTTTTTCGCGCGCTTCCCCGCCTTCCGCGGTGTCCCCGCTCCCCGGACCCAAACGGTCGAGAAAAGCCCTCGTTCCCGAACGGGCGATCGTGCCGAGATGATCGGTGAGATCTTGATGCGACATGCCGATCCCATTGTCCTCGATGGTTAGGCTTTGAGCCTCCTTGTCGAGCGCTATCTTGATCGCGAAAGCGTCCGGCGCGAGCGCCGGGTCGGCGAGCGCCTCATAGCGCAATTTCTCGCAAGCATCGGCGGCATTCGAAAGGAGCTCGCGCAGGAATACATCGCGATCGGAATAAACCGAATGCACCATGAGGTGCAGCAATTTGGCGACATCCGCCTGAAAAGCTTGACTGTGACCCTGTGCCTCCGGCATGCTCGCTAGCCCCCTTTCCGCTTTCAAATGAGATTTCATGGCATTAGGGGATATTCCGCGGGCTTTGCCGATGGCGCGCCGCGTCGTCCCCCATGGCCAGGATATTGCCCCGCCGCCTGGCGGATGCAAGAGCTTCGCCCCCGCTTCTTTGTCCTAGGGCCATCGCGGACGCAAAAAAACAGGGATTCGCATTTTTTGCAACTTGTCGCAAAAACGTCAAAACACCACTTGCCGTCTTGCCAGCTTCAAGCGACGATAAGGAACAAGGTAAAAAGCAAAAAGCGCCGGTCATGAGCGATATGGAGTCAGCCGAAGATCATTGCCCCGCGAGCCCGGCCTGGCCGGGCAACGGTGCGCTCGAAGCCTTGCCGGCTGGAGGCGGCGCGGCGGGCGTGGCGGAGGTTGTTTCGTTTGACCGCAAGGAACTTCGCGAAATTTTTGACCTCTACGGCCGCAAGGTCGCCGGCGGCGAATGGCGCGACTATGCGATTGATTTTTCCGCCCAGAAAGCGGTGTTCTCGATTTACCGGCGGGCCGCCGAATATGCGCTGTACCGGATCGAGAAACATCCCAAGCTCGCGCGCAAGCAAGGACTCTATAGCGTCGTCACCGCGACCGGCCTCATTCTGAAACGCGGCCACGATCTTTCCCGCGTCATCGCGGCGCTGGATAAGAGGCTCAAACTCGTTTCGGG
>Ga0181535_10006101_pt1 | contig 12640 bp, 11 predicted proteins | sample PEATcosm2014_Bin_44_FD_119774 | JGI IMG/M metagenome (GOLD analysis project Ga0181535, IMG submission 119774) | Peatland microbial communities from MTU Mesocosm Facility, Houghton, MI, USA - PEATcosm2014_Bin17_30_metaG | ecosystem: Environmental > Terrestrial > Soil > Wetlands > Peat | place...
CAGACCCGTCTGCGGGATCTGCTCGCATTTGGCTTCATCCTCTGTGCCACTCTGTTGGCTTATCTGCCGGCACTGGGAGGCGGGCTGATTTGGGACGATCCGAACTACGTGACCCGACCGGAGCATCGGTCTCTTCACGGTCTGTGGCGGATCTGGACCGACCTCGGCCTGTCCGCCATGGGCCAGTATTGTCCGCTGGTGCAAAGCGCTGCTGCTCAAACCGAGCCCGCAACTGCGAGAGTTTATCGAGCGTCGCGCGCCTCTCGAAGAAACGTGATCGTTGACTTGGTGGAAGTTGGAGACGCCCTCCGGTCGGCCACCCGATTGCAGTCTTGTGAGGACTGCGGCTGCACAGGGCGGTGCCAGGTGCACCGGATCAGGGCGTTTTGTGCCCTTGGTCGGGGCGCCAAGCGGTAGCGGTGCGTGCAGATTCTGTCCACCGCGAGTGCAAAGTCTGCACTGGGAAGACATTCGTTGAAGTTTCGTCGAACGGGGTGTGGCGTAGCTGAGACGGAAACACGACACGTCAGCGACCAGAGGAGATTTGGTACGTCCTGTGCAAACGAAAGAAGGTGAGTGCGCTTCTACGGGAGGAAACAGCATGCACTACACCCACCGCAAAGCCGCCGGGCAGCACGAACCTAGTAGTGTACCGGGCCGCCGGCCTCGAGGACTGGAGCAGCAACCGAGGCTCTTGCTTTTGGTAATCGCGATTCTCGCAGCCCTGTCAGTGCCCGCCAAGGCTCAATCGCCGGCCGATTCGGGAGATTCCTCCGGCCCTTCTGCGAGCACGACCCCGGCCCAACCGGACCTGCCGTACACCCGTCCGACACAGGCAATCAAGCTCCGCAATTTTCTCTTCGACGGGTTCGGCCCGTATCCCATCGCCGGCGCAGCGCTCGCGGCTGGCATTAGCCAAGCCAGCGATGGAATCCCGGAGTGGAAGCAAGGCGCCGAGGGTTATGGCAAACGGATCGGGTCTTTCTTCGGAATCGCGGCGGTAAGCACCACCACCCGTTATGCGCTGTCGGAAGCCTTCAGGCAAGACGCGCTGTACTACCGCTGTGAGTGCACCGGCGTGTTTCCGCGGCTGAGACATGCCGTGATTTCGACCCTTACCGCGCGCCGCGGCAGCGATGGCCACCGCGTCTTCTCTGTCCCTGCGCTGGTTGCGCCGTATGCGGGCACGATGACCGCCGTCTACGGCTGGTACCCCGGCCGCTTCGGCGCCAAGGATGCGTTTCGCATGGGGAACTACAACCTGCTGGCATACATGGGCGGGAACATCACCCTGGAGTTCCTCTATGGCGGACCACACTCCTTGCTTTCTCGCCTGCACTTAAATAGTAGACACGGAGCGCCAAATCCGGGTTCAACTCCATGATCGATGGGAAATTGAGGGCGGTCGCAGGCATAGACCTTTCACTTCCGCGGTTAGACATCTTGCACACATCCCCAACTGTAAGTTCCGCCAGGAACCTGATCGGCGAGTTTTTCGAGTGGTTCGGCGATCTGGGTGTATTTATCTGGCAAGTCGTGCGGGCTGCGGTGACGCCGCCGTTTGAATTCCGCGAATTGTTCCGACAGCTCGACGAGATCGGATCCAAGTCCCTGCCGGTGGTCGCTTTGGCCGGCGGCGCTATCGGGGTTGTACTCTCATTGGAAGCCCGTCACAGCCTGACCCGATTTGGGGCCAAATCGCTGCTTCCCGCCGCTATCGTCTTTGCCGTTCTGGACGAGACCGGTCCGATCATCACCGGTCTGGTAGCGAGTGGCCGGCTGGGCGCTGGCATCGGTGCGGAGTTGGCGTCGATGAAAGTGACTGAGCAGATCGACGCCATCGAGGCGTCCGCGGTAAACCCCTATCGGCTGCTGGCAGCGCCCCGCATCCTAGCTTGCATCCTGATGTTGCCGTTGCTAACCCTGGCCGCCGACTTCTGCGGTTTGGTAATGGGCTGGGTTGCGCAGACTTTGGTTGAGCCGATCTCCTTTTACCGGTTTATCAACGATGGTTTTAAGGGCGCCACTTTCAACGATCTACTGCCACCCACGTTTAAGACCGCTGTGTTTGGCCTGATCATTGGGCTGGTCGCGTGTTTTCAGGGAATGCGGACACGGGGAGGCGCGGTGGGCGTGGGCCGCGCGGCCACCAGCTCGGTAGTCTTGTCCTCGCTGTTTGTGATCCTGGCCGATGTTGTCCTGGTGAAAATCATCATCGCATTTTTCCCGTAAGCGCCGATGAAACGGCTGGCGAAACGAGTATGGATACAACCGATCCAATTACGATGGAGCGAGAAAAAGCCGGGGAAGAGGGCAATGCACCCGTCGTCGCCGTCGAGGACGTGCATAAGTCCTTCGGAGAGCAAAAGGTTTTGACGGGGGTTAGCTTGCAAGTGAGCCGCGGCGAGACCTTGGCGGTGCTGGGGCGCAGCGGCAGCGGTAAGAGCGTATTGCTGAGACTCATCATCGGCCTGCGGAAGCCCGACTCCGGATCGGTTCGCATCCACGGCCAAGACATCGCCGGCCTGGCACTCGATCGGCTCGGCGAAATCAGGATAAGAATGGGCTTTCTGTTTCAGTATGGGGCGCTTTACGACTCGCTCACCGTCGAGCAAAACGTGGCTTTTCCGCTGCAACACCATAAGAAGGAGATGTCGAGGTCCGAGCGGGGCGGCCGCGTCAGAGAATTATTGGCGGAAGTGGGGATGGAGCGCGACATGGAGAAGATGCCTTCGGATATCTCGGGTGGAATGCAGAAACGAGTGGGGCTGGCCCGTGCACTGGCTTTGGAGCCGGACATTCTGCTGCTTGACGAGCCGACTGCAGGACTCGACCCCATCAGTGCCGCCGAGATCTGCGACTTGGTCCTCACGCTCCAGGAGCAACATCACATGGCGTCCATCGTAGTGACTCACGATCTACATAGCGCGAAAACGATTGCGAACCGTCTGATCCTGCTCCATGAGGGAACGATCGCGATCGAAGGCGCCTTCGAAGAACTTCAGCATAGTGACGTCGAGTTTGTCAGGGAGTTCCTAAGGGACTCGTAGGAGGAAAGATGTCGAGAGCGGCGCGGTTAGGAGCCTTCATCGTTGCGACACTGGCAATTCTGGTGGCCGGTGTCCTCATCATCGGGAACAAGCAGTATCTTTTCAGCTCCACATACCAATTGAAGACGCAGTTCGACAATGTGGCGGGCCTGGATGAAGGAGCCGATGTGCGCGTGGGCGGCGTTCACAGTGGAACTGTGCGCCAGATCCTGTTGCCTCACAAGCCGGGCGGCAAGGTCACGGTAGTCATGGATCTCGGCAAGTCGACGCACGAGATCGTCAAAGGGGACTCCGTGGCGTCAATCGAAACCGAGGGCGTGTTGGGTAGCCAGTATATGGCGATTTCATTTGGGTCCTCAGGGAAAGCCGACGTGCGGGATGGCGACAGCATCGCCAGCCTGCCGCCACTCGAGGTATCGGCCCTGCTGAACAAGGCGAACGGCATTCTGGATAGCGGCCAGCAAGCCCTTGAGAATACCAGTCGAGCGACGGCGAATCTAGCCTCGATCAGCGCCAAGATCGATGGAGGCCAGGGTACCGTGGGAGCGCTGGTTAACGACAAGCAGCTCTACAGCGATGTCGAGCAGACGGCTGGCGCCGCGCGTGACACGATGGTCCATGCGCAAGCAGGAGTTACCGACTTCGCGGAAAACATGGAAGCCATGAAACACAACTTCCTCTTGCGTGGGTTTTTCAAAAACCGCGGCTACGAAGATTCCGCCGACCTGGCAATCAATGAGATCGAACGGCTGCCGCAAGGCGTGCCGATCAAGGAGTTTACGTACCCGGCGAAGCAGCTTTTCGATAAGCACGATACGGCCGAACTGAAGAACCAGAAGTCTCTCAACGCCGGCGGCGAGTTCCTGGCTAACAATCAGTTTGGGTTTGCGGTAGTCCTGGCATCCACCAGGGAAGGCGATACCCAGAAAGACTTGGTGCTAACGGAAGCGCGGTCCATGGTGGTGCGCGAGTATCTTGTCGAGACCTTTGAATTCGACGATAGTCAGCTCAAGACTCTGGGAATGGGTATGCAGACGAGCGCGACTGTGGATGCCGGCTGGGGTACAGTACGGCTTCTCATCTATCCGGTCGGAACCGAGATTCCGCCTAACAAACAGATCCAGACGGGGACCCTATCCAAAACGACGTTAAATCAGCCGGTGCAGACCCCCGCGGCTGCAACAACCAAACCTCAGCCTTTCACCGCTCGCGAGAACTCCCCAGCCCCTGTTCAGAAGTGACCCACCGAATCGTTAGCTGGCAAGCAGATTTGGTTTTTGTTCGAGGCGCGACGATGACGAATCACCAGCGGCTAAGAGCGCATACGGCTACGCCGAACCCCCCGATCGCCAGCCCGGCGAAGCGGTTCATCAATAGCAGGAGCCGATGGTTGAACCGGCCGCGGAAGTGGTTCACGAAGCTGCTCAGCACGATCCACCACGCCATCGAACCGCAGAAGATCCCGGTTACGAGAAACACGGTCAACCACCACTGCCTTTGATTCCCCATGCCGAGCGCCGCCAGGAGGGCGAGAAACGACAGCACCGTAGTCGGATTCGCGAGGGTCAAGAGAAATGTCGATCTCAAATCCGAGTACGCGCTCTCGTGGTCTTGTATTTGCGCGTCCAGCGGGTCGGGCCGCTTGAAGAAGTATGAGATGCCGATAACGACCAGTAGAATGCCGCCGAAAAAGCGAATCCGGAATTGTTCCCGTACAAGGAACTGGACGACGAGCGTGATGCTGAAGCCTGCGACACCGCCGTATAGCATATCGGCGGCCGCCGCTCCGAGGCCGGAGATCACGCCCGACCTCCATCCTCCTTCGATCGTCCGGTGAATGCACAGGATGTTTACCGGTCCCACCGGCATCGCAAGCATCAGCCCGACGATTATTCCCCCTATCAGCAACTCGACTTCTCTCATTGGCCGGCTACACCCCGGACGGGATTCAGGAACTCCTCCGGCCCACGGCATAAGCTGCAGAAGCTGCATGTTTCCTCAATTCCTGCATGCAGGGATCGATGTTGCAGGCTGGCCCGAGATATGACACGCAAGTGCGCATAACTGGCGAAGCGGTAGCTGTCGATTATTGCCGCTACCGCTCTACTCTTACTTCGCCAGAGTCAGCTATTTCTTGCCCCCAGTTACATGGCCACGTCCATCCCGCGCTTCGTTACCGCTGAAATGCGCACTATCGACGCGCTTTGCCGGTTCGGCTTTCTCGCCGGCTTTTGGCAGCGGGCCCTTATAGCCGTGCTCCGCATGGAGCCGATTGTTCACGTTGCCCTGAAAGTCGCTGGGGCCATGAAACCATGGCCAGCGCCAATGAACCCGTCCCCGTTAAACCACTCCGGCCCGTAATAGCCAGTAGGGGCACAGTTATAAGGAGCGACGTCATAGTAGCCATAGGGACATTCGGGGGCTACTCCGATGGAGACGCCAACCTGAGCCTCTGCTTTGGGAGCGCTAACCGTTAAGCCGATTCCAGCCACGGCGGCTACCACTAGAAATGCAAATCCGCGCATCAATTTCACCTCACAACCGCTTAGAGCAAGTTGCCTGCCAGTGTCTGTTCGGCAGGCCCCGACACGAGTTCCTCACTGACAGTTTTCCACGACCATGAAGGTAATGTCATCGGTCTGCGGCATGCCATGAGTGAATTCCTCAATGGATGTCAAGAACCTCTGCTCGATCGCCTGGCCTCCCGAGGGGGCCTCTTGCCGGATGATTCTTAGCAGTCTTTCCTCTCCGAACATCTCTCCCTGCGGGTTTTCCGCGTCCGTAACACCGTCGGAATATACCACTAGAATGTCTCGTTGGTCGAGGCGGAACGCGCTGGACTCATAACAGGCGTCATCGAACAGTCCCAGGACAGTGGCGTTAGAGACCAGCACTTCGATGGTTCCGGTGGCGGAACGGAACAGATAGGCTGGAGTATGTCCCGCGCTGATGAACTGTCCCATACCCTGAGGGCCGAGGAGAAAGAGAAAGAGCGTCACAAACTGGTGGGGAAGGGATTTGTCACAAAGCAGCCGGTTAACCCGGCTCAAGACCCCCTGCGGTTGGGGCCTCGAGTGAAACTCCATGCTGAGCGCGCCCAGCAACATCGAACTTAACAATGCTGCGGACATCCCCTTGCCGGAGACATCCGCCAAAACCCCCAACCACTCCCCTGAACTCAGCGGCAGGAAATCGTAGAAATCCCCACCCACATAGCGCGTGGGAGTGTTAAACGCATGGACGCGATAATTCTCAAACCGGGGCAGGGAACGGGGCAGCAGGCTTTCCTGAGTTTCCTGCGCCAAGGCCAATTCCTGCTCGCTCTTCTTTCGCTCCTCCAGGGTCTTGAGACGAATCACCTCGCGGCTTGCCTCGAGTTCGCGGACCGTCTCCTCCAGCACTTTGCTGTAAATCTTGGTCTCCAGGTGCAACAGGCGCACTTCCAGAATGTTGTGAACGCGCGCGCGCAGCTCTGCCAGATCAAACGGTTTGCTGACGAAATCCTTAGCGCCGGCTTCGAGCGCGCGCAGCTTGTGAGCCGGCTGCGCAGTGATGACCAGGACCGGAAGGTAACCGCCCTCCTCGATTTCCTTCAAGCATTCCATCACCTGGAAACCGTCCATGCCGGGCATCTGGAGATCGAGCAGGATCAGGCTGTAGCGGTTCCTGCGGTGCAGCTCGCAGACCTTTTTCGGATCCATCGTAGACTCGACGGAAGTATAGCCGGCGACGCGCAGCATGCCCTCCAGCAGGCGGACGTTGGCTTCCTGATCGTCCACGACGAGAATTCTGGCGTTCAGGATGTCGGCTGAGCTGACCATGGCCTCCGTCCCGATTCACTTCGCATGACCGGCCTCCTGTCGCGCGAATTCCAGCGCGGCGTCCAGCGTATCCATGAACTCACTCAGCTTGATTGGTTTGGTGAGATACCGGAAAAGCCCTGCATGCAGGCCCTTCTCGATTTCGCGGGGCATTGCGTTCGCACTCAGGGCAACCACGGGAATGTGCGCCGTGGACGGGTCCGCGCGCAAGATTTTCAAGGCTTCCAAACCGCTGATGCCGGGCAGATTGATGTCCATCAGGATCACCGCCGGCTGAGCCGCGCGCGCGAGCTCAATGCCGAGTGTACCGTTCACCGCGGTCAAGAGTCGCAGGTCGGAGCGCCGCGCGATGAGCTGCTCCACCAGCTTCAAGTTCGCCAGGTTGTCTTCGACATAGAGCAGGGTGCGCAGCGGTTCGCCGGTCGCGACTGGCGGTTCGCCGAGCGATGCGGCTTCGCCGCTTTCGAGTGCCAGTTGTGGCGCCGCGCAAGAGACCAGCTCACACCAGAAGACGCTTCCCGCGCCGGCTGTGCTTGCTACGCCGAGTACGCCCCCCATCAACTCCGCCAGCCGCTTGGTCACCACCAGGCCGATGCCCGTGCCTGCCACGCCGCCCGCCTCTTGTCCGAGACGATTGAACGGCTGGAACAGTTGGGCCAGCTTTTCCGGAGACAATCCCTCGCCGGTGTCCTGGACGCTGACGCGAGTGAACCCCGGGGTGGTCGTGGTGCAATTAACGATGACCGTTCCCCGCTCCTCGTTGTATTTGATCGCATTGGAAAGCAGGTTGATGATAATCTGCTTCAACCGGGTCCGGTCGGCACTGACAAAGAACGGGTTGTCGAACCGGGGAAAGGTCATGCTGATGCCGCGCTGTTGCGCCTGCGGCTCCATCATGGCCTGGCATTCGTTCATGACCTCGGCCAACGACACGGATTCCGTCGATAGCGATACCTTTCCGGACTCGATCACCGAGAGATCGAGGATTTCGTTGATCAACTTCAGCAGATGCCATCCTGCCTGGAGAATCTGATCGATATTTGCCGCCTGGGAGGGTGTTGGCGGCGGGGATTCGGAATTAATGAGTTGGGCGAAGCCTAGGATCGCATTGAGCGGCGAGCGAAGTTCATGGCTCATACTGGAAAGGAAGTCCGATTTTGCGAGGTTGGCTTGCTCCGCGGCGGACTTGGCGCTCTCCAGCTCGACGTTCGTTTCCTGAAGCGCCTGCTCGTTCCGTTTGCGGTCCGTGACGTCCCGCGCGACCGCTAATACGCCCTGCAGCGTTCTATCACGGTCGTAGAACGTGGTGGCGTTGTAGGAGACCTCTGTTTTCTTGCCATCCCGGGCGCGCGCAGTGAGCTCATAGTCGGTGACCTTCTTTTCGCTCAGTGCCAGCTTGATAGCCGCTTCGGCCCGCTCCGGATCGGTAAAGTAGTTCTTGGACGGCGCACCGATCAACTCGTCGCGCGTGCAACCGGTAAGCGCCTCCATCTGCTTGTTGACGTCGGTGATAATGCCGCGCGGGTCGGTGGTCATCAACGCGTCGATGTTGGATTCGATGAGGGAACGGGTGTAGAACTGCTGGTCGCGCAGGCGCTGGTCGAGCTTCTTCTGGTCTGCTTCCACCTGCTTGCGGGCGGTGTTATCGGTGCCGATCAACAGATAGCCGATGATGGCCCCACGATCGTCGCGCAGCGCCGTGACCGACACCACTGCCGGGAAGCGGCTGCCGTCTTTGCGGATGTAGGTCAATTCATAAATATCCTCGATCCCGCGTGAAGCCTTGAATACCAGCGCCTCGAAGCCCGGAGCAATCCCGGTTCCCAGTTCCAGGCTCAACGCCTTGGCGCGCGCGATGACTTCCTGCGGATCGGAGATGTCGGCCGGGGTGATCTTGTTCAGCACTTCGGCGGCCGTGTAGCCTAACATGCGCTCGGCGCCGACGTTGAACAACTGAATGACGCCCTTCTCGTCGGTCGCGATACTGGAGAAGTTGGCGCTGTTGAAGATCGCGTTCTGCAACGCCCCTGTCTTGAGCAGAGCTTCTTCGCGTCGAACCTCGGTCACGATATCGACTATGCCGGCGTCGTCGTCGTGAGTGGCAAGATCGTCTTTGGTCGCGAACATCCATCAACCTCCATCGAGTTAACAGGCCGGTCCTGGCGATACAGGACCGGGATGGTGACGCGCCACGATGATCGCTAACCGCGAAAACGAGAGTAACCCCAGCCGCCGCCACCGAGTACAAACAGCACCAGGAGAACAATCAGTATGGTCGTCATCAATTTCTCCCTTCCGTTGGAATGTCATGCAGGCGGAAGGCCGAAGCCGGATTGGTGGGAACACATGGCGGTTCGCCCAGGCTCTCCCATGTTGTCACGTGCAGGTTCTGCCGTTTAAAGGCAAGAACTGCTGCAAGGGAGTATACCCGTGGGAGCTTCCCTCGACCGGTTCTGCCAACTCACCGGGCCGAACGCCATGCTTGCCCGGCTGTGAGGATAGGTCCGGCGCAGGAATGATTACACGGCTCGAAGGAGCGGCCCCGTGTCACCGGGCGACTCATCGAGATCACCTGTTGCTTTCCCAATAGAGCTGTGGCATTCTCGTGTTGGTAAGCCAAATGACCGTCATACGGGACGAAGCCGCATGAAACAGAAAAAGGATGTCCAGCAGGGAACGCTGGCCCTGATGGTGCTCAAGACCCTCGATGTGCTGGGAACGCTGCACGGGTACGGCGTCGCCCGGCGCATCGAGCAGATCAGCGGCGGCCTGCTTTCGGTCAATCAGGGCACGCTGTATCCCGTCCTGCTGAGGCTGGAGCAGGAGGGCGCCATCGCCTCGGAGTGGGGTCCCTCGGAAAACAACCGCCGGGCGCGCTTTTATCGGTTGACGCGCGCGGGACACAAAATGCTGGAAGCCGAAAGACGCGAGTGGGGGCAGACGGCGGCGATCATCGCGCGCTTCTTCGCAGTGAAAGCGAAGGATCTGGCATGAGAGCCCTGCATCGGTTATTCGCGCGCTTTCTGAACTTCACTGCCAGGCGCCGCGGCGACGAACGGCTCAAAGAGGAGATTGAATCGCATATAGCCATCCAGACTGAAGAGAACATCGGCGCCGGCATGACTCCCGAGGAAGCCCGCCGCCACGCCCGCTTGAAGTTCGGGGCGGTGGAGGCGGTGCGGGAAGACTACCGCGCCGAAGAAGGCCTGCCCTTCGTGGAGAACCTGCTGCTGGATGTTCGCTACGCGTTTCGCGTGCTTCGGAAGTCTCCTGCGTTCACGGTCGTGGCCTTACTCACTCTGATGCTGGGGATTGGGGCAAACGTGGTCGTCTTCGGAGTGCTGAATGCGGTCCTGCTGCAGCCGCTCGCAGTGAGCGACCCGCAAAGCCTGTATCAGATTCGCCATAAGCAGTGGATGATCGGACGGCTGCTGACTACGTCGTATCCCGCGTTTGAGGATTTCGAGCGGCGAAACGCCACCTTCAGCGGGATGGCCGGGATTTATGGGTATTCTCATGCGGCGCTGACGTGGCGCAACGCGGTGAGGCAGGTCCACGGCGATGCGGTCACCGGCAATTATTTCGATCTGCTGGGCGTCGAGCCGCAGGTAGGACGGTCCTTCCACGCGGCCGACGAGCATGGCCCGTATTCGGCGCCGTATGTGATGTTGAGCGATGCTCTGTGGCGAAACATGTTTGATGCCGATCGGGGCGTAGTCGGGACGATCGTGGAACTCGACAAGCATCCGTTTACCGTGGTTGGCGTGGCGCCGGCGCGGTTCCACGGCACCGAGCGGTTTGTGTGGCCGGACTACTGGATGCCCATCGTCATGATGGGGCCGGATTTCCGGAACAACCGGAAGTCCGTAGCTGTCACGGTGATTGGCCGCCTTAAGCCGGGCGTGACGCCACGGCAGGCGACGGAGAACCTGAATGCGATTACGGCTGAGCTGGCGAAGGAGTATCCGGAGACCGACGACGGACAGGCGCTGCGGCTGATTCATCCGGGACTTTACGGAGACGATGGTGACGTCATTCGCGGATTTCTTTGGAGCGTGACCGTGCTGGCGCTGCTGGTGCTGGCGGCCGCATGCGCGAATCTGGCAACCCTGTTTGCTGCGCGCACGGCGGATCGCAGCCGGGAACTGGCGCTCCGAGTGGCGCTTGGATCGAGCCGGCGGCGGCTGGTGAGGCAATTGCTGACCGAGGCGGTGATGGTATCGCTGATGGGCGGCGCGGCGGGGCTCGCCGGCGCAGACCTACTGTTGGGTGTGTTGAACCGGTCGCGGCCGTTCGTCGGCTCTCTGACAGTGAGTGTGGATGTCAGCGTGTACCTGGCAGGCCTGGCGTTGACACTGGGAAGCGCGCTGTTGTTTGGCCTGGCGCCGGCGTGGCAAACGTGGCGGAGCAGTCCGCTGCAGATGATGAAGAGCGGAGGGGCGGACGCCATGCGCCTGCGCCGGTTTGCCTTGCGTGACTTGTTGCTGGGCGCGCAAATTGCAATCTGCACGCTCCTGGTAACGGCCTCGCTCGTCGCTGTGCGCGGCCTGGTGCGCGCGCTCGACGCGCCGCTGGGTTTCCAGCCGCGGGGCGCGATGCTGGTGGATCTGGACCTGAGCCAGATGCGACAGGCAGGCGATCTGACGGCCGAGAAAGCGCAAGCGATGATTGAGGCGGTGCGGAGCATCCCCGGCGTGACGGCAGCGGGGACGGTGAACCGCACGCCCTTCACGGGCGGGCTGCATGGGACTCCGATTTTCCGGCCGGGGACGACAGAGTTCAAACTGAACAATTCGGTGCTGGCGCCGTACGCGTTTCAGATCTCGCCGGGATACCTGGAGGCGGCCGGTACACGGCTGCTGGCCGGGCGGGATGTCTCCTGGCACGACACCGCAAAGACGCCGTATGTGGCGATCGTGAACGAAACGTTCGCGCGGAAGATGTTTGGCGAAACGCCGGCAATCGGACAGCACTTTATTGTGTCGGGCAACCTGACGGAAGTGGTCGGCGTGGCCCAGGACGGCAAGTATCACGACATCGAAGAGTCGCCACAGCCAGTGGTGTATGTGCCGTTATCGCAAAGCGAGCAGATCGAAACGATTTTCGTGGTGCGGTCATGGCGGGCGCCGAGCGAGATGGCGGCGGCGCTTGCACGCACACTGAGCGGCGTCGCGCCGAATCTGCCAATTACAGTCCAGAGCTGGCCCGATTCGCTTGCGGACGAGCTGTTCCCGGCACGGGCGGCGACAGTGGCACTGGGCGCGATGGGTCTGCTGGCGGCGATGCTGGCGGTGACGGGCATCTTCGGAATGGCTGCCTATAGCGTGAGCCGGCGAATGAAGGAACTGGGCATCCGCGTGGCATTGGGCGCGCGCAGGACGCAAGTGATGAGCGCGGCGGTGGGGCGGCCGATCATGCTGCTCGGCGTGGGATCGGTGCTGGGTCTCGCGGCGGGAGTCTTCGCGAGCCGCCTGCTGGAGCAGATTGTGTATCGGGCGAATCCGCGGGATCCCGTGGTCGTGGGCGGCACGGTGCTGACGATGGCACTGCTCGGCGTGGCGGCGTCCGCCATTCCGGCCTGGCGAGCGCTTGCCGTCGATCCATCCAAACTCCTGCGGGAAGAATGATAACCTGAGACGTCAGACCATAGCCGCTCTTTTCCGGAGATTCAATGACGTATTCGCGAGTCGATTCAGAGTACTTGAGCGCAGAGTCATTCTTTCTAAGTCCATTTCCACTGGGCGGCAAGTTGATCCGAGGGCGTTTCGC
>Ga0181535_10006103_pt1 | contig 12636 bp, 8 predicted proteins | sample PEATcosm2014_Bin_44_FD_119774 | JGI IMG/M metagenome (GOLD analysis project Ga0181535, IMG submission 119774) | Peatland microbial communities from MTU Mesocosm Facility, Houghton, MI, USA - PEATcosm2014_Bin17_30_metaG | ecosystem: Environmental > Terrestrial > Soil > Wetlands > Peat | place...
CCGTGGCCGGCCACGGCGGCAACTGGCTCGAAAGCCGCATGTGCCGGCTCGGCGGCGAATTCGCCGGAATTTTGCGGATTGAAATTCCGGCGGAGGAAAAATCGCCGCTGCTGGCCGCGCTCCAAAACATTCCGGGGCTGAATGTCGTTGTTCAACCCGACTCAAAACCGGCTCTGTCTGCGCCAGGCCGGCAGACGAGGCTGGAAATCGTTGGCAGCGACCGGCCGGGCATCGTCCGCGAAATCACCGGCGCGCTCGCGCGGGCGGGCGTGAACGTCGAGGAATTTTCCAGCGAGGTCGTCAGCGCGCCGATGTCCGGCGAAACCTTGTTCAAGGCCGGCGCACGGTTGCAACTGCCCGAAGTCTGCGATCTCGCCGCGCTCAAAAAGGATTTGGAAAAGATCGCCGCCGATTTGCTCGTGGATGTTTCGTTGGCCGAATTTGGTGGCGGGTGAAAAGTTGCCAAGCCACACGGGGCGCGCGCTTGTTATCCGCATGGATGTCGGCTAGCTTGGCGGATAACAATCACAGTGCGCCCGATCAGTTCAATGAAATTTTTGCGACAGACGGTTCTGCTTTTATTTTTCGCGTTCACCGCGCAGGCACAGACGCTCAATTGGGTCTTCGTCAGCGCCACCGGCATTCCCAAACCGTCAACCGACACTGGCGCCAAACCGCTTTACCTTTATCTGGCCACGGCGGGCGACATCTATCTGGATGATGTGAGCGTCGTGGCGGGAAGCACGACCAACGGCGTCAATCTCGTCACCAACGGCGGTTTTGAAGGCTCGCTCTCGCCGTGGACCATCGGCAGCGACGGCAACAACAGCGCCTCGGTCGCCAGCGGCAATTTTGCCCATTCGGGAACCAACAGCCTGCATCTGGTTGCCTCGGCCGGCGGCACCACGAAAAACTCCTCGATCTGGCAGGACTTCAGTTCTTTGATCGCGACGAACGGCACTTACACGTTGAGTTTTTGGTATCGGCAAAGCACCAACGGCGGCCCGCTGATTGTCCGCTTTTCCGGCGGCGGCATCACGACCACGAACAATCCCGCGCCGGCACAGGCGCCTGACACCACTCCACCCGTCATCGTGGGCATCACTCCCGCCAGCGGCGCGACGGTGAGCAATCTCACGCAGATTCAAGTCACCTTCAGCGAAAACGTCTCCGGCGTGGACGCGGAGGATTTGTTGATCGCGGGAAATCCGGCGGATTCCGTTTCCGGTTCCGGCTCGAATTATGTCTTTAGCTTCACCCCACCGTCACCGGGAACGGTTTTAATTTATTGGGACATCGAGAGCGCCATCACGGATTTGTCTGGAAATTTGTTCGACACGTCCGGCTCCTGGACTTACACGCTGATTGACAACATTCCGCCGGCCATCGCCTCCACCACGCCGGCCGCCGGAGCGGTCGTCGGCAGTCTCACGCAGGCCCAGGTCACATTCAGCGAGGCGGTCACCGGCGTGCAAGCCTCCGCGTTTTTGATCAATGGCGTGCCGGCAACGGGCGTGAGCGGCGGCGGCATTGGGCCGTATGTTTTTCAATTCACGCAACCCGCGCAGGGGCCGGCGCAATTCTCCTGGTCGCCGGGACAAAATATCCGGGACGCCGCGTCGAATCTTTTTGGCGGAGCTGGCTGGATGGCGACGCTGGATTCGGCGACGACCGCCGCCGCGTTGACGAACATCGTCATCAATGAATTTCTGGCCGGCAACACCAGCACCAACGGATTGCTCGACGAAGACGGTCTGCTCGACAGTTGGATTGAAATTTACAACCGCGGCGGCGCGACGGTGAACCTCGCCGGCTGGTCGCTGACGGACGATGCGGGCGAGCCGGCGATGTGGACTTTCCCGGCGACGAACATCGTGGCGGGACAATATCTGGTGGTCTTTGCTTCAGGAGACGACCGGCGTGTTCCGGGCGCGAACCTGCACACGAATTTCAAGCTCCCGTCTTCCACGAATTATCTTGGATTGTATGACGCGGACTTTCCGCCGCGGGTTGCGCATGAATACGCGCCGGCTTATCCCGAACAGCGCAACAACATTTCCTACGGCCTGGACAACAACGGCGTCCCCGGCTATTTCGCAATTCCCACGCCGGGCGGACCAAATGGTTTCAGCACCATCACCGGCGTCGTGGCGCCATTAAATGTGAGCGTGGCTTCGGGATTTTTCAGCTCGCCGACCAATGTGGTGCTGATGACGACGACTCCGGGCGCGACCATTCTTTACACGACCAACGGTAGCGTGCCGAGCATCAGCGGCAGCGTGACCAACGGAAATGTCTATGGCGGGCCGGTCAACATCGCCCGCACCACGGCGTTTCGCGCGGCGGCTTTTGCGCCGAATCTTTTGCCGACGCTCACCGTGTCGCAGACTTATCTTTTTATCGAAGACATCGTCCGTCAGCCAAATTATCCGGCGGGTTATCCGACCGGAAACGTCTGGACGCCGACTCCGGGAACGGTGGATAGTGCTTCGCGGGCCTATTACGAAATGGATCCAACCATCGTGAACGACCCGCAATATACGAACACGGTTCGCGCCGGGCTGGTTTCCATTCCGACGATGTCGCTGATCCTGCCGATTCCCGATTTGTTCGATGCCAACACCGGCATTTACACGCATCCCACGAACCACTCCAACACCGGTGGCGACGGCGAGTGGGAGCGGGCCTGTTCCATGGAATTGATTTTCCCCGACGGCAGCCCGGAGGCGCAGATTGATTGCGGACTGGAAATCCAGGGCGGCTCGTCGCGCAACACGACCAAAAATCCGAAACATTCCTTCCGCGTCAAATTCAAAAGCATTTACGGCCCCGGCAAATTCAAATTCCCAATGTTTGCCGACTCGCCGGTCAACAGCTTCAACACTTTTGTGATTGATGGCGGCAACAATTATTGGTGGCAATATTTCGGAACATCAAATCCGGCCGACCAGCGTTACCGCGCCCAATGCGTGCGCGATCAATTCACCAGCGACCTGATGCTGGCGATGGGAAACCCCTCCTTTCACGGACAATTTTACAATTTATATCTCAACGGCCTTTATTGGGGAATCCACTACGTTCACGAGCGGCCGGATGACGATTTCGCCGCGAGTTATTTCGGCGGCGACAACACCGATTATGACGTGGTCCGAAACACCACGGATGGAACGCAACTGATCGCCGGCGACCTCAACGCCTGGAATACCGCGCTGTCCCTGGCCAATGCCGGCCTGACGAACAACGCGCAATACGAGCAGTTGCAGCAGTATGTGGACGTGGACAATTTGATTGACTACATGATCGTCAACCACTGGGCCGACAACACGGACTGGCCGCAGCACAATTGGTATGTCATCCGCCAGCGGACGGCGGGCGCGGGTTTCAAATTCATGGTTTGGGACGCCGAAATCACTTTGTTGAGCGCGAGCGGAAACGTCATGACGAACAACACCGCCGGCAGCCCGGCGCAAATTTACAACGCGCTGCGAAACAACGCGGAATTTCAACTGCGCTTCGCCGATCATTTGCAAAAACATTTGTCCCCCGGCGGCGTTCTTTACACCGATCCCGCCAATCCCGTTCCGGACCCGGCGCATCCCGAACGCAACGTGCCGGCCTCGATTTACTTGAAGCGCATCACCGAAATCACCAATGCCATCGTGGACGAATCGGCGCGCTGGGGCGGCTATTCGTTGACGACCAATTACACACGCAATTACCACTGGCTGCGCGAACTGGACAATCTGCTCGGCGACACGAACAATCCAGGCAACACTACGAATTATTTTCCGCTCCGCTCGGCGATCGTGTTGAATCAATACAAGGCCATCGGCCTGTTCCCAGGCGTCAGCGCGCCCGTGTTCAATCAATTGGGCGGAACTGTTCCGGCCGGTTTTGCCCTGACCATGGCCAATCCCAACGCAGGCGGAACGATTTTCTATACGACCAACGGAACGGATCCGCGTGTGTATGGCTCGGGCGCGGTCACACCCGGCGCGCTGGTTTATACGAACGGAACTCCGCTCGTGCTGAACCGCGGCGTGATCGTGAACGCGCGCGTGCTCAACGGAAGCTGGAGCGCCTTGTCGGCGGGCAATTTCACCGTGGGTTCGCTGGGCGTTCCGCTGCGGATCACCGAGTTGATGTATGGTCCGATTGGCGGCAGCAGCTACGAATTTCTTGAAGTGCAAAACATCGGCCCGACGCCGCTGGACGTGAGCGGCTTCAGTTTTTACGGCATCACGTTTGTGTTTCCCAGCGGCACCATCATCCCACCCGGCGCCGTGCTGGTGCTGGCGAACAATGGCAGCCCGTCCGCCTGGGCCGCGCGCTATCCGGGCGTGACCGTGTTCGGTTACTACGGCGGCAACTTGAACAACGGCGGCGAACGAATCGCCATCTTCGACGCCAGCGGCAATCTCGTGACCGAAGTGACTTACAACAATGCCGGCGGCTGGCCCGCCGCGGCCGATGGCGGCGGTTACTCGTTGGAATTGATTGATCCCTACGGCGATCTGAATTCCCCCGCGAACTGGCGCGCCAGTTCCGCGCCGAACGGCACGCCGGGTTTGCCGCCCGTCATGCCGCCACCGGGCGGCATCGTGCTGAACGAACTGATGGCCGACAATAAAACCGCCGTGCCGAACGGCGGCAATTATCCCGACTGGCTGGAATTATTTAACCGCGGCGCAAATTCCGTGAGCCTCGCCAATTGGAGTTTGAGTGACAGCGGTAACGCGCGCAGTTTTGTTTTTCCCGCCGGCACCACCATCGCGGCGGGCGGCTATCTCGTCGTCTGGTGCGACACCGCCATCAACGATCCCGGGTTGCACGCCGGCTTCGCGCTGGCCAAGAGTGGCGACCAGGTTTTTCTTTACGACGCGAGCACGAACCGCGTGGACGCCATTTCGTTCGGCCAGCAAGTCACCGACTTGAGCCTCGGTCGCGTGAACGGCCTCTGGCAATTGACGACTCCCACGCCGAACACCGCCAACCTCGCCGCCTCAACCGATTCGTTCACCAACGTTGCAATCAATGAATGGATGCCCAATCCCGCGCCCGGCGGAACGAATTGGATTGAACTGTTCAACCGCTCTTCCAACGCGCCGGTCGCGTTACAGGGCATTTATCTCGCCACCAGCAATTCGCTGTTTCGGATGGGCGCGCTTTCATTTTTGCCGCCGCGCGGATTTCTCCAATTGTTCGCTGACACATCGCCCGGCCCGGATCATGTGGATTTAGCCTTGTCCGCCGCCAACAACGCGATTGCGCTTTACGACGACACGGCCATTGAAACCGACAGCATCAATTATGGCGCGCAAACGAACGGCGTCTCCGAAGGCCGCTTTCCCGACGGCGCCCCCAATGTTTTTTACATGCCCACGGCCACGCCGGACGCAGCCAATGTCATCCCCAACCACGCGCCGACACTGGCCGCCATCAGCAACAAACCCGCTTATTTTGGACAAACGCTGCAACTTGCCGCAACCGCGACCGACGCGGACAGTTGGTATCAGACACTCGCCTTCAGTCTCGACAGCGCGCCGACCGGCGCGAGCATCACTACCAACGGCCTGTTCACATGGGCTGTCACCAACGAATTTCTGGCGGCAACAAATCCCGTAACCGTTCGCGTGACCGACAACGGCACGCCGCCGATGAGTGACACGACAACATTTCTGGTCATTGTCCAGCCGCCGGTGCAAATCGCATCGGTGACGTTTGACGGAAACGGAAATTTGAATTTCACCTTCAATTCGCTGCCGGGGCAATTGTATCAATTGACCTGCAAAAACGATTTGAATGACCCGCAATGGACGCCCATCGGCCCGCCCGTCGCCGGCACCGGCGGCCCGCTCAATTTGACCGACACCGCGCCGCCGCCATCGCACCGCTTCTACCGCCTCGTCGTCACGGCGCAGTAATCGGCGCTCTAAAAATTGGCAATGTCCCGATTCGGCGGCGGCGCGTTGGCGACGCACCCGCCAAATTCAAGTTGGCAAAACCAAAACTTTTCATCTTCAACCGCGCCACTTTTGATTTATCCTTCGCACGATGTTTGAACTCCTCAAAACCGATTCGCAAACAAAAGCGCGTCTGGGAAAATTGACCACTGCGCATGGTGTTGTGGACACGCCCGTGTTCATGCCCGTCGGCACGCAGGCCAGCGTCAAGGCGCTCGACCCGCGCGAACTGATGGAGATGGGCACGCAAATCATTCTCGGCAACACCTACCATCTCAACCTGCGTCCGGGACTCGACATCATCCGCGCCGCCGGCGGGTTGCACAAATTCATGAATTGGGAAAAGCCGATTCTCACCGACAGCGGCGGCTTCCAGGTTTTCAGCCTCGCAAAAATCCGGAAAATCAAACCGCACGGCGTTGAATTCCGCTCGCACCTCGACGGCTCGCTTTTATTTCTTGGCCCGAAGGAAGCGATGGAAATCCAGCATGTCCTCGGCTCGGACATCGCGATGGTTTTCGACGAATGCCCGCCGCACGACGCACCCGCCAAGGAGCAGCGCCTCGCCGTCGAACGCACCATCCGCTGGGCAGGCGAATGCCGCGAACAGCCGCGCGCCGACGGACAAAAAGTTTTCGGCATCGTTCAGGGCGGTTCAAATCCCGCGTTGCGCGAGGAATGCGCCAAGGCTCTCGTCGCGATGGAATTTGACGGTTACGCCATCGGCGGCGTGAGCGTCGGCGAGCCGGAGCCGGAAATGTTGAAGGCCATCGAAATCACCGGGCCGTTTTTGCCGGCGCACAAGGCGCGTTACGCGATGGGCCTCGGCACCCCCGCGCAGATGGTCGAGCTGATCGCGCGCGGCGTGGACATGTTCGACTGCGTGCTGCCCACGCGCATCGCGCGCACCGGCACGGCGGTGACGCACACGGGCGCGTTCGCGCTCAAGGGCAGCGCCTACAAAATGGATTTCGGCCCCATCGAGGAAGGCTGCGAATGTTTTGCGTGCCGCCATTTCACGCGCGCCTATCTGCGCCACCTGCTGCGCGCAAATGAAATTCTCGGCCTGCGCATGGTGAGCGTTCACAACTCGCACTTGTATCTGAAAGTGATGGCCGAAGTGCGCGCGGCGATTGCCGCCGGAACCTTCCTGGAATTTTACCGCGACTTCATCGCCCATTACACGCCGTCCCAAAAAGTTCTCGCCCAGCGGAGGCGGGAAACGGAGCGTTAAAAATTCATCTTGCACATTTCGAGGGTTGTGGCACTATATTGCCATCGTAAAAGCAATTTATGCAAACCATTGAAAAGCCGAAAATCATCGCCTACTTGAAACCGACCTGCGGTTGGAGCCAGGGCGTCCGCGCCGTGCTGCGCAAATACGACCTGCCCTTCGAGGACCGCGACATCATCAACGACCCGGCGCAGCGCCAGGAAATGATAGAAAAGAGCGGTCAGCCATTAAGCCCGTGCGTCGAAATCAACGGTCAGATGCTCGCCGACATCAGCGGCGAGGAAGTCGAGGCGTGGATGCTGGCGCACAACATCGTCCAGCCGAATGATCGTGAAGCTGACGCGCCGATCAACGAGTCGTGCAGCAAGCACACGCATTTATTTGCAGAAGCCTGAATAGGGAGGTGGGGGCTTCACCGCGCCGGAAATCTCCGGCGCGGTTTTTTCTTTCGTGAAATCACGCGCATTTTGGTTAAACTGGTTCCATGCGAGTCATTTCAAGCGCGTCCTCCATGCAGAAAGCTGCGCTGTCATGGAACCGCCGCGGCGTTCGCGTCGGTTTCGTGCCGACGATGGGTTATTTGCATGCCGGGCATTTGAGCCTCGTGCGCGAAGCGCGCAAGCGCGCCGGCAAAAACGGCAAGGTCGTCGTCAGTATTTATGTCAATCCGACGCAGTTCGCGCCGACGGAAGACCTCGCCAAATATCCGCGGGACTTGAAACGCGATTTGAAATTGTGCCGTGACGCCGGCGTGGATGTCGTTTTCGCACCAAGCGATGTGGAAATGTATCCCGGCAAATTCGAAAGCGGATTCAGCACATATGTCGTCGAGGAAAAATTATCGCGAACGATGGAAGGCGCGGCGCGACCAACGCATTTTCGCGGCGTGACGACGGTGGTGGCGAAATTGTTCAACATCGTGCTGCCAGACGTTGCGGTGTTCGGTCAGAAAGATTTTCAGCAGGCGGCCATCATCAAACACATGGTGGCGGATTTGAATTTTCCGGTGAAAATCATCGTTGCGCCGACGTTGCGCGAAGCGGATGGGCTGGCGATGAGTTCACGGAACAAATTTCTTAACGCGGAACAACGGGCGCAGGCGGTCATTCTTTTTCACGCCTTGCGGGCGGCAAGCCTGGCTGTGAAAAAGAAGCCGGTGTCCGCCGCGCGCCTGAAGGCTGACCTGAAAGAATTCATCACCGCCGCTCCGCTTGCGCGGCTGGATTATGTGGAATTTTTCGATCCTGAAATGCTGGCCCAGGTTGCCCAAGTAAAGCGAGGCGCGCAGATGGCGCTGGCGGTGTTCATCGGCAAAACGCGGTTGATTGACAACGCGCGGTTGTAGTCACACGGCTGGCGCAATCAGCGGAATCGTTTGCCGCTCGAACCGGCGATAAATCCGGAAATCGGAATCGAGCGTCAGCAGCCGGCAGTCGCGTTTTTCCTCGGTCATCGCAACAAGACAGGCGTCCACGAAATCCATCGGCGTGTCGGCGTATTTCTTCATCAGCGACAGCACGCGGTCAATGTGTGATTCCAGATCGAACTGGACGACAACAACGTTGCGCTGAACCAATTCCAGAACACCCCACGGCTTGACGCCGGCGTCTTGCAGCAGGTGTGCGGCCTCGGAAATTGCGCCTTCGCAAGTCACGAGTGGACTGGCCAGGTGAGAAAACTGTTCAACAGCCCATGCGTGGTTGGCATCGGAACGGTCCAGCAGCGCCACCAACGGGCCGGTGTCAATCAGGAGTGTTTCCATGCGCCCAAGCTCTTGCGTCCGAAATTTTTCAGATGTTTTTTGTGGCTCGAATCCTTTCTGCCGCTGGCATACATCCCCACCAAATCGCCGGCGCGGTCGAGGAGGCTTTCAAATTTCTTTTCGCCGTTGAGCTGTGCAGCCAGCGCCCGACGGACAATTTCGGATTTTGAACGGTTAAGATCGCGCGCCCGGCGGTTCAACCGGTCAGAAAGATCGGACGGCAATTTCACGGTCAATGTTTGCATGACACATTGGTAACACCAAATTGGCGAATTGACAATACCCATTTTGACTTCCAGAATCCAATCCAGTGAAACAATTCGATTATCTCGTCCTCGGCAGCGGCATCGCGGGGCTTTCGTTCGCGCTGAAGGTCGCGCCGCGCGGGCGCGTGGCCATCGTCACGAAAAAGGACCGTGCAGAATCGAACACGAACTATGCACAGGGCGGCATCGCGTCGGTCACGAGCAAGGAGGATTCGTTCGAGTCGCATGTGCGCGACACGCTCGCGGCGGGCGCGGGTCTGTGCAAGGAGAGCGTCGTCCGCACAATCGTTGAGGAAGGGCCGGCGCGGATTCAGGAATTGATCGAGCTGGGGATGAAATTTTCCGAGCGCGACGCGCCGAGCGAGGATGGCGGCAAGGAACTTGACCTCGGCCGGGAAGGCGGACATTCCAAGCGCAGGATTCTGCACGCGAAGGACGTGACCGGGCGTGAGATCGAGCGGGCGTTGCTCAACGCGATTTCACGCCAGCCGAACATCGAGATTTTTGAGAACCACATCGCGGTTGATTTAATCACCAGCCGGAAGCTCGGCCACGGCGGCGAGAACCGCTGTCTTGGCGCCTACGTTTTCGACAAACAAGCAAACCGCGTCTGGACGTTCACCGCGCCGGTGACGCTGCTGGCCACCGGCGGCTGCGGCAAGGTTTATCTCTACACGACGAACCCCGACATTGCGACCGGCGACGGCGTGGCGATGGCGTATCGCGCGGGCGCGGAGGTGGCAGACATGGAGTTTGTCCAGTTTCATCCGACGTGTCTATTTCATCCGAAGGCGAAATCGTTCCTCGTCAGCGAAGCGGTGCGGGGAGAAGGCGGCGTGTTGAAAACCATCGAAGGCCGTGAATTCATGGACGCCCACCATCCGCTGAAATCGCTTGCGCCGCGCGACATCGTGGCCCGCGCGATTGACAGCGAGATGAAAAAATCCGGCGCGGATTGCGTGCTGCTGGACATCACGCACAAGCCGGCGAAATTCATCATCGAACGGTTTCCGAACATCTACCAGACGTGCCTCGGCTACGGCATTGACATCACCAAGGAACCGATCCCAGTCGTGCCGGCGGCGCATTACCAGTGTGGCGGCGTGGTGACGAACGTGGACGGCGAGACGGGCATCACCGGACTTTACGCCGTCGGCGAAGTTGCCTGCACGGGTCTGCACGGCGCGAACCGGCTGGCGAGCAATTCGCTGCTGGAGGCGCTGGTTTGCGCGCATCGCGCGGCGGAGAAAGTCGGTTCAAATCCGCCGCAAAAAATTGAGGCGAAAATTCCGTTATGGCAATCCGGCAAAGCCAGCAACCCGGACGAACTCGTCGTCGTCTCGCACAATTGGGATGAAATCCGGCGGCTGATGTGGGATTACGTCGGCATCGTCCGCACCGGCAAACGGCTGCAGCGCGCGCAAAGCCGACTGGCGCATTTGCAGCAGGAGATCCGCGAGTATTACTGGAATTTCATCGTCACGAGCGACCTGCTGGAATTGCGCAACATCGCGACGGTGGCGGAATTGATCGTGCGCTGCGCCTCGATGCGGCCCGAAAGCCGCGGGTTGCATTACAATCTGGATTTTCCGAACGCTAATCCTGACTGGGCGCAGCGCGACACGGTGTTGCAAAAATCACTTGGGAGTTCTTAACGAGTCGAGAGCTGCTCCCGCCTGCGCGATCAGTCTGGCCAGTTGAGTCCATTGATCCGACGCCAGCGGAATTCTGGGGCCGTCGTTGTATTGCAGGAATGTCCGGATGCCGCCTTGCTGCTTGCTGCCAAGAGCCATGAATTGCAGGCCGGACTTGGTGGTGAAGGTCGCCTCGAGACCCGGCAGAGAAGTCACGTTGTAGGTGATTTTACCGAGATAATCCATGCCGTTGAGCAGCGCATCCAGTTCGTCATAATCCACGATGGCCAATCCCCGCCACTGGTTCGCTTCAATGACAACGGCGATGCCATAATCTTTCTGGCCGGTGGCGGTGCTGGTGGATTCCTTGCAGCGCACGTAAATAATGCCGCCACCGGTGGGAACCGACCCGGTCTGGCCGACCCCCTTGATGATGACCACTCCGGTCTGCGATTCAAAAATCCCAATCTCGGTCTTGAGCGCGTTGGTGTCCTGCGCGCGCGCGGTCAAGGCCGGCAGGCCGACAACGGCAATTAGAACGACGCAAAATTTACGCATGATTGCCTCCAATTTGAAAATAAGTGCTGGTTTCACGGTCAGTATTTGAAACTCCGGCGAATGGAAAAAGTTGCGCGCGATGGCGCCTGCGCCCGCATTCGGAAGCGCACGCGTTTGACTCCAAGAGTGGATTTATGCGCGACCTGATTCGCAATCGGCGGCGGGATCAGAGCGCGGGACGAATTTTTTGCTTGGAAAAAAAATTATTCGGCGTAGAAAGGAACCGTTCTTTGAAACCGGCGGAAATGTTTCCGCCAACATCGCAGTCAAATGTCAGGGAACCCGGTTTGAATCCGGGACGGTTGCGCCACTGTAACGGCTACAAACTCCCAATGCCACCGGGCAAAAATTCGGGAAGGCGGGAGTGAGGTTTGAGGCCGAAGTCAGGATATCGGTTTGGCTGCGCTCGTCGGCCCCACGTTCGGGGCGCTTCTCCGCAAAGAGAAGGATGAGGCCGGTCCGCCGGACGGTTTCCGGCGGAACTCGTCGAATGCCTTCATTCCCCGTTTTGCGGAGCCTGGAGGCGTTTTCGTTTTCAGGCTTCGCGCTGGTCTCTCAACCAAAAACCGTTCCGCGATTTTTTTGTTCGCGGAACAAAATTGAAAGATCAGCAAAATGAAAAAAGTCAGTTCACTGGCCATCGCCAGCCTGTTCGTTCTGTCCACCGCGTCCGCCAGCGCCAACACCCTTGTCGAAAGATTTGCCACCGACCCGGCGCTCGACGGCTGGCAGATTTTCGGCGACACAAACCTGTTCCACTGGGATTCCACAAACCAAAATCTCGTCGTGACCTGGGATTCGTCGCAGCCCAACAGCTATTTCCATCATCCGCTGGGCCGGACACTCACGACGAACGACAGTTTCTGCGTTCAGTTTGATTTGCAGTTGAGCGACGCAGTCGCCGCCGGTTATGGCAGCGAAGTGGCGGCGGGCCTTCTGCATTTTGCCGATGCAGCCAGCCTGGATTTTAACCGGGAGAACAGCCCGCTGCCGGATCTCTTCGAGTTCGATTACACGCCGGCGATTGATTACGGGGGATATTCCGCGCCGGACACCATCGAAGCCACGCTGAAAGATTCGCAACCCGGCTATGAGGGTTTTTTTTGGGTGGTTAACTATATGACGCTGCAACCGGGCGTCACCTACCGGATCATGCTCGTTCATCGCGCCGGCGAACCCGTCATCAGCGGCAGTGTTTACACGAACGGACAGTTTTGCG
>Ga0181535_10006107_pt1 | contig 12633 bp, 17 predicted proteins | sample PEATcosm2014_Bin_44_FD_119774 | JGI IMG/M metagenome (GOLD analysis project Ga0181535, IMG submission 119774) | Peatland microbial communities from MTU Mesocosm Facility, Houghton, MI, USA - PEATcosm2014_Bin17_30_metaG | ecosystem: Environmental > Terrestrial > Soil > Wetlands > Peat | place...
CGTCTCGCAGGTGCACGCGTCGGCGGTTGTGCACCTGCGCGCTGCACTGCGCGACCTGGCGGGCAATGGTCCGGCGGAGCGGCCAGGCCCGAAAAACGTGCGGAGGAGATAAGTGTTGACGGAAAAGACACTGAAGCAGGACGAGATCGATGCGCTTTTCCAGGCTGCGCGCGCCGAGGTGCCCGAGGCCGCCCCGCCCGAAGTGCGCGCCAAGATCGTGCCCTATGACTTTTCCTCGGCGGGACAGATATCGACCGAACAACTGCGCGCCATCAGCATGCTCAACGATCTGTTCGCGCGCAACCTGACGCATAATCTGGCGGCGTGGCTGCGCACGCGGTTTCAGGTGAATCTGGTCTCGGCCGAGCAGATCCAGTTCAACGAGTTTCTCTTAAGAATTCCCGAGATTTGTTACGTGGCGTCGGTGCGGCTTGAGCCCCTCGGGGCTCTTGCCGTGCTGCAACTCGATCTCGGCCTCGCTCCTCCTATCATCGATCTGCTTTTGGGAGGCGACGGCAAGGACGGCCCCTTGCGCGAGGTGACCGACATCGAAGAAGCGATTCTGGCCAGCGTCGTCGAGAACATCTGCCGCGAGCTGACGGTAGCCTGGCAGCCGGTGGGTTTGAGCTTCCTGTTCGAGCGCCGCCAGATGCAGACCCAGGTGGCGCGCATTATTTCAGTCGCCGAAAAGACGCTGTGCCTGAGCTTCGAGATTCGCATGCCGCACAGCTCGGGGCTGTTGAATCTCGCTTTTCCGGCGGTGGTGGCGAACACCATCCTGCGGCGGCTCACGTCGGAGTGGGGCCGGCGGCGCGGTCACGCAGGGGACACAAGAGCGCGCATGAGCGATGTGGCCCGCGACATCCGCTTCGGCTGTTCGCTGCAACTGCCCACGGTGCGCGTCGCGGCAAGCGCTCTTGAGGAAGTTAAACCCGGGGACGTGCTGCGCCTCGACGTCGGCACCAACGCGCTTTCGGAGTTGCGGGTTGCGGGCCAGGCTCTTTCGCTGGCTCATGCCATGCGCCACGGCACGCATCGCGCGGCGCGCATTGAGCGCGTTTTTGAGGGAGGCGAGCGGTGAAAACCTACCTCGACTGCTGGACGCAGGTCGCAGCGGCGCTCTTCTCGCAGGCGTTGGCCGGGGAGCCGGAATTGTTGGAATCCTTGCCCAAGCCTCTGGGCGCGGGCTCCTTTGGATTTCGGGCCATGCTCGCGGGCGATGTAGCGGGCCGTTTTTCGGTGATCCTCGACGGTACGGTGCTGGAAATACCGCTGATGGGCGAGGGGGTGGATCAGAAGGCTGGCTGGAAAGAGCTCTTAAGCGAAGCGGCCGGCGCCGCCGCCGGCGATCTATTGGCCGCAACGGGAAAAAAATGCCAGGTCGTGGGCTTTGAGGAGATCGCCGCCGAATCAAAGATCTCGCAGGCCTTTCAGTTGCGCTCGGGCGGGCGCGCCTGGACGGTACTGGTCCGCGACGAAGTGCACGATGAGGGGAAAGAAGAGGCGCCCCAGCCCGAAACCGAACCCAAACTCCCAACAGCACCGCTGACCGCGACCGTCTCCGAGCAAGTTTCTTCGAGTCCACCTTCTTCGAACCCCTATCCGTCCGACGATCTGCGCACGGCAAGGCCCGCGATGAGTCCGGGTCTCGAACTGTTGCTCGACGTCGAGCTCGAAGCCTCATTGCGTTTCGGTTCGCGCGAGATGCCGCTCGGCGAGATTCTCGATCTGGGGCCGGGAGACGTGGTCGAGCTCGATCGTCATGTGGCCGATCCCGTGGACCTGATTGTGGGCGACAAGATTGTGGCGCGCGGTGAAGTGGTGTTGGTGAACGGCAACTTCGGGCTGCGCGTGACCGAGGTGGCCGCGCCGAGGAAGCGGTTGGAGAGCATTCGATGCCTTTTCTAGGCCGCCGTTCTCTCTCCGAATCCCGGGAGGCGCTGTCGAAATTCGCGACGAGCAGATTCTCTCCGTCGGACCGCGCGCCAGGATTGCCAAATCAACGAGGCCGGCAAGCGGGAGCCGCAGGAACGGTTCTCGGTGACGGCATCTTCTCGACCTGCGCCAATCCGCGCTGCGGATCGAGCTGGCTGCGCCTGTGGAGGCGGCGCGAGACGCCGGCCTTTGAAGGCGGATGGTGCTGCTCTCAAGAGTGCATGGCGGCGCGGGTGGCCGCCGCGCTCTCTCGAGAGATGGACGGGCGCGGCTCGCCCGGGGAGAGCCATCGTCACCGGATTCCGCTGGGACTGGTTCTGCTCGAACAAGGCTGGATCACGAACCAGGACCTGCGCACGGCTCTTCAATCGCAAAGAGCCGCAGGCGCGGGAAGGCTGGGCAGGTGGCTGCTCGAGTCGCGAAGCGCAAGCGAGGAGAACATTACGCGCGCTTTGGGCCTGCAATGGGGATGCCCGGTGCTGGCGATGGAGTTCCACCACCCGGAAGGGCTGACGGCGCTGGTGCCGCGCCTGTTTGTCGATGCCTTCGGAGCGTTGCCCTTGCGGGTGGCGGCGGGGAAGATTCTCTATCTTGGGTTCGAGGATCATCTCGACCCCGCCCTCTCGCTGGCCCTGGAACGCATGACGGGGCTTGAGGTGATCGGTGGCCTGGTGCGCGAATCGGAGTTTCATCCCGCGCATTCCCGGCTTCTCGAGGCGCGCTTTCCGGCCGCGGAGCTGATTGAAGCCCAAACCGAATCCGGGCTGGCCTCGGCTTTTGCGAGAGCCGTTGAAAGGACCGGACCCGCCGAGTCGCGCCTGGTGAGGGTGCACGATTGCTTCTGGCTTCGCATGTGGCTGCGGCCGCCGGGGGCGGCTTTGCCCGAGTTGGACTCGGTGCGCGATCTGATCGGCTCGGTCCGCACGCACTGACGTGGGCGGGCGGATCGGGGCGGCCCGCAGGGGAGGCGGGGCTGGGAGGCGGCAGCGGAGGTGCCGACAAGGGGTGGGCCGAAGGCGAAATCGCGCTGGGTATTCAAGGATCGACTCCGAGCGCCGATACAAAGAGTGTGGAGGGACCCTGGGCATGAGCGAAGTTCGAACCCTGATCGTCGACGACTCCTCGGTGATGCGCAAGATCGTCGAGCGCGCCTTGCGCCAGGCGGGACTCAATGGTTTGGTGGTGCACGAGGCCGGCAGCGGTGTGGAAGGGCTGGAAGTATTGAAGTCGACCCAGGTCGACCTGATCCTGTCCGATATCAACATGCCGGCGATGGACGGGCTCGAGTTCTTGCGCCAGATACACGCGCAGAATCTGGCAGTCGGCATTCCCGTGGTGATGATCACAACGGAATCGAGCGAGGAGCACGTGAAGCAGGCGATTGAGGCGGGAGCGAAGGGCTACATTCGCAAGCCGTTTACCGCCGAGCAGGTGAAGGAGCGGGTATTGCCCTTGCTGCACGCGGCGTAAGGGGCGAGTCCGGCGACTCGGGCACTGCGCGGATGAAGACTCGGTTTCCGGGGGACGGGATCTCCGGATCGATTTTCTTCGAGATTTGCGCGGGCAGGGCGAATGGGGACAGGGTCGGGAGGGCGCCATGTTGTTGAACGGTGTACGTGCATCGGTCACCGGAGGACACAGCGGCGGCGGAGACAAGGACGTTGCCGGCCGAGATGCGGGTGGCGCGGTCATGAGGGAGCGTACGATGGCGGTTTCATTGCGTGAATCCGTGCAGCAGGTCTCCGATCCACGGAACCTGGATGCGAGCGTGGACGAGGTTTTCCGGCTGATGCTGGGCCTGGAGTGCAAGCGCGTCATGGGCCCGGCTGTCTTGAACCCGGACTCCGTGACAGCCGTGGTGGGGTTAGGTGGCGTACTGAGCGGCGCGTGCGTGTTCAAATCGGGCGCGGGGACGGCGATGAAGATCGCGGCGCTCATGACGGGCATGGAATTCAGCGCCATCGACGATACGGTGAAGGATGGAATCGGCGAAATCTGCAACATGTTGGCCGGCGCATGGAAGGGCAAGGTGCCGGAACTAGCGGCCAACACCGGGCTCTCCGTGCCCGCCGTAATCACTGGCCGCGATTACAAGCTGCACGTGCAAGCTCCGGAGTTTCAGATCCATCACACGTATCGCTTCGACGACCAGATGTTCGAAGTTACGATCGTGTGCGACGGACTGCAGTAAAACAGCTTCCAGCTTCTAGCCGCTAGGCTCCCAGCCACCCCTGCTGAACAGAAAGCAGCGGAAACCGCGGGAAAGCAGCACGCGAGGAGGGAGCTCGTTCGAAAATCTCCGAGCGGTGCGCCTAGCGAAACCAGGTGCGAGCTGGAAGCTGGTAGTTTGGGCTGCATTTGCTTCCTCCCACACTAAATCCTTCTAATCCTTCGCGCCCGTTTTCCGGTCATCCATCTGCATTTCCTCTCTCCAGTTTCACTGGAGCATCCATGGACAGCGGCTACTACGCGGCGATGACGGGTCTAGTGGCGCGTACCCAGGCTTTGGATACCGCGGCGGCCAATCTTGCCAACGCGCAGACGCCGGGTTACCGCGCCGAGCGGGAGTTCTTTCGTTCCGTGCTGCTGGGGCCCGACGCGCTCAATTCTCAGCTGGGCCAGACCGTGAATAACTACGGCTTGCTTGGCGGCGATCGGCTGAGCATGGCGCAGGGGGCTATGGAACAAACTGGCAGTCCGCTTGACCTGGCCATTGAGGGCCAGGGTTTCTTCATGGTCCAGACGCCCAATGGCTTGCGCTACACGCGCGACGGCAGCTTTCACCGTGCGCAGAGTGGGCAACTGGTAACTGAGGCCGATGAGCCTGTGCTCACCGCGACGGGCCAGACGATTGCAGTTCCTCCGGGCGAAGTGTCGGTGGGCGGGGATGGAACGGTTTCTGTGGCGGGCGGCGCGGTGGCGACAATCGGTGTCGTCACGTTTCCTGCTGGAACCGAGCTTACGCCCGAGGGCGCGAACCGCTATTTGGCGCCGGCAGGAGTGACGCCGGTCGCGGCGAAGGATGCGGCGGTACATGAGGGAGCCCTCGAGGCAGCCAACCAGGACGTGGTCGAGGGTTCGCTGAATCTGATCGTGATGCAGCGCCAGGCGGAGATGATGCAGAAGGCATTGACGGTGTTTCACACCGAATTCAACAAATTTGCGACGGAAGATCTGCCCAAAGTTTAATCCGAGGGGAGAAGAGACCGCGGATCCAGTCCAAAACGAGGAAAAGAATGATTCGAGCCTTGTATACCGCAGCCAGTGGCATGAGCGCGCAGCAGATGAATCTGGATACCATCGCCAACAACCTCGCCAACTCGTCGACCACTGGCTTCAGGCAATTGCGCCTGCAGTTTCAGGACATGATTTATCAGAACATGGTGACGCCGGGCGCGGCGCAGAGCCAGAACACGGTTTCTGCGGGAATGCAGATCGGCCTAGGAACAAAATCGGCGGCGACCGAGGTGATCAATACACAGGGCGAGCTGAACGAGACCGACAACCCGCTCGATGTGGCGATTCAGGGCTCGGGATTCTTTCAGGTGCAGCGGCCCGATGGCACCATTGCCTACACGCGCGCAGGGCAGTTTCATTTGAACAATCAAGGCACGATCGTGACCACCGATGGCGATCCGCTGATTCCGACCATCACGATTCCGTCGAATGCCACAGCGGTGACGATTACCGAATATGGCGTGGTGAACGCGACGCTGGCTGGCCAGCAAAATCCCTCGCAGCTGGGGCAGATTCAGTTGGCTACGTTTCCCAATCCCGGCGGCCTCGAGAGCATGGGCAACAACCTGCTGACGGCGACGCTCAGTTCGGGCGACCCGGTACTGGGCAATCCGGGTGGAACGGAAGGCATGGGCACGCTGCAGCAGGGATATCTCGAAAACTCGAATGTGGACGTCGTGACAGAGTTTGTGCAGATGGTGCTGGCGCAGCGGGCCTATGAATCGAACTCGAAAGTAATCAAAGCCGCAGACGATATGTATTCGGAAGTCAACAATATGACGCACTGAACCTCCGGCATTGGTTGAAGAATGAGAACAAGCGAAGTGTCAATGCGTTCGATCGTTCTGGCTGGTATTGCAGCGCTGGGTTTCGGAGCTTCAGTGCTTGCGCACGCCCAGGACCGCGGCCAGATTTCGGGGCCGGTGGTGCGCGTGATCGACGACGGCGCAACGGGCGACCGCTGGCTTCTCCTGCGCGACGCGGCCGATCCAGGCGGTCCGGGGCGGATGGTACGAGTCGAGCGTACGGGCGCGGAAGCTGGCGCTGAAGATTCAAACCGGAGATCCGAACCCCGGCCAATGGGAACAAAGAAACAAACGGCCCGCGGCGCGGCCGCCGGTGCGGAACTCCGTCCGGTGATTCGCGCCGACGACGCGCTCGTCGTCGAGGAGCACACGGCGGTGGTGGACGCGCAACTGGAAGCAACGGCGTTGGGTTCGGCGGCGATTGGATCGGAGTTTGAGGCGCGGTTGAAGATCGGCGGCAGAGTGGTGAGGGCAATCGCGCTTGGACCGGGAAGAGCTGCCCTCTTGCCGAAGGAGACAGTTGAGCCATGAATACGCGGTCGGCGCTAGTCGTCATCCTGAGCGCGGTTCTGGCGATTCCAGGTTCGGCGTGGGCAAAGAAGCATGCTCCGGCGTCGGCAGCTGCGAAGGCTACTCCGCCCGAGGAGGCCTTGCGCAACTACATCACGCGGGTGCGCGCACAGCAGGCGGACGAGGTGCATACGGAGGGTTCGCTCTGGAGCCCGGAGGGCCAACTGGTTCGGTTGGGCACCGACGTAAAAGCTTACCGCGTTCATGACGTGGTGATGATTGTGGTGGGCGAAAGCCTGACGGCGTCGACCGATGGGCAAGTGAAGAACTCCCGGGCGTCGAATGCCAACTCTGGAATCACGTCGCTGTTTGGCGCGCTCAAGGCTTCGAACGCGTTACAGAACCTGGTCGGCGCAACGGCTTCGTCGGGTCTGACGGCGCAGGGCCAGAGCACCACCGACTCAAGTTTGGCGACCACATTCGGAGCCGAAGTGGTGGACGTGCTTCCCAACGGAATGCTGGTGGTGCAGGCGACGCGACAGATTACTTTCTCCCAGCAGACGCAGCTGATCGTTCTGCGCGGGCTGGTGCGGCCCGAAGATGTGAGCAATCAGAACCAGGTGCTGTCAACGGCGATGACCGATCTCGAGCTCGAAGTTACGGGCAAGGGTATTGTGAACGACTCGACCTATCGCCAGAATCCGCTGGTGCGATTGCTCGAGAAGCTGGTGATTTTCTGAAGTGGCCAGGAAAATGGCATGACGATACGCGCAGCGGTTTCGGAAAGGACGGATAAAAGCAAATGGAGCCGGGTGATTCCTCTTCTTAAAAGCCGCGAGTTCTGGTGGTGGGTGGTGTTGGCCGGAGTATGGTTGTTGGCGATCACGGTGGCCCCTCCCCAGGAGCCGGGACAGAAGTCGCGCATTAAGGATGTAACAACTATTGAAGGCATTCGCGACAACCAGCTTGTGGGCTATGGCCTGGTGGTGGGCCTGAAAGGCACCGGAGACAGCTCGCAGACTGTGTTTCCGGCGCAAACGCTGGTTTCGGCTCTGGAAAAGATGGGCATCACGGTGCCGCAAACCGGATCGAACAGCGCCAGCAACATGCAGGTGAAAAACATGGCGGCGGTGTTCGCGGTGGCTACGCTGCCTCCGTTCTCAGGTCCCGGCTACAAGGTGGATGTGACGGTTTCCTCAGCCGGCGATGCGCGGTCAATTGAAGGCGGGATTCTGTTGATGACGCCGCTCTACGGACCGGATGGGCAGATCTACGCGCAGGCGCAGGGAGCCCTTGTGCTCGGGGGATACATGGCGGCTTCGGGGGGCAGCGCCAAGCAGGTGAATCATCCCACGACCGCCCGCATCCCCGGCGGCGCGATGGTGGAGCGGGTTGTTCCATTTGATCTGAAGCAGATGCGCACGGTCACCGTGGTGTTGAACGATGCCGACTTTCATACCGCGGAGCGGATGGCGGCGACGGTGAATCAGTCCCTCGGCGCGGCGCGCGCAAAAGCCATCGACGGCCGGCGGGTGGAGATCGCAGTCGAGCGGGACGAGGATGTTGCGTCTCTGCTCGACAAAGTGGAGGAACTGGAGATCGATGTGTTTCCGCGGGCGCGCGTCGTGGTGAATGAACGCACGGGAACGGTGGTGATTGGCGGAACGGTGCGATTGCAGCCAGTCTCGATCTTGCACGGCGGGCTGAGCATCAACGTGATCACGAATGTGGAAATCTCGCAACCCAATTCGATGTCATCGGGCACCACGCAGGTTGTGGCACAGACTACGGTCGAAGCGCAGGACAAGCCGGTGAACCGTATCGACTTGAAAGAGGGCGCGACGGTGGAGGATTTGGTCGAGGAATTGCAACGGACCGGAGCAGGAGCGCGGGACGTCATCTCGATCCTGCAGGCAATGAAGGCAGCCGGGGCACTCGACGCCGACCTGGAAGTGCTGTGAAAGAGGGCATAGGGAAAAGCGAGCAAGGGGGCGTGGAATAAGGGAGCAGGGGCACAAGGCAAAGGGGAAGGACGACCAAGGGAGCGGGGATTGAATATTGGATCGATTATCGGGGAGGCAGCAACAGCGCAGCCGGCCAGTGCGCCATCGCCCAAATTGTTGCAAGCGGCTCATGAATTTGAAGGGCAGATGATGAAGCAGTTGCTCCTGCCCATGACGAACGGTGATGCACTGACGGGCGCCGAGGACGGCGACTCGGATTTGGGCTCCGGATCAAGCGGCGCGCTGGGAGAATTTGCGTCTGAGGCGCTCGGGAAAGCTCTCAGCGAGCGCGGCGGGTTCGGAATTGCCGATCGAATCGTGAAGGAGCTTTCCCGGTCTGGTAATCATCACGGAAACGGGAAGGTAACCGGAAATCTGCACGGTAATACCGTGATGAGAGCTCCTGAATGACTAGAGTGATTAGCGAAGGGGCCGATAGACCTGGCAAGGAGCAAAGTGTATGGATATTCGCAATAGCCTGGATGGATTGAGGTCATTGTTAGGGGTGAATCCGACGCCCGCGCAGGTGCCGCAGGCGAAGGGCGGTGCGGCCCCGGCGGGAGGGGCGTTCGACACCGACAGGGCGACAGTGAGCAACGCGGCCAATGAAGTCTCGCAGGCGCTTTCGGATGACGGCGTACGTCCGGAGAAAGTGGCGGCGATTCAATCGGCACTGGCGGCCGGAACTTACGATGTGCCACCGTCCGCCGTGGCCTCGAAGCTGGTGGATACCATGCTGGACAGTGCGTAGTCCGGCGTGAACGATACCACGCGCAATGTCGCTGGAGCGAAGAGGACACGAGAGAAGGCGCTGCCAATAAGAGACACAGCGGCGCGCGAAGAGGAGAGGAACGGAAGCATGCACGAAACTGATCCGGCCGCGGTGAAACCGGAGCTGAAGGCACTGGTGGTGGAGGCATCGCGTGCGCTGGCGCTGCTCGATGTACCGCGGCTTGAGGAGCTGGCGGTCTCCTGTGACGCACTAAACCGGAGCCTGGATTCGATGAGCGCCGAAGACAAGAGGGAACTGACTCAGCAAGCGCGGGAGGCGCAGGCGGATATGTCGGTGCTGAGGCGGGTGCTGGAGGCGACGCGCGCCAATCGCAATGTGATGCGGCGCTTGCGCCAGATGCGCGAGCGGCGGCTTGAATACGAGGAGCGGCTGGTGCGCGCGAGTACGAACACCGCCACGGAAGACGCAGCAGAAGTTGCTGCGGAGGCCGATGCGGAAACTGTCGCGGAAGTCGATGCGGGAGCGGAGGGCGCTCATGGGGTCGATTAGCTCCGCCTTAAGCGTGATCTCGGGGGCTTTGGATGCCGATCAGGAAGCTCTGAACGTAGTGGCGAACAACGTAGCCAACGCCAACACAACGGGGTACACGGAGGAAAAGCCGGACTGGCAGGAAAACGCGCCGATCAACGTTGGGGGGATACTGATCGGCGATGGAGTGACCGAGACGGGCGCCACTTCGCAGCGAGACCGGGTGTTGGAAGAGCGGCTCGACCAGCAGCAGCAATTGGCATCGGCTTCGAGCACGCGGCTGACGGCACTGAACAACATGCAAGCGTTATTTACTCCGGCCTCGGGCTCGTCGGGGTCGACCGCTGGAGATATTGGCAGCGACATCACCAGCTTTTTCGATTCCTTCTCGTCGCTTGAGAGCGATCCGACGGACAACGCGCTGCGCGAGCAGGTACTTTCGTCGGCGTCTACGCTGGCCGGCGACATTTCGAGTGCCGCGAACAGCCTGAATGGACAGAGCATGGCCATCGATCAGGAAGCGTCGGGCGTGGTAAGCCAGGTAAATTCGCTGACCAGCGCCATTGGGCAACTGAATCTGGAGATCGAATCCATCTCTCCAGATTCGGACGCGGGAACGCTCGAGGACCAGCGGCAGCAGGACCTGAGCCAGCTTTCGCAGTTGATCGGGATCAACCAGGTGACGACGGAGAACAATGGGCTGTCGGTCACCACGACTTCAGGGCAACTGCTGGTGTCGGAGGGCCAGAGCACGCAACTGACCACCGGAACGGTGAATGGCGTTACAGACTTTTTTGTGGGCGGAACGGACATCACATCGCAATTAGCCTCGGGCGGCGGACAGCTCGGCGGCTATCTGACGGCGCGCGAAGTGGATATTCCGGGCGCGCTCAGCTCGCTCGATCAACTGGCCTACAGCATTTCAACGACGGTGAATGCGGACAACAATGCGGGTACGGATGCAAACGGCGCCACCGGCGCAGCGGTAGCAGGATCGGCGACCGGGGCAATGACACTCGACATCTTTTCTCCTCCCCCAACTTATGCCGCGAACGTGGCCGCCGGCGGAACCGACGTCTCGGGCGCTGCGGTCGCGATGGGCGTAGTGATGACCAATCCGAGCCTGATTTCCGCAGCCGGCGCGGGAGACAGCACGGGGGACGATTCGAATTCCGTGACGATGGCAAACCTTGCCAACGGGCTCATCGTGAATGGGCAGACTCCCATTAACTACTATTCGAACTTTGTCTCTACGCTGGGCTCTACGGTTTCAGAAGTGCAAACCGAAAACACGGCGCAGAATGCGTCGGTTACACAGTTGCAGACACAGAACAACGCACTGTCGAGCGTGAACCTGAATGACGAAGCGGCGGCGATGTCGACGTTCGAAAACAGCTACCAGGCCGCGTCGCAGGTGTTCACAATTCTCAACGCGGTGATGACCTCCGCCCTGAATCTGGGCGAAGAGACGGCGGTGTCGTAAGGACAGGGAATAGGGAGTAGGGAACAGGGAACCGGGAAGTGGGAATAGAAGACCGGACCTGAGGCGACGGGAAGGCATTCATCGTCCGTCGCGATCGTGGAGCAAGGTCATGCGGGTTGATCCGACGTATATTACGAACCTAGTCGGATCGCTGGATCAGACGCAGTCCAGCGAGCAGCAGTTGAGCGCGGAACTGTCGAGCGGAGCGAGCATCACGTCGCTCAGTCGGAATCCGGTGGGCGCGGGCGAAAACGTGCTGCTGTTGAATCAGATTCAGCAGGATGATTCATTTACCCAGAGCTCAAACCTTGTGAGCGGTCAACTGCAAGTGGCAGATTCGGCGCTGGGAAGCGTGGTATCCGAGCTGACGCAGGCAATCTCGCTGGCCACAAGCGCCAACAACGGGACCATGAATGCGAGTGACGTGAAGTCGATCTCCAATGAAATTTCGGGGATTCTGAACGAAGTGCAGTCGCTGGCAAACACCAGTTATCAGGGCCAGTACATCTTTGCCGGGGGGAAGACGACCGCGGCACCATTCTCGACGTCGACCGCGACATCGCCGGGCGTGACCAGCTACGGCGGCGACGACAACGTGAACTATCTCGAATTGCCCAACGGACAGAAGATCCAGTTGAATGTGCCGGGCGACCAGATTTTCCTAGGCGCGGGGGCAAGCAGCGTATTTGGTGCGTTGAATGGGCTGGTGGCCGATTACTCAACCGGCACGGTGAATACGCAGCAAGCGACCAGTGACACATCCGCGCTCAGCTCGGCGCTCAACTTTGTCTCGCAGCAGCGCGTGACGGTCGACAACTCCATCACGCAGATCAGCGCTGCGTCGGGCGCAGTAACCAACGAACAGACGCAATTGACGGCGGCGCAGACTGACCTGATGCAGGCCGATATTCCCACGGTTTCCACTCAGCTTTCGCAGGCCGAGACGCAGCAGACGGCTCTCGAAGACGTGATTGCGGAATTGGAGTCGACATCGAACAGTCTGTTCAGCAAGCTGCAGGGATGAATCCGCCGATAGCGGGGGCACTATACTCAGGGCGAGAGGATTCTCTTGTTTGCTGCGTTGCGTTTTTTGTGGAATGCGACGCGGGGCCACAGGCTGGCTCCGTGGCGGAGCGAGTTTCTGCGCTGGCGTGTCGAGACCTACTCGGGGAAAAAGGCGGAGACGCTGACGGCTGGAGCCGTGCTTGGATTTATGTGGGCCGAGCGCTGGGAGCTGTTGCGTTTTCTGGCGTGGACTGGACAGCTGGAGCGAGAGGCGCGAACGAAGTAGGGAATAGAAGGCAGGGATAGCCTGCAGCCGGCAGGGAAGTCCGAAGTCACCTTTGCGGCCGGGCAGCTACTTTTGATATTTCCAATTGCGCTGTTTTCCCTGGGCGA
>Ga0181535_10006108_pt1 | contig 12633 bp, 7 predicted proteins | sample PEATcosm2014_Bin_44_FD_119774 | JGI IMG/M metagenome (GOLD analysis project Ga0181535, IMG submission 119774) | Peatland microbial communities from MTU Mesocosm Facility, Houghton, MI, USA - PEATcosm2014_Bin17_30_metaG | ecosystem: Environmental > Terrestrial > Soil > Wetlands > Peat | place...
CCCGCGGCGATGGCGAAGGCCAGCACGGCCAGGGCAGCGAACAGGAAGCGACGCATGACGACTCTCCGATTGTTTCGTCCATGCGGTGGTGTGGCCCAGGACGCAACGTTCGGCAAGCGATCGTGCCTGTTCTTACCCGAACAGCTTCTTCGCGATTCCGGCGATGAGCTCGCCCTGGTGGCGGGCGCCGTCGAGCTCGTTGTCGCTCGGCTTGCGCTCGCCCTTGCCGCCGGCGATGGTGGTCGCGCCGTACGGCGCGCCGCCGGTGATCTCCTCGATCGTCATCTGGCCCGCGAAGCTGTACGGCAGGCCGACGACGATCAGGCCGAAGTGCAGCAGGTTGGCGATGATCGAGAACAGCGTCATCTCGTTGCCGCCGTGCTGCGTGGCGCTCGAGGTGAAGGCGCCGCCAACCTTGCCGTTAAGTACGCCTTTGGCCCAGAGCCCGCCGGCCTGATCGAGGAAGGCGGCCATTTGCGAGGGCATCCGGCCGAACCGGGTAGGGGTGCCAATGACGATGGCGTCGTATTCGGCGAGGTCGGCGACCGTGGCGACCGGGGCGGCCTGATCGAGCTTGAAATGCGCGTTCCTGGCGATCTCCTCCGGCACGGTCTCCGGCACCCGCTTGACGTCCACCTTGGCGCCGGCCGCGCGGGCGCCCTCGGCGACGGCGCCCGCCATGGTCTCGATGTGGCCATAGGTGGAATAGTACAGAACCAGAACTTTTGCCATATTGGCCCCCTTGCTCGTTGCGACGCCGCGCGGCGCGGCCATTCCGGACGGGGGCATACATGGGTCGGGCGGGTCGGAAAACACACGCCATGGTGAGGACCGCGCCGGCCCGGCCCGTTCGCCCCTCAGGCGATATCCATCGCCCGCCGCCGCTTCGGCGCCGGCACCGGCGAGGCGGCATCGTCGGGGCTGCCCAGGGAGGCCAGCAGCGCCTCGCGCAGTTGCTGCAGCTTGCGCTCGTTCTCGACTTTCAGGCCGAAGACGTCCTTGACGTAGAACACGTCCACCGCCCGCACGCCGTAGGTGCTGACATGGGCGGACGCGATTTGCAGCCCCTGGTCGCTGATCGCCGCGGTGACGTCGTGCAACAGACCCGGCCGGTCGCGGCCGTTCACCTCCAGCACGGTGTAGGTGTTGGAGGCATGGTTGTCGATCACCACGCGGGGCGGCACATGGATCGCGCGCACGCGCCGCCCGAGCACCGCTTTCGACGCCTTGCGAATCTCGGCGGCAAGCCTGATGTGCCCGGTCAGCGCCTGTTCGATCAGCACGAAAAGCCGCGCCAGACGGTGCGGCGCGTCGAACGCGCCGCCGGCGGCGTCCTGGATCCAGAAGGTGTCCAGCGCCATGCCGTTGGTCAGCGTGTGGATGCGCGCATCGACGATCGAGGCGCCGGCCACCGCCAGCGCGCCGGCGATCTGGCTGAACAGACCCGCATGGTCGGCCGCGTAGACCGTCACCTCGGTCACCGCGCGCACCGGCAACGGCTGCGTCTCGACCGTGAGCGGGGCCTTGCGCGCCTCGGCGTCGCGGATCACGCGGGCGTGGCGGGCATGCGTCTCGGGATCGAAGCCCAGCCAGTAGCCGGCGTAGCCCAGCGAGAGGAACTGTTCGCGCGCCTCGGCCGGCCAGTCGTGCAGCAGCAGCGCCGCCGCTTCCTTCGCCCGCTGCACGCGCACGTCGCGCTCGGTGGTGGACAGCCCGCCCGCCAGCACCTCCGCCACCCGCGCATAGAGTTCGCGCAGCAGCGTCGCCTTCCAGCCGTTCCACACCTTGCCGGAGACCGCGCGCATGTCGGCCACCGTCAGCACCAGCAGCAGGCGCAACCGCTCCGGCGACTGGATGACCTCGGCGAGGTCGAGGATGGTCTTCGGGTCGTCGATATCGCGCTTGAACGCGGTGTGGCTGAGCAACAGGTGATGCAGCACCAGCCAGGATACCGTTTCGGTCTCCTCGGCGGTGAGGCCAAGGATCGGGCCTTCCTCCAACGCCAGGTCCGCGCCGATCTCGGAATGGTCGCCGCCGCGGCCCTTGGCGATGTCGTGCATCAGCAACGCCACGTAGAGGGCACGGTGCGACTGCAAGTTGTTCACCAGGCCCGAGGCCACCGGCGCGACCTGCACCAGCTCGCCGCGCTCCAGCGTGTTGAGCACCCGGATCGCCTCGATCGTGTGCTCGTCCACGGTGAACACGTGGTAGGTGTCGAACTGCATCTGGCCGACGATGCGGCCCCAGTCCGGCATCAGCCGGCCGAGGATGCCGGCTTCGTTCATCGCCTTCAGCCAGACCGCGCCGTCGGCGTGCTCGCCGGTGCGCCCGCACAGCAGGTCGAGGAACAGCGCCTCCGCCGCGGGATCGCCGCGCAGCTCCACCGCGCGCCGCTCGTGGCGGATCAGCGCGCGCATGGCCAGCGGATGGAGATGCAGGTCGCGGTCGCGCGCGACCTGGAGAATGCGCAGCATCTGGATCGGTTCGAGATAGAACTCGCGGCCCTTGGCGCTCATCAGCATGCCGTCGGCCAGCACGAAGCCGGCGGCGAACAACTGGGCGTCGGTTTCCATGGCGCCGGCGGTCGGGCCGAGGGCGGCGCGCAACAGCGCCGGCTCCAGCACATGGGTCAGCCGCGTCACCTCGCGGGCGGTCAGGAAGTAGTGGCGCATGAAGCGCTCCACGCCGTCCTGGCGGCCGTGCCGCGTGTAGCCCATGCGGGCGCCCACCACGGGCTGGAGGTCGAAGGTCAGGCGTTCCTCGGCGCGGCCGGCGACGTAGTGCAGATGGAAGCGGACGGTCCACAGGAAATCCCAGGACCGCCGCGCCAGCCGCGCCTCCGTCTCGATCAGCAACGGGCCGGCGGGTCCGTTGGGATCGGTCAGTTCGCCCATGGTGCGGGTGCCGAACACGTAGCGGGCGATCCAGTACAGCGTCTGCAGGTCGCGCAGGCCGCCGCGGCCCTCCTTGATGTTCGGCTCGACCACGAAAGGCGATTCGCCGTAGCGCCGGTGCCGCGCGTCGCGCTCGGCCTGCTTGGCGGCGATGAAGCTGGCCGGTCCCGCCTCGGTGCAGGCGGTCCGGAAACGACCGGCGAAATCCTTGAACAGCACCTTGTCGCCGGTGATCGGACGGGCATCGAGTAGCGACGTGCGGATGGTCGAGTCGCCCTTCGCCTCGGTCAGGCAGTCCGCCACCGAGCGGGTGGCGTGGCCGACTTTCAGGCCAAGGTCCCAGAGGAAGTAGAGCATGAACTCGACCGTCCACAGCACCGCCGGGCTGGGTTCGTGGGCAGTCAGGAACAGCAGGTCGATGTCGCTGAACGGCGCCAGCACGCCGCGGCCGTAGCCGCCGGTGGCCGCCACGCAGAGCCGTTCCGGCCCCGCGCCGTCGGGCTTGCCGGAAGGTGCGGACATCGAAGGCGATGCCGCGGCCTGCAACGACGATGCGAAGCGGTGCAGTGCCGCGATCAGCCCGTCGGTGGCGCCCGCCAGTCGCCGCGCCGCCACCATGCCGGTGATGTCGCCACGTTCGAAGCTCTCGCGCAGCGCGATCTGGAAGCGCCCGAGGTGGCGGCGGAAGATGGCCAGGGCGGTGTCGCGCGGGATCGCCCCGCCGCTCTCGGCGGCAAGCGAGCCCAGCGTCTCCTGCAGGGCGGCGGTGGCGGCGGCCGGGTCGGACGGAACGGGTGCGGACTCAGACATCCCGGTCATGTTATCGGGTCGGCCGGCGGTATGACAGGCCGCGCAGCGGATGGCAGCATCGTCCGCAACCGATAAAGCGCCTCCAACGCCTCGCGCGGGGTCAGCCGGTCCGGGTCGAGCGCTTCCAGGGCGGCCTGCAACGGGTCCGGGACAGGAGACTCGGCGGGGGGAGCGGCGGCGGGCTGCGCGGCGGCGAACAGCGGCAGCGCGCCGGCGTCGGTCAGGTCGCCGGCGCGGCTTTCCAACGCCTCCAGCAGAGCCGCCGCGCGGCGCACGACCGGCGCCGGCACCCCGGCCAGCTTGGCCACGTGCACCCCCCAGCTGCGCCCGGCCGCGCCCTCGGCCACCTCATGCAGGAACACCACCTCGCCCTTCCACTCCTTCACCCGCATGGTATGCGGCGCCAATCGCGGCAATTCGGCGGTCAGGCGGGCGAGTTCGTGGAAATGGGTGGCGAAGATGACACGGCAGCGGATCGTGTTGTGCAGCGCCTCCAGCACCGCCCAGGCCGTCGCCAGCCCATCCAGGGTGGCGGTGCCGCGGCCGATCTCGTCCACCACCACCAGGCTGCGCGGTCCGGCCTGGTGGAGGATGGCGGCGGTCTCGGTCATCTCCACCATGAAGGTGCTGCGGCCCCGCGCCAGGTCGTCGGAGGCCCCGACCCGCGAGAACAGACGGTCGACGATGCCGAGGCGCGCCCGCGCGGCGGGCACCGGCAACCCGGCCTGCGCCAGCAGGACGATCAGGGCGTTCTGCCGCAGATAGGTGGACTTGCCGGCCATGTTGGGCCCGGTGAGCAGCAACACGCGCCGGTCCGGGGAAAGATCGGCGTCGTTCGGCACGAAGGCGCCCTGGCCGGCGAGCGCCGCCTCGACCACCGGGTGGCGTCCGGCCTCGACGAAAAACCCCTCGTCGCCGGTCACTTCTGGCCGGCACCAGGTGCCGGGGGCGGCCAGCGCGGCGGCGGACTGCGCCACGTCGAGCAGCGCCAGGGCGGCGGCGCAGCGGGCGAGCGCCTCGGCCTCGTGCAGCGCGGCGGCGACCAGGTGGGCGAACACCGCGCGTTCGCGCGCCGCCGCCCGGTCGGTCGCCTCGGCGATGCGGCGGTCGAGTTCCGCCAGTTCGGTGCAGGAGAAGCGCGCCCCGTTCGCGGTGGCCTGGCGCAGGGTGAGATCGGCATGGGCGCGCAACTTCTCGACCACGGCCGACGGCGCCTCGATGACGTAGCCGAGCTGGGCGTGGTGGCGGATCTTCAGGCTCGCCACGCCGTATTTCTGCGCGTAGTCGAGTTGCAGCGTGGCGATGACGCGCCGGCTGTCGTCGCGCAGCGCCCGCTCGGCGTCCAACTCGGCATCGAAGCCGGCGACGATGGCGCCATCCTCCAGCCGCACCGGCACCGTTTCGGCGAGCGCCGCCCGCAGGCGCGCGTGCAGGCCGGGCACCGGCGCGAGTGTGGCGCAGGCGTCGGCGAGCAGGCACGGCAGCGGCCCGGCCAGCACCGCCTCCGCCTGCTGGCCGGCCGCCAGTCCGTCGCGCAGCGCGCCGAGGTCGCGCGGGCCGCCGCGGCCGAGCGACAGCCGTCCCAGCGCGCGCGCCATGTCCGGGGCGCGGCGCAGCGCCGCGCGCAACTGCGCCGCCGCCTCCGGGTTGGCGAGCAGCCAGGACCAGGCGTCCTGGCGGTCGGCGATGGCGGCGGGATCGGTGAGCGGGGCGGCCAAAAACTCCGCCAGCAGGCGCGCCCCGGCGGCGGTCAAGGTGCGCTGAACCGTGGCGAGCAGCGTGTGGGTGGTGCCGCCGTCGCGGGCGCGGGTCACCTCCAGGCTGGCGCGCGTCGCCGCGTCGAGCTCCAGCCGCCCGGTCTGCCCCAGCGGCGCCGGGTGCGACAGCCGCGGCAGCTTGCCGGCGCCGCTCGCCCGCACGTAGTCGAGCGCCAGCATGGCGGCGACGGCCTCGGCATCGGAGAAGCTGCCGAACGCCTCCAGGCTCGCGACGCCGAACGCCTCGGCGAGCCGGCGGCGCGCCGGCAGCGGCGGCGGAACCGGCAGCCCGGGGCCGCGGCAGCCCTCCCAGTCGCCCAGCGCGAGCCCGGCGGGGGCCAGAACCTCGGCGGGGTCGAGCCGGCCGAGCAGGGCGGCCAGCGTCTCGGGGCGCACCATCTGGGTTTCGAACAGCCCGGTGGAAACGTCCAGCCAGGCCGCGCCCGTCTCGCCGGCGACGGTGGTCAGGGCAAGCAGGATGTTGGGCCTGCCCGGTTCCAGCAGCGCCTCCTCGGTCAGCGTGCCGGGGGTGATCAGGCGCACCACCTCGCGGCGGATCGGCGCCTTGCCCGTCCGTGTCTTGGGGTCCTCCATCTGTTCGGCCACGGCGACGCGAAAGCCGCGCCGGATCAGGCGGGACAGATAGGACTCGGCGGCATGCACCGGCACGCCGCACATCGCGATCGGCTGGCCGGCGTGCTCGCCGCGGCTGGTCAGCGCGATGTCGAGCGCGGCGGCGGCGGCCTCGGCGTCGGTGAAGAACATTTCGTAGAAGTCGCCCATGCGGAAGAATACGAGCGCATCGGGATAGGCCGCCTTGGCGGCGAACCATTGCGCCATGGCGGGGCTCGCCCCGAGGGCGGCAGGCGATCCGGCGAGGACGGGCGGACGGGCGGGAGCTTGCATGGCCATGGTTTAGCCGCTCGCCGCCGCGGGCGCGAGTGAGCCGCATGGCCGCTCCGTTCCGGACGCACATCTGTTCGCCGCCTTGGCGCGCCGGGCCGCTTCCGCCGGACGGCACTTGGAGCGATGATAGAGGGTCACGTTAAAAACGACGGGAGAGGAATGAACCATGGCCGACGGCAGCCCCGATTCCCACACCGCGCACGTCTCGGGTGAAGAGGCACTCGCCCTGCACGCCTCGGGCCGGCCGGGCAAGCTGGAGATCCACCTCACCAAGCCGCTGACCACGGCACGCGATCTCTCGCTGGCCTATACGCCGGGGGTGGCGGAGCCGTGCCTGCGCATCTTCCGCAACCCGGACCTGGTCTATGACTACACCGACAAGGGCAACATGGTGGCGGTGGTGTCCAACGGCACCGCGGTGCTGGGGCTGGGCAACCTCGGCCCGCTCGGCGCCAAGCCGGTGATGGAAGGCAAGGTGGCGCTGTTCAAGCGCTTTGCCGACGTCGACGGCATCGACCTCTGCATCGCCACCGAGGACGTCGACCAGATCGTCAATTGCGTGCGCTACCTGGGCCCCAGCTTCGGCGGCATCAACCTCGAGGACATCAAGGCGCCGGAGTGCTTCGTCGTCGAGCAGCGCCTGCGCGAACTGATGGACATCCCGGTGTTCCACGACGACCAGCACGGCACCGCCATCGTCGCCGCCGCTGGCTTCATCAACGCCTGCCACCTGACCGGGCGCGCGCTGCGCGACACCAAACTGGTGGTGAACGGCGCCGGCGCGGCGGCGATCGCCTGCGTCGAGCTGTTCAAGGCGATGGGGTTGCGCGGCGAGAACGTGATCCTGTGCGACACCAAGGGCGTGGTCTACCAGGGCCGCACCGAAGGCATGAACCAGTGGAAGAGCGCCCACGCGGCGGTCACCAAGGCGCGCACGCTGAGCGAGGCGATCGAAGGGGCGGACGTGTTCTTCGGCCTGTCGGCGAAGGGAACGCTGACCCAGGACATGGTCCGCAAGATGGCGCCGCGGCCGATCATCTTCGCGATGGCGAACCCCGACCCCGAAATCACGCCGGAGGAGGCGCGCGCCGCCAGCCCCGATGCGATCATCGCCACCGGGCGCAGCGACTACCCCAACCAGGTCAACAACGTGCTGGGGTTCCCCTACATCTTCCGCGGCGCTCTCGACGTGCGGGCGAGCACCATCAACGAGGCGATGAAGATCGCCGCCGCCGAGGCGCTGGCGCAACTGGCGCGCGAGGACGTGCCGGACGAGGTGAACACCGCCGCCGCCGGCCGCCGTCTGCATTTCGGCCCCGACTACATCATTCCGAACGCCTTCGATCCGCGGCTGATCAGCCGCCTGCCGCCGGCGGTGGCGAAGGCGGCGATGGATTCCGGGGTTGCCCGCAAGCCGCTCGCCGACCTGGCCAAATACGCGCGCGGCCTGTCGGGCCGGCTCGATCCGACCGCGAGCGCGCTCGATGCCATCATGGAGAGGGTGCGCGCCGAACCCAAGCGGGTGGTGTTCGCCGAGGGCGAGGAGGAGAAGATCGTCCGCGCCGCGGTGGCGTTCCGCAACGCCGGCTACGGCACCCCGGTGCTGATCGGCCGCGAGGAGCGGGTGCGGGCCACCATGGCCTCCCTCGGGCTTGGCGAGGCAGCCGGCATCGAGGTGCACAACGCGCGGCTGTCGAAGGACAACATCGAGTACACCGCGTTCCTCTACAACCGCCTGCAGCGGCGCGGCTTCATCGAGCGCGACTGCCAGCGCATGGTCAACCAGGACCGCAACATCTTCGCCGCCTGCATGGTGGCGACCGGTCACGCCGACGCCATGGTCACCGGGCTGACTCGCTCCGCGTCGGTGTGCCTCGACGACATCTCGCAGGTGATCGACCCCAAGCCGGGCGGCAGCGCTTTCGGGCTGACGCTGATGCTGGGCATGCGCGGCGCCACCATCTTCATCGCCGACACGCTGATGCATGTCCGTCCCACCGCCGAGCAGTTCGCCGACATCGCCTGCGGTGCGGCGGCGACGGCGCGGCGGCTTGGCCACGAGCCGCGGGTCGCGCTGCTGTCGTACTCGACCTTCGGCAGCCAGACCTCGGTGGCGGGGACGGAGTTGCAGGCGGCGGTGGAGGTGCTGAACAAGCGCGGCGTCGATTTCGAGTACGACGGCGAGATGAGCCCGGACGTGGCGCTCGATGAGTCGTACCGGGCACTCTATCCGTTCTGCCGGCTGACCGGGCCGGCCAATGTGCTGATCCTGCCGGGGCTGCATTCCGCCCACATCACGTCGCGGCTGGCCCCAAGGCTGGGCGGGGGCGGCACCATCGGGCCGTTGATCCTGGGCCTGACGCACGCCGCCCAACTGGTGCCGATGGATGCCACGGTCAGCCAGATCGTCGACATCGCCACCATCGCCGCGCACCAGACCATACGGCTGTTCGTGGGGCGCTGAGCGGCGCGGGCCGAACCGGGCCAGGGGGCGGTTGCCCCCTGGCCGTTCAGTCCGAGGCGGACGCCGAAGACGGCGCCGCGGGCAGGACCAGAACAGTGCCTTCCACCGGAGACAGTATCATCGGGTCGACGGGCGGCCTCGCGAGTTCCGGGACACGTTCCAGCAGGGCGCGATGCAGTTCGTCGCGGCGCGCCCACAGCGAGCGGTACCAGGCCAGGCGCTGCGGCACCTGACGGCCCAGCATGCGTTGCCGCGCCACCATGGCGCGCGCCGCGTCGCCGATGGCGCGGCCGCGCGCGGGGTCGGCCAGCAGGTGCAACAGCCGCATCTGCAATTCGGCCGCATCGCGGAACAACAGGCCGGTCCGCCCGTCCTCCACGCTGCCCGCGTAAACCACCGGGCTCGCCAGCGCGGTCACCCGGTGGGCCGCCGCCTCGATGAACTTGAGGTCCGACTTGCAGCGGTTGAAGGCGTTGTCGCGCAACGGCATGAACGAAATCTCGCTGCCCGCCAGCAGGTCCTGGTAGGTCTCGTAGTCGCACAGCGGCACGAAGCGCTTGTGCGGGGTCTGCAACGCCTCGAACAGGCCGTTATCGGCGACGATGCGGAATTGCAGCCGTTCGCCGGCGAGCGCGGCGACGCCGTTGAGCGCTTCCAGGAAGGGCGGCCAGTCGTCCTCGCGGTTCAGCCCGGCGAAAAACAGCGTCAGGCGGTTGGGGTCGGCGTAGTTGCGCACATCGGGTAGCCGCACGATGGCGTTGGTGAAGACCGCCACTTCCGGGTTGGTCTGCCGCAGCACTGCCGCCAGCGGCTCGGTCGAGGTCTGCACGGCGTGCACGGCGCTGAAGTTGTGCACGTCGTCGCGCTGCATCGCCCGCATGAAGCCGGGATGGTCGTCGAACTCGCACAGCACCATCCAGCCGCGCGCGATCAGCCCGCGCACCTGCTCCAGCCCGCCCGCGCCGGCGAGCAGCGGGCGATGGAAGATGAACAGCCGCGGCGCGCCGTCATCCGTCGGCGGGGCCAGGGGCTGGCCCTCCGTCACGACCTCGGTGATCACCCCCGGGGCGGTCGCCAGCGCCCGCATGGGCTGCACGACCCGCACATGGCTCACCCCGCCGACGTGGTCGAGCATGGTCGAGCGCAGATGCAGTATCGCCGGAGGCCGCCTAGCCGCGCGCCAGACGTGCTGCAGCGGCAGCGCCCGGCCGCGGTAGCCCTCGCGGTCGATGCCCAGCGCCGCCAGCGCCGGCTCCATGGCCTGGACGAAGGCCTCGCCGGCCTCGCGGCCGAAAATGCGCGGCGCGACGTCCACCGGCACCAGCCCGGCGGCGGCGAGAGCGCGATGCGTGGTTTCCCAGGTGAACCAGCGCAGATGGGTGCGGTCGAACAGCCCGATCGGCTCGTAATCCCAGGTGCCGCGCAGCAGGCGTTCGGCGAAGCTCCAGTGCTCGGCGTTGGGCATGCAGATCAGCACCACCCCGTTTTCCGACAGCGCGGCGGCGTGGCGGCGCAGCAGCGCCCAGGGGTCGCGCATGTGCTCCAGCACGTCGCCGTAGACGATGCAGTCGAATGGCCCCGGGCCGAACGGGAAGGGTTTGGCCTCGACATCGCTGGTCGCCACCTCATCCAGCCGGGTGGCGGCCAGACGTGCCGCGGTCGCATCGGATTCGATGCCGAGGTAGCGGCAGACCGGGTTGCGCCGCTTGTACTCGGCGCCCAGCGCCCCGGTCGCGCAGCCGACGTCGAGGATCACCCGGGCATCGAGCGGAATGCGTTCGAGCAGGTCGGGATTGAGGACATCGGGATAGGTCGGCATGCGCGAGTGATGCCCGCAACCGGAGGGGGGAGCAAGCCTTTGCGAACGATCCAACGGGTGCGCCGTCAGCGCTGGCGCGCCTGCCGGGCGGCGGCCTCGTCCAGCGCGGCCTGGGCGCGCCGGGCCGCTTCCGCGTCGCGCTCGGCGGCACGGCTGGCCAGCAGCCGGTCGGCTGCCTCGGCACTGGCGCGGGCGGCGGCCAGCACGGCGCGCGCCTGCACGGTGGCGGCGCCGGCCTGGGCATGGGCCTTGCGCGCCCGCGCCACCGCCTGGCGCCCGAGCGGCAGCCAGGCCGCGAAAGCCTCGACCGCGCCGTCGCTCGCGTCCAGCGCGCCGGCGGCATCCTGTTCGCGGAAGATCGCCTCTTCGGCGCCGTGCAGCGCCTTGCCGGCGGCATCCTCGGCCTCCAGGCAGGCGGCGAGCGCACGGCGGGCATCCTCGCAGACGCTGTGGCGCAGCCGCGCCAGGGTCTCCAGGGCATCGCGGGTCATGCCGGGCCTCCTTCAAGGGCGGCGCGCAGCCCGGCGAAACTGTCGACCAGCGAGGCGCGCTCCTCGCGGCTCTGGCGCAGCACCGCCTCCAGCCGCGGGGCGACGGCGATCGCCTCGTCCACCGCCGGGTCGCTGCCCGAGCGGTAGGCGCCCAGGCGCACCAGGTCGGCCATCTCGGCGTGCAACGCCAGGATGCCGCGGGCGCGCCGCGTCAGCGCGTTCTCGGACTCGCTGTTGCAGCCCGGCACGGCGCGCGACAGCGAGCGCAGCACATCGACGGCCGGGTAGCGCCCGCCTTCGCCGATGCGGCGGTCGAGGATGACATGGCCGTCGAGCAGGCCCCGCACGGCGTCCGCCACCGGCTCGTTGTGGTCATCGCCCTCGACCAGCACGGTGAACAGGGCGGTGATGTGCCCGGCCGGCCGACCCGGCAGCTCCAGCCCGGGGCCGGTGCGCTCCAGCATCCGTGGCAGCTCGGCGAACACGCTGGGCGGATAGCCGCGGGTGGCCGGCGGCTCGCCGGCGGACAGGCCGATTTCGCGCAACGCCAGGCAGAACCGGGTGACGCTGTCCATCAGCAGCAGCACGGATTTGCCCTGGTCGCGGAAATACTCGGCCACCGTGACCGCGGCGTAGGCGGCCTCGCGGCGCAACAGCGGTGGGGTGTCGGAGGTGGCGACCACCACCACCGCGCGCGCCAGACCGCCGGGGCCGAGGTCGTCCTCGACGAACTCGCGAACCTCGCGGCCGCGTTCGCCGACCAGCGCGAGGACGGCGACATCGCAGGCGGTGTGGCGGGCCAGCATGGCCAGCAGGGTGGACTTGCCGACGCCGGAAGCGGCGAACAGGCCCAGGCGCTGGCCGCGCCGGCAGGTGGCGAAGGTGTTGAGCACCCGAACCCCGAGATCGAGCCGCTCGCCCAGCCGGGCCCGCCTTGTGGCCGGCGGCGGGGGGGCACGGACGGGCATCGGCACGGGTCCGTGCGGCAGCTTGCAGCGCCCGTCCAGGGGGCGGCCGAGCGGGTCGATGATGCGGCCGATCCAGCCGTCGGCGACCGCGAGGGTCGCGCCGTGGGTCGCTCCCGGAGTGGGCAGGGCGGCCAGCGCGGCGCTGCCGGGGCCCAGGCCCTCCGCCGGCCCATAGGTCATGGCCTGGGCGAGCCCGCCGCGGAAGCCGACGATTTCGGCCGGCACATCGTGGCCGTGGCGGCTGCTGAGCGCGATCCGGTCGCCGACGGACAGGTGGTGCGACAGGCCGCCGACCTCGACGGCGAGGCCGGAAACGCCGGCGACGCGGCCTTCCAGCCGGATCGCCGACAACTCGTGCAGGGCGGCCAGGGCAGCGGCGCCGCGCTGGGTCAGGGGGATTCGTCTCATTAACAGACCTTTATGATGAATAACCTGTCGATGACCGATGTGCGATCTGAATTCGCCCTTTGTTCCGTCTCGTTCCGTGAAAGATACTCGTATAAGGTGAAAAAATCATGGCCACG
>Ga0181535_10006109_pt1 | contig 12631 bp, 14 predicted proteins | sample PEATcosm2014_Bin_44_FD_119774 | JGI IMG/M metagenome (GOLD analysis project Ga0181535, IMG submission 119774) | Peatland microbial communities from MTU Mesocosm Facility, Houghton, MI, USA - PEATcosm2014_Bin17_30_metaG | ecosystem: Environmental > Terrestrial > Soil > Wetlands > Peat | place...
GAACAGAGGAGCGCAATGTCCATTATCACAATTTCAAGAGGCACATTTAGTGGTGGCAAGATGTTGGCAGAGTATCTGTCCCAGAAACTTGGCTACAAGTGTATCGATCGAGACCGCATCGTTGAGAGAGCTTCCGCATCGGGTGTTTCAGAGGATAACCTCCGGTTGGCCATCGAGAAGCCGCCGACCTTCCTCGGGCAGTCCGGACATACCCAGTATAGGTACCTCGCCCTGATTCAAGCGGCACTCACGGCGGAAGTGCGGAACGGGAAAGCAATCTACCACGGTCTCGCCGGCCACTTGCTGTTGAGAGGCATACCGAACGTCCTACGTACCCGGATCATCGCCCCCATGAAGCTCCGCATCAGCATGGTGAAGAATCAGCTGAAATACGGCGACAGTGAAGCTATTGCCTATATCGAGAAAATGGACCGCGACCGGCGCAAGTGGACCCAGTTCCTTTACGGAGTGGATTGGGGGGATCCGTCCCTGTATGACCTGCTGCTCAACCTTGAATCCATGAGCATCGGAGATGCCGGTGAGATTATCTGTGCGGCGCTGAAACAACCGCGCTTTGAGTTCACACCCGAATGCAAGCTCGCGTTGGACGAGCTGGCTTTGGCCAGCACCGTTCGAGCCGAATTGGCCCTTGATCCCAAGACCTCGGATCTTGAGATGGAGGTTACTGCCGTCGCAGGGTCAGTATCGTTCAAAGGGGAGCTCCTGCGGGCAGATCAGGCCAAGGAAATCACTCGGATCGCGCGCGCGGTACCCGGCGTGAAAGCGGTCCAGATAAGCAAAGTCGTGGTTGTCGATCGTTTTTGACGGGCTGGGTGGGTTACTTCACTGAGGTTGCGTCGAATTGGCGGAAAGCGGCTGCATTTGCCGTTGCTCAAGCCGGGTGCCCCACGTCCCGTCCCGCTGTTGGACTGACGTGGGGTAGTTGTTCGTGGGGATGAATGAACGGCGCTAACCTGGGATTAGACGGTGGCCCACATTTGCGGAGCTAATGTGGGGTTGTCACGGAGCTGCGAGGAGCTATGCCATGAAACAGTTTCGAGCTGCGGTGATTCAAGCCGGGGCCGTTCCTTTTGATTGGGAAGCCAGTGTCCAGAAGGCTTGCCGCCTCACTGCCGAAGCCGCCAACGAGGGCGTCGCCCTGGCTGTTTTTCCCGAGGCATTCATTTCCGTCTATCCCAAAGGTCTGGATTTCGGATCGCGGGTTGGCAGCCGTTCGCCGGAGGGCCGCGAACAGTTCCGCAAGTATTGGGCAAGCGCCATCGAGGTGCCCGGACCGGCCACGGAAGCTCTCGGCAAGGCGGCGCGCGATAACCAGATTCATCTCGTGATCGGTGTCATCGAGCGCGACGGTGGCACTTTATACTGCACTCTTCTTTGCTCCCGACGGCGCTCTGCTTGGCAAGCACCGCAAACTCATGCCGACAGCCCACGAACGCCTGGTGTGGGGATTCGGTGACGGCTCGACCCTGCCGGTCTTCGACACCGAGGTGGGAAAGATTGGCGCGGTGATTTGCTGGGAGAATTACATGCCCATGTTGCGCATGGCAATGTACTCCAAAAACATACAAATCTATTGCGCACCCACCGCTGATGACCGCGACACCTGGCTTCCGACGATGCAGCATATTGCGCTTGAAGGCCGCTGTTTTGTGCTCAGCGCCTGCCAGTACATCAAGCGCGGCAGCTTTCCCGCCGACTACGCGGCGCAGCAGGGCGATGATCCCAATACGGTCCTCATGCGCGGCGGCAGTTGCATCATCAGTCCCCTGGGACGCGTGCTCGCCGCACCTAGCTTCGAAGGCGAATGCATTCAGACCGCCGAGATCGATCTCGACGAGATTCCGCGCTCCAAGTACGACTTCGATGTCGTCGGCCATTACGCCCGGCCAGACATTTTCCGACTCTACGTCAATGAACGGCGAACCGCGCCGGTCACCAGCGCAGTCGAGTGGAGCAAGGACACAGCGGCTACAAAGGTTGGGAAGTAGAGCTTTTTCCTGAATAAGTTTTGCATGAATAAGTTTTGAAGGGGACGGGCTTCAGCCCGTCCGTCAAGACCCAACAATAATGCGGGCTTTAGCCCCTGAGGGTGGTTGCCCACCTCCCCGCGGCATGGTGGCCCACATTTGCCGAGCCGCAGCTAATCTGGGATTGCTGTTCGACTTGGCAGCTATCCGACCTCCAGCCCGAATTCAAGTTGGTCCATGAATACGCCGGAGTTGCTTACACAGTCGATTTCCGCCTGCACGATGGCTTCATGTCCCTCCTCGATCTCCACAAAACGCCTGAAAAGCTCCTGCCCTTCGCCATCAAGCTTGCTGACCATTTCTTTGTAGAAGAGGCTGGTCTTTCTTTCGGTCTCCAGGGCTTTCTTCAGTAATTCGAGTTCAAGAGTTAGTTTGGTGGCCTTCGGCTTTACGGTTTTGCGCAAATCCTGCAGGCTTTTATTGATCGCTTCTCTCGTGGGAATTGAGGTCCCCAGCTTCTTCACGTTGATCTTGCCCGTCTTTTGCCACTCGTCAAGGCGCTCCTTCAAGTACTTGATGTGACCCAACTCTTCCTCGCCCAGGGCTCTGAACACGCGCTTTCCTGTTTCATCGGAGGTTTTATCCATCGCCTCGCGATAGGCTTTGTGAACACCGGCTTCGTACTCTAAGGCTGTCCTGATGGCATTATCCAGCTTCATTTTTCCTGCTCCATAACTTAAGGAATGAAAGAACGGCAGAGCGGCAGGGCTTGAACATGAACCCTCTGCTTAGAGGGTGTGCTCTTATCCACCCGAAGTTACCCTCCCCACTATGTCATCAATTTTACCGTACTTGAGTCTCTGCCGCCGAACACCTGATCCTGCGCAATTCAAACACATGATGGCGTACGTTTGCGGAGCCGCAGGGGAAGCAAATGTGGCTTGGTAGCCCACATCCGCCTGCAGTTGGCGAATGTGGGGACGATCGGCATCCCTGCTCACCCCAGTAGAATCACTCCAACGCCGATGGTCAAGATCGCCAGCGGTGCGCCCACCTTGGAGTAGTCCCAAAAACTGATTTGCACTTCGTGGCGCGCTTTCTGCACGACGATCAGATTCGCCACCGAACCGAGAATGGTCAGATTGCCCGCCAGCGTGGTGGACATAGCCAGGGTGAGCCATGCCCGTCCGGGGTCGCTCAGGCGGGTGATGAAGGGCTTAAAGACCAGGACCGCGGGCACGTTGCTCACGATATTGGAAAGCAGCGCCGCAAACGCGCTCAGCACGGAGCTTCGCTCCAGGTGGAATCGTTGCGCGGCGCGAAACAACTCGTCGGGCAGGGAAGTCGTCTCCACTCCGGCCACCACGATAAAGAGTCCGATGAACATCACCAGCAACGACCAATCGATCTCCCGGTAAATCTTCTCCGGTTTTACGCTGCGTGTAACCAGCAGCAGTGCGCCCGCCATGAGTGCCACCTTCGGAACCGGCCACCCCGCGAAGAAGAATCCGATCATGCCCGCGGACACGGTCAACGATTTCCATATCAGCACACGGTCGGTACGCACCGCGCGCCGTTCGAGTGCGACTATTTCCTGGTGCCAGAACTCTCGATGATAGATGCAGGCGATCACCGCGACCGTTAGCATCAACCCCACCACCGCGACTGGCGAGAGAGCTGCCGCGAAAGCCCGATAGTGGATTCCCGAGAAACTGCCGATCATCATGTTCTGCGGATTGCCCGTTATCGTGGCCACGCTTCCGATGTTTGCCGCCATTGCCACGGCCAGCAGGTAGGGCACGGCGTTGCGGCGCAACCGGCGGGTAATCTCCAGCACCGGGGGTGTGAGCACCAGGCACATGGTGTCGTTCACAAAGAAAGCGGAGAAGAATCCGGCCACCAGGACTATGGCGGCCAGCAGTACGAACGGACGGTGCGCATGCTCGACCACCCACTCAGCCACAGCGCCGAAGAAGCCGGAGAGTCGCAGGTTGGCGACCACGATCATCATGCCGAACAGCAGAATGATGGTGTCAAAGTCGATGGCGGCCACTGCTTGCTTTAAATCGAGCACACCGAAACCGATCATCAGGCTGGCGCCGATGATGCATCCGCCGGTCCGGTCGACCCGGGACCACGGCAATCGGCCGATAACCAGCACCAGGTAAGTGGCGAGGAAGATAAGGATGGCCGCCATATGCTCGTAGAAAGATTTTGATGCGGCATGCTTACTCCGCGAGAGGAGGGTTTCAGAAACCAGTACCCATCTGGGCAGCCTCCAGATGATCGAGGTGGCGAAAGCCCCTTGCTGAAGCCAATTTAGTTGTCCCACAATGCCGGTTCCCGTCTACAATCATGGCCATCTACCGGAGCTCTCATGTTTCCACGCAAGATCGCTATTGCCGGTTGTCTTCTGCTGCTGAGCGTCATTCGGGTTACCGCGCAAACCAGCGCCGCCAGCTCTGTCGAGTCGGCTAAACGCTATGTCGTTCCGATTTTGTGTGTCGTTCGCGATGCGAAAACCGGAAATCAGTTGATTACCTTCAGAACTCTTGGCAGCGGATTCATCATTGAGCGCGATGGGGTATTTATTACAGCTCAGCACGTCATCAAAGAGCTGCGCGCTGAGCCGTTCAAGTCCGTTTGTAAGGCGGCTATCGGCATTCCGCTAGGCGGATGGAAGTGGGAGAATCAAACCATTCGACGGTTCATTTTTAATCCTGGCGAATGTCAAATCAATATGGGCGTGGATATCGCCGTTTGCCGCACCTTCGACGATCCAACCAAATTCAAGGATCTCGTGTTTGACAGTGCAACCCTTGCCCGCACCAAGCCAGCCGTAGCTGAACCTATTGGCTTCAGTGGCTTTCCCTTGAATGCCATCGATCCGCTTACCTCGATCGGCATCGTTGCCGGATTCGAGTTTTCTTCCAACTACAACATGCTCACCGTGGATAAAGGTGCATGGCCCGGCGCCAGTGGTAGCCCCATCTATCGCCTTGATAACGGAGAGGTCGTCGGCATGGTTTTGCAAACAGGAACCGGGCCGGGCAGCGGTCTGACCTATGGCATCCTCGGTGAGCAAATCCGGCGAATCTTGTCCGACGCCAAGGCAAACTGGAGCAAACCAAAACAATAAGACGGGTTACCCGGTCCCGAGCAGCTCCTTGCCTTCGCCCGCAAAAATCATGGGAAGCCGATTGCGCAGCTTCCCGTGGTTTAGGAGGGGGCTCGCCGCCTGACCTGCGCCCTTAGTTCTGCTATGGCTTCTTCTTCTGCGGTGCCGGCGATGGTATGGCTTTCGTTGGCTTGTCCAAGTGGACCTTTTGAGCCTGTACCTTCGCCCTGTCGTTTTCAGCCTTGTTCAACGCCTTGTAGTCCGGTTTGGCCTGTTTGTTATTGACCTTTTGCTCTTTTTGGACCTTGACCTTGCTACCGTCAAATTTGGCGCCACCGTATTTGTTCGCGTCCTTGGCGTCCTGCATTGCTTTCTGTCCCACCATGGTCGCGGCGGAGAGCAGAAGGCCGCAGGCAACGCTTGCCACGATTAGCTTCTTCATTTCGTCCCTTGTCCGGAAGAATTAACTTATAGGCAGACAGTGTGACACCATCTTTGGAAATGGCAGCAGAGAAGATTAGGCTATTGCTATCGCGTTATTCCCATTGTGGGAATAGCGGGGTTCGGCACGCCGACCGCAACGCGGCGCGGTCGAACGTTTTCAGATTTGGGATCAAGCCGCTCGAATGGGAGGAAGCATGAAGAGACGTTTCGCCAGAATGGTATGCTGCGCGCTCATTCTGATCATTGCCGGCCCGCCCGCTTTTGGTGAGTTGCCGCCATACGTTTATAAGACAATGCAGGAGAACGCTCCAGAGCACGTGCAGATCAAGGTCCTGTCGGTGAAGACAAGAGAAGGGAAAGATCAAATTCAGGTCTTAGTCGAGGCAAAAGTCACGGCTGTCACGCGTTCCGACTCGCATCTGAAGGTCGGCGATATCATTCGCATTAGCTATTCACACAGCACGAGCCACGTGCCCGGCCCCAGCGCGGTGCCGGTTCTCGTCGAGGACCACTCGTACGAGGCGTTCTTGGGCCGCTATTCCACGCCGGACAAATCTTACAGTCCGGGAGCGGGTGGAAGAAGTTTTTCGCCGGTCCAGTAGGAGCCCGCACAGGACTCGTGCCGGCCTGCATGCTAACCCCCGCCGCGCTATTTCAGTCCGAAATAGGCGCGATTCAAGGCGTCGTCGGCATGCATTTCGGCGACAGTTCCACTGAAACCCACGCGGCCGCCTTCGAGAGTGTAGACGCGGTTGGCGAGATCCAGAAACCCTACGTTCTGCTCGGCAATGAACATCGAGAGCCCTTGCTGACGCGATTCGCCGAGCACGCGCATCACTTCACGCACGAACCGTGGAGACAATCCCGCCGAGGGCTCATCCATGATGAGCAGGCGAGGCCGTCCCGCCATCGCCTTGGCGATGCCCAGCATCTTTCGTTGCCCGCCGCTGAGGCTGCTTGCCGCAGTGCGGCGGCGTTGGCCGAGGTCGGGAAAGATGGCATAGAGTTCCTCGGCGCGGTCGTGTAGCGCTGCCCTTGGCAACAGGTGCCCGCCGATGCGGATATTCTCGTCAACCGTGAGTCCGGGAAAAACTCCCACCTCGGACATATAGGCGATTCCGCGGTGCACGCGGCGGTCGGTGCCCAGATGCGTGATGTCTTCGCCCGCAAAACGAATGCTTCCTCGCCATGCGGGCAAGAGACCCATGAGCACCTTGAGCAGCGTGGTCTTGCCTGCGCCATTGGCGCCGAGAAGCAAAACGGTTTCTCCGTCATGGACAGTAACACCGGCGCCCCACAGTATCTGTATGCGGTTGTAGCCGCTCTCCAGACCCGCCGCTGCAAGCAACTCAGACTGCATCGCCGACCCCCAGGAACACCTCTACAACCTGCCGGTCGCGCACTGCGTCGTCGAGCTTTCCTTCGAAAATCTCGCGTCCGGCGTCGAGCACGATCACCCGGTCGGTGACTTCGCCGATGAAGCCCATGAGGTGTTCGACCACGACCAGGGCAATGCCGGAGTTGGCCAAATCGCGCAATCGCGCGGCCACTCGTCCCAGCTCCTCGGGGTTGAGTCCGGCGGCAAGTTCGTCCACCAGCAGAATGCGCGGACCGGTTGCGAGCGCGCGCGCCAGATCCAGCATCTTCTGCTGCACGCTGTTGAGGTCGGCTGCAGGACGCGAACGGCTGGCGATGAGATCGAGTGTGCCGAGGATGACGTCGATCTCCGCTTCCGTTCCGTGGTGACGGCCGTAGGCGGCGGCGACTTCCACATTTTCGCCCACCGTGAGCGAGAGAAACGGCTTGGGCACTTGAAACGTGCGATTAATGCCGAGGTGCACAAGTTTGTGCGGCGGCAATCCGCCAATCGAATGCTCGCCAAGCAGCACCTGTCCGCCATCGGGCCGGTAGAGGCCGGAGATCACGTTGATGCAGGTGGTCTTGCCGGAGCCATTAGGCCCAACCAGCCCGAGAATCTCTCCCGGCATGAGATGGAAGCTCACGCCATCCAGAGCGCAGAAGCCTCCGAAACGTTTAACCACCTTCTCGACGCGGAGCAGCGGAGTGCGCACCGCCTCTGAATCAGGGGACATTCAACCCCCATCGCCGGAAAAGCGAGACCATGCCGTTCGGAAGAAACATGACCAGGCCCATGATCAGGGTCCCGTAGATGAACTGGAAATACTGCGGCGTGGTAATGCCGATAGCGTTGTAGATGCCGTAAAGCAGGGCAACGCCGAAAATAGGACCGATGACCGTGGCTGTGCCGCCGAACAACGCAAACACAATGGCGAATATGCTTACCGCGGGATCGAATACGGTCTCCGGGTAAAAAACGGAGATGTACCAGGCATTAACGCCACCAATCAGCCCGGCAATCAGTGCGCTCAACAACCAGGCCAGAACGCGCTGGCGGACGACGTTGATCCCCGCCATCTCTGCGCTGACGGCATCGTCGCGAACAGCTTGCAAGGCGAGTCCAAAATGGCTGTTGCGAAGATAGATGACGGCCCCAAGCGTCAGCCCAAGAATCGCAATCGCGATCCCGTAGGCAAAGTTCGGCGCGAAGACGCCGCTCAAGCTGATGCCATACGGCCCGCGCGTGAATTCCGTGAGGTTGGGATTGGAGACGAGCTGGTTGACCGCCTCGGAGGCGGCGAGGCTGGCGATTGCGAAGTAGGGTCCTTCCAGTCGCAGCAGCGGTGTCAGGATAACGGCAAGCCCCATGGCTGCAACCGCTCCCACCATCAGCGCCGTCAGCGGGCGGGCGTGCAGATGGATCACCATCAGCGAAAAACCATAAGCGCCGGCTCCAAAGAATCCAACGTAACCAAAAGGCAGATAGCCGGTGAATCCATATATGACGTTGATGCCCTGGGCCAGGGTGAGGAAGACGACGAAATTAAACAGCAGCAGTTGATTGTCATAGATGAACGGCAAAAGTGCGAAGGCCAGCGTTACCGGTGCAGCAATCAGCAGCAGTTGAAGCACGAACTTAGGCACGCCGCACCTTCTTTCCGAGCAGGCCGGTTGGCTTCGCCAGCAGGATGAGAATCAACAACAGGTAAGGCAGCAGGTTTGCCCACGAGCTGAAGTAAGTTTGCATCAGCATGAGCCCGATGCCGTAGATGATGCCGCCCAGTACCGGGCCTAGAGGCTGGCCGAGCGCTCCAACGATGATGACGGTAAAGGCTGTGATGTTGAGGCTGGCGCCCATGGATGGCATGATGCTGCCCAGCATGAACGGAGCGAAGACTCCAGCCACCGCCGCCAGCCCGAGGCTCAATCCAAACGCGATGGATGAAACAAAGTGCACGTTGATCCCCGTGCTCAGAGCCTCGTCACGCGAGGCCATCACGGCGCGCGTGAGATAGCCGAGGCGTGTACGGTAGAGATAGACGTACATGAACGCGATGCAGGCCACGCTCGCAATGGCGCTGATCATCCACGAGGCAGGGAAAGTCTGGCCGAGAACGTGCCATGGTTCTGCGCCCAGGACGACGCCGGGAATCGAGTATTCGCTGGCACCAAAGGCCACGGTAGCGGCTGCTTCAATAACCTGTGCCAGGCCAAAGAACAGAATCAGCGACAGCATCTCGGGATCTCTGGTTGTGGCCAGTCGCCACGCGCCGAGATAGTACATGGGAGCGCCGATGACGGTGAACCCCACAAATGCGATCAAAACCGTCACCATCGGATTGATGTGGTATAGCGTGAAAAGCCAATACGCGGTGAAGCCGCCCAGCATGAGGAAGTCGCCATGCGCCAGGTTGACGATGCGCATGACCCCGAACATGAGGTTCAGGCCCATGCCCACCAGGCTGAAATAGAGGCCGAACAGAAAACCTGCCAGCAGGGCGTATTCGAGCATACAGTTTGTTCAGCAATTCCCCGGAGGGTCGTTCCCAAAGACTGTCATGGCGAGCGCCGTCGAGCTATCTTTTGTTTCTTCTGCCGAAAGCAAAGGGCGGCTCCGCTCGAACGGGTTCTTGGGACTATGGCGCGGGGTAGACGGGCTTCCCGTTTGCCAGATCGTGGGGAACGACGGTGACGAACTTCACGCCTCCTTTACCATCGCCGACGAGCTGTCCAAGGGGCGTGATTTCGCCGGTCTGCGCCCCGTGCTCGTCAAGCATGAAGTCGCCGTCGAGCGTTTTCAGCTTGCCCGACTGCGCGAAGATGGCTTTGCGCAAAGCCATCTGGTCCATGCTGTCCGTGGTGGCAAGCGCCTTTTCCAGCACCAGTCCCGTGGTATAGCCGGCTACTGAGTTGAATCCGAATTCAACATGGCCTGCCGCATATTTCTTGTCCCAGGCCGCCTTGAATTCCGCAAGAGTCATGCCGAAGTTCGGTTTGTAATTCATGACCGAAGAGGTGACGTAAGAGTAGACGTATTGCAAACCCTTTGCGCCGACGTTCTTTTCCAGCAGCTCGGTTTCAAGTCCGGGATAGATGCAGAACAGCCACTTGAGTTTCACGCCGTTGTCTTGCAGGCTGTGTAGAAACGCGATGTCGTTGTCGGGATAGCCCAGGTGCACGACGGCGTCCGGATTGGCGGCCCGAATGCTTTGCAGCAGCACCGTATAGTTGGAGGTATTGGTGGCAACGCCGTTGTCATAGACAATCTGCACCTTCCCGGCATCTTTCAGGGACTTGCGAACGGCATTAGCTTGGGTGCTGGTGAAATCGTTGGTGGAATAGATAATCGCCACGCGGTGGATGCCTAGCTGATAGCCGTCGTTATTCAGAAACTCGCCAACGTACTTCGGCCAGATGCTGGAAACCGGGTCCGAAATCAGCACAATGTAAGGATCGTTTTGATTGAAGAAGGTGGCGCCCGTGCCGGTCGAATCGATGAGCAGCATCTTGTGATCGCGAGCGATCGGCAGAGCAACCGAGGTCAGCACCGAACCGGAATCGGAGACGAGCACGTCAACCTTATCGCGCGTTATGAGCTGGTTGTAAAGCGTCGCCGCGGTCGCGCTCGAACTCTGGTCGTCGTAGGCAATCAGCTTGATAGGAATCTTCTTGTTATAGGGCTTGACCATGACGCCGCCTTCGGCGTTCTTCTGATCGACCCAGAGCTTCAGGCCATAATTCACCGGCATTGAAATGGCGGCAAAAGGGCCGGACGACGCATAAAGCGTGCCGATCCGGATCTCCGTCGGAGCGGTGGCGGCGAATGTCAGCAGGGATGAGAAACAGAAAAAGAGATAACAGGCGAGGGCGGCCAACCACTTAGCTCTAAGCATGCGCATGGGCTAGCAACTTTCTTATCGGATTCGCGGAAGGTATGTCCGGTAAAGTAGCCGGGCTCTCTGGGTCCCCGGCAAACGCCGCATCTGCGTTTGCTGGGGTGACTTTCAGCCAGGCGGTGATCGTGCCGGATCCACCGACTCTGAACTTGCACTAATCGGGAAACATAGATGTCGCTGCCCACAACGAGGTTGCTACTGGAACACGCGCCTCGCCTCCGGATGAGGCGTTGCCACACGATCGCGGTCTACGCAAGTGACCGGAGCGGCGCCGGTTCCGTCGACCTAACTGATAGAAAAGACTGGTAGGAGCGGCAGGACTCGAACCTGCGACCCTCTGCTTAGAAGGCAGATGCTCTATCCACCTGAGCTACGCTCCCGCAATGTCACCAATTCTACCGTACTCGGAGTGCTGGCCAGCGCCGTTTACTTGCCGCCAAGCACCAGCTTGGCGATGGTCGCCAACTGCATATTCGAGGTCCCTTCGTAGATGCTGCCGATCTTCGAATCGCGGAAGAACTTTTCTGCCGGATAGTCTTTTGAGAAGCCGTAGCCGCCAAGAATTTCCACCGCCAGCGACGCCACCCGCTCAGCAACCTGCGAACAGAACAGCTTGGTCATCGCCGATTCTTTCAAGAAACTCATGCCGGCATCTTTCATCCGGGCGGCGTTGTAAACCATCATGCGCGCGGCCGTAACCTCGGTCGCCATCTGCGCCAGTCGGAACTGAATGCCCTGGAAGTTCGCGAGCGGCTGTCCGAACTGCTTGCGCTCCTGCGCGTACTTTACCGCTACATCCAGCGCGCCCTGCGCCAGACCCACCATCTGCGCGCCAATCCCTATGCGCCCTTCGTTCAGCGTTTCAATGGCGATCTTATAGCCTTTGCCGACCTCTCCCAGCAGGTTTTCTTTGGGTACTTTGCAATCTTCCAGAATCAATTCGCAGGTGGAAGAAGCGCGGATACCAAGCTTGTCTTCCTTCTTGCCGACCGAAAATCCCGGGAAGCTTTTTTCCACCAGGAACGCGGTAACGCCACGGTAGCCGGCCGCCGGATCGATCGTGGTCAGCATGATAAACAGGCTTGCTTCTTTGCCATTCGTGATCCACAGCTTCTGCCCGTTGAGCAGCCAGTGGCTGCCTTTGTCCTCGGCGCGGCACTGCAAAGCGAAAGCATCGGACCCTGATCCCGCCTCGCTCAAAGCGTAAGCGCCCACCCACTCGCTCGCCATCTTCGGCAGATATTTCTTTTTCTGTTCGTCATTGGCCCAGCGGAGGATGGCGTTGTTTACCAGCGTGTTCTGCACATCGACGACCACGGCCGCCGAGGGATCGACGCGCGACAACTCCTCAACCGCAAGGATAGCTTCGAAAAAGCTCGCACCGCTGCCGCCGTACTGTTCGGGAATTTCGATTCCCATCAGTCCGAGCTGAAAAAACTGCTCGATCAGCGAATGTTCGAAGACTCCTTTTTCGTCCATCTCTCTTACCAGCGGACGGACGGCCTCTTCGGCGAACTGCCGTATGCTGTCGCGGAATAACTGCTCGTCTTCGGTGAGCGCCACCAGCGGCCGCGGCACCATGGACGAAACCTGTGATGTGGACATGTCGAGACCTCGTCGATAACGAATCAAAACGCCCGAAAATTATAGAACAATTTCGAGGCAGGTTGAGGCGAGCCATGCCGCAGGGTAGCCGCCAGGCTATAACAGGCTGCTAAAAACCTTCATCGAGTGTCATCCTGAGGCGCGCTGTATTTGCGCGACCGAAGGATCAGCTTTTTGTTTCGACGAGGAAAACCAGATCTCTCGGTCTGCTCGGGATGACA
>Ga0181535_10006110_pt1 | contig 12631 bp, 8 predicted proteins | sample PEATcosm2014_Bin_44_FD_119774 | JGI IMG/M metagenome (GOLD analysis project Ga0181535, IMG submission 119774) | Peatland microbial communities from MTU Mesocosm Facility, Houghton, MI, USA - PEATcosm2014_Bin17_30_metaG | ecosystem: Environmental > Terrestrial > Soil > Wetlands > Peat | place...
GGCTGCGGCGTTGCCGTTCGCTGGCAACGCGTTAGGCGAGGTACCTGACGTGACGGTTCATTCCCAACCCAGGGTCTCACCCGAGGCGTGTCCGGCGCTCGTGCTCAATGCCGACTTCCGGCCATTGAGCTACTACCCGCTTTCGCTCTGGTCGTGGCAGGATTCGATCAAGGCGGTGTTTCTCGACAGGGTGAATATCGTTTCCAACTATGACAAGACGGTCCGAAGTCCGAGCTTCGAGATTCGCCTTCCCTCGGTGGTTTCCCTCAAAAGCTATGTCAAACCATCCCGCCATCCCGCCTTCACCCGCTTCAATGTCTTCCTCCGCGACCGTTTCAGCTGCCAATATTGCAGCTCCCGCGAGGATCTGACCTTCGACCATGTCATACCCCGCTCGAAGGGGGGCACCACGACCTGGAAGAATGTTGTCGCCGCCTGTTCCACCTGCAATCTGCGCAAGGGCGATTTGCTTCCAGGCGAAGCCCGCATGTGGCCGGAGCGGATGCCCTATCAGCCAAGCGTCAATGATCTGCACCAGAACGGCCGCCTGTTTCCGCCCAACTATCTGCACGAAAGCTGGATGGATTATCTTTATTGGGATTCGGTGCTGGAGCCGTAATCCAGACCTATGCCCATGCAGGTTTTCAGCCTAACTCGGCGGCAAGCCTGCGCATGAAGGCAATCCCCGCCTCGATCTGCGCAATCTCGATATATTCGTCGGGCTGATGTGCCTGGTCGATCGAGCCGGGACCGCAGACGACCGTTGGCACATGGGCCAATTGGAATTGGCCTGCTTCGGAAGCGTATGGGACGGTAATCGTGTAATTCGACTGCGCCAGTTTTAGCGCCAAAGTCTCGGCGGTTGAGCCGCTTTCCGGCATCAGGCCTGGCACCTCGACCGCGGCCACGGTTTCGATAAAAGCATCCTTGGCGTAACGGGTGAGCTTTGGCGTGACGACCCGGGCGGCATAATCCTCGATGTGCCGCAGGGCCAGATCTTGCGCAACACCGGGGAGCGCCCGAAACTCCCACTGGAAGGTACAAAGCTTGGCCATGATATTGCGTGCGGTTCCGCCATGAATCGTGCCGACATGAAGGGTCGATGCCGGAGGATCGAAGCGCCCGGAGGGATCGCCTTCTGCCGCGAGCTCTTCGGCAAAGCGATAAAGGCCCGTGACGAGATCGCAAGCCGCCTCGATGGCGCTCGAGCCGAGATTTGGTTTCGAGGAATGCGCCGCATGGCCATGCACGGTGGTGCAGTAACCCGCGACGCTCTTATGCGCATCCGCCACTTGCATCAACGTCGGCTCGCCGACAAGCACGGCGCCAGGGCGCGGCAGACCAGCGCCGAACCGCGCGATTGTATCGAGGGGGCCGCGGCAGGTGGTTTCCTCATCATAGCTCAAAAGTATATGGACCGGACGCGACAAGCGGGCGTTCTGAAATTCCGGGATCATCGCAAGACAGATTGCATCGAAACCCTTCATGTCGCAGGTGCCGCGGCCATAAACGCGGCCAGCCTCCCTACGCAGCGTGAACGGATCGCTCGTCCAGGCCTGGCCCTCTACCGGGACGACATCGGTGTGCCCGGAGAGGACGACACCGCCATCATGATCTGGCCCGATGGTGGCGAAAAGTGCTGCTTTGTCGCCTGTGGAATTGGGGATTTTCACATAAGCGACGCCGAGGGATTTTAAATAATCCTCGACAAAAGCGACAAGGCTCAGATTGGATTTCGAACTTTCCGTATCGAAGCCGATCAGACGCTCAAGCATGTCGAGCGTTGCGTTAAGCCTTGCCTCCGATGCATTGCGCGCTAAGGCCATGAGCGGCGGGTATACCAATCCTTAACGGCCAGGCCACGCACATCAATAGGTCAGCGGATCAGTTTAGAACCCGCCGCGCATAGGGAGAATCGAGCGAGAAGACGGGAATCTCAGCGTCGAAAGCATCGCCCTTCTCGTTAACCATACGATAGGTCCCGGTCATAATGCCGGAAGGTGTCGTCATATTGGTTCCCGACGTATAGCGAAAGGTTTCGCCGGGTCGCAAAACCGGCTGTTCGCCGACGACGCCCGCGCCCTTCACTTCCTCGAGCTTGCCGTTGCCATCGGTGATCTTCCAGTGGCGAGCGGTTAACCGCACCGTCTCCTCGCCTCGATTGGCGATTTCGACGGTGTAGGCCCACCAGAACGATGCCTCGTCGGCATCGGACCGTTCGGGCACGAATTCGGGAAGAACTGTGATCTCTATGTCGTGAGTTACGGTACTGTACATGGGCGTGATCTACGAAAACGAACGCTGGAGTGGTCGGACGAAACCACTCTAGCACAGCCTTATGCACAAGGAAAAGCGCCGAGTTGATGCTGCATCGCAACGTGGACGCGGTCTGGGACACAACCCGCGATCTGGTGTCCCATGCTGACTTCGCGAAGCGAGATACTCAGTCGGCCGCGAAAGCCGCCAGGGCTGCATCGAGCCTCTCCGCGGGAAACGCAACGACGAGGGGGCCAGCCGTCCAGATCAGCAGCATGCGCAAGGTTTTGTTTCGCCAGAGCGGGGCCAGAACGGCGTGATAGAGGGCTATTTGCGTGAGATAGGCGGCCGGCATCTCGTCGAGCCCGCAAGGCGTGCCTGTCTTGTAGTCGGCCACTAGAATTTCATTCCCGTCTTCGCCAATCCGGTCTATTTGTCCGGCCACTTCGATCATCCGTTTCCCGAGCGCTATCCGGCCCGCGACTGGAACCTCGGCGTTCGACCGTGGCCCGAACAAACCGGCAAGTTCCGGCAGGCCGATCACCTTCAGCGCCTCTTCAGTGAGATCTTCGCGCGCGGCTTCGTTGAGGCCCGCGCCCCTGGCGGAGAGGAACGCCAGCGCCGCGCCACGCCGGTGCGGCGCAGCGACGCCTGGCAAATATTGCAACAGCAGATGCATCAAGCGGCCCCGGCGTAAGGCCGCGCGCCTTGCCTGCGCCGATCCTGGGCCATCGAGACCGCCGGTCTGATCTTCGAGCGCGCGAGAAGGCTTGACAAGCGACTTGGTGGTCGCCTCGTGATCGGCGGCGCGGCCAAGCCAGTCCGGCAACACCACCAGCGGTACGCCGGCCTGTCCGTCCGGCAAAACGGCGGCCGCGCTGCTTCCTTCCGTAGCGAAGCGCAGGATTTCATCCTCGCCGTTCCAGAACGCCGGCACTCTTTGAATTCCCGTCGCATTGGCGAGCGCGGCCTTGATCATCTTGGCCCAACTGCCGTCATCTGGCTCTTTCGCGCCACGAAACCCAGCGATATAGAGGCGCTCTTCGGCGCGGGTCAAAGCCACATAAAGAAGCCGCCTGTATTCCTCCATCTCCACTTCGCGATCCCTTGCGCGAGCGGCCTCTGTCATCGCACAATCGAGTTTCTTCGTCGGCGACCACGCAATTGTCTCCTCGCCGGGTACGTTTGTGCAGAGCTTAAAAATTTTCGGAGCGTGGTTCGGCGAGGGCACGCCGCAAGTATCCGGGAGAAACACGATTTTCGCTTCGAGGCCCTTGGCCGCGTGGACGGTCATGACGCGCACCGCGTCCTTGGCCCCCTCCATGTCGCGCTTGATCGAATATTCAATCCCGGAGAGATCATTGAGAAAACCCGCGAGCGTCGGCGCGGCGCTGCCTTCATACGTCATGGTGAGGCTCAAAAATTCGTCGATCACGTCGCCTGCTTCCGGGCCGAGCCGCGCTTCCATGGCGCGGCGTCCGCCATCCGCGCCGAGAAGACTGGCATAGAATGCGAAGGGTGCGCCGCCTGCCCGCGTACGCCAAAGCGCGAGTTTGTTTGCGGCGCTGGTATGTTTTGCATCCGTCGAGGCTTGTAGCGCATCGAAGAGACTTGCTGCCGCGCGGCCCGGCGCAAGCGCCAAGAGATCCTCATCGTCGAGCCCGATGAGCGGCGATTTCAGGACGCACGCGAGAGCGAGATCGTCTTGTGGAAGCAGGCTCACCCGCCCGGCCGCCATGAGATCCAGGACAGCGATATGATGCGTTAGTTCAAGCCGGTCGGCGCCAGCTGTTGGGATGAGATTCTTTTTCAAGGCGCGGATCATCGCCTCGAAAAATGCCCCGCGTTTGCGAACGAGGATCAATATGTCGCCGGGGCGCACCGGTCGACGCCGCAAGGTCGCGCTATCATGCACGTATTCCCCCGAGCCGGGGTCGATGAGATGCTTGATCTTTTGGGCGACCCGCTTCGCCACGAGATTGACCGGGTCTTGCTCATCGAGAAGGTCGAGCGGGAGGGTCCAATCGCGAGGAGTCTCATTGGGCTGCACTTCCGCGGGGGGCCAGAGTTCAACGAGACCCGGCAATTGATGCTTCAACGCTTGGTGTTGCATCCAAACGTCATTTGCTGCCACAAGTCCGGTCTTGCGATCGCTATGATCGAATATTTTGTCTATGGCAGCAAGCACACCGGCCGCCGAGCGGAACGAAGTGGTGAGGCGAATATGCGCGAAGCTTTGAGCCCCAGCTGAAAACCGAGCTTCGAATTTCCGCCGCATGTCATGGAACATCAGCGGCGCGGCGCCCTGGAAGGAAAAGATCGATTGCTTTTCGTCGCCAACCGCGAAAAAAGTGCGTTGACCGTGGCTTTGCCCGTACCCGGCCGCGAAATCACCGGTTAGAGCTTCGAGAATTTTCCACTGGGTCTCGCTCGAATCTTGCGCCTCGTCGACCAAAACATGGTCGATTCCGGAATCGAGCTTATAGAGGACCCAGCCCGCGCCGGCGCGCTCCAGCAAGGCCAGGGTCTTGTTGATGAGATCGTCGAAATCGAGGATTCCCCGCACGGCTTTTTCCGCGCTATAGCGCTTGAAGATGGCGCTCGCGATCTCGATCAGCGCGGCCGTGCGATCCCGTGTCGCGGCGGCTTTGAGCTCGGCGCGAAGCGGATCGAGGCGAAGTTGCTCGGCGCGAAGTTCGGTCTCGATTTCGGGATGTGCCTGTGCCACCGCATTGTTGACAAGACACTTGCGAGGCTCGCTTTCTCCGGTGAAGAAAATGGCAAGATATGAGACTAGGCAATCTCCTAGGCGCCCGTCATCGGCGCATGCTCGGTAGGCCGTAAGGACTTGCCTGAACTGCTTTGCACGGTCTTGATCTGTCTTCGTGCCATCATCGAGTATCGCGGCGATGACGCTCCAGCGCTCTGGCTCAATGCCGCCCTCGACCATCTCCCGTTCGATCCGAGCACGATCGCGTCCCTTGGCTAGACCAAGGGAACGGCGCAAAATCTCTGCCTGATCTTGTGGCCCGCGATCACAAAGAACAGCCGCGTGCTGCATCGCTTCCTTGATAAGGGCTTCAAAAGCGTCCGGCCCGCATTCGTCCATGACGCGCAGAACAGCGGCGCCGAGCGGGCCCTTGCCGGAAGTCGCCTCGGCGAGAACCTCGCGTCGGGCGTGCGCCAACAGTTCCACCTGACGCATCTCATCCATCACTTCGAAACGCGACGGGACATTGGCTTCGAACGGAAACAAATGCAAAAGCCGTTCGCAGAAGGCATGGATCGTCTGGATCTTCAACCCCCCCGGCGTCTCGAGCGTCCGCGCAAAAAGCTTGCGGGCCGCGCTCAAGTCCCGGCTGCCCGGCTTAGGCGCTCCCGCCGTAATGATATCGCGGCTCAATTCGGCATCGGCCAGGCGTGTCCATGTTGCGAGCTTATCGAAGACACGTTCCGCCATATTCGCGGCCGCCGCCTTGGTGAAGGTCAGGCAAAGGATTTTCGAGGGCGCAGCGCCTTCCAGGAGAAGCCGTACAACCCGGTTCGCGAGCACATGAGTCTTGCCCGATCCGGCATTGGCGGAAACCCAGACGGACTGGTTAGGATTTGAAGCCTGGTCTTGCTTGTCCCGCGCGCTGGCGGGAATTTCAAAATACATCATTCAGTTCCGCCCCCTTCGGCCGCATCACCGAGGGACCATTCCTTGACACGGGCAAGATGGTCATAGGCATTATAGCGCTTTGCGAATTTCGGGAACGGACGCGGCGGATAGGCGGTCGCGGGGGCGCGGAACTGGGTGAGTAGCGTGATCAGACCATGATAATGGTGCTCCGCGACATCCATGAAATTTGCTTGGGCCTTGGCAAAAGCGACGGGCTTCTCTTCGCCACCCGAAGGTCCTCCGAGCTTTACATAAACCGCTTCGACCGAGGCAGCCGCCGCGCCAAGGCCAAAGGCGCCGCGCCGGCACATCGCCGCCTCCAGGGTTAGTTGCGGCGCGAAACCCACGGAAATCTCTTTGTTGCTTGGAGGAACGCCTGTCTTGTAATCGACGAGTGTTACAGTTCCATCTTTATTCAGCTCGATCCGGTCCGCCCGCGCCGTGAGGGTAAAGACGGAAGCATCACCAAGAACAATATCGAGCTGGCCATCGTGCTCGGTTGTGATCGCTTTGATATTATCGCGGCGTCTTGCTTCGAAGCCGAGATAGAAATCGATTGTCCTCTCAAGCCGCGGCCATTTGAGCGCCGCGAAATCCGGGTCTTGTAACTGCAGGGCGAGTTGTTCGCGAAGAATGAGTTGAAGTTTTTCGCGTGCTCCCGCGGGCAAAAGGCCGACGGGGTAGGTATCGACAAAGCGCTGCAGCGCCACATGGACGGCGCTGCCGAATTCGCCCGCGCCCGTAGGCCCCCCGAGCGGATCGAGTTCCTTCAGACGTAGGATTTTTTCGGCATAGAGGGCGTAGGGATCGCGCCGCAACGTCTCGATTTGCGTGACGCTGAGACGTTGAGGGCGCAGCGTGACCGGCGGCCTTGGCAGCGGCCTTTCGATTGGTGGCGGCGGCGAGGCTGGCTGATCAATCCCCCGCGCGAGGTGCAGATAATAGTTTCCGCGCTCCCGGCATGCCTCCCATTGCTTATCGCCGAGCGCGGCCATGCGCTGAAGAAAGCGCGACGCCACCGTGGGCGTGCCGCCGCGTTTGCGGGCGCGGCTCAATATCACTTTGCCCTTGCCCATGGCTTGCGCGAAATCATGCGCCGTCTGGCCGAGTTTGCGCTCGGGCGGCGTCAGTCCTAAGGCGGCACGCATGGGCCGATTGAGAAAAGCGTCGGTGCGCGCTTGCGGCGGCCACACCGTCTCATCGAGGCCGCCAAGCAAGAGAACGTCGGCGTCGATGAGCCGCGCTTCGAGAAGCCCGAGGATTTGGAGGCGGGGATGCGCCTGCTTGCCACCCCGCACAATGATTTCGCCCGCCACACCCGCGAAAAAAAGCCCGTAGGATTCGGCGTTGAAGCGCATACGGTCCGAGACGTTTTGCGAAAGCTCATCAAAGAGCGCATCGAGCGCTTCGCGATCCTCGCCATCCCCATCACTGCTGGCGATCGCCTCGATGGTTTGCCGGTGCGCCGCGACCCACCGGTCCAATCCGGCTTCGCCGCGCAGTTTCAAAAGCGGCGCGAATTGGTCGCCGAGGCGAACCAAAAGGTCCTTCAGTTCGTCCCATTCTTCTTCGGAAATCCGCTGCTTGGCCGGATGCGCGAAGCGGCTGTTTGCGTCCTCGCGCGCGCGCGCGAGCAAGGCGTCCGGTTCGCCAACAATGCTCCCAGCGAGCGGCGAAGAGGCGCAAAGCGAGCGCAAAAGGCCAATTTCGAGAAGCGCAGCGCGCCGCGCAAAGGCCGTCTGGGGGAGCCCGAGCCGCAATTGCGGGTGCGTCAAAAGTGCGGCTAGGTCGGGTGAAGCCATCTCGCTCGCGGCGCATGTGATGGCGAGCCGCGCCAGAACCCCGATTGGGCTTACGCTCAGGGATTCCCCGGCGGAATCGCTGGCAACGACACCCCAGCGGAGCAAGTCCGCGCCCACGCGGCGCGCGAGGTTGCGATCCGGAGTAACGAGCACCACGGTACGGGAGGGCGTCTCCAGCACTTCCCGCATGGCTATGGCGAGAGCCAGCGCCTCCTCGCGTTCATCGCGGGCCTCGATCAAACTGACGCCTTGCAGCGCGGCCGCGAGTTCGTTGTCGTCTATGGTTCCACGAAACGCAATCCATTCTCCGGTCGACTCCGCCGGACGCAAAGCTTCCGCTACAAATTTGCCGCGAAAAGCGAGGTTTGGTGCGACCTCGCCGAGGCTCACAACATCTTCTCGGCACACTTCGAGAACGCGAAGGAGGCGGCAAAGCGCGGCCTGCGGATGCGTGAACGAACCCTCGCCACCCTGTTCGGGACCGGCCGCGATCAGCGCCCAGGAGACGGCGTCGAGCACTTGATCCAGGCCAGGCAAAACGACTGCGCCCTCTGGCGCTCGCGCGATGGCCGCGAGAAGCCGCGCAGTGGCTCTATTCGACCCGGTGGAGCCGATGGCGATCACCGGCCCGGTCATGGCGCCATCGCGCAACCGGCGGCTTTGCGCCTCGATGAGCGCAACCTGGCGCCGCGCTCCGTCCACCAGTCCGCGCTCGGCCAGACTCCGCGGCCATTGCGCGATCGCGATATTCAAAAAATCGAGCGTGATCCGCCAATAGGAATCGAACTCCGGCAAAACAAGAGGATCGAGCTTTTCCCAAGCTACATCCTCGATAATCAGCTCATCGATGAGGCTGGCGAGTTCGCCGGACAAATGCCAGGCATCGGCAGGGGTGGCAGCGACAAGAAAAGACTCACGCGTGTCAAACTCGTGTTTGCCTTGCGGGCCGACCGACACGATCGCATGGCTTAAGGCCCGTGCCCATCCGAGAATCAGTCCGGCAAGCTGCATCCGCCGCTCGATCTCGCTCGCCGCCTGAGGGAGTCCAGGTTCACAGCTGGCACCAAGACCTTCTTCATCGAAGAGGAGGCTCGTCTCGGTTTCCTCCAGCGCGCCAAGCGGCAAAATGCGCGGCAATAGCAGGGAGGCGCCCTCTAACGCGTGGAAAAGTTCAGCGGCAAGCGCGCGGGCGGCGCGGCGTGTCGGCACATAGATCGTCGTGCTGGCCATTTCGAGCGGCCCGGGATTTTTCGAAAATCCCTCAACGACCCGGCCTTCGAGGAGCGCGGTCACAAAAGTTCTCAGAAAAGGCGCGCCGGGCGCGATGGTAAAGACTTTCGCTGCCTGCATGAAATTCCCGGCAAGTGCACAGGTGCGATCCTGGAAATCGATCGTGTCGGCCCGGCGGTCCGCATACTACACGGCCTGGCGCGGACATGACACATTGACTGGATTAGTTGGCGCCGATTATTTTTTTAGGAAACTCATAGATAAACGTAAGGAGCATTTGCACAAATGTTACAAGCTCTTCTGCTTCATCCTTCGTCATGATTTTGATTTCATGATTGGCCTCATTGCCACTATTCTTGATCTTGGCTACCCAAGCTTCACTACCGGGCGGAGCATAGTGATTATCGGCAAGGTACTTTATATAAAAAGCAAATGTGTTATTCTCTTTAGCACCTTTTTCAACTGCGATGTGCATCAGCATCTTTCGACACGAAAGCACAGCGGACGTGTATGCCTGAGCGCTTGTGGCGTTCCTGATCTCTCCGTACAACTCATCTATATCTGTTGGTAGGTGATCCACACTTCGTCCGAAACTTATACCAGGAGTTTGTATAGGCGGAACAGCATCATCGAAAAGAGTTGGTTTCTGACACAGTGGGCAAATATAAATCGTGGCAATGGTTGCGCTGGTAAATTGTGGATCGTGGTATTTCCATCCGAGGTATGAGCCGACATCTTTGCCACACGCAGAATAACCGCACGTGAATGTGCGGGGTGGTAGTGCGCTATGACCTGACCAAATGCCTTTGTTTGCATTAAGTGCCATTTTAACAACATAATCTTTCTTAAATACTTCATCTACATATTCATCACGACCTCAAGAGCCGGTAGATCGTCGCCGGGCTCACGCTATATTGCCCGGCAATCTCCATTATCGTCAGTTCGCGAGCGTCCACAAGTGTGCGAATCGCATGCCACTCGCGATCGCCGAGTTTCTTTGGTCGTCCGCCCTTGCGTCCACGCGCGCGTGAATCTTTTCGCTCTGTTCTGTCTGCACTTGCTGAATGAATTGTTCGGCCTGATCGGGAGGTCATTGAGAAAGATGGTGCTGCGAGAGAGGATTGAACTCTCGGCCTCTCCCTTACCAAGGGAGTGCTCTACCACTGAGCTACCGCAGCTTTTGCCGGAGCAAATTCCGATGTTTCGAAGCGCGGGCGTATGTCGCATAGCCCCGGTTCTTAGGCAAGGGGCGATCTGTTTGAAAGGAAATGAGGAATTGACAGCAATTCATCGCAACTCCCTTCGACGTATAGCAAGTCACGGGGAGGATGGGTGGGTGGTCCTTTGCGAATTCCGTTGGTGATTCATGCCACGGCCTGACGATACGCTTAATCGTGTGAAGCCAGAGCCGTCGAAGGATACACGGCGCTCCCCATAAACTTTTCTGGGCTTGGCACGATGGCAAAATGTTGAAACGCTACACGTACATTGATTTAGCGAACACCCTCACGCCACACCGGTGACAACTCAGCGCATGGATGGATGTAAGCAAACCAAGTAGCAATATAAATAGTTCTATAGTTTTTACTATTTTTATATACAGAACATATTTTATAAATTGATAACAAACAATTGACTTCGATTGCAGGATATTTTTGCGGCGAAAGTCCGTCTCAGACATTGTCGCAAAAGCTTCAAAAAACTTGAGGCCGGACACTACACTCCACTTTTTAGGAGATTGGCAATGTTGAGAATTATTGCAACCGGCACCATGGGATTAGCCCTCGCGTGCGGGGCCGCGGTGGCCTCCGCGGAGACAATCACGGCGCCTCGCCCACCCAACGACAAATATGTATTGCCTGAAGTGATCGTCTCCCCCGCAAACAATGGTCTCTATGAAGGCCGCTCCATGTACCGCATGGAGGATCCGAGCACTTTTCCAGGAAAATCAGACGAAATGGGTTATCCGAGCGGCAATCCAGAAAACCCGCATACTCCAAACTGAGCGTGTTGCGTCTGCTCCGCGGCACCGTAAGACGTTCGCGGAGCGTTGTTAGACTTCGAAATCGAGGCCGATGTCGAGCACCGGCGCGCTGTGTGTCAGCCAGCCGATCGAGATCAGATCGACCCCAGTGGCGGCAATGGCCGGCGCCGATTTCGGCGTCACCCGGCCCGACGCCTCGGTGATCGCGCGGCCATCGACAATGGCGACCGCCTCGGCAAGCATCTCCAAGCTCATATTGTCGAGAAGCACCGCATCGGCCCCTTCGCCCAGCGCCTCTTTGAGTTGAGCCAGAGTATCGACTTCGACCTCGATCTTGACGAGATGACCGGCGCCGGCGCGGGCGCGCCGCAGTGCCGGCGCGACACCGCCCGCAATCGCGACATGATTGTCCTTGATGAGAAGAGCGTCATCAAGGCCGAAGCGGTGATTGGCGCCGCCCCCCGCGCGCACGGCGTATTTCTCGACCGCGCGAAGGCCGGGCGTCGTCTTGCGCGTGCAAACAATCTTGACTTTGGTGCCACGCACCGACGCGACGATGGACGCCGTCGCGCTGGCGATGCCGCTCAAATGTCCAAGGAAATTGAGCGCCGTGCGCTCCGCCGTTAAAATTCCACGCGCCGGTCCGCTGATCCTGGCGATGACATCGTTTGGCGCAACCAATGAGCCATCAATTGCGACGCTTTCGACCGCAATATCCGGGGCGATCAGCGCGAAGGCAAGTATCGCCAAATCAAGCCCGGCAATGATACCACCTTCGCGCGCAACCAGAGCCGCCCGCGCCAGAACCTCCACCGGCACGATCAAATCCGTGGTGAGATCGCCCGCGCGGCCAAGATCTTCAAGGAGCGCACCGCGCACCAAGGGCTCGATCACAATCCGCTGGAGGGGCGCCAAAGTCATCACCGCCCTTTCTGTTCAGGCGACGCGTTCGGGAGCGAGCTCGCGCGCGGCCGCGAGCGCATCGCCGAGGCGCAGCACATTTCGATGCGCCGCGGCGGCGCGGGCTGGAAAATCGGTTCGTGCATGGGCACCCCGGCTTTCCCGGCGGCGCAGGGCGGCGATCACAGTCATCAACCCCACGCGGGCCGGATCGCTCGCAGGCGCATCCGCCAATGCTAGCGGCAGCAGTTCAGCCGCCGCCGCAGCCAAACCATCTCCATCCCGTAGAACGCCGGCGGTTTTCGAAAGAATCTTGCGTACCGGCAAGAGATCGGCGGGCGCTTGCGCCTGCGCGCCGGCAGGCACCCCGCCGCGGCGGCCGGGTGCGGTCCCCTTGATGCTCTCAGCGACGAAACGGCCGCAAACGGCCGCTTCGAGCAAGGAATTGCTGGCAAGGCGATTAGCGCCGTGAAGACCCGTGCAGGCCGCCTCGCCGCACGCCCAGAGACCTTCGATCGACGTGCGTCCGGCCAGATCGACCGCGATCCCGCCCATGTGATAATGCGCCGCCGGCCGGACCGGGATAGGCTCCGTGACGGGATCAATGCCGGCCGCTTGGCAAAAGCGGGTGATCGCCGGAAAGCGGCGCGGAAAATCGAGCTCCGGCACGACGCGCGCATCGAGAAAAACCCGGTGACCGGCCTCCATGTGCCGCCAAACCGCGCGCGAGACCACGTCACGCGGCGCGAGCTCGCCACCGGGAATACCGGCCATGAAGCGATCGCCTCTCTCATCGAC